>Ga0209279_10000115_pt1 | contig 55996 bp, 57 predicted proteins | sample CoawatmetaG00DNA_3_FD_187508 | JGI IMG/M metagenome (GOLD analysis project Ga0209279, IMG submission 187508) | Marine microbial communities from the West Antarctic Peninsula - Coastal water metaG006-DNA (SPAdes) (version 2) | ecosystem: Environmental > Aquatic > Marine > Coastal ...
TTCCATCATATACAGGTTTCATTAAATTAATTACATATTTTATATTTAAGTAATTTAGGTAATTTAAGTAATTTAGGTAATTTAAGTAATTTAGGTAATTTAAGTAATTTAGGTAATTTAAGTAATTTAGGTAATTTAAGTAATTTAGGTAATTTAAGTAATTTAGGTAATTTAAGTAATTTAGGTAATTTAAGTAATTTAGGTAATTTAAGTAATTTAGGTAATTTAAGTAATTTAGGTAATTTAAGTAATTAAAGTAATAATTCAGTTTTATTTAATGAATGAAACTGAATTAGTACAAAATAGTTATAATTTAATTTCAGATGAATTTAAATCTACACGAATTTACACATGGAAATGGACAGATACATTTATGGAAAAAATTAAAAAAAATAGTACAATATTAGACATTGGATGTGGTACAGGAAGAAATTTAATGTACAAAGGAATAAATACAGTCGGTATAGACATATCAATCGAACAATTAAAAAAGTGTGAAAATTCAGTTATTAATTGTGATATGTCTTATTTACCATTCAGAAATAGAATGTTTGACAATATAATAAGTATAGCATCATTTCATCACCTAAGTACAGAAAAAAGAAGACACCGAGCATTATCAGAAATGAGTAGAGTGCTTAAACCGGGGGGAAAAATATTGATGTCAGTGTGGTCCAAAGAACAACCGGATAAAACAAGGAGAAAATTTACACACTTTGGAGATACAATAGTTAATTGGAGAAAAATACCAAGATATTATTATATATTTGAAATAACTGAATTGAAAAAGATGCTTTTAGAGTATTTTACAATTTTAGAACATATTTGGGACACCGGAAATGAAGTATTTACTTTAATTAAAGATTAATAAAATTTGGAGTACTTTTATATCTACGTTGACGATAATTACTGTTTTGTAAATTTGGATAACTCGGTTCAATTGGTTGAAGTGAACGCCGATTATTCAATGAAGGTAATTTATCATATAATTGTGGTTTAATTGTGGACCGTAATAAATTAAACACTAAACGGTTTTTAATTAATTTTAATTTGTCTGTATGTACAGTATTGTTATATCTTGGTTTATAATTTAATTTTAACAACATATCATTTAATTTAGTTACACTTAAATGATTAATATCTTGACTTAAATCAGTGTATAACATATTTCCAAGATACATATCTAATATACCTTTTCCTTCTGATGTATTAACTTCTTCTTCTAATATAACTGGTATAATTGGTTTATTTATAGAATTTGCATATGTCCATTCTTTAAAACAATTATCGCGAATTGTTGTATTATTAGATGCTAAATTTATTTTATCTATATATTTTTCAGTTAAACATACTATAACACAATCACAATTTTTAATACCTCGAACCATACAAGCATCTATATTACCTTTCATGTCATCTTCATCAAACCAGGTTGTCCATCCAAACTTTTTTAAAATGTCTCCAATATTCTTAACTCGTGAATGAGTATTTCTATTTAAATTATCATATTTCCAGGTATGTGATAAAAACAATTGTTTATTATCCATTTATTATTACATAGTATATTTTAATTATATTATATTCTTTTTAGTATTATTCTTTTTGGTAATGTTTTTTCGTATTGTTTTTAATTCGATCATTCGGGTCGCGGTGTATATAACACAATGGGTAATCACCGCCATATTTACATGATAATTTAACTGGTACATTACATATTTTACAATTTTGAAATTTAAAAAGTGAAATTGATTCTTTTTCTTTTTTTTCTTTTTCAATTTTATCATGGTCTCTGTATTCTACTGCGTTATCCCAAATCTCTCTTGATTTTTTTTCATCTTCGGTAAAATAATTCATTGAAGCTATAACGTTTTTATTTAAGTAATTATTATTTTTTAAGTAATTATTATTTTGTAAAAATTAATTACTGATATAGATAAATTTACAAAATAGTAATTACTTAAAAAAATAATATAATTATAATTAATAATGTGTGATTTAGAATACTGTGATGATACTACTTCTTGCTCATCGCATGATACTAAAATTAGTATTACGCAATCGGCAATCAATCATGAGGTGTTATCAAGAAAAGATATAGAAACTATAATAGGAATGAAACCAATTGATATTACTAAGTATAAAAAAGCGTTTGTTCATAAAAGTGTAGTAAAAACAGCGAAAGATAATAATGAACATCCGGATTATATGAAAGAATCGTATGAAAGATATGAATTTTTAGGTGATTCAGTATTAAGTCTAACCGTTGCAAAATATTTATTTAATAAATATCCCAATAGTCAAGAAGGCAGTTTAACTAAAATTAGAACTAAATTAGTTAATGGAAAAAATCTTGCTTATCTTGCAAAAAAATTAGGTTTAAATAAATATTTGATTTTAAATATAAAAGTAGAAAATATAAATGGGAGAAATAATGATCATATATTAGAAGATTGTTTAGAAGCCTTAATTTGTTCTATTTATCTTGACTTGGGTTTCGATTATGCAGAAAAATTTATAATATCAATTATTGAAAAATTTATTAATTTTGATGAACTATTAATAGATGACAATTATAAAGATATTCTTTTACGTTATTGTCAAACTAAATATGGAAATACACCAAGTTACACAATATTAGAAACAAATGGTCCTCCTCATAATAGAACATTTAAAATTGTGTGTATCGTAGACTCTGTTAAATATAAATGTGGAATAGGAAAAAATAAAAAAGACGCAGAACAGATTTCTGCAAAAGAGACACTACATCATTTTAAAGTTCTTTAAGAGTAGATATTATTAATTTTTCACAATTATCAAAATCTTCATTGTGATCGTCGTCTCTCCATCTAACGTGGTTACACATGGTATGAGTAATTTCATGTATAACCAATTTTAAAATACTATTATCTGATTTAAATTTACCGTCTGTCTTTCGAATTGTTAAGAATATATCTCGATTTTTTGCTCTTAATTTATGGTCTTTTCCTATCGATATCTCATTTGATAAATAAATATTTTTAGGTTTATTAAGTCCGTTAAATGGTGTATTAAGTTGCATTTCTGATAATAAATAATTACCGTTGTGTATACTTAAAAAACACTTTATATATTCTCGATTTTTTATAGAATACTTATAATAATTTACATATAAATATTTACATATTGAGTCTATTAAATTTCTAATACTATTTAATAATATAGCTGCATCGTTATAGTTATCATATTTATAAAGTACTTTATACCTATTATTATTTATAATTACATTAGTATAATTTATATTTTCTGGAAAATCCCAAAATTCTTTCGGCATTATTAATAAGGTATTATTTTAATTTCCAAAGTTTATTTCTATACCCAACGGAGATGTTAATGTATTGGTCTTTTTAGGTTTCAGAGTATTATTCTTTTTAGGTTTTAGAGTATTAAATTTCGAGGTATTATTCTTTTTAGGTTTCAGCTTACCATAACTATTTCCATTATCAATAAATTGTCTTGGTTTCCATAATTGTGCAACACCTGAATTACCTTGCGATGAATTAAATGCGGTTTGTACTAACACATCTCCGTATTTCGACATACCATTTTTCATTAAATTCAAATCTGTGCCTTGTAAATACTGTTTTAAGTTAGTATTTAAATACGCGTCCGGAGAATTTTGTATTTGTTGTGGATTCTGAATAGGAAAATAAGGTTCACCGGTTTTACGAGAGATTGTGTTTGAACCAGCTGCATATGTTAAAAAAGGTGCCGTATCATTGACGGGACTTTTTATATATTTACCGTAATTACAATTTGTTTTATTTAACTTATTATCTTTATAATTCATTGGAATATTTACCAATTTATTTTGTTTTTGACTATGTATCATTTTTTCAGGAACAGCTGATTTAGTATCTCTTTCGTGTTTCCATTCTTTTGTTCCCGGTGTTGTACCAAATTGAACAGGTATATGACTTCTAATCGGATTTGAAGTTTTTGGTTGAACATTTTTTAATAAATATTGATTATCACATTGTCCATATGGTCTATCCATTACATGACAGGAATTACTATTGAAACAAGTATGGTTATTCCTTTGATGTATATTACCCATATTACCTTCTGGATAGTTAAAATTAAGTATATTTCCTTGTAAATTTCCGAAATTATTTTTAGTAAAATTATAGGAAAGTAATTCAGTTATTTCTTTTGTTCCAGAAAAACTTTTTGCATTTTTTCTGGGCATTCCTTTTTTATTGGGATTACCCATATAGGCGACGGGAAATTCATTTAATAATGAATATTCTTTTGTTTTTTTTATTTCTTCTAAATCATTTCTTGATAGATAAATAACACATATGTGTCTGGACGGATTTTTTTTTATATAAGAATATATGTTTTTACAATATTTACAATTTTCAAGTAGATAAATAGTTATCATTTATTAATACATTTTTTTTTATTTTTTAAAATAATAATAAGTTATAATGGGTGATTATTCTGACTATGACGAAAAATCTGACGATTCGGAATATAATAATTCAGATGAAGATACTGATATAGAACAGACTGAATTAGATGATGATGGTTTATTAACAAATTATTCTGATATATTAAATTTATTATTTCAAACTAATCAAATAGATGATAATACATTTGAACATGAAAAGTTAATGATTGATTATAAAAATGCGTTATCACATAAAAAATTTGAACTATCAGACATAGATACTGAACGTATCGCAAAAATTAATAGTAGTAAAAAACAATTAGAAGATGAATATGTACAAGATAAAATTGATGAGTTAGATTATAATAGAAAATATTACAATTTAATTAAATTTGAATTATCAATATTAAATGAAAATGAAGCATATTCAAAAAGAAGTATAAAAATAGAATCTGTATTACCAGAAACATTTGAAAAAAAAATAGATGAATTAGAAAAGTCAGAAGAACAACATCTACGAGATATAGCAACAAAATATAATATTGTCTGGCCGGATAAACCGAATAAGAAAGAAATCGAGTATATTAAAGAATACAATCAATATAAATTTAAATTAAATATAGCACAACAAGAAATAACCCGATTACAGGAATTAAATACTCCGGAAGAACAATATATAAAACGGATAGCAAAAAAATATAACATAATATCAATTGATAAACCTAAATGGAATGACGTGGAATCTTTTAAAAAATACTCTGATTATATAGTAAAATTATATAAGGCACAAGAAGAAGTAAATGAATTAGAAGAGTCAGATGAACAATATCTAAGAGGAATAGCAAATAAATATAATATAATTTGGCCAGATAAACCTAAAAATAAAATTGTCGATTACATTAAAACATACTCTGACTATAAATTACAATTACATAAGGCACAAGAAGAAGCAAAAAAATATATTCCTGGTTACAAACGTGCAGAGTTATCCGTAGATAATTTAAATTATGTAGAGTGGAAAATGGTTAATCCGGTAAATTTTAAATTATTAAATTTAAAAAAGCGAGAAGATACAAATATTAATTTAATCATGGACCCAAGTTATGAATTAACAATTAAAACTTTGAGAGAAAAATTAAAAAAAAATAGTCGAGAACAACTATTAGATTGTATTGATAACAGTGATATTAATATCCGAAAACAATTTAGTTATATTGAAAATTTAAAAAACAATTCAATACCAGTCATGAAGTTTAGAGAATATCCTGAATCTTATGATAAATTAAAAGAAATACTCGGCGAAGAAGCTAAATATTATAAAGTTCCTCTAAAATTAATAACAAAAGATTTTACAAGTTCATTTTTTGAACCGGACGCATTAGAACAAGTTAGTGGTATATTTACACAAGTTAAAACAGTTAAGATCGGAGAATTAGAATTGCCGGTTGAAGGTAATTTTTTATTAAAAATAAAAGAGATTCCAAAAAAAGAAAAATATTCAAAGTATAAAGAATATACAGAAAAAGGTTCAGTTGCATCTATTAGTTTTAAAAAAGAGTATTTTAAAAAAGATATTAATACAGTTGAAATTGATGAAAAATATTATGATATTATTAAGCCGTTATCAGACGATTTATATACACAATTAAAAAATGAAAATTTGCCGGGAAATAAAACTGACCTGGTTAAAGTATGGGAATTACATGTATATACTGCGGGTGTTTCAGTTAAATTGATCAGAAGATATTCAAATTTTGAAAATTATTTATCTGATTTATTGATTATACTTACTAAAAACATGATAAAACTTGAAAATGCTGAGTATTTTAAAAGTGCTGATATATTATATATTAAAATTCAAAAAATTAAAAATTATTTAGAAACCGGAAAAGACCCCGAAGAAACCATTGAGGGTAAATACTCTGTATCTGATTTAATTAATAATAGTAAATATATCAAAGAACAAAGAAAATCGGGTATAAACACTTTAAGAGAATACATATTAGATTTTTATCCTGAAAATAATGAATTGATAGAAACATTAGAAAATGATATATTTAATTATTCAAACACAGATTACTTGCAGAATATTTATAGAATTATATTTATTTTCAAAGAATATTCTGATTCTCTTAAAAATTATATTAGTGGAACATTATCATTTATTTATTTAATTAATATAGAAATACCATTTATAATCCCCACAAATGATTTAGAAGAATATTATACAAACCCGGAAAAAACGCTTGATTATATTAAATCATGGAATCCAAAAATTGATAAATATTTAATTTATAAAGATTATTTATTATCAATTGATGATAATATAATTCAATTTAAAAAAGATAAAATTGATTTATCAGAATTAGAAGTAAATGAAATATTCGAACAAATGTTAGAATATAAACAATGGAATAAATCGTTATTAGAATGTCATAATGTAATTATTCCATTTGGTAAAAACCCCACAAGAGTTAAATTAGAATTTTTAAAGACCCACAGAAACAGATTACCGTCGAGAATAATATTTAGAGTTGCTGATATATCATTACGAGTTGAAACAAGAGCAAGTTTATATCAAATATTTAATAAATGTAATTTAAATAAAAATTCAGTAAAAGAAGTGGTAGATATAACAGAATCCATTATTTATTCATATTCAAAAAGACCGAATGATTATAAAAAATATACAAATTTAATTAAAATGTCATATACATCATTGTGTGATTTAATAACAGATTATAAAAATATTATTCCTACAATTACCGAATTTATAATCAAAGAAGGAGATATGGAATTAATAAATATTAACCGTCTCGGAAGTATTATATTAAAAGAAGAAAATATAAATGAATTACTTTCTAAATATTTAAATAAATTTCGTTTTTCTGAATTAGAAATGTATAAAACCGCATTATTAGAACAACAAAACAAAGAACAATTAAATTATAGAAAAATACTTATTAACGCGATTAATTTAGTAATATTGAAAATTAAAAATGATAAAAAAGATAAAATGCATTCAATCGCAGATAATACATATATTTGCCCAGTGTTAACAAATATTATACCAAAAATAATAAATGGAAATACTTTTTATATATCAACTTATATTATAATTGGAATAAATGAATATATATACGGGGGTAATTTTCCCGCATTTTATTCAAATATTGATTTCGATGATTTTGGAGAACCAGTAAGAAATTATACTGATGACGATATATATTCTCTTGCTACAACTTTAAAAATTGATTATACAGAATCTATTAAAGTGTATTCATTATATAAAGAATGTATGGATAAGATACGAAAATATTCTAATGATACAGAAAAAATATATAAACAAGAATTAATTCCTGAATATAACACAAAACTAACTCAAACAAAACAATATCTATCATTTGTTAATTATATTTACCGCGAGAGACTTGGTGTTAAATCACCCGGCGATGTTTATATAGTATATAAAGATACATTTTCTCGTGAATATGCTGTACCATTTAAATATACAGATAATTATATACCTATTTATAATTCAAAATTCAAAGAATTAAGTCAATATTATTATATAGAAGGTCCAGCAATTTTTGAAGATTCTGATATGACAACATTTATTCATTCAACTATGTATATATTTGTAGAGTATAATGATACAATAAATAAAGTTAAAATATTTAGAGAAGGAGTCAATTCTAAATTTATAAAAAGAAGCGCAAAAGACTTATTTGACCCGTGCAATAGGTTTAATAATGAAATTGATTGTAATGATATAAATTCATATTCAATCAATAAAATTAAATGTAAATATATTAAAAATAAATGTGTTCAATCAGATTTATTAGATATATCAGAAAAAACAAATATTGATATTTCTATTGATACAATTGAATTTAAAAAAGATAATGATAAGATAGACTATTCAAAAACTAAACGGTGGGAGATAGCTAAAAAACAGGCAAATGATTATATATCAAGACTTTCTTTCATTAGAAAACTTAATATTTCTGATGTAAAATTACTCGCATTAGAACAAAAACAACAATTATTAAATTATTCAGAAAAATTAAAAAAAACAAAGAATTTGACAAAAATGACCCCTATATCTGAAAATGTAAATTATTCTAATAATAAAAAATATTATGATGTTCATCCAATAATTAAAGAATTAAAAGAACCGGAATTAAAAGAACCGGAAGAATTAAAAGAATTAAAAGAACAAAATTATAAAACAATTCGGCTTCCACGTATAACAATTTCACATAAAAGAGTGTCTGGTAGACAATTGATTAAAGGTAAAAAGTATTTGTTGTCAAATGATAATATGTTTATTTATGATTCTCAGGATTTAGATTATATTTATTCATTAGATTCTAAAATCAAAAAAGATTCTGAAACTATTCGTGAATTTTATACATCTGAAATTTTAGAATATATAACCTTTACTATATCAAATGATAATTACAATTTCTTAAATAATCCTCCTAAAATTTTTTATTATTACTTACTTAAATCCGAATATACATTTAAAAATTCAGAAATAATTACTAAAAAGTTTAAAATTAGAGAATCCATGATACCAGAAATTAATTTAATGAATGAATATTTAAATTCGGGAAATAATGATAATATAATAACTAAACAAATAATTTATTCAACCATGGCAGAACTTTCATATTCAACATGGATTGAATCTGAAACAGGCACATTCGAATCAATGGAAGAATTTCCTGCATCAAAAGACGCAAAAGTATATTCACTTCAATATTCAGTTGATTTAAATAATTTAATAACTAAAATAGTGGGGGAAATAGATTTACAAACTGTAATGGATGAATATAATAAAATATTACCAAATGTTATGCTAAAAGAAAATTATATAAAATTACAATTACAATACGGGATTGAACATAATGATTACAAATTATTAAAAAAATTTATAAAAGAAGCATCTAAAATAAATTATGAAAAATTTAAAGATTTAATAGAAAAAGCGGATGAATTGATTTTGAATAAACAAAATGACTCATCTCAAAATAAAACACAAACAATACCTACACCTACGATAGTACCAACAACCGAAGAAAAAAAAGTGGGTGTATCATATGTTGTAACTAGAAGAAGGCGCTAATATCTAATTCCTTATTCTCCGGATAATCAATTACACCATTTCCAAATAATGGTGGTAATATTTGAACTTTAAAATCATTTTCTTTAAATTCATCCGGTATATCAGCTTTAATATTTAATTTTTCATCATGTTTTTCATATATATCATTAATACCTGAATAATTTCCTGAATTACCAAATTTAGTAGTATCAATATTAGCTAATGTTCCTAAGAAAGAAAAATCCAGAGCTTCTTTTGGAATTACATCTAAATCACTTTGATTATTCTTAGTTTCAAATTCATTTAGAAATGTGGTATAAACAATTTCCAATTTCCCACTTTGCTCACCATATTCCTTTATAAATGCTATACAACTTGTATATGATGATCTTAGAGGATTACCCAGTGTATAAATTATTTTAAATACATTCATATTTTGTTCATCTGTTGAATAATAATGAATAGTTGGTTCTGATATATAAAAATTTTCGTATTTCCATGATCCATTTTTTTGTAAATATTCTTTATCTTGAATTAATTTATTTACTTTCAAATTCATAAATTGTGTTAAATAGTCTGGATCACCTAAAAAATTTTTATCAGTTAATTTATAATTGTCCATTTTTGAGCTACTTGATAAATCATCAAGTAATCGGGCGACCATTTCTAAATACTTATTTGGATTTTTAATAAATCGATCACCATATTGATACTTCGCAACTTCTTTATTACAAAGAGTATTTAGTTTATTATTTGTAGAAGGATATTTACATGTATTACCAGAACATTGAGTATTTGGATATCGAGGTATTATTCTTGAATAATTTTCTTTTTTAAAAATTGTAAATAACGCAATTAAAATTAATATTACTATAATAATGTTATAATTCATTAATATAAGTTATTTTTTTTAATTTACTTTTTATTCTTTACTTTTTATTCTTTACTTTAATTTATTTAATTTAAATGTCGTTTTAAAAAATTAAATAAATAAAACATAAATTAAAATGAGTGATACACTATTACTGTTTTACCACCCGCAATCAGAAGCCTGTGAAAAATTGAAACAATTTATACCAAAAGATGTTAAAATAAAATATATAGATATATCTTTGGAACGAAATTTACCACCAACTGTTACAAGCATACCCTGTTTAGTTATAAATGGAAAAGATGTTTTATTAGGAAAGAAAGTATTTGACCATTTTAGCAAAGATGAAATGGAATATTTGAATTTTAATAATAAAAATAATAATAGTAATACGTATTCTACCATAGATGATGATTCAGTTGATTCAAATGGACTGTTTTCGTCCTTAGATGCAGATGATATGTCTAAGGGTCTTCCAACATGGACTGAGGAAAAAGACGGAAAGCTTGATATGGATACACTTCAAGCATCCAGAGACTCCGAATTTAGTGTAAATCCACCAAAAGTGTAAATCAAAAGTGTAAATCTGTTGAAAGTATTAAATCTGTTGAAAGTATTAAATCCAAAAAAATTAATAATTAAAATAATAACGCGTTTTAATGATTAATTTTTTTATAATTAAGAAACATAAAATGGACGGTGCTAATATGCAAGAGATTGTAAAAATGGCTCAACAGGTCGCATCAAATATTACACAAAATCAAGAACATGGAGATTTAAATGGTATGGATATGTCAAAGATGATATCGCAGGTAACTGAATCGGTTTCTAAAATGGTAACTCCTGATTTTATTGAAAAAATGACATCTGGAAATATGGCGGATGTTGGTAGTATGTGTGAGAATATTGTTCCGGGGGAGAATTCAAAAATAAATCTCGGAAGTCAAATAGAGGAAATTGGGTCCGATTCAGAAATGGATTCATTAGCACCAAAAACAAAAGATCTCCATTTTACATTAAATGTGACGTTAGAAGAATTATATTCCGGTAAGACTAAAAGATTAGCGGTTAGAAGAAAAAGACTTATTTCTGACGGTAAAACAAAGAAAGTTGTAGATGAAAAGAAAAAAATAATAATCAATATTGAATCGGGTATGTTTGATGAACAAGTTTTAACATTTAATAAACAAGCAGATGAAAAAGAGGGGTATGAAACGGGTGATATTATTATTACATTGTGCTGTGCTGAGCATGACGATTTTGACAGAGAAAATAATAATTTAATTGTAGAAAAAGATATATCACTATATGAAGCATATGATTGTAATATGACAATTACACATTTAGATGGAAGAGAAATAAATATTAATTCGACTCAGATTAATGTGTTTGGAGATGAATTAGAATGTTACCGAAAATTAAAAGGATATGGTATGCCAATATATGGTTCTGAAAATGAATATGGTGACCTTATAGTTAAATTTAAACCAGTATTACCAGATAAATTTAATGAAGAACAATTATGTGTTCTTGAAAATTTATTCCCCAAAATTAATACAACAAAGACATCAGATGTAACACATGAATTAGAACTGGTTACTGAATCTGATTTTGAATATTCCGATTCTGAATCTAATGATTCAGAATCAGACTCAGAAGACGAAATAGAAGAGTTAGATTCAGAATCAGAATCAGAGTCTGAATCCGAAGAAAAGATTAATAAAGACAAAGGAAAAAAAGGTAAAAGTAAAAAGTAAAAAGTAATTTATTTAAAGATACATCGAATTTTATATAAAATGCAGTCAAATATTATTAATGGGTGGGAATACAGTACGTCAATTACACCAACAACTTTACCAACAGAAAAAAAATTACAGGATACATATGTGTTAAATTATAATTCAGCTTATGATGATTTTATTCAAAGTCTTTTACTTCCAACAGAACAATTAGATACTATTGTCAACATGTTATCAAAAACAATTGATTCAAAAACAAGAAAAGTTTGTACTAAATATAAATATATCATCGATTGTTCAAATGAACTGGATTTTGTTAATAATAGTTCTGATTACCCTATAAAATTTCAAAAAAGTAAATTCTTAATGTTCAAAGATAAAAAAATAAGAACACATTTAATTAATTATTATAAACCTCTCGGATTTTACGTAAAAGGTCCAATTGAATTAATTAATAATAATAATATTATCAAGTATTATATCGAATTATATTGGAAAGTACTGTAATGTGCGTGTAAGTGTGTGTAAGCGCGTGTAAGTGCGAGTAAGTGCGAGTAAGTGTAAGTGCGTGTAAGTGTAATGAAGTGTGAGTAATGTGAGTTTTATTTGTTCTAAAATTATAATAATTAATTAATAATGTATGTATTAATTATTATAATTTATATAATACTGTTATCTTTTATAGAAGTTAGTAGTTTTATATTTAAAAAAAAACAGTTAAATTTTGTTGAATTGTATTCTGAATTGCCGAAAGAACTTAAATTAACAGAAATATTCGAAGAGAAGGATGATATAGAAATGGATAATTTTATTGGATATTTATCTCTTAAAAATAATTACGGATTTTATATTAAAGACTCTACGTGGAATATATTGAAAATCGGGAAATATTATAAGTTCAATATTCCTGTTAATATTAAAATAGTCAATTTAGGAAAATTAAAATTACAAAAAAATTAAAATGTTACTTTATAATATTAATGGTTAATTTTTTATCATTTATAGTATCTTATTTAAGTTTGTCCGTTATTGCGGGATTATTTACATATAGATTAATTAATTCATTACTTGAAAACATCATTTTACCCTGTTTGGATTTCACTATTTTGCCTAATTGTAAAATCCATAAAATGAATCGTCATTATAATCATAAAAAGGAAAAGATTAATTCTAATGTAAATGAAAATGAATATACATATTCTATACAAATTGGGTTAGTTTTAAAAGATTTTATTATATGGTTAATCGCGATGTTAATACTTTATTTTATATTTAAATTAACTAATAAAGAATTAAAATAAAAATATTTTAATTATAATAAATGAAAGACGAGTTGAATTTTAATAATCCCAGCTTTCTAAATAAAAATAACGACACTACTTCTCTTGTTGTCTTACCAACTGATTACGGTAATTTCGGTAGTTTAAACCCAGATTTACAGGGTAGATTACCGGTCATCGCAACAAATGTAAATTTAGGAATTACAAGTCCTGGAACACTTAATCCATCTATGGAATGTACAGGATTAGATTTCGTTAACACAAATCCGCCATATGAAAAATTAACATTTCAAGAATGTACAAATAAGTTTGAAACCGCATTTAGAATACCTCAAACCGAGATTCGGAATTTATTTAAAAATGCGGAATACACTTATGCTGCTTTACCTGATTCAGATAAAAAATATTACTTAGACACGTTTAAAAAATTTATTGAATCTGTTGACCCACAGAAACCGGTCGTTCCAACCAAAAATATCCAAGAAAATTTTGGAATGAAATCTGGGTGTGAGAATTGTAAGAATTGTAAGAATTGTAGAAATGGAAACGGTAACGGAAATGGTAACGGAAACGGAAACGGTAATTTATTATTTTTATTTATGTTAATGGTTCTTATTGCTATAATAACAGTAATGTTTATTAAAAAATAAACATTACAAATATTAATCTACTTAAATATTAATCTACTTAAATATTATATAGTATTATAATTAAATTGAATCATGGAACTTCCAACCTCGGGAAAAGATTATTATGATGAATTGGCTGATGGAATTTATGCTCTTGAAAAAGTTATTAAAGCTCATAAAAATTCATTAAATATTGAGATAGAATTAAGGATCGGGCAAATAATTGAAAATAGGTTTAAATCTGGTCTTGGATCAGAAGAGTTTTATAATAAAATTAAAGATTTACTTGAAAGTAATAAAAATTGGGATAGAATTGTTCGTACAAAAACAGATGAATTAAATAACAATGGTATTCGTAAAATCACCCATTTTAATGGTAAAAAAGTTCCTAAACAATCGTGTATTCAAAAAACCAGAATTAAGACTATCAATTTAAAATATACAAATTGTCCATATGATATTAGAATTAGTGTTGCGTGTGAAGTAGACTCAGAAGAAAAAATTAAGACAGGAACTCTTAGGAAAAAAGAGCGTGATTCATATTATTATAATAATTTTCGGTTTGACTTAACAAAAGTAATTCAAACAGAAAATACCGTAGTTAGTACCAATTATGAATTTGAAATTGAATTTTTAAATTTAAAAAATGATGTATCTGATATTTATAGAGCGCATTCAGCACTATTAAAAATGAGAGACATAATTAATAATTGCGAAAAAATTGAAGATGCAAAATTAGAAATAGATCTAGACACCGAATTAAAAGGACTTAGTATTTAATCAAGGCATGTAGTATGATTTGTTATAATGCGAAATACCTCTCTTCACACCCTTACTATCATAAACATGTCTGTATGGGGGATCGGGTGATAATATTATCTTACTTCCCGGGTTGTTCCAATCAGTGTCAATAATCAACCACCATATTGTGTATTTGGAAGGATTTTCTACCTTTGCTTCGTCCTGTATCGATATAGCCAAATAATACCCAGGATCAACAAATGTTGGTCCGTATTTAGTTTTATCCTGGGCAATGGTAAATGTGTATCTGGTTAAGTCAATCTCAGAACTCCAACACGTTGGTGTGCCACAACTCAAACCAACAATTTGGTAGGGTGCTACAGACTGATCATGTACTGTACAATTGCATGACGAATAGGGAATCCCCCACCCACAGTCAGCCTTCCAACAAAAGGGTTGATCTGGTCCATTTGGGCGGTGAGAATTGACTTGTTGTGTTCCATATCTATTTTGTCCCTGAGCGGACGTGGTGAAATGATTCTTCATTCTCGTTCCATCATAATCACCTTTAATTATAGTATCAATATCCTCAGTTACCGTAGGAAAAGTCAATACAGCAGTATCTGGGTTTGTTAGTTCACCCCTGATTAAGCTTTTTATGATATCGCCAGCTTTGTTCTTCCTCGAATCAGATATAACAAAGACATTATTCGCGGTATCCGAGGGGTTATTAGTCTTCTTCGAAAGACCGACTGTCTTCCATTGAGCATCAACGCTGTCGTTGTTATTCAGTAAGACTAATCCGTTTCCATTTCTACCCAGATAACCATAAACTTTCGGAACGGCTGTTGGTGAACAAAAATTAACAAACATCCCCTTCTTTAAATCGCCGAGACTATCTGGTCCTAGGGCTGTGGGTACCGGATTGTTATTGTTGAGCCTATTATTATCACACCCATCGTGGCATTCCGTTAAGCTAGTATGCCCTATTGATGCCTTTTTCGGCGGATTGGTTGTGCAATGTTGAATATTTGTATTTGGGTTTGTATAACAATAGTATTTTGTTAGGTCTTTCTGAGAATTACACTTATATGTTCCATCTTCCATTTTTCCGACGTAGTGAGCATTATCTGGTCCAGGATTGACCGAACAGCATGGAGTTTTTCCATGCCCCATATTGTCCGAACATGCGTAATTGCCATGTGTATCACAGTACAACTTGGTGTCGGATGGACCGTTTTTAATCAATTGGGGTTCCTTAAATAATTCACCCCCGGCATAGTAATCACATGAAACGCCTTGACCACCATTGACCTTAACGGCGGGTCCCGGCATTGGTTCTCCTTTACTATTTATTAGTATGTCCCCATATTTAGACCAAACGCCTTTTTTTAATTTTTTTTTATCTTCGCTATAATCTACATATTTACCAGTAGAGTCCTGACCACTGAATTTGTCCTTTTTTGTCAGAGAAAGACCGCTTAATATTAAAGCAACAATTGATGTCACAACTAAAAATGCATATAGATACATTTGATCTTTCATATTATTATAATAAGAAAAGAAAATAAAATTAAAAAGAAAACAATAATAAAATACCGCAGACTTTTTGTTTAAATTGCATAAGCCCGATTTTTACTTGGACAGTCCGGCGGTCGGATTGGGTCGGGTAATCACTGACTCTGACCCACATTCTTTCCATTACATAATCAATACATTCTTCATATGAATACAATTCGGAATAGTGCGAACAATTATATTTTCCATTATCTTTATCCTTCCCGTCCCAATCCGACGGTTTAGGATTTACCGAACAGAATAGAAGTTTTATCGCAGAAACATTGCGACATGCGTAATTGCCATGTGTATCACAGTACAAATATATATCCTAATTGGGACTGTTTTGAATAACTGGCGGCGGCGGCGGCGGCTTACAAACATTATCAGTCATTGGCCGGGGATCCATTACACCAAACGGACAATATTCACCCGTCGTTAAATATGCTGGTTGGTCTACGTATGCGGTCTTCTCACAATTTGTATCATCCCACGTCAATACTGGTTCTGTTATAGAACCAGGAAATGAACTGGCTTGCATGGGACACGAGCCGGAAACGTTATTGCCTGCGTTTAATAATATTTTGTAAGGTTTCATTGCATTATTCCACGCATTTACTCCTGTTGCGTTTTCTGCGTTTGAATATAACTGACCCCAATTTTCGTTCTTCATATTTATGTCTTTACAATAGTTTTGAAATATACACTCACCGCCGGAAATGGTGGCAGTGTTCATACCCGTGATCATCGTACTTAAATTTGCACATTCTTGAGTAAGATTTTGATCGTTACAAGACTTTCCAAATGTCGTTTGTTTAATTTGTAATGGCTCACCACCTTTTGGGAAGGGATCACTCCAATATAACGTACCTGATTTGCCCCCCCCCTTAGTACATAGTGGCCAGCCATTTTGATCTACATCTGGTCCAGAAGTTCCATTGTCATATGAAAGGTCACCTAACGTGCATTTCCCTTTTGAAACACAGTAACTTATCTCATCATTGCTGTTATTTACAACAGAGAGTTTTGGGGAGCCCCCAGTGGGAGTATAATTCCCACAATATGCATGCAATACTGTATCCCCAGTAGTGGTTGAGGGAGCAAAATAAGTCCCCGAATATTTAGAATTTGTGGGATCTCCCCCTTCTGACTGTGATATATTAAGTTGGGCCCATAATTTTTTATTATAATTTTCTATTTGAGATTTTTCAGTGACGCCTTTACTCAGAGTTATTGGCTCTTTCCAGCTCATACTTTGTTCACCCAAGAATAAACCCGAATAAGGATATAACGTATTATTAGAACAGAATTCCTGTCCTGAGTTTACTTTTCTACCACAACATATTTTTTCACTCATCAAAGTATTTCCTTGGTTGGTTGGGTAATTTGCTGCCTCACCGGACATCATACAACAATTACCCCCTGTCATTTTTACATTTGGGGAAGGACCGATTTTTTGACAAGTTGATTTGTTAGCACCTTTGCTCAAAGCTTGCCAATTATTTTTAGTACTACTACATATAGCAGCAGCACAACCTTTCGGGTCTACGCCAGGCGTAGCCGATATCGGCGTACCTGCAATAACACTACTTTTACATTGACTAATTATATTACTTATACCGATATTTGTACCACAATTTATGATATCGCCATCTTTGTTCTCTCCAATTTTATTCACATCCATACAATTAGGACTATTTTGTAATATAGTGGTATCACCGTCGCACACACCAATATCTGTAATGTGTTTCCCATTTAAAATCTTATTATTATTTTTTACACATTTAGACTGAATTTTAGACTGAATTTTAGAGGATTTATTACATTCGATATCTGATGTACATGCAACACCTTGTGTGGTATTATTAAAACCACACGTATGTAATTTACATTTTTCTCCCTCGGATGTACTTGTACAAAGGTTCTTTCCACTCCCTAAACAATATATGTCACTTCTGGGACATTTTGTATAATCATTATTGCTGTAACAACCATTTCCCTCGTGACTTCCATCAGTATATATCGACTGTCCGCATGAGAGCGGTGGGGTACAATACTTCTTGGTAGAGAAATGACACGGGATTCCACAAGTTAACTGATTTACTGGTGTATAGTTTCCGTTAGGATCTTTTTTCATTTCAGTTGTAGATGAGAGTCCATCTTTTGTAAATGGTTCTAAACCTGAACCACACTTGATTGTACATTGACAACTATTTTTATCATATATATAATCACCAGTACAATAATTATCAAGAGGACATTTTTGGTACAAATATGCCTTGGGGTTATTACATATTTTTTTCTTACCACAGTCGGGGACACACGCCTTCGAGTCAAGATCATAGATAGGTCGTGTTGGGTCAGTTGTACATGGATTTTTCAATGATCGAGTTAAAGCGATAATCCCAAATGCCACACCTGTAAGTATACCGCCAATTACTAATAAAAAAAATATAAGTCTGACAACCTTATTTCCAAATATACTTTTTGTTGTAGAAATAATTTTCATTTTAATTATACCAATATTAAAATTACAAAATTTAAATTAATTTACAAATATTTAAATTACAAAATTTAAATTAATTTAAAAATACAATTAATATTTAAGTAAAAAATGAATTTAACTATTTACGTAAAACCGAATAATGTATCAGTTTGGAAAAATCATCCAACATATGAAAATGCTAAACTGAATCAAGATTCTGGACTTGATATTCCTATGTCTAATTCAATTACTGTTCCTGAGAACGCACATTCATTTTCAATTGATCTTGGATACAAAGCAGAACAAAATTATGGTTATATGTTAATACCTCGTAGCTCTCTTGCAAAAACACCACTTCGTTTAGCTAATAGTGTAGGAATTATTGATAAAAATTATAGAGGAAAAGTTATTGCTAAGGTTGATAATATTTCAGATAAATCTTTTGACCTGATTGAAGGAAAATGTTATTTTCAAATTATAGCATTTAACGGAATTTTACCTAATATGGTAATTGTTGATTCTATTTCAAAAACAAATCGAAATACCGGAGGATTCGGAAGTACCACAGATTAAATTTAATTGAATTTTAATTGAATTTTAATTGAATTTTAATTGAATTTTAATAAAAAGTAATAATAAATGTTAAATTCAATTACAGACTATATTTATTTATTATTACCAATTATTGCTGGTTATTCTACTACGCTTATTTGTAAACCAGGTAAATCAGCTGGTTCACTTGTTAAATTTCGACCCCCAAGACAAGTATTTTCTATAATTTGGCCCATACTATATATACTATTAGGACTGGCTTGGGTTTATTCAAAAGAACAAACGGTAATTTACTTGGCTATTAATATTTTACTGTGTTCGTGGTTGATATTTTATTCTTGTTTCGAAAATAAACAAATAAGTTTATATTTATTATTATTGACATTAATGATGTTATTTTTTGCTTATACAAATTCTAATAAAGTATCACAAAATTTAATAATTCCTCTTATAATTTGGATCTTCTTTGCGATATTATTAAGTGTTTTTGATTTTTAATTTTTATTTTTATTTTTATTTTTCATTTCGTTTATCATTTAATTAAATACCTAAATATGCAGTCCTTGCTGGTTCAGCACCAAGCGGAGCCACATCGATTGCATTTACAAATAGTTTATTTACAGATTTGGAAGATATAGTGGTAATGTATTCTGGTTCTTTAAAAACATTTATAGATGGAATGGATATTAAATATTTATCTGCAATGGATGCACTTAATGCTATAAAGGTTGAATTCCCTACATATAATTATGAAGTTCCTTCTGGTACATTTTCTTGGTCTAATAATCCGGCAGAATTACCCTCTATTCTCGATGCGAAAATTGGCTGATCCAGGACAGGTTGTTAAAAATATTTCAGATATGAGTGGGTCTATCGGTGACCCGACTACTTCATATCCAGTATGGATAAATACATACGCTGGCGCGGTAAATTCTGTATTACCGGGTACATTACCGTTAATTGATTTAACAAATTCAACTGGCGCAGCCGGAACTGCCGGAAATTTTGAATGGAATCAGTTTAATTCGGCATTCGCTGATCGAATTCATCAAAGTTATTTCGTTCATGAACAAATTTCTAATTATACATTAAACTTTGTATTGTAAAGTATTCTTAATTTCACACTAAATAATTTCACACTAAATAATTTATATCTTTGTATAAAATTAAAAATTGTAAAGCGGGATTTATTGATCCTGAACCATCAATCATATAATGTCTTAATTTAGTTAAATTATATAATTGTTTAATGTTCTTATTTAATTTTATAATGCAAAAATATTTATTTAAAAGATTGTATAATTTATTTATCTCAAAAAAATATAAACTCTCTTGTTCATAAAAATTAAATTCTTGGTAAGATATATCTAATAATATAATAAGTCTATTATTTATAATATTTTCTATTATATTATTTCGTTTAGTGTTATGATAATCTTCGCGGATACGCTCAATAACAATATGTCGAATTTCTTCGGGTAATTTTAAAAAAATATTATTTAATTTAGAACGAATTTTATTACCACGAAAGATACTCTGAATTATTATAATACTGTCATTATAAAACATTTTATAATGAATTGTACATAATTCTCTTAAACATTTTTTATTTTTACATTTTCGGGTTCTTTTTGTTGTTTGATCAAATACATACTTAGTACATCTTGACATTGTTTTGTTGTTTTTGTTTTGGTTTTTTTAGTCAATATTTTTTTAAGAATTTAAAGTAATTAATTATTCGTTAATTATTCGTTAATTAAAATAGTAATTATCAGAGTATATCATCATTTCATTACACAATATAGGATAATCATCGTGATAAATACCATTTGATAATATATATAATATATTAAATATATGTTTATTTATATTTAATATTGAAAAATATTTATTAATTAATGTATATATTTGTTCTAAATTTTTCATATAAATAGAAAAATCAGTAAAAGTATCTACAAATAGTTCATTTAAATTTCTATACACATTATACTCGCAGTAATCATAAAGTGTAAATAAATATCCATTTTCATAAACAACATTAAGAACTTTTTTATATATTATTTTATTCAGTGTTGAATAATAATTGCGATAATAATGGTCTTGTCTCATTTTATCTATTATAATTTTCTGAATATCATCTGGTAATAATGAATATATATTTTTAATTTTACTTCTAATTTTATTACCAATAAATCTTGCTTGAATTAATGATGCAAATTTATTATATACAATTTTACTGTGGCTCTTACATAATTCTTTAAAATATATTTTTTTCTTACATTTACGATTTACATTTTTATCATTATCAAAAACTAAGTATGTACATCTATAAGACGGCATATAATATCTATTAAAATAATATATTTAAGTTCAATTATTTTAATTTTTTATTTTAATTTTAATTTACATTCCTTTATCAATTTTGATGTTTTACCAGTACCAACAGGACAATTTTTAATAACGCATCTGGCTAATCCACATCTATCAGGTGCATATCTTGAATATGATAAAGCGGCAGTACATTTCTTTTTTGTATTTACTGGATATTTTTTTTTATCTGTTCCGCCCTCTTTACCACAATATTTCACTTTTCTTTTTGGACTAGCTTTTGCTTTTCTTTTTGGACTCGCTTTTCTTTTTGGACTTGCTTTTCTTTTTGGACTCGCTTTTCTTTTTGGACTCGCTTTTCTTTTTGGACTCGCTTTTCTTTTTGGACTCGCTTTTACTTTTCCGTAATTTAATTCTTTGTACATACTGCGTGGATAATTTCCGATGCCGACTGCAAAATACGGACCGGCACTTGCATTCATATAACCATATCCTCCTGTATCTGGATTATAATTGGTGTCTATATCAATACCGGGATACCAATTAGCACCATAATGTAATTTACCAAACCGATGTTTATTTACTGGGACATTAACATAACTACATTTACTATTTAAATTAGACCGGGGAAATTTTAAAGAATTTACTCCTCTGGGTTTTCCGTCAGTGTAAGAAGCGACCATACCTTGGTACGGAAGACCGAAATCGCCATATAAAACCATTATAATAATAATAATTATTTTTATTTGCGTTAAAATGATTTAAATATAAAAAATTATAAATATCAAATGAAAGGGGTTAAGTCGATGTCTGCTGGAAATGGTAATTTTTCACGCCTTCACGTAGAAGATTTATATGTTAATAGTTTAACCGCTACAAAAAAACTTACGTTAAGTGATGGGACCGATTTATTAGATACAGTAAATAAACTAAATGTTGCTGTCTCCTCTTTAACAAAAGTTGTTGAACTTACCAATTCTAAATTAAAAGAATTAGAAGATAAAGTAAATTCATTTGAAACCGAATAAGAAGTAAAAGTAAAGTGAAGTAAAGTAAAGTAAAGTAAAGTGAAGTAAAGTAAAGTAAAAGTATTAATTAAAATTAAAAGTAAATTAATTTTAATTAATAATGAAATGTCCGGGTGTTACTTATTTTAATTAATTAATTAAATCATCAGAGTTTATTCTACGATATGGTCTAATTGAATAAAGTTTTTCTATTAATGGGTCATATTTATCTTCTGGTCTTTTTGTAAATACAGCCTTAGTTCTATAACCAGACCTATCTGTTCCAAGTTTATTACCGGAATCATTTTCAAGAGGTATTAAATAATAAAACGCGAGACTTTTTCTATAAACATCTTCGGGACATTTAATTGGTTCTGGTATTCCGTGCCAAGATTTTTCAGTTGTTTTAAAAATCAGAGCAGAATTGAATTTGACTGGACTTTTAAAAATACATTCTGAAACATTTTCATTCCACAATTCTGTTGCTCCTCCATATTCTTGTTTCCAGTCTTCTGATAAATATAATATAATGTTTAGATATCTTTGCATATTATCTAAAATAGGATGTTTTTCATAATCAAGATGTAAATGAAGACGTCCATTATTTAGAAGAATATGTAATCCTCCACCATGACACGTATTATCATATTGTAATTGTTTTTTTTTTGTAATTGTTTTTAATGAAGAAAGTATAGTCTCTGAACATAAAGCATAAAAAATATTCTGAATATTTTCATTCATATTTTCAATATTATCATAAGCATATTTTTTTTCCAGTGGATTATTATAATAATGATAATCATTCATATTTTCTGGATAATTTTTAGACGCGATTTTTGCTATATCTGGTTTTAAAAAATTGTCAATAATACAATATTCAAATGGTTCAGCATTATTAAAAGAGAACTGATATTTTTCTGGGGTTTTTATCCACTCTCCGAATATTGAGTTATCCGAATTATTTATACTCATTTTACTTATTTTCATTTATATTAATTATTTATATTATTTTTACTTATTTATACTTATAATTAATGTGTATTGAATAATGATAATAATAATACCAATATGGGTTTAATGGTAAAAGATTTATTTCCTCTATATTTTGAAAGAACAGCTAACGGTTTTTCGATTGAAAAAATAAATGGTATTACAATTAATGAATTATATTTATCTGAATTATTAACAAAGAATATATTGATTCATGTATTAAATAGTTTAGTTAGAATACAAGAAACTGATGATAGTAATGATAAAGTAAATTCTAATATATACGCAAATTATACTTATAAATTGATTAAACGATACTCTGAATTTGATTACTCTATGTTTACAAATATTGATGATGAAAATAATGTATATAGAAAAAACAATAATACATGGAGACCAAGTATTTACAAATATAATTATTAATAATTATGATAAAATAAAATTCATAGATATGCGAGGTAAATTAGGTACTGAGTTAACGATATGTGGTGATTTGGAAAAAATATATCAGTCGTTGATTGGATATGATGAGATATTAAACTAAATAATGAGTATAAAAATAATATGATTGTAAGTTTCAAAGAGTATTTTATTAATAATTATTCTTATAATGATTTTATAAATTTAAAAATTATTACACAAAGTTTATTATTTAGTTTAATACCATTACATAATAATAATAAATGTAATGATTACTACAATTTAATTTTTTCTGATTATTTAATTTAAATAATTATGACGTTTATTACCATTAATAATATAATTATTTATAATATAATGAGTAATTCGTGCGTTTTTGTACAAGTTTTAAATGAACAAAAATATATATCTGAATGGGTATATTATCATTTATTACTTGGATTTGATCATATATATATATATGATACATCAGACGATTTTTCATTAAAAAATAGTTTAATTAATCTAAATATCAAAGTTTCTATTATACATAAACCATTAAATCATCGAAAATTTTCCAATGTTCAATTCATAAATATTAAAGATTTTACAAAAGAATATAGTTCTAAATATAAATGGTGTGCAATAATAGACTGTGATGAATTTATAGTATTAAAAAAACATAGTAATATAAATGAATTTTTACGAAGTATTAATTTGAATTCGGGTTGTTTAGGTATTAATTGGAAAATTTTCGGTTCAAATAGTCATGAGAATTATACAGAATCATTTGTTGTAAATCGATTTACAAAGAGTAGTAAATTTGTAAATCAGCATGTTAAGTGTATAACAGTCTTTAAAGATGTTAAATATTATAATAATCCTCATTTTCCAATATTAAAAAACGGAAACCAAGTAAACGAAAAAGGAAAAGTATATAAATCTGGACCATTTCAAACTAATTCAACAAATGATTTAATACAAATTAATCATTATGTCACTAAATCAAAGCAAGAATGTTATGACCGTTCAAAAGGACACCCTACAAGAACTGATAATGACAGCTTTTTTAATGTCCATAATGAAAATGATATAACAGATTTATGTGCATATAATTTTTTAAATTATCCAAGAAACCATAATAATATTAATATATTAGATTATCATTATTATCTAACGAATTATGAACATTTATTAATTCACGAATTAACAACAAAAGACTTGGCAGAAAATCATTTTAAAACTGATGGTATTAAAGAGAATAAAATTAGTAATTTAAATTTTAAAACTGATAACGTACTCGGAAATAAAGAAAAAGACTGGTATGAGTATAAAATGAATCAATACAAACTTAAATTAGAGAGAGATACTTTGTAATTTAAATATAATTAGTATCATGAAATGTTGTCATAAGTTGCGATAGTATTACGAGTTAATTTTATATTTTATTAATAATTATATTAATTAATGAAAGCTATTCCAGAAGATGTTTTTATAAATTATTTATATAAAAATGAAAACTTTATTTTAGTAAAAGACCCAAAACATAATGACGAGTTTTTTCATTATACTATATGGTCTATTGAACGACTGAATGATATATTAAATATAACACAAAAGTATATGACAAATTTAAAAATATTTTTAGATAATATTGAACAATTTGATTATTTTAAAAACGAAATGAAATATTTTACTTATATTCCTACTCATAATATAATACATTTACACATTGTTGCAAATAATTATATATCATATAGGAAACTTTATGAGATATATAATTATAATGATATTGATAATATATATAAAAATATTAATTTAATAAAAAAGGTAAATATTGAAAAACAAAATAGTATTAATTTAAATTTGAAATTTAAAATTGGTATAATAATTTTAAAAAATATAGATAACATTTATCAATTAGATAAAATAAAAGAACAAAATGATTTAAATTATATAGTAGTTATTCGTAGAAAAAATGAAAATGTATTAATAGAATATTTATTAAATAATAATAAATTAATAAATACTCATTTAATTAGTGAAAATTTAAATAATTATGATAAAATAATAATACATGACATTTTATTATTAGTTTAAAATATATTTTATTATTATTGAATTAATATAATGAAGATATTAATAACTGGTGTCACTGGGCAAGATGGGTCAAATATTGTACGATATTTATTAAGTAAATATACCGATTCAATTGAAATTTATGGAGCTGTAAGAAGATTATCAGTATCTAATCATGAAAACATTGAGGATATAAAAGACCCCAGATTTAAATTAGTTCATCTTGATTTATTAGATTCGCAATCTATAATAAATAATATAAAAGAAATTACACCCGATTATGTAATTAATTTTGCCGCTCAAAGTTTTGTTGGAGAATCTTGGAATAGTCCTATAAATACATTTACAACAAATACTTTAAGTGTAATGTATTTTTTAGAAGCAATAAAAGAATATTGTCCCGATTGTAGATTTTACTCAGCAGGTTCAAGTGAAGAATTTGGAGATGTTGATTATGTTCCACAAGATATTAAACATCCGTGTAAACCGAGAAGTGTGTATGGAGCAAGTAAATGTTCTGCGAGACATTTAGTTAAAGTGTATAGAGAAAGTTATAATTTATTCGCAATTCATTGTATATTATTTAATCATGAAGGAATCCGGAGAGGTAAGGAGTTTGTAACAAGAAAAATAACAACAAATATTGCGAGAATCAAAAAAGAATATAAAAATGGGGAATATATAACACCATTTCAGTTAGGAAATATATACGCAAAGAGAGATTGGAGTGATTCTGAGGACTTTGTAGAAGCTGTGTGGTTAATGTTAAATAAAAAAGAACCGAGAGAATATTTATTAAGTTCTAATGAGACTCATACAATAAAAGAATTTATCGATTTAACGTGTGAATATGCCGAATTAGATGTAAAATGGGAAGAAGATTTAGATGAACCTTTAAATTCTAAACTATTATTAGATAATAATGTTATTTTAAGTATTTCAGATAAATTTTATAGACCGGCTGAGGTTGAAGTATTACACGGGGATTCAACTGAATCCAGACAATTGTTAAATTGGAGTCCGAGGTATAATTTTAAAGATTTAGTTAAGCGAATGATTGAAAACGATATTAAGTTAAATTCTTAAATTTTTTTTTAATTATTTATTATAATGAACATTCAAGAACGAGTAGACTATTATTTATCCACTGATTTAGGTAATATAAAAAAATCAAGTACAATAAAAATCAATGAATTACGTCATTATTTAGAAATGGTAGAAACGGTTTATATTTCACCCTTTAAAGATTTATTAATTAAAACAAATAATGTAAATAAATCTTTTAATATTTCTCTTGGAGACATCAGAGAACCAAATTTAAATTTAATATTATGTAAAACTCGTAATATAGTTAGTAAAAATTCTGTTATATTAAGATGTATGGAATATGACCGTCATTGGGCTGATTATTATAATCGTTCGTCGGACATCAATTTTGATCAAAAAGAAAATAAAGTATTTTGGAGAGGAACTAACACAGGTGAAAAACATTATCCAGCAAACCGATTTAGTTTAATTGAAAAATGGTTTAACAAAAATATAAATATAGATGTCGGAATATCTTATAATTCACCAGATGATTATAAATTGTTTAATAAAAACATTATTCATCAAAGAATAGATATTACAGAATTTTTAAAATATAAATATTTACTTTCAATTGAAGGAAATGATAAAGATTCTGGAATAAATTGGAAATTAAATTCAAATAGTTTAGTATTGATGGCAAAACCAAATGTAGTAAGTTGGTTAATGGAAGATACATTAATACCGGATTATCATTATGTATTATTAAAAGATGATTTTAGTGATTTAGAAGAAAAATTAAATTGGTGTAATGATAATCAGGATAAATGTAAACAAATAATTAACAATGCTAATATATATATGAAACAGTTTTCTGATATTAAAAAAGAAGAACAGATAGAAATAGATGTTATAAATAAATATTTTGAATTAGAAAAAATTTATAATGTTTAATTTAGTTTATTTATTTATTTATATACATATAAATGTTATTTGAAGAACATATAAAAATAGATATAGATCATTTTATTAGTATTAGTATTCCACAATTTTTTATAGATAATCCCCAAGAAAACATGCATTCATTTTTTAAAGACGAATTTAATACAACATTTACAAGTTATTTGGAGTCAGCTAAAAAACAAAGAATAAAAAGTATAGATATAATTAAAAATGAATTTTTAAAAAATGATTTTATTAAAATAACTCATAAAATTTGGATAACAAATCCAATAAATATGTATAAACCTGATATTAAATTTATAAATTTAATCAAAGATCAATATAAAAATTTGTCAAATTATAAACATTATTTTTGGTGTAATATACCAAGTTTAGCGAAAGAAATAATAAATGAAATGAATATAGAAGAAAATATTAAAAAATGTATAATAATTAAAAATCTAAATGAATTAAATGATTATTATGGATATAAATTATATAATATTTATTATAATATGAAATTATATGCATTAGCTTGTGATATAGCAAGAATTCAAATAATACACAAATATGGAGGAATATATTCTGATTTAGGATTTAGTTTAAAAAATACATTTTCATATCTGATAAGTAATTTTGATATTGTTATAAATGGTGAACTTACAGAACAATATAATGGGTATATCAGTCATAATATATTATCAAGTAAAAAAAAAGAAGATGTTTTTTTTGAAGATATATTAAATATATTAAATGATGATAATAAATTAAAATATTATTATAAAAAATACGATTTATCTGGATTAGTTGAATTATCAAGTCCAAGAATTATTATGGCTAATTTAGTATCATTATCAAATAGAAAATTTTTGTCTGTGTCAAATAATGAACACACATTTGATAGAGAACATAATAATTCTATACTTAATGGTAAGTTTGGGTCAGACACATTGTGTAATTATGATAGGGAAAAATTAAATAAATATGTGTTTAATTTATGAATTAATTAAAATTACTCGTATAAATGAGTGATATTCGTATAATTAGAAAAAAAGAATTAAATAATAATAAAATAATACAATATGCTGAGTGGGATAATAAAAATGAAACTCCTAAATATATTGATGATTTATTACATAGTTATTTAATTGAAAGAAATTGGAACAAATTTATTAAAAATGGTTCTACTGTTATAGATATTGGTGCACATTCCGGTGATACATTAATACCATTAATATTAAAAACTACAGATAACGGAAATATAAATTCTACAATATTGTGTATTGAACCGAATCCGTTAGTTAATAAGATTTTAACTAAAAATTCTGAATTAAATAAAGACTTATGTAAAATTATAATTTTATCTAATGCAATTACAAAAACCGATAATGAAGATGTTATATTATGGGATCACGGTAATGATATGTGTAATGGGGGTATAATTCATGATGATATGAGCGACTTATTAAAAAATAAATTGAATGATATCCCGAATAAAAAAGGAGTTCATGTAAAAGGATTTACGTTAGGAACTATATGTTATCAATATTTAACACCAGACGAACTTTCTAAATTAAATTTTATTAAAATTGATACCGAAGGCTATGATAGAGAGATTATAGAAAGTTCCAAGGAGTTTTTAAATAAATATAAACCAAAGGTTTTTCTTGAATGGTTTGATTTTTATGATTATAATGATTCGGTGAAATTGTTTAATATTATAAAAGATATAAATTATATAGCTTATGACCCAATTTCATTAAAAAAAGCGGATGTTGATAATAAAATATGGGATTTAATTATAATCCATAAAGATACGGACATTAATGATATTTAAATATATTTTATAATATTACAATGAATAAAAATATATTTAGTGTAGGACTATCAAATACCAATTTAGATGTTTGCATTGAAGCATTGAATAATAATTATACAATGTTTGATTGTGCATATATTTACGACCAAACAAATATAAAAAATATGGTAAATTATTTATTACTTCAAAATTATGGATAGACCAATTTGGTAAAAATAGATATCATGATAATCAACCAAATTGGGGTAATCAAATAAATGATACCGTAATTGAAATGATTAAAAGCATGGATGTATCTTATTTAGATGTTTTATATATACATTGGCCATTTAAATTAGATGAAAAAAAAATTACAGAAGAATTTCGAATAAGTGAAATCTGGACTCAATTTGAATTATTGGTAGAAAAAGGATTAATTAAACATATAGGTGTTTCAAATTTTGGTCTAATAGAATTACAAGAATTATTATATATATATGTAAAATTAAACCTTACATAAATCAAATAGAAGTAAATTTATATAATAGTAATAAATATGTAGTTGATTTTTGTAATAATAAATATGTAGTTGATTTTTGTAATAATAACAATATAATAGTTACGGCTCATTCAATTTTTTTATCCGGAACTGATTGTGATTTTTTAAATGAAAAAATATTAATAGAATGTGCAAAAAAATATAATACATCAAAATATTTAATTATTATTAATTGGTTATTTTCAATGAATATAATTCCGACATTATGTACAACAAAAATTAAAAATTTTAAAGATAATTGTTTATTTAATACATTTAAATTATTAAACGCGGATATAATTAATTTAAGTTCTCTAAATAAAAATAAACATATAAGAACATATGATTATTGTTTACATAATATAGAACATTATGAAAAATTTTCATTTAATAGGTATACAGTACATGTCTGTAATAATAAAGAAATGAAATTTGAAGAAATATTAACAGACAATATTGATTTTTTACAAAAATGTAGAAATTCATTAATGTCCGGTCCAGGGTTTTTAGTAATTAAAGATTTATTTTCTGATATTATCGAACAAATAAATGATAAATTACCTCAAGATTTATCTAATACAGAAAGGTGGAATGGTGATGTATTAAATAGAGATATCATGTTTTGTAAATTAATTGATAATAATTTAATTAAAATAATAATAGAATCTTTATTAGGGTGGGATTGTCATTTAGATAATACAGCATTTTCATATTCGAGATATGATGATTGTAAATATAAAATCCCCTTTGGTCCTCATCAAGATTCACCATTTGACATGAATCCTGGTGCTATATTACCGCCGTCCGATTATCCAGTTGTAATACAATGTATATATTCATTTGATGATATGACAAAAGATAATGGGGGGTTTTATGTTGTACCGTATTCTCATCAAAATAGACAAAGAGTTAATTTAATATCACAAGGTAATTTAAAATTTGGTGAAATTCCAAATAACGCATATTGTATTAATGCAAATAAAGGTGATGTAATTATAACATTAGGTAATATATGGCATGGAGCATATCCTAATACTAATAACAAACAACGTAGAACTTTGCTTTCAGAATTTGTAAATCCAATTTTAAATACAAGAGATACATTTGACAATATTGATATGAAATATGATATCAATATTTTAAAACATTGTTCAAGAAGAATGATTAGATTATTAAATGATGGTCGTAAAAAATCTAAGGATAATCCAATTTTATTAAATGAATGGTACAAGTATCAAAATAAACATCCATTAACAACATAATATAAGTCAAAAAATGTAAAAATACGAGGGAAATGGATGTGTGGTAATGAAAATGATGAAATTGCTAAAATTATAATTTATAAATTTTCATCGTCTTGTTGATGGTTTCCTTTGTATTTTCTGTTTTCACTTATCAATTGCTTTTTCTACATTTTTTTCTAATTGTTTAAAATTCTCAACATTTCTATCTTTTTTCAAGTAAGTTTTCAAACAACAAGCAACACGAAATATACCATCAATAAAAACTAAATCTATACTATCTTGTTTTTCTTTGTTTAATTCTCTTATATGATTACTATAACTTTTTTTTTGTATATAAGTCGCATTTTTACCTGGATTACCCCAAGTATTTGGTTGTGTATCCATTTCATTATATATATAATTAATATTCGGATTTGTAATTGTTTTGTTTAATTTGTTTGCCATTCAATATAACTTTCTATTGAATGGAATTGTATATTTCTTATATTATTTAGAATGGGGATATGGTGGTAGCACATATCCCCATTCTAAATAAACGCGAACTTTATCTAAATATGTATCAAACATTTTTTTGTCGTTTTCTGATAAGTTAGGTCGCATTTATATATATTTATTCTTTTTATTCTTTTTTATTCTTTTTATTCTTTTTATTCTTTTTTATTCTTTTTTAATTCTTTTTATTCTTTTTTAATTCTTTATTATTATTTTTTTTTATGCGATATATTGTTTGTGTCTATAATTATTTTTCCAAATTTACTTAAATCTATTATGAATGAATAATGATCAGTTTCTACTAAACCATGTTTGTCATTCCAATTACATTGATTATAATAATTTGTTGGAATCATACACATACTACCAAATGCAGATTTAACTTCAATTAAACCTCCGTATTTTATAGTTTCTATATTTATATTATTCGCTTTTCTGTGATTTTTACAACGAATACATTTATCAAAAATACATGTATTATCTGTATCTTTATAGTTATATTTATCTGTACTAAATAAAAAACTGTCATAATAATGATTTTCCTTATCTTTAATTGTTTGAGATGGTAAATTTTCATTGTTTTTACATAGACAATAACCAGAAACCTGAGCAATCTTTTTATCTTGTAATACTCTTATAAAGTTTAAACAGGTAGAATCAAGTATATATACATCACTATCAATTAACCATACATAATCAGATGTTAATATTCCGTGATTGATTTTATTTTTATTTCTAATAAAATTCATCCATTTACCTCGGCTGATATCGATATTCTGGAAACATAATTTATCTATATTTTCACATAAATATGTTCCTTTTCTATTTTTCATAAAATCTTTTATTAATTGTTTTGTATTATCTTTTGAATTATTTTCATATATATGAAATTCAAATTCAATAATTTTATTATTTAATTTTTCTAATCTGTTGAATTTATTTATTATATATTTTAACCATTTTTCATTATTATAAACGACTAAAACTACACTGATTTTTATTATTTTATTATTTAATATTAACATTAATTTAGTATTTATATTATCCGAAGTATAATTTATTTTAACAAATTGTCCATGATTTAAACATTCATTATATAATTCAGGATTTTTATATAATTTAACAATTAAATTACTACAAGAACTATCATTTAACTCAAATGTAAATTGAGAATTATCCATTATCTCTTTTAACGATGTATTATTAGCAACTATTACGGGTAATTTGTTATTCCAAGCTTCTATAACAGGCAAGCCAAATCCTTCATATTTTGATGGATATATTTTTAACCAACTATATTTATATAAAATGATAATTTCATTATCTGTTAAATATCCTGTTATTATTAAATTGGAATGATATAAGTTATTTTTTTCTATATAATATTTAGGTATATTACACGCAAATATCAAATGTATTTCGTTTTGAATACTGCTTGGTAATTTTAAATATTGATTAAATAAATAAGAGAAATTTTTATGCTCATCGAATGATGATTGAAATATTATATATTTTTTATTTTTATTTATATTAAATTTTTTTAATATTAAATTCTCTTCACTCAAAGTACTAATAGAATTGTTATTAAGATTATTAGTTGGAGAACCAATTGTTATTAAATTGTTAAAAATATCACTTGAATCGTCATTTGTGTATTGACTATTTGATAATAAATTTTTATAAAGTTTTAAATTATTAAGTTGCTTATTATAATTAATATTCCAAAGGTCGGTTTGGTCTTTTAATAAATTAAGTTTTAATGGTATTAAATCGTGTAATATACAATATGTTTTAATTTCTTTTCTTAATAATTTTATATTAACCATAACTTTACGTCGATCAAATTCAGAAATATTAATATAAATTTTTGGATTTAATTTATTTATAAAATTACATAATTCGTGCTCATGTTTATTCTCATCTAATATATTACTATTCACATTTCGTTCACTGTGGTCGGGATTTATCATATTTTTAAATTTAAATTCGATTATTTCACATTTTTCAGTAATTTTTTTATTTAATAAATCTTTTGATATAAAATTATTTACAAGCAATTTTATATCATATTTTTTATTATTTTTAATAATAGTATTTACTAAATTCTCTCCATATCTACCAATTCCCCGAATTTCATGTTGTAATGGTTGACAATCAATTATAACGGAAGGGTAAAGGTCGTTATTTATTACATCTTGAATAGATTCTAATGATACATATGCAGCTTTAAACGAACTCATTTGTCCATAAATAGTGTGTTCTTTTAATCCTTCAATTTCTCTTTCGGTGTGAATTAACTCTATAAATTGTCCTTCTTTTAAATAATCTTTCTCACCAGAATAATAAGTACTTATAATTTTAGTTTCAAGTATCATATTATCATAAATGGTAAATCCAAACCCTTCCCCCGCGTGGGGACTAATATAATAATCTAAATAAGAATACATTTTATATAAATCTAATAATGTAAGTTCTTCATTAATAGTATAAATATGTTCATTATTATCAATTAATTCATTCATTTCATTATAAATACTTTCTTCGAATTTATTTAAAATATCACCTTTTCTATATTTTAGAATTAATACATATTTATTATTATTAATTTTATCAAAAGCCTTTATTAAATTTAAAGGATTTTTTCGAACAAGACTACTATTTATATCAAAACAATATCCAAATTTAATTTTATTCTGTGTAGTTTTAATTAATTTATTTAAATTCGTATTTACTATAACATGTGTGGGTATTTTATCAATATAATCATGAATCATAGATTTTAGTTCAATTTTTTCTATTGGTATTGATAAATGTGCAGAAAATACATCATAACAGAATTGACTCTGAGTATAAATTTTATTAAAATATTTTTCTTGGTCTTTAAATATACTCGGTAGAGACTTAAATTCCCAAACCCATAAAACAGCCGGTTTATTTTTAAATCGATGTAAATTTATATTTATTAATTCAAAAGGTTCAATACAAAAAATATAATCTTGATTATTATTTATTATATGGTTATTAAAATTATTATAATCTAACAAATTAACTTTATTTTTAAAATATTTCTTCATTAAATATAAATTGTCGGACACTGAACATTTTTTATTAATAATACCAACTAAATTTATTGTATAATTTAATTTCAGTTCATTTAATTTCTGTGCTTCTTCTTTTAATTTCAATTCTTTTATTCTCAGTGCTTCTTCTTTTAATTTCTGTTCTTTTAGTCCGATTTCTAAGTAATGTAAACACACATCCGATGGTGTACAATTTTTGTCTTTATCTTTTAAATTCGGATTACTTAATAAATATTTTTTGTAATTATAATTTTCTAATTCCTTACAAAAAATTCGCTGTTCATCAAATCCGTGATTAATTAAATGATGTAGACAAGAGTCTTTATTTAATAATTTTAAATCAGGATACTTTGAAATATAATAATTATAATCAAAATACTTTAATAATTTATGTTCATTTATTCTCATTGCTTCTTCTTTTAATTTCAATTCTTTTAATTTCTGTTCTTTTAATTTATGTTCATTTAATTTAAGTTCTTTTAATTTCAATTCTTTTAATTTAAGTTCTTTTATTCTCAGTGCTTCTTCTTTTAATTTCTGTTCTTTTAGTCCGATTTCTAAATAATGTAAACACACCTCCTGTGGTGTACAATTTTCGCTTTTATCTTTTAAATTAGGATTACTTAATAAATATTTTTCGTAATTATAATTTTCTAATTCTTTACAAAAAATTCTCTGTTCATCAAATCCGTGATTAATTAAATGATGTAGACAAGAGTCTTTATTTAATAATTTTAAATCAGGATACTTTGAAATATAATAATTATAATCAAAATACTTTAATAATTTGTGTTCTTTTAATTTCTGTTCTTTTATTCCGAATTCTAAGTAATGTAAACACGCTTCCGATGGTGTACAATTATAGCTTTTATTTTTTAAACTCGGATTACTTAATAAATATTTTTCGTAATTATAATTTTCTAATTCTTTACAAAAAATTCTTCCTTCTTTTATTCCATCACCGTTTCCATCTATTCCGAATAAGTGATTAATAGCTAATTCCTCATTTAAATTTTTTAAATCAGGATACTTTAAAATATAATAATTATAATCAAAATACTTCAATAATTTATTTTTCATTACTTAATAAGTTTAATTTTATTTAATTATTTAAACTTATTAAGTAATGAATACTGTAAAGACGTACTGTGATACGCGGGGTACTTTAATGTTTCCAATTAAGAATAATAAACATGGAAATAATATTGAATGTAATTTAAAAGAGTGTACATATTCTATTAATCATAAAAATGTATTCAGAGGACTTCATATTAATACATTTTCTAAAATCATTACATGTATATCAGGTTCATTTATAGATATAATAGTAAATTTAGATACTTATATTCCTGAATATTTTACAATTAAACCAGGAGAACAAGTATATTGTCCAGAAAATCATGCTCACGGCTTTCTTTCATTAGAAGAAAACAGTATTCTTTCATATTTTATAGACACCGAATTTGATTCAGAAGATGGTAGACTTATCAATTATAAAGACTTATTTCTGAATATTAAATTACCTATACCCGATTCTGAAATAATAATTAACGAAAAAGATTATACTGCTCCATATTTACAATTTGATTATTTTTTACTTGGTAGTACTGGATTTATAGGTACAGAAATACTAAATTCTTTAAAAAGTCAATATAAAAGTGTTTTATGTCTAAAAAATAGAATGAATGATTTAATTGGTATATCTAAATTAATCGACTTTTATAAACCCACTTATTTAATAAATGCTGCTGGATTAACAGGAGTTGGTAACACAAAATGGTGTAATGAAAATAAACGAGAAACACTTATGACTAATGTTATAGAACAAATTGCAATTGTAAATTTATGTAATGATAAAGAAATTCACTGTACAATAATTGGGTCTGGGGCAATATATTCTGATTCAAAGGAAATTAAAACAGAACTCTCCCTCGGAGATTTACATTCCGAATATTATTCACATACAAGAATATTGTTAGAATCTATGATAATTAACTTTGATAATTGTTTATATCTAAGAGTTAATTATCCAATTTCTAATAATAGTAATCCCAAAAATTTACTTAGTAAATTACTTAATTATTCTGAAATTGATGATATAGAATTAAGTATATCAAATTTGAATTCATTAATGAATATATTTCCTAAAATATTGGAAAATGGGGAAAAGGGGATATTTAATTTTATTAGTGGTAATATTTCTTTACGTAAAATAATTGAATACTATTCAGAACATAATACTAAAATTGAAAAACAATTTAAATGTACAGAGCGTTCGGCAACATTATTGTCTAATGATAAAGTATGTGAATATATATCAGAAACAATTGATGTCGGAATAATTGAATTAGTAAAAAATTACAAGTAAAAATTACAAGTAAAAATTACAAGTAAAAATTACAAGGAAAAATTACAAGTAAAAAATTACAAGTAAAATTTTAGAAAATTTATATATTCATTAGAATCTGTTGTATTTATATTTTTTACGCTTTTGTTCAATTGGCCGCAATTTAATTCTAAACTAAATTGTTCTATATCACAACAAGGAAATATTTGTGAATCATTCAGCACAAGACAATCATCTTTTAATTCTTTATAATTATCTAATTGGAAAAAATTGCAAGGAACATTTAGTTTTGTAAAATTGTTAACACAATTAGTATAAATATCAATTGAATAATTTAAATATAAAAGTGCTTTTATTCCTTCGACTGTATATCGTTGAATTTTATCATTATTGTGTAAATAAATTATTTTTTTACTTTTTTTAGAATATGGAAATAATATAAATTCTTCTGATTCTCCAAAATACTTATAAAATTCATGTATAGAACTCCATTTCGTTTTATTCAATAATATACTTCCTGTATTATTAATTTTTAGTTTTGAATAATCAAGATTATTATAATTTAAATATTTCATATTCATATTTTTACACATTAAATTTTTAGTTTCTACCCACCGAACCGCATATGAATCACGGGTTTTTTCATCTATTCTCCAATTATTTTTAATAAAAATACTTTTTGATAAAGACCATGTGAAATTTATATCTCTATCCGCACCAAATTTAAGTAGTTTCCAATTCTTTTTATCAGTATAATCGACTCCCGGATTAACCAATGAACATATATTAAAATGATTATTAAATGCGACAACACTTATTGCGTGTTCACCAGATAATATACAATCTAACTTATCTTTTTTCTGACCAAGAACGGTATTACTTAATTTATGAAATAAAAAATTATGTGGTTTTATTAATAAATGTACATAATTACTAATAACCATAAATAAATATCCCGGGACACTCGGACCTTCTGGTACAGCACATTTTTTCAAATGTGTTAATATATTACTACAAATAATACTTTTAGTATTTTTTAATTTTAAATAAAATGATTCTAACCAAGATTCTGAATTATTAAATGGTCCAACGACACCACAATTCATAAAAACAACATAATTAAATAATTTATCTATATTTTTTTTGAATTTATTTTCTAAATATCTAATTCCAATTAAATATGATTCAAAGTCCATACAATTTTTATTTTTAATTATTTCAACGTTATCTTGTTTTGGTATATTGACCTCAGTAGTATAATTATTAATTATAAATAAATAAAATACAGAATCTTTTTTTTCAAGAGTACATTTTTTGACAAAATATGCAAGATTTGTTTCATTTCTATATTCTCCCGGTCTATTATAATATACATAAATAACAACAGTTTTATATAAATACTTATGTCCAATCGATTGCAACTCTTGTCCATAATTTATTAATCTATTTTCGTTTTTACCCCAGTTCAAATAATGTTTACTTGCATGTTCATAAGTATTTAAATTTTTTAAGTCGTCATACTTTCTTGTATAATATTTATAATCAAATACTTTATCTTGAAAATCTGTAATCTTATTAGACGTTCGAGTACTTTCTGGTTCATTGTTATCAATCGAATTTTGAGTACTTTCTGGTTCATTGTTATCAATCGAATTTTGAGTACTTTCTGGTTCATTGTCATCAATCGAATTTTGAGTACTTTCTGGTTCATTGTTATCAATCGAATTTTGAGTACTTTCTGGTTCATTGTCATCAATCGAATTTTGAGTACTTTCTGGTTCATTGTTATCAATCGAATTTTGAGTACTTTCTGGTTCATTGTCATCAGATTCCTTAATATATTTTACATATCTATTTTCGTATATTCCAAACTTGTGGTAATGTATAATAGCTCCATCTTTTGTTTTTATGTGTTTTAAATCTAAATTTTTATTTATATAATAATTCCAATCAAAATTACATTTATTAAAAAATTCATGATAAATATAATTTTGCCATATACCTATAATGTTATTAAATTTACCAGTATTTTGTTTACTATTATTTTGTTTGTATTTTAAACTAAATTGTTTATTTGGATTACAAAAAAGTCTTTTTTCTTTAAAACCGTGATTTATAAAATGATGAATAGCTGAATATTCTTGTTTAATATATTTTAAGTCGTCATTTAATAAGATATATTCATTCCATTTAAATTTAATGTCATTAGTATTATTAGTATCATTAGTATTATTAGTATCATTAGTACCATTAAATATTGATTTTAAATTATTATTTTTAAATTTAATATTCATATTTTCATTAAAATTTAATATAATATGTTTTTTAATCTCAATATTACTTTGTAATTGATTATCTTTTAAATAGCGTTCTTTATCTACTGAATCTAAATGAAATGGTTCTCTTAATTCTTTTTGACCATATTGTATAAAATGTTTGTATAATAAATTATTATTAAAATTATATAAATCATCGTATTTATGTTTATAATAAAAATAATCGAAGTACATTAATATATATAATATTATTTTTTTTGTCTAATTAACGAAGAGTTCTTGCACTTGGGTCATTACTATCATTCCAATTTGGCATCCAAAAATATGGAATAATATTACTTTTATCTTGATATTCCATTTCAAATAAATAACGATAATACAGTTGTTCCGGAGTACTTGGAGAATTAAAGTTATAATTTATATCAGGAAGTAAAATACTATTCACTTTATTTTTAATAATTTTATGCCATGAATTATTCTCAGCACTTACACCATCTGAAAAAGCCTCTTTTTTACGTGATAAGATTGATTCTGGAAGTAATCCTATAAATGAATCTCGCAATAGTTGTTTTTCTAATTTATTTTTTTGATTTCTTAAATGAACCGGAATGCTTAAATACATCTGTACAAATGTTTTATCTAAAAACGGTGTTCGCGGTTCAAGACCACAACTTGCAACGGTTCTATCACTTCTAAGTACATCAAAGTAATGAATATTACTAAGTAATTTTGTAATTTCAGAATCAAATTCTAAATTATTTGGTGCAGAATGAAAATATAAATACCCACCAGTAACTTCATCCGACCCATCTCCATTAAATATAACTTTTGCATCAGAATTTTCAGAAATATACTTTGAAATAAGATAATTTCCGACACTTGCTCTGACAGTTGTGGTATCATATGACTCAATTATTTTAACAACTTCGGGAATTGCTTGAAAAAATTCATCTTCTGATACAATTACTTCGGTGTGTTTCGTTTTTAAATAATCAGCAACGATTCGCGCATATTTTAAATCAGTTGAACCCGGGAGTCCTATACTATATGTTTCAATTTGTTTTTCGGGTTGTAAATTACATACTAAACTTGTTATAAGACTTGAATCCAGCCCACCAGACAATAGACACGCAATTGGTCTATCGGACAGTAATCTTTTCTTTACAGATTTAATTAATGTATGTTTAATTAGAGAAGTGTAAAAAGAATATTCTGTTCCATAATTTGGAAATTGTTGACAATTTGGTAATATTAACCCACCAAATGAAAAATATTTACATAATTTACCATTATAATAATGTCCAGGAGGAAATTGAATAATTTCGGAATATAAAAACATTAACTGTTTTAATTCTGACGCAAATGACGTCATTTTAGTGTCGCAAAATAATGGGCGAACACCAAATGGGTCTCTGGCAATAACTGTATTGTCGTTATTAGAATCATAAATAATAAATGAAAATACTCCATCGAGTAATTTAATAAAGTAATCAATCGGGTAACGCAAATAAAGGTCGATGATAATTTCACAATCTGAATTTGTTTTAGGTTTTAAATTCATATCTTCATACAGCTCTTTATAATTATAAATTTCTCCATTACATATTAAATAAATACCCTTTTTAATAATTGGTTGATTACTAATTGTATCAAGTCCGTTTATACTTAAACGGTGAAATCCAAGTATAACATTTTCATTAATTTGTGTAATTTCTGAATTGTCTGGACCACGTAATTTTCCCTTAGTAAAATAATTATTTAAATTTAATAATTTATATTTTCCCCGAATAAAAAATATACCACACATTTTAATTATAAGTTAATTAAATTTTTTAAGTATCTTTTATTAACTTATAATTAAATTTAATTAATTTGTAATTCAAATAATTCAACTAATTTTAGATAACAGGGCAATAATGTATAATAATTACTCGTGTTATTTACATCAAAATATTTTGAAATTTCATTAAAAAAATGAGATTTACCTTTGGTTTTTAACCACCGTATATCATCATCGGATACTATATATTCCATTGACCAAGTTAACGCATGACCACATGATACAAGTATATCATAAATATCAAGTTCTGGTAATTTATTGTGATATAAACTATTCTCTAATTCATAGTTTGATTGATATTGATAAAAATGTTCTTGTATTTTTAAAATAACAGATTCAATTATTAAATTATAATCTTTTAAAAAATGAAATGATGCATTTAAATTCATTGTATAATGGTTCATCTGTTCACAAAGTTCGTCCATAATTCGTTTACAGTTATCTGTTCACTTTTTTATCATTTACAATTTTCCATTTTAGATTATTTTATTATTTGTAAAATTTATTCAATAAGTATATAATTTGTAAGTATTTCTTTTGGTTTCAAGAAAATAACATTATTTTTATAATCTGTATTCTGCAATTTAAATTTTTGGTAATTTGTTAATTGCCAGGGCCAAATTAATTTAGTTTCTTTATGGCTAATTCTATACAGAATAGGCTTATTTAATAACTTATACACAATTTTGTAGTAATTCGCGTAAATTTTAATTCTTTTTTCTTTAATTTTAACAATTGTCGATTCGTGATTATTTAGTCTATTATACATATTAACCCATTTACAATCATAATCTATTTTTAACTTTCCAACAGAAATGGGTTTATCATTTTTGATTTTTAGTCTGCTAAATCCTGTATTACAAATTACTTTACAGTGGCATATTGAACAAAATACACATTCAGAGTCCCAGTCTCTGTTTACAAATTGTATTCTTTTTTGATCTTGTGGTCCTTTAAAATTGACTATTATATTTGCTTTGCGCCATATATGCAAATGGGCATTTTGTAAATCATAATATGGTCCAGGGACATTTCTATTAAAATCAGCGTAATCTTTTTTTATTAATCCTGCTTCATTTTTTATTTTTTCACGCTTCGCCATCTCAGAAAAATTAAGCTTACCATTTTGAATAATGATATCCATAGTCGTAGCAGTCGGGTAGTAGTATCAGTAGTCGAAGTAGTGTAGTGTAGTATTTTATTATATTAAAGCAAACTAAGTTTAATTATTTTTTGTAAATTTAGAATAAGAATATTAGAATAAGAATTTGATTACTAAAATAAATAATAAATTTAGTACTATTCCATTATCGTGTCCTATTTTTTCCAATTTATTATTAAAATAATTATTATTTACACTTCTTTTATTTTTTAATTCTCCAATTATATTCTTAATAAATATAATATTATGAATAACGCAGATTATTATTATGAATAATTGTAAATAATTACCACTCGAATATAACATTATTATTGAAATTAATAATATAACGTATTTAATAAAATCGGCAGTTGTGTCATATAATGCTCCATACTTTGAACCATTCTTACATTTTCTCGCTACTGCTCCATCTAAACAGTCTAATAAATAAATAATTAAATAAAGTATGACACCAACAGTTATACTCTCCCTTCGTATAATATTTAAAAACAATGGAATTACGAGAAGTAGACCAAAAGTTGTTATAGTATTAGGAGAAATAAAGCATATATTATCAGCGACAGGGTTTAGTAAGTAATTATATATGTAATAATCTAATCCACCATCTGGCTCCGGCATTATTAATTATAAAATGTTTTATTTTTCCACAATTTTTTATAATCATTTCCATTTTTCCATTTTGTTGATAAACCGCACCCAGAACACTTATGTTGAATTATTTTTCCATACTTATAAGATTTAATATATAAATTTGGTTCAGGTATTATATTAAAATGTGCAAACCCACACATAATATTTGGATTTATTTTTAATTTTTGAAATATTTCTTTTAGCAAACATGGTCCTAACATAGATAAAAAATTATTTGTATAAATTTTATGTTTAATGTTATATATACACTTATTTATAGCTTCTAATAATAATAAATCACCTTTAACAGCTCCGAAAAAACTGTTTAATATACAAAAATTATTTTTATAATTAAATAAGTTAAAAATATTATCAGTATAATTACCCATATAAGCTTCTTTAAATAATACTATATTGTATTTCTTTGAATTATTTAATTTATCAAGTATTCCTTTTTTTAAACAAACTTGTTTATAATCTGAATACCACCCACCCTCATTATAAATAATTATATATCTAAAAAAATCCGCTTTACCCGCATAAGCATTAATATTATCAAAATGAGTTAATAATGTTATATCTAACTTAATTAAATATTCTCGTATGTCTTTTAAATACCAATATTTAATTATATATCCCGGATTCATTTTTTCCCACGACTCGTGTGCATATTTTACATTTTGACTAAGAGTTGTATCAATTGATTCTTGTATTAATATCTTGTGAATTACTTTTGGTATACTTATTATTGTACTACCATAATTTTTATAAGTGTCTTTAAATTTAATATTCTTAATTAATAATATTAAACTTAAAACTACAATAATTATTATGAAAATGTGAATTATCATTATAATTAAGTTATATATTTAATTAAGTTATATATTTAATTAAATAATATATTAATTAATTAATGTTGTCGTTCGTTATAACACTTAAATCTGAGTCTGATTATAAAAAAACCGATGAATATAATTCTTTAATTAAAAATGGAATTGACCCAATTGTAGTTCCCGGTGTTCGGGCAACTGAATCAGATATAAAAGAATTTCCGCTTCGTCCAAAAAATATTATTGGTTCAAAAATAGCTCATTTAAATGCCTGGAAAACTGCAAAAGAAAAATATTCACTTGTTATAAATAGTTGTCCAGTCTCACTTATTTTAGAAGATGATGCGTATATTAATACAAAAGGGATTCTTAAAAAAATTAAAAAAATTCAGGATTCTTCTTTTGATATTTATAAATTACATACAGATTTTAATGGACAATTATTTATATCAGTCGCAGCATATTTAATAAAAAATGACCGCATTGAATATTTACTAAATAACTATTATACAGTATTTGGATATGTTGATATTGATTTATATTTACTTTATTTAAGAGGTGTTTTAAATATGAAAGTACACTCCAAAAATTTATTTAAAACAAATGAAAATATATCAGTAAATAGAAAAGAAAGTAAAGAAAAACAAATAATCCATAATTTATTTAAAAATATTAAAATATCATCAGATTCCGATAAAACAGTCGAACATGTATTAAATTATCCTCTTATAAGAATTCGAAATAATGAATATACAGTATATATTATAGTATTATTATTTTTTATAATTATATTTAGTATTTTTAGAAAATGGAAAATTGTATCTGGGTTAATACTTTTATTGTTTATTTAATTTAATATATCCTCGTGAATATAATGATAAAGTTGAAGTAATTAATCCAAATAACATCAATCCTTGATGACTAATTGGACTAAATGTACAAAATTTATTAAGTTTATCCTGAAACCCGGTTACTGTTCCTTTTGTTGTACCATTTTTCTTCGAATTGTTTAATTCTTCTGGACAAAGGTCATTTTTAACTATTTCAAATGGATGAAATGGTAATATATGTATTAGATACACGCATGGTAATAAAATTAATATATTAAATAAAGCTGTTTCTGGAAAAATCCACGCGACCAACATAAATGACCAAAATAACATAGTTAAAAAATCATAAAGTTTAAATATTCTAGAATATTTACAATCTTTCATTTATAATTAATAAATAATAAAATAAATTATTTATTAATTATAAATGAATAATACTATTTTAGATTTTATAATAATATTAATAACTATTTCATTGATATTTGGATTAACATATTTAGTTAATTGTATGTAGAATTCCAATAAATTAAATAAAGAATACATCCAGCAATAGTACAATTAATTATTCCCCATATAGTATCCATAAGAGTAATCCCAATGTTCCACTCACTAAATATCGAAAAATTTGTTAAATTCAATATCCCATAAGTTGCGAATCCAACTAATGCTGAATATAATAATGCTTCTGACAAATTTTTAGGTTCTTGAACTGCGAGAGCTGAACATAATATTAAATAAACTAAAAATGATGTAAAATAATTTATTTTTTTAGTAGTTGGATAATATTTATTAGTAAAATAAAACCACATTAAATCAAAAATAATTAAGGATATTATTATTATTAATCCTCTTAATGTTCCTTGAATACTTTCATCAATAGAATCAAAAAAAACTAATTGAGTTCTCATTTAATTAATAACAATTATTTAATTTGCTTTTTATTAATTAAATAATCAGTTTTATTCATTAAAAAATGAAATGGACTTTTAACTTTTGTATAAATATCTTCCACAAATGTAACATGTGAATCCATTCTTTTTGTTTCTGATGAGACTTCTTTTAATTTTTCTTCAATTAATATTAGTCTGCTGTTGATATTTTCTAACTTATTTTCAATATTTCCCAATTTAGTTATTATAATTAAAAATGACATTTATTATTATATATAATTTAATATTAAAATAATAACACATTAATTTTGACCTACTTATATTTTATCACAAAATCCTATATAATAATTTATAGGGTTATTATCAGAACTTTTACATTGATACGTACTACTCATATCATCAAATTGCCAAGAATACGCTTTTGGACATTGTTTTTTAAATATAGTATGATAATTACAATCTTCTCCTTCTAAATTATTGTTTTCACAAAAAGAATGATCAGGCTTTGGCCACATTTCAGACCAACATAGATGTTTTTGATATTTAATATCTGTAAAATTATTATCATTTGGTGAACAACCCATTTTCTTCGACTTGTTACTGGTTTTTTCCGAAATGTGCGTATCACAAAACCCTTCACAGCACGCGACAGTTTTAACTCTTAAACAGTCACCAGCATTTTCATTTTTTACTGAACACGCACTACTTGTATCACTTGTATCAATAACCCATCGTCCCTTATTCCACCACGTTCTTGGCGGGTCTGTTTTAGCTGGGTCTGTTTTAGCTGGGTCTGTTTTTGGATATAACGGCGTAACGTCCTTCCAGTTATATCTAGAATTATGTAATTTCATTAATTTATTATATCCCTTTTTATTATGAAGTTCTAAAATATCAATATTATGATTTAACTTTTTATTTTGATATCTTCCTTTGGGATCTGAGGGATTATAATTATCTGGTATACCCGATATTGCTTGACAAATTGATTGACATGTTATAAACTTTCCAGATTCTGAATATACCCTTAATTCATCAGGACACTTATCCATTGAAGAATTTGGATAACAAGAAGTTCCCTTACACCAAAATTCATCCGGTTTATCAGCAAAATTCTGAGAAATTGGTATCATACTTACACTAATATTATTACCATCAACTTGACTTATATCATAATAATCATTCCCATCTAGTCCAAATGTAAATTCAATCGGGGTCGTAGGACCTAAACCCCCTATTATACTATCTTTTCCATCATAACATAATTCTCCCTCACTACTACTTGCGTATGCATAAGGTGGTAAAGGACAATTGCCTGTATCACACCATATTATTGGGGTCTTTGAATTATAGTTGTGTAAAGCTGAACTCCCCTCATATCCACTACTCATTGAACATCCAGTTCTTACCCATATTCTTCCTGAATCAACGTATCGGGGTAATTGTAATGAATAAAATTCCTTACTTTTAATTTTAAAACCACTATATTCAGTCGGGTTAATTAACTGTCCTTTACTCGTGTTATTATAAGTAGAAGCATCTAATGATGCATATAAATCCTCACTACTATTATTATGTAAAACAAGTACTCTGAGTTTATCAGGAGGAGGTACACTCGTCGGATGTAATAGGTTGTATATATCCTGGGGAAACGGGGGTAATTTATCACACTTTTTTGTAACAATTGGCGGACTTGGGGGACTCGGACTTGGTGGTGGACTTGGGGGACTCGGACTTGGTGGTGGACTTGGGGGACTCGGACTTGGTGGTGGACTTGGGGGACTCGGACTTGGTGGTGGGCTTGGGCTTGGCGGTGTTGGACTCGGACTCGGGCTTCCACCGGGACCTAGTGGTGAATTATTCTTTGTTAATGATATAATACTTGAAACAGTACTTATTGTTAAAATAAGTAATATGAATAGTTTTAACAAAATAATTTTATTCATTTATAATAATAAAATATTTATTTTCGGTTTAATTATATTAAATATATAGTTTCGATCTAAGGAAAATATAACACCCATTGTGGTTTGTGTACATTACATTTATTACTTGGTTGGGGTAGTTTTGGTGTATTTAATGGATTCTTTGTGTCTATAATAACATTTGAAATTTCACTACAAGGTGACGCAAGTAGATCATTTAAAAATATAGTAAAAGCATTTTTTATTTTAACATTGTCCGCATCAACAACAATAGCGGCTGGACATTTAATAGACATATTTTTTTTAGTAAATAACGAATATATACCCATACCATATCCTCTAAATCCGTCGCCCGTAATTTTCATTCCACTAAAATTCCATGTTCCAGTTACATCATAAGGTAATTCACATTGATACATATTTACAATTCCATTTTGACCCTTCCATGTTGTAATATCTTTTAATGTATGTTCACACGCTAACCCATATGCGATTACGTTGTCTCCATTTACAGTTAAAGCGTGATTACATCGGGCGTAATTTATACCTAAACCAAGTCTTTGATTTGGGTCTGATGTATGGTCAGCTCTCCATAACCATATATCATCTAATATTACATTATTTGCATTAATTGTAAGCATAGTATCTACATAAAAATTATCACATGGTCCACGAGATGGTCCACCAACTCTAATAAAAATATCATATAAAATAATTGGACTTGTACTTGTAGGTGGTACAAAATCATTTTTATGTACTCCTACTATAAATAAATTCATAGCTGTTTTTGATTCAGTAGCTTGTATAATAATACCAGCAATTCTTATATTGCTTAAATTATCATTAATTATAATACATGGACCACCAGAAGTATTTTCAAAAGTACTCATACCTAAACTTAATAATACAATCTTAGAGTTTGATACAATAATTGGTTGATCAATTATATAATACCCAGGAGTAAATAATATAGACATTCCAGCTGATATTGCAGAATTTATATCAGCTACACCAGTGTTTGGTAATGCTATATAAATTTCATTTGTGGGTATTATGTCGACTTTATTAATATCTAACAACGCGGATGTATTATGATCATAATATTTTGGTCTTATTATAGTACCGTTATTAATATTATAATATGGTTTCATTGCTATTTTATTAACTTGTGTAGTTGTTATTTTTGTGGTTAATGGTTTTCCTGGTTTTATTACTGTTCCCGAACAATTACCCAATACAATATTCCACGCACCTCCGCCAATAATCGGAGCAACCGTATTTCTTGTATAAAATTGTTGCTGACCACCATAATTAATTCCATGGGGAGGAATCGGTGGACGCGGTGGTGATGGATGCGGTTTGGGTGATTTGCTCAATTGAAATTGTATATCACTCATAAATCCACCAGAACAATATACAGAAACGGGGTCCTCGGTAGGGCTATGTTTAAATAGAGTAAAATTCCATATATCAGAATCTACAACATTTATATTTCTTAGAGGTGCAGCTTGTGATGCAGCCCATATAATTTTATTTCCAGGAGTACCAGTTGTTATGCTTTTAGTAGGTGAACTAACCTGTTTTGATTGTATTGTAAAATTTTCAGCTGATCTCCAAAAATTATCAAGTCCACCCAATGTACCATCATCATAAAATGATGGTATTATTAATGATGAATCCTCAAACATGACTTTTGTTCTATCTGAACCACCACCTAAAAATGTGGTATAATAATTTAATTTCATATTTATGTTTTTATAAGTTCCTGGTTTAAAAATAAAAGTATATCGTTCTTTTGAAAATTGATTCCTTTCAAAATCAATTATGTGAGCATTCGGATAATTCGGACCATTTTCACCCATGTAATCATATAAAGAACTTATAAAATCATTTAAAATCTGATTCGGACCAGTACGTTTAAATTGATTTGTACCACTGTAATATTTGAAAGTCGGACTACCCGGACTAGGCGGATTATCAGAATTTGGGGATACTATAATTAAACCATTTGAACCAGTAAGACTGTTAGATAGCGGGAGTGTACCATAATTTTGACCTTTGGAATACGCAGTACACCCGAGTTTGGAAAATACCCCTGATTGGTTGTTTATACTACATGTATTATTATTATACGAATATTTATCAACTTGTGTCAGTTGCAATTGATGTTGTGACAGTGGTGGGCACCCTGGTGGTTTTTGTGGACATGATGATGGTTGGAATGGTTTCGACGGACCCGGACTCGGACTCGGACTCGGACTCGGGCTCGGACTGGGACTTGGCGGACTCGGACTTGGACTTGGCGGACTTGGCGGACTCGGACTTGGCGGTGGCGGACTCGGACTGTGACTCGGGCTGTGACTCGGACTGTGACTCGGACCAGGTGGTGTTGAATTATTATTTGTTAATGATATAATACTTGAAACAACACTTATTGTTAAAATCATTAATATCAATAGTTTTAACAAAATAATTTTATTCATTTATAATAATAATTATATTTATTTCGGTTTAATTATATTTGGTATAACAGTATCTCGCCATAATGTCTGAGTTTCATCGCCATCTTTTATGTATAATAACGATTTATCTATACCTATACTACAAAACCACATTGCTGATACAATATATACCCAATAATCAAATTTATATTTATTTATAACAGCTATCATGTTTTTATAAAAAATACTATATGTAGGACTTCTATGTTCATCTTTTTTTTTTACACATCCAGACCACGGTGGCATCAATCCAGATTCACATATAATTCGTTGAAAATAAACATCCTTTTTACCCACATGTTTGTTTTTCTTTTGATAATATTTATCAGAAAGTTCTAAACTATGAGATAATGTTGAATCGTTAATCTTAGTAGGACACTTAGTAGGAGGACACTCACAAAGTTGTGAGTTATCATTTGTCCAAGCAATAGAAAAAATACTAAATCCAATCATATCAACAATTTCCATTTCAGGCGATGAAATATTATTAGTCTCATCTCCCATAAATGCTTCAAGATTACTATAAACAACCGGACCATTTGATAAAAATTTAATACCTTTTGTTAATTTTAATTTATCAATTATACCATTAACAGTCGAAATATCTACAAGACTCTCCCATGTATTTGTTGTTTCTTGTCCTAAGTGTAATATAATTTTAGGTGGGTTTGGGTTTGGAGTTATTCCCTTGTAATTTTTTACGAACTTTTTCGACTTAACAAAGTTCGCAATTCTATTAAAAGCCATTTTAAATTGAGTTCTTGCTTTGACCCAATTCTTAGGGTTATTAATACCCCTCAGTTTTTCGTGCGGGAATTCGTCCGGGACAAAATATTGAAATTGTACTTCATATCCTATTCTGACTAAAAATGTTAAATTACTATTTAAATTGATAACATTTTGCATTGCTTGAAAATTATTATCATATTCCTTATTATTAATAGCTTCAAGAAATGCATATCTAAAATTTCTCATTTCTTGGGGCGTCGGTGAATTTATTGGTATAGGAATTTCTTTACCAATATCTATTGCAATTTGTATAGTGTCACCATAAGTGTCAGTATGGTCATTTAGAAATTTTGTATAATAAAATGATTCATTATTCAGGTCCATGGTTTTTTTAATCGGTTTGTAAATTGTTGGCATTATAGACTTTGTGTAATATTGTGATAATTTTAATCCCCCATAAGACGAATCTATCGGATTTAATTCGTCTGTACTGACGCTATGTATAGAGCCACATTCCGCAGCGCCGGAATTTTCACATGTTCCGGCTTCGTATTCACTCCCAAGCTTATCCGTGACCATAATATCTTGACGCGTAGCACAACCATCGCCGTTAACACCGCGTAAAAATGAAAATCCATTTTTATTAGTTACATACCAATAGCAAGAACCACCAGAACTTGTTCCCTTAAATAGGTTATGATAATCTTTTAATCCCCTTATAAGACTTTGTCCAATCAATAACTTAAACTTATGGGGTTGACTTGGCGGCGGTGGCGTGGGACCTGGTGTGGGTGGCGTGGGACTTGGCGGCGGTGGCGTGGGACCTGGTGTGGGTGGCGTGGGACTTGGCGGCGGAGGTGGACTCGGACTTGGACTCGGACTTGGACTCGGACTCGGACTCGGACTCGGACTCGGACTTGGACTCGGACTCGGACTCGGACTCGGACTCGGACTTGGACTCGGACTCGGACTCGGACTTGGACTTGGACTCGGACTTGGACTCGGACTCGGACTCGGACTCGGACTTGGACTTGGCGGACTCGGACTCGGACTCGGACTCGGACTCGGGCTAGGACTGTGACTAGGACTGTGACTCGGACTTGTTAATGATATAATACTTGAAACAACACTTATTGTTAAAATCATTAATATCAATAGTTTTAACAAAATAATTTTATTCATTTATAATAATCAATATTTTAAATATTGATTATTTGGTGCAATTAATGCATGCCATATTGCGTTTAATTTTTGATCTTTATTAAATATTCGCGAATCACAATAATTTAACTTAGTCATCGTAGGAAAACAAGGTTCATTCCATGATGGGATACACGCAGAAAAAAATGTAATTGCACCAAATCCATGATCATACCATGTTCCCAAATTTCCCATAAACGTAAAACGACCATTTGTTCTCAATCCTGGTAATTTATCTGGAACAGAAAGGTGTGCATTTATTTGTGTCATTTCATCTATACTCTCTTTTATACAATGAGCTGGTTGCTTACTCGATAATGTAGTTTCCCAAAAAAGTTCATTTATATATTTAACATTATTAATAACTCCTTCTCTACCTGGCTCTCCATTTTTAATATCTGGTGTACTACTATTATATATACAAGCAGTTTCAGTTAACCAAATCTCTTTCTTTCCATTCGGTCTTATATCTTTGTTAAATACTAATATAGTTTCTAATATTCTCAGTTTTATAAGATGAGCGTAATAATGATATCCATGAATATTTATAATATCCGGAGTGTCCCAATAATCGACTTTGTCCGCTTGTTTTAATAATGATAACCACCCATTACATCTACATGATTGATTCGGATTTTTGCTTGTACCACATTGATTTGAACAATCAGACACCTCTTTAGAGTCCTTGTCATTGTACATTTTAAATGGACCATCTTTTACTAATGGATATCCATTGCACATTGGATCGGTATCTAGGATACTCCATTCTTTGGTACTACATTGTAGAGCACAAGTTTTTCTTGTATTACTATTTGTACCCCAAATTCCACCTGATGCTTGTGCAATTTTTTTACCTCCAATCTCCAGAGAGGAGGTCTGCGGATTAATTTCTGTACCCGAAGTTGGTTTATTAGAAACACATATTCTATTTTGACTAAGTATAGGGCCATTTGCCATCACTGGTGTAGCAACTTGAATATGAGAAAAAATTGATGTGTAGGATGTATGTTCCGCTTTTAATCTTACAGCCAAAGCGGAAAATGAACCGTTTTTACCTTTATAATCTTGTATTTCTTTTACATCAACTGGTGATGCATTACCATAAACAAAATATTTCAGTGCAGTTCCATTCCAAAATCCAGCTGAACTTGCACCTGTGTCTGCCTGCCCTGTTGCACTTGCGGGTAAAATAGTACCAATCATATCAGGTTCATTCCAACTTAATACATATTTTGGTTTATTATCGGCACCAATTGATGATCGCATATCATCTAAATATTTCACTACGTCACTTTTCGATTTACTATTAACAGTCCATTGCATAGGCATATATTTAGCTATAATATTATTTTTTTTCTTATTCTCTACTGCATCTATTATACTTATATCGTATAAATTATTCGTTTTATTGTATGATGATTGCCAATCCCAAAATATATCAAGTTCATCTATAATAGCTGTTAATGGTATAGGTATTGACAGTCCCGGATTAAATATATTAACGTTTGAAGCCGGAGCTAAACCAAATTTCACCTTATGATTAATTTGTATATGTGACGGTGGACTCGGGCTGTGACTCGGGCTGTGACTTCCACTGGGACTTGGCGGACCCGGACTGGGACTCGGACTCGGGCTAGGACTGTGACTAGGACTGTGACTCGGACTTGGCGGACTCGGACTCGGGCTAGGACTCGGACTCGGGCTTGGTGGACTCGGACTCGGGCTTGGACTCGGGCTAGGACTCGGGCTAGGACTCGGGCTAGGACTCGGACTAGGACTCGGGCTAGGACTCGGACTAGGACTCGGACTCGGACTCGGACTCGGACTCGGACTCGGACTCGGACTTCCACTGGGACCCCGTGGAGAACTATCTTTTGTTAATGATATAATACTTGAAACAACACTTATTGTTAAAATCATTAATATCAATAGTTTTAACAAAATAATTTTATTCATTTATAATAATAAAATATTTAAATTTAAAAGAATAAATTATATTATTATAAATAATGGAAGAACCACTTACAAAAAAATCTTCAAGAAAATATGTATTATTTCCAATTGAATACCCGCGGGTTTGGGAGATGTAGGTATTATCTGAGCAAGTGCAACGGGACGCATGGACTATGCCTACGCGTTTCAATTGTATTTTTGGCTTTAATAGTTCGAATCGTAGGTATAGTTGTTATTGTATGACGGTGTATCGTAGTTATAGTTGTTATAGTTGTTATTTTCTTCGTTATAGGATTGCGGTTGATTAAAGAGATACGCTGGTTCTCCGTAATTATAGTCTCCATATGTTAAATTAACTGACATAGTACTACCATTATCATTACTAGATAAAATCCAATTAATGTCACCCTCGAATGATAATAAATTTTCCTCCAAAGAAGAAGACCTTACCACAACACTAGAATTATTTCTATAATAAGCTTTCCACGGGTCATTATTTATGTATACTAATAGTCCCTGGTTATTTTTTTTAGCATCATTCATGAAATTTTTTTTAGCATCATTCATGAAATTTTGTTTCACGGATTCCGAAGTGTCATAACTATCAACAAAAAAATTCATTTGACCGGTTAATGTTGTTAAATCGTGTATTTCTCCTGGTAAAAGTTTTAAATTAAATATTACACTATTTTCATCTTGTTTTGAAAGTTTTACAATATATGTTTTTTGTTTATTTGAGTGAGTAAGTACAGCGTTTGGTGGGTCTTTTTCAAATGAATTCGCTCTTGAACTTGTGAATAAAGACAAAAATTGTATAATATTTATATTTTGATATTTACGAAGTGGTCTGTCCGAAAATTGAATTACATTATTATTTTGTTCACTTAATTTGAACGCAAGAGTACCACCGGTGGAGTCTCTTGTAAATGTAGCATTTTCAAATATAGCAGAGAATAAATAAGAAGGGGTTTCACTTATACTTTGAATATTATCAGTTAGTGTTTTTTGGGCTTTTAAGCGATTTACGTGAAGTTTGTCAAAATGACGATTTGGCAATAAAGAACTGGAAGACATATAATATATATAAATATTTTATTATTAATAATAATAAAATATTTAAATTTAAAAGAATAAATTATATTATTATAAATAATGGAAGAGCCACTCACAAAAAAATCTTCAAGAAAATATGTATTATTTCCAATTGAATACACGCGGGTTTGGGAGATGTATAAAAAACAAGAGCAGGCATTTTGGACTGCGGAAGAAATAGATTTCTCTGCGGACATTTCAGATTTCAATAAATTAAATGACTCAGAAAGAGAGTTTATTGAAAATATTTTAGCATTTTTTGCTGGTTCTGATGGTATTATTTTTGAAAATATCAATTGTAACTTCGCAAAAGAAATACAAGTACCTGAAATTCGAACATGTTATGGATTTCAAGCAATGATGGAAAATGTTCATTCAGAATGTTATTCTCTTATGATTGAAACATACGTAAAAGATGAAAAACGAAAACATCAATTATTAAATGCGATAGAGCAATTACCCGCTGTACAAGAAA
>Ga0209279_10000121_pt1 | contig 54593 bp, 62 predicted proteins | sample CoawatmetaG00DNA_3_FD_187508 | JGI IMG/M metagenome (GOLD analysis project Ga0209279, IMG submission 187508) | Marine microbial communities from the West Antarctic Peninsula - Coastal water metaG006-DNA (SPAdes) (version 2) | ecosystem: Environmental > Aquatic > Marine > Coastal ...
ATTAAATATGATAATTATTTTAGAGCCGACTAGTCGGCATTGCGTAGCAACTAAAATAATTATCATATTTAATTGAGAAAATAAATTATAAAAATAAACTAATTAATAAATGAGTTACAAATATGTTTTATGAATTATAAAAAATACTAAATTTTTATAATTTTTATTTTAACTATTTAGAAGTTCTATTTTTGTACAATTATTTTAGAAATATTTAGAAGTTCTATTTTTGTACAATTATTTTAGAAATATTTAGAAGAATTCATATAAAAACAGGATTATTTTAAGTTTTAAGTTCATTTTAAACTTGGTTAAGTTTTAATCAAGTTTTACTTTAAGTTTTTTAAGTTTTAGTAAGATATTATTTAAGTTTAAACACATATAAAGAGAGGAATCGAGCTATATATATATAAAATGTCCAAGATTAAAAATGAAGAATTGAAAATCGATAATCCAAAAATCGTTAATTTTTACAAAGAACATCCGAATATCGATTTCGAAAAATCGAATTTATTATTGGTTGAATTCTTGGACAGAATGTTCAATAATGTTACTGATAGTCTAGATTCAAATATTAACTCACAGATATTGTCTTACTTACAGTCATCTAAACAAGAATTTTATGATTTGAAATCATCAATTGAAATTATGTCTAGCACGTTGTCCAAGATTTCATTGGATACTGTGCAAAATATCAATACACAACTTGGACAAATCAAGAAGGACTATATTGAAGAAGTGAAAACCATGATTACAACTGGTAATATTACAACTAGTGATAAGATTTCGACGTTTATTGATAAAAGTAATTCACAACTATTGGACAGAACTACAATTGTTTTGAATGAAACCATTCCAAAAACTCAAGACTCTTTGCAAAACCGTATTCGAGAGAGCATTGAACATCAACTCAAGGAATTACATCAACAATTAACTATTCAGACAAATGAAGCTTTGAAATCTTCTTCCGGAGAACAACAAGTCCAAGATTTTCTCAGCAACTTTGATGTGAAATACAGCAACATGTTACAAACTATACAAAGTCCGTTGTTTTCTTATGTATCAGCAAGTGAAGAACGTATTACGAATAACATCAACACTATTAAGGAAATGTCTAGTAATTCTTTTTCATCTCAATCAGTTGTCCAAGATGAGTTAAAGCATTTTTTAAGCAAATATAATGCATCTTCTAACAAGGGTAAATACGGCGAGAACAATCTATTCTCCGTTTTAACATCTCTCTTTCCCTCTTCTGAAATCACAGACACAACCGGTATGAAAGCATCTGGAGATTTTATTTTAAAGCGTATTGATAAACCTCCTATATTACTCGAGAATAAAGACTATTCGCACAACATTAATAAGGACGAAGTCGCCAAGTTTATCCGCGACGTCGATTCACAAAACATGAATGGTATATTTATTTCCCAATATTCGGGCATTGCTTTCAAAAATAATTATCATATTGATGTGAATAAGGGTAATATCCTTGTTTATATCCAGTTCTGCGAATATTCACCTGATAAAATTCGGATTGCTATTGATATTATTGACTATCTCTCTAGTAAAGTCCAAGAATTGAATCTGGGTGAAACCAATAACATACCAAAAGATGTGTTAGATGATATTAATGAAGAGTTTCAAAATTTCCTTTCACAAAAGGAAACGATGATTATGACTTTAAGAGATTTTCAGAAAAAAATGAATGCACAAATCGATGCTATTAAATTGCCGTCTTTGGACAAATACCTCGTGACCAAATATGCATACGTTCAAAATCGCAACTTTGGCTGTGATATTTGTAATAATTTTACAGGGTCTAGCAAACAAAGCCTTTCTGCACATAAAAGAGGGTGTCGTAAGAAGTTTCTACCTATTGTTGAAAACACTATAGAAAACGAAGTCCAAGAAACAAATGTATAAAACGTCTGAATATCATAGTTCCATTCACTAACACATCACGCAAAATGGGAGTAATTAAATAAAATTGTACTATATAATGATGTTGGTTTCGATATATGCGTTTATGATACTAATAATGTATTTTCTAGCTGGTGTAAATAAAATATCCAATTTCGGTTCAACTGTTGAAGGATTTAAACACACGCTTCCCTTTAAGGGATTACCACAAATATTTTACACTTTGGCCATCACATCAGTAATTATATTAGAAATATCCGCACCATTGGTTATTATGATGTCTTTACACACAGATACGTATCAAGAATATGCGTATTATTCAAGTGTAGGTTTAGCGACGTTTACAGTATTGGCGACATTACTTTATCATTTCCCCACAAAGGAAGGACAATATTATTCCTTTATTAAAAATGCTACAGCTACTGGAGCATTAATGCTCTTATCTACTTTATTTTTGCATAAGTAACTAGCAGTATAATACTGTTCTCAAATGGATAATATATACTTTAATATTATATGGATACTAAAACACTTATAATATTAACGTTTATCGTAACTGGTTTATGGGATGTAATATTAAGGTTTATGTCTTTAAATTTTGAAAGCTTACCGTCAATTCTACAAATGAAGTTTGTAAAAGATTTAACCCCTTATTTCAAACAACATACATTATTAGCAGCTGCATTAATAGCCGGTTTTGTTGGTGCTACTACTCAACCTTTTATTTTAATGGTTACACCATTCCCACAAAACACGAGCAATATCACATATATCGCCAAATTTTTGGCTGTAACATTTATTATAAGTGCATTATACGGATTTATTATGAAATGGAGTGGTTTATTCCCATATTTAGAACAATATTATTATAATCCATTAGGCGTATTTAAAAGCATGTATCACGACGGTGTATCTGGGTTGATCGTTCAGATCACATTATTATTGCTATTTACAATATTAAAATTATATAATGTGTAATTATTACCACATATATGTGTGATATATGTTTATATGGACGAAAATATAGATAATTTGAATAAAAATATGGATACTATCAAAGATTTATTACTATCTTTACATACAATGGTTGATGAAACAAACAAAAAGGTAGAATTGTTAGATGAAAAAATAGACAAATTAACCATACAGATGAATAGAGACATAATCTCCGAATGTAAGAAAATGGGATCTCATATTGATTTTGTGGAATCTGTATATGATAGTGTAAAACAACCACTCAGTTACGCTTGCAAAAAAATATTCTCTGTAATGGATTCGAACCAAGAACAACATAGATTACATACGTCTATTGAAGAACATTCTCCATAATCGTTTATGCGCCATTGCGTTCCACCCACGCCTCTTTTGCACGTTTAAATCCACTTCCACCCGGTGCATACAAACTGTGTATGATTTCGTCCAAATTGTAATATAAATCTATGATTTTTATTACATCTTTGAGACGACATTGAAGACAGTGCGGAAAATTATTTTCATGGTTAATGATGGATGCCGCTTCGAAACTGTTACACGGTCCTCCATATTCTTCGAAACGTCGAGTATTCGCGCTTATCGCTTCTTGGATCTTTTCATTTGTAATACGGTCACGCGGTAATATAAGCAATTGTCCATACAAATAATATTGACCATCCACCGCCCATTTCGTCATACTCGCATTTTTATATTCACGCAATACATTGAACGTATCACCCGTAGCCAATTCTTCCTCCAATATTATCTCCTTCCGTTCTTCTATAAACGTAATCAAGTCATCCAAGGATGGCTCCTTACCGATAAACGCAGTCGGCACATTTGGTAATTCAATACTCATTTCGTCTGGTGATTTTATTGTTATACGTGTAATAATAAAATTCTTTCAATTTTATCAGCGGACGACGCACATAATTTTGCTATTAAGATTTCAGTTTGGTTGAGTCAATATGCGAAGAATAGTTCTGATTTTGCTAATTTAAATAGTGGTCTGCATAGTTACTATACTTCGTTTACACCACCAACCATTACAACAAATTCTTCAACAAAACAAGTGGCTATGCTCCCTTCAATTCGCTTATCCTTATTCGAGATTTCGGGTGGTTCTCTTTCTCTCTCTGGCGTTCAATATTATTACAATCAAGAGAAAAAATTAAAGGATGTTCGATATAAAGACATATCATCAAATGATGATGCTACATATTTGGACGATTATGCTACACTAACATCATCTCAATATCTAGATAAAGTGTTTTATAACAGCGACGATACACAAGTGTATACGCATTATCTAATTCCAGATACTACTGTTATACTAACATTTTCTCTGTTCTTAAAACCAAAAAACAGTGCTGCTCTAACTAAACCTTATAATCTTCAGGGGATCTACAATAATGTATATCACTTTATGGGTAATGCTGAACCCAACACGAAAATCAGTGTTAAGGTTGGTTCAACTACAAAAACCAATGTAACGACAAGTAATAAGGATGGTTCATTTACATATGGAGTGAGAAGTGATGATCTTGATCTAAGTAGTCCAGGTGACGTTACTGTTTCTGGGTGGGTGAATGATGTGTATTTCTATACTGGTTCAGACGATAGTAATAAAACATCTTTAAAAACAGGTAATTTCGTAAATACCACAGGTGAGAATAGCGCGTTTTATAGAAACGATTATCTGTATGGTGGTATGAATGGAGTACGTTTTGCATATCATCTCGATCAAGCATTATCTGAAAAAGATCTTAATACTAGTACAGGTCAACCTATAACAACACCCTATGTATTATACGGTACTACTACTTCGCCAAAATGGACAGACTAGGAGTAAAGCACTATAAAAAAATATCACATTTGTAATCATAATACTGTTCAACGGACAAAATTGATGTATGATTACAAATATTAATAATACATAACAACTAACAAATATGCAAAGACTACAGACCATTCTCGCAACCGACCACGCTATTCCCATTTTGAAAAAGCTTCCGCACGACCTACACCCTTATATATATCGTTTTATACACGACGAGGTTAAGGTTCATTATTGGATGGACAAATATGATTGCGAAGAAACATTGCAACACTTAAGAGTATGTTATGACGAATTTAACCTAATTCGGTCGTATTTTGCACACGTGGTCGAAACATCCATCTCTGAATTTGCGATGTTACATAGAATGAACGCGTATCGCGAAAAAGACAAATGGCGCGATAATACAGGTAAGGTCACCCGCGTCGAATGGTCGTGGAACGACGACCAATGCGATTATGATGTGATTATTCCCGAATTAGCAGAAATGTTATACACACAATATGAAGAGCGGCGCGATACGAAGGGATTATTCAAATATCTATCTTATTTGAATCTTTTGTGTGATGATATGTCCTTTGAATAAGCACATTATTGTCTAAGCATACTTATATATAAAATGCCCCGCTCAAGGTGCCCAAAAGGAACTCGTAAAAACAGAGCCACTGGAAAGTGTGAAAAACATAAGGAAGGAGAAAAGAAAAAGCGTTGTCCCAAAGGAACGCGTCGCTCACAGTTTAGCGGAAATTGCGAGTCTTATCGTGACCTCATTTTAAATGGTATGGAGCATATGATTCAAGTTGAACATAAGCCTGTAAAAAAAGTAAGTATTGCCGACAGTCCCTGCCCAGTTTGTTTAAAAAAATTGGGTAATGATTCATATAAGACCAACTGCGGTCATCATTATCACAAAGACTGTTTCCGTGTGTATTGCGCGGTTCAAGAAGTAGAAAATAAAAACAAAGAAAGTTGCATGGTATGTGGAAAAAGTATTTCGGCAGAATGCGATAAACTGAAGCCAATCAACTCGTCCGGCATTTTCTATCAATTGAATTTATTCACATGGCCTCAAACGGCTGTGTGGAAAGAACACAAGACAAACCAAATTTTTAGATTCTTAGACAATGAGTCATTTAATCCTAATGTGAAAAACGACCAAGGCGAATCGGTTTTACAAGTAGCCATTCAAAAGGATATGCCCGATGTTGTAGAAAATCTATTGAAACGCTCCGATATTCGTGTTTCCGATGATGATGTTCGCGCATTAATCGTATCTAGACAATCCAATAAGTCCAAGATTGTGACTGCTTTCAAGAAACACAAGAAGATTCCTAAGGCATTGAAGTCATTACTATAATTTTTTTCATCTATATGTGATATATATATAGATGACTTTTATTAGCAACTACAATGGTGCTATGCAAATTTTGAAGGAAATTGGTACCTGAACTTGCAAGGGAACTTGCGTATTTCTAAAATCAGAGAGAATTCTGTTTTTCAACTGTTTTCTTTTTTTTAAACGACAATGGTAGTGTTCAGAAAACTCGCGTTGTGCCTTTTTGATTATATCGTTTTTGTTATTTACCATTTCTATAGCATCGTCTATTGCTTTCTTGTATTTGTCTTTCAAATTCATATATTTAGTATGTAATTTATTCACATAACGCTTCGTCCTCTTTTTTTGTATTCGCGTCATCTTAGACAACGATTCAGGCTTCACTATATCGTTTAATTTTTCAGTTTCAATTGTAGAATTCAATTTGGTCAAACTCTCATCCATTTTCATAATCATTTTTTGCACACATTTCAAATCGTCTCTCTTAGATACAATCTTTAACGCGTTTTGTTTTGCACGAATTGTAGTTTCGCAAAATAGCACGGTTTGACGTAATAGCGCATCATTAATGGGTGTAATTGTAAAACTATCCTGACGACACCATGGGCAATGATATGGATTGCATGTGTATTTCTTGCGCATAAGTTCGATGCACCGATTACACGCAACGTGATTACACCTTGCATAAACGGAAACCGGAAGATTTTCTGTATCAACATCGCGAACACAAAACTCATCTGCGCATATTGGACAACTGAATGTAACACCGTTTAATTCTTCATCAAAAGGTCGGAATGGCTCATTAAGACCATCAGTTTTTAACCAAAGCTTATCTAAAAAATCAATATCTTTAAATAGTTCGTGTTTGGTCTTAGTTGATTTGATAGCAGCGTTTAGGTTATACACATTAGTATCAATAAACTCTCTGTATGATGAGTTTAGTGCTACTTCTTCTTTTAAGTCTTGAAACTCGTATAATCTCGCGGTATACATATTACGCCTTTTTTCAACACTATTATGGTGTGTTACGTCATTTTCGATAAATCCGCCTCCTTGTTTGAGGCAAGCCCGTTCGTCATTTTGTTCTGGTCGGAACATTTCTTGGAATTGATATGTTATGGTAATTGTTTGGTTGATAAAATTGAGTTACGCCTTGGGACGGAAATCAATTTTATGGATTTACTTATAAAAACTGAGATGTTTTTTTGTGGGTTATAAAAGATGTCCCGTAAAATTGATTTCCGCCTATGGTCGGAAATAAATCACATCAACCACAGGCTATTATTATTATGTCTACTATATCAGTTTCAGGTTCATTCGATTTCGTCAAGTCTTACGACCAGGCATCGTTCGAAAACGCCCATTATGCAATTACCCAATGCGAATTATGGGAATGGATCCGCGATTTCGACCCACCAACCGGTCAAGGATTTATGTTTTGCGATACACCCGAATTGGAGAAAATCAAAACGGCAATGTTCGAACATAATGATAGTGTTGCGGGAGGACATTCAGGTTCTTCGTATGCATATGTTATGCGTTTGATGCAGTATATTGCGACGCACGGTTTTGCAGATTTCAAGGAGACTTATTTGCTTAATAATTAAATATAGGATTTTGAATATAACCCGTATATTTGTATTTTTTACGCTGTATTATTCGACCGTAGGCAAAGTTCCCACAAAATTGAAAGACTTTTCTTTTTACTGTTCAAGCACAAACTTGTCTAAGACACACTGATTACAAAATGAAAACAACCCAAGAAGCCATTGTGAAGGAGATTTTGGGGAAATGGGAGGAAAAGAGAGCGCGCCTCCACATACGTCCGTTGGAACGAACGGGGGGTACTGATAAAAGACTATGGGATGGAGATGTTCTAGCGGAGGCACGGGAGGAAGATATTATTGCTGCCGCAACGGGTGGACGAATTAGTAGACCAACATACTTACAAACACTCGATTTAATTCACCTACTCGAGTGTATCGTTCACAACAAATTGGGTAGTATCCGTTCAGGTTGCTGTATGCGTATCAGCGGTCACGTTGTTATTTCTAGAAAGGAAAATATACACACAGAGCTAATTCGCGATATACAACATGTGGTCGAGATAAAACATGAGATTCTTACCGAACAATACAAAATACTCGAAACTGAGTTGATGCCTATACTTGAGCGACAACCAAACCTCGGTCGCTTAGGTTATAACCAGGGTTCGTTTCTAGTAATAATAGGGAGCGATACTGGCGAACGCTATTTACAGCACATCGCACCATTGGAGAGATGCGGCGCAGTGATGGCATGGGGTGATGAAGAAGAAGACGAAGACGAATTCACTAATTTGGTGCTGGAATGCCGCGAGAAGATGCAACGAATCGAGTGTGCTTCGCGAGTATTGACCGAAATCAACCGCAAAAGGTTACAACAAATCAATAATGGATTATTGCAACAACAATTAGCATTATTGGTTGACCCGTGGAACGGTTGTAATTGTGATTCATTGGTTCCACAAAAACCACACATTAGGAAGCCATTTCGCGGACTTCAACGCATCAAAGTCATCAACCCTTTCGTCAAATGCACGAATAGTCTCGAAGCCCATGTTATGTTGATACAGGAATCCACATTAAGAGTCGAGCAAATAAAAACAATCAAACGACTAGATACATTGCAAACATTATACATAGTACCGGCGGGGCAACGGGGATTTTAATTCATACAAAAAGGGAAAAGGGAACAAAAAAAAGGGAACAAAAAAAAGGGGTCTTTTTTTGTTCTTACATTCATAAGTAGCAATCATACAACATCATTATTGCACGATATATACATACCCGTCGCGAATATTATTGTTGGCAGTAAATGTATCATTATCATATGCATTTGGGATGATGTTTGATAGGCATTCATACGTTCATACGTTCCATCTTGAGTGTATGTTATTGGATAATATGTATCAATTACATCTCCAATTATACTCCTTTCTATTGTATCAAATGAATATACCCTACGCATTAATATTGTTCGGTTCACTATAAAAGATATACCCATGATGCATAATGCGATAAACCATAAATAATTGCATGTGCACGTAAATCGGGTTGTTACAATACAGCTCATTGTTATGATTAGTATTATCGCTACTGCAATATCGATATACATCATTGTCTCCCAACTCGTATTGGTCCAATACAAAACGCTGGTTATAAATAACAAGCAATATACTACACATAGTGTGTTATGATTAGTGACAATTGCGATATAAACTCCAATGAATATGCACGGGATGATTGTGAATAACGCATTTCGCGATATATCTGGAGGCACTACCAATAATTTCATATTTACTATAAATAGATTCATATTTTATTTACACCAGTTTTACATATCACCACCCAATTTCAATAAATATTCGTCAATACCCCCCGCAAACTGAGGACACTCTTTACTCACTTTTCGCGTAGCACTGTCTTGAATATCCGTAATCTTCTTTGTAAATTCCAAAATATCTATATTCGCGCTTTCCTCGATTTCTGTATCCGAAACTATATCTTTCAATGCCCATAAATAAGCCGCTCCATAATTCGCATGCAACAATGCAATTACCGGACTACCATCTTGTTCTGCAGCGGCAGACCACCTTGCCGACTGACGAATAATGGTATTAATCATTTTTTTCTTGTTATTCTCAATACAGTCTGATGGAAAATACATATACCTTGCGATTATCCCAACCAACACTACTACCGCAGCAATCATTAGCAATTTATGATTGTTATTCATTTATTATATACTGTAATATAATATTTTACTTGCAGTGACTAAACAATGTTTATTTGCGTGTTTTACACCATATACAAAATTGAAAGGTTTTTATAACCATTATGTAAAGTATCAGTTTCACCTTTTAGGTATAAAACAATTATCAACAATGGCTGCATTTCATCATCATTTCGGGGAAGAATTTACTCAAACCTATGTAGGGGCGACATATACTTGTTCCATTTGTATGGTAGAAACAACCATTGACGAAGAAGAGACAAACAATTGTCTTGCCCATTTTAATGGGTGTACGCACACAGCGTGTGTTGGGTGTTTAACCACTTGGATGGAAGAAGGTCGATACGACTGCCCGCAATGTAGAACACAATGTAGCGGTATTCAAACCGTTCCTTACACATTGCACGTTTCCAATCAAGAATATATGCTCCTTGGTTCTGAAATAAAAGAATTGCAAAAATCCGTTGAAGAACGAACGCAAATGAATACCCTACTTCGAAGCCAAATATACGAAAATAGTTGTAAAATTGAACAACTCGCTGCACAGTATGGTCACTATGGGTGTAATGATCAGATTGCAGCGGCTACTGTGATGGAAGAAACCGCTGGGATAATGGCCATACCACAACACGTTCGCAGCCAAGACACCACGCCAGATGTATTTGCTCTTGCCGATGATATTCAAAAAACATCTGAAAATGAAATGTCTTTCAAAATGAATTTTATTCAAATGAATAATTCTAGAAATGAATTTGCGATTAAACGGATCCAAACATATCGAGCCAGACGGCGCAAGTTAGAGTCGTGTGCAGATATGTTGCTCTCTGGATATTGCGCGATTGAACCACACCTTCCGACTCACGATAATATGGATGTATCCGAAGAAGAAGAAGAAGACGACACAGAAGAAGAAGGTATTGGGTGTAATGAATGTTATGCTTGTGTAACCGGTGGTAGTAGTCCGTGCCTAAATTAATAAATATTAAAAACAAAAAATAATTGTATATATTGTTATTTTTTGTTTCAGATTTCACCATTTGTAATTGTAAATTATAACTTACATATAATTTAACCGTCCGTTGTGCAAATACGTTTTATTCATTAACAAACCTCCACCATATTCAAATAGCAAATACATCACATGATACACTATCATTGTAATCAAAAATGTTGTGGTAAACACAATAAATGTTGTGGTGGCCGAGCCAAGACCCTTACCAGGTATTAACTTATCAAAAAATATATACCAATCATCATTTGCATTATCTAAACTTGCACGCATTTCTGTAGCAAAAGATGCTACAATTGCCGCGACCAGCGCATTCAGTATAAATGCCTTTGGTATATTTACCGCATGAAAATGTTTAAAAAGAGGTAATATAGACATTTATCCAAGTTAATATATATCCACATTTTATTAATGTCGTTTTATGTGTATTTATTGGAATCCACCAATCACGCAACCTATGTAGGCGCAACAGTTGACCTAAATCGTCGTCTCCGACAACACAACAAAGAAATCAAAGGGGGGGCTCACGCAACTAGCGCAAAAGTAGCCAAGGGAGAATCTTGGACACGCCGATGTTACGTAGAAGGCTTCCCCGACTGGAAAGCCGCACTCCAATTCGAATGGGCTTGGAAATTCTACAGTCGGAAACTATCTTCCGCACTCTTTCCGATGGAACGCAGGAAACGCGCATTGGACAAATTGCTCTCCCTGGATCGACCCACCAGCAAAGCCATTCTATATTCAGAATGGGAAAATCCACCCAATGTTGTATGGGAAGAACAAAATAATGATGCATCCTCTGTTGTCGAAGAGTAATTTCAATCAATGTCCAAGATTTCAATCAATGTAATAAATGCCCCCAATTTCGAGTGTTTCAGTGTCCCTTTAATGAAAATCTTGGACATTGTTTTATAAAACGTGCAGTTAATTGTGTTGATTCAGTAAATCGTCGTCACATACTCTCTTATATGCCCATTTCTCTATGAGACAAGATACTAGCCTCCTAATATAAGACAATACGACGACGATTTATCTTGTCTCTACCATTTTTACCACATTCTGTACAACAATGTCCAAGATTTTCATAAAAGGGGGCACCGAAAACACCCAAATTACAGGTTTTGGTTACAATAGACAAATCTTGGACATTTGTAAAACAAAATTGATTGTAATCAGTGGACCCCCTTTCATACAACTCACCTTCATTGAACATGCATTCTTATTTTACACGTGCGAACAAAAGTCTCCTTCAGAGACCCATTTACGACGTCCAAATCGATTTTGACGAGGCCAGTCGAGAATGGAACCGCAATAAAAAACGTATCGGACAAATGTATGTCTATATTTGCGGCAAAACTTGCAAAAATGGTAATCCATGCAAAAGAACGCCAAAAGGGGATAGTCATTATTGCTCTATACACCAATAACGACCTACTACTATTTATATTAGCATATACGTAACGCATCCGACAACCGCAGTCATCAGAAATCCACAGGTTACTACCAAACATTTATTTGAAGGAGTGTAATTTTCACATATACACCACCTTTTTTCTTCGTCTTCCTTCATTTGTAAATATTCGGGTCCGATTTGCGATTGCTCACTGAAATCGCGCCACGTTTCTTCGTTTATAGGGTCCAAATCATTGTGCATCGGATTTTCTGTCATCATTTTATTACTATAATACACAATTTTTATATATTTTCTTACTAGAGAAAATATATATTTATTCATTTTTTTTGTTTATCACATTATCATCGCATTACCACCACCACTCAAATCACCACCACCACCTAAACAATCATCACAATCACCACCACAATCATCATCACAATCATCATCACAATCATCATCATCATGATGATCACCAACGGTATTATTTAACGCACCAAACTCAATCAAATGATTCTTGTGTGATTCCTGCAATTGAATAACCTCTTGTTGTAAGTCAAAGACAACCTTTAATAAACCTTCAATTTGAACCTGTTGATCAAAATCTTTCTGCTTTAAGGCGACGATTTCTTTTTGTTCAATATTGTCCATGCGCATTTGAAACCCATCCATTATAGCTTGAAATGCATCAAATTGCGCTTGGTTGGCCTCGTTCTTCGTTGTTTGCTCGTCAAATTGCATTTGAAAACCATCCATTATAGCTTGAAATGCATCAAATTGCGCTTGGTTGGCCTCGTTCTTCGTTGTTTGCTCGTCAAATTGCATTTGAAAACCATCCATTATAGCTTGAAATGCATCAAATTTCTCTTGGTTGGCCTCGTTCTTCGCTGTTTGCTCGTTAAATTGCAGTTGAAAACCATCTAGTATAGCTTGAAATTCGTCAAACTTGGACTTACCAACGCCATCGACCAACTCTTCTGTAACATTCATGCTAAAAAATATATGTAATTTTTTCACAAATCCAAACGCAATGTCTCCGTCAGTTAATTCATTCATTTTCGCAGTATCAAACACTAAAACTTGTTCATAGTCAACTGAACCTAATTCATCGACAACCATAGAACTTAACTTCATTGTTACATCCTTACTAGCACCGTTTTCAGCGGTCACAGTAGCGTCTTCAATTTTCAGACAAGGATAAGACAGTTTTTGAACACCAGTGTTCTCCATCCAATGGATATGTGCAGTTGTGCAATTTTCGTGAACCATTGTTATAATAATAACTGCAAATATTTTAATGATGTACGCGCGTAGTCACAATTTCACTACATTGCTCTACAAAGTCATCGTCGTCTAATACAACTAGTTCTTCATATTTTCCACGCAAAAGAGCCACGACCACACTTGTAAGTTCTTCGTAAGACGCATCCAATCGCAGTTTTTCGCCCGTCCTCAAATTGAACACCTGGACTATTCTTGGACTTTCCGGATGCAATACACACCAAAGCCACGCATAAATCACGACTTGCATTCGATGCTCCAATGTAATCTTACTTGTGCATTTTAATTCCCATAATGTGCTGTCCGAAACCATATCTGCACGCGCACAGAAACGAAACCGCTTTTCGTAACTAAAAAAAGGATATAATGCGGCGTCAATCAAATTATGTTCCACTTCATGGGAATAATGCAACAACAACTTTTCTATTTCTGGACAGATTTCATCTGTTCTATGAAACTCGTGTCCAAGATGTTCATTCATACGGATCACACATTTTTCCTTCATTTCGGGGGTAATCCAATTGTATTCTTCGCGTTGTATTTGCTTTAATTTGGAATACAGTTTTTCTTGGACAGCCACGTAAATATTCGCTAAATACAGATAATCACCCGGTGTTTCACACACTTCTGGCATTTCTTTTACCACACTTTTCAAATAAGAATGACTATTTTCACGTATTTCTTGGACAGAATTATGAATGGCTTCCCGCAAAACACCGTCACCATCTACTTTCGTCCCTTGTATTGCATCATAATAAATGGCGGGTAAAGCAATCCCATTTAAATCACTCACATCTTCAAACAACCCACTTGCGGTTTGGACAATGCGGGGTATATCGAACTCCATTTCCTCGGTCGGTTCTACTTCTTGGACAAAAATGCGGTCCAAGATGGGTGTCACCTCCTCAATCACGCTTTCCGGCACAAATTTGATTAAATCGGTAGGTGTTACGTGAAATGTGGGGATAATCACAATACTTGGATCATCCTCTTCTTGGACACGTTCGTGAAATATAGTCTGGGGCATACCTTTGAAATCAATATATTCACTCTGTTTCATTTCGTGTTGTCCGTGTTTCAAAAACTCCAACGGCCGGGAACTATCATTTTCCAATAAATATAGACCATGAGTTGCACGTGTACAAGCCACATAAAGCGTGTTTGGACACACATCTTTTGGTATATTTCGAGCCGTGTAAAAATATCCTTGGTCAAATCCCACCACAAACACGTATTTTCTCTGGCGTCCCTTCACGGTATGGAACGTGGAAAAAACGACCTTTCCATCAATTACACGCTCATCCATCACATCCGTTTCCATCATGGGTACATGGCACGGTATATCGGCGTCGGTCAATACATTCTCCATATGTCGAATATGACTATTGGCCCCTTTTACTGACCCCCCTAACACGAAAATATCAGAGGGGCTTTCGCCTTCGGACAAAAGACGCCGGATTTGATACACTACTATTTTCTCTATTTGAAATCTTGGACGACGGATATAGACAACAGGAACACCGTCCCTACAAGCGTGTAATCGATCCTCACCCAACATATCTTGATTTACAAACTTCGCCATCTGATTCGTTACACGATATGACGTTTTTAATGTACAAGGACGGAATTCATTCGTCTCCAAATAAGGCAATTCTTTCCATAACTGTTCCGCCATGGTTAAAAAACGAATATCTGCCCCTTTGAATTCGTATAACCCCTGCATATAATCCCCTAGAACCAACAATTGGAACTTATGGACCGAATTGCTGCACATATCCCGCGACATTTTCACAATCAATTCAAAATACAAAAGCGTCATATCTTGACACTCGTCCAAGACCACAATATCTACCTGTGGTAATGGCTTTCTTGCTTCTACTCCCGAACGCAACATTTGCCGTATTCCAGTATCAGTATGTGCGGACGACGAATAAAATTTCACTGCAAAACTGTGATATGTGTGCACTTCCAGGTTCGTCAACCCCATTTCTCGAACCTTCTCTTTTATTTCGTGTCGTAACATCGAGTTATATGTGAATTGCAATATTTTCATACCAGTTAATTCACGAGCGATAGACAAAATCGTCGTGGATTTTCCAGAACCAGCACACGCATCTACAATTACATTATGTCCAGCTCGAATGTAATCGAGAACCGAACGTTGCTCTTTACTCATTTGATGCATTATAATTATTATGATTTGTATATAAAGCACAATAATTTTATGTCTATTTACGCAAAACATCTATTGTTCCGCAAGAAACATATTACGATATCCTTGTAAAGGAATAATTTTATAATTCAAATCGCGTATGAAATCAAACAATGGCTGGTTTTCGTGATTCGACTCAAATAATATTTTGGGAAAGTTAGAACGTCGTAATGTATCCACACCTCCTTGCAGCACATACAACTCGTTTTCCTCTACATCCATTTTAATAAATCCGATATTGTCCAAATGAAAACTATCCAATGTGCGAATTTCAATATTCTCTGTTCGTAGAACACGCGAAGTCGGATGAAGCGTTGAACCACCCCCATCTTGGGAAACTATACTTAACTCTTTCACACCACATTGCTCTAATGAGCCTAATCCATATTGGATACATTCCACATTTTGTTTCCCCGACAAACATACCCCACCACATAATGAATAATAGGTGGCACGTTGAGGTTCAAATGCATAGACATTTTTACTGCAATCAGACAAATTCAATGCATACGTTCCACTATGTGCTCCTATATCCAATGTATTTTTATCGGAACTACATAATTGCTTGCACCATTCGATTATATTGCTCTCAAACAGACCATGTTTCATATAATAATCTACATTTACGTGTGGCAACAAATGAACTAGTTTATTTTTCATTATAATGAATTGATCACTAGAAATATCCGCCACATTTTTATTCGTATCCGACGTTAGTATAAAATAAGGTGTAGTCATTTTACTATTACACATACATCATCTTTATTTCATTTTTCGTTGAGTAATACGTCTTGTGCGAACCTTTTTCGCAAATACACGGTTATTTTCTATACCATAAAGCAATCGCACCTGTTTGCGCGCCTTTTCTTTGCTTGTACATTTTGCGACAACACGTTTTGTTTTACGATTGGTCACACGATAGCATTTTCTATTCGGTACTTTTCGGATGGAATAAGGCATTTATACACTTTACGTAGAAAAAAAGAACGCGCCAATTTTAGTTAAATCAAACAGACTTTTTTTCACATTATATTATATTTATGGAGGAACCCACAAAAAAACAGAAAATAGGGTTTTGTTTTATGATTAAAGACCAATTTTTTAATCAAGAAATATGGAAGGAATTTTTTAAAGATATACCGCAGAATGAATACAAAATTTACATTCATTATAAACAAAAATGTCGTATGATACTGGAAAATCACGAATTTATCAATAGTATTCCAACAAAATGGGGATCTATTTCACTTGTGAAAGCCACCTTTCGCCTATTTGAACACGCAATCAATGATAATTGTTCCATGATGTTTTTATTGAGTGGCGATGCATTACCATTACAATCCTATTCGAATATTGCAAAAATAAAAAACACTACATTTCGACCATTGCATATGGATATGAACAAAAAAACAAATTTCTGTCTGCAAAATTATAATTCTATTACGTCACATATGAAAGAAAATCTTTCTTGGTCACAATGGCGTAAACAACATATGTTTTTCTGTATGACGAGAGAGGATTTTCAAAAAATTCAAGCGAAACCTAAATTACATAATTATGCAAACGTCACTATCCCAGACGAATTCTATTTTATTAACCAATGTACGTATCTCAATATACCATACAAACTCGGCAAATACATCTATATAGGCCGTTCAGATCATCGAACGCAAGCATTGAATCTAACTGAAACACATATCAAACAACACAAGAATCAAATTTCTAAGTTCTTGTTTATTCGCAAAGTAGTCGATTATAGAACATTACCTACATATGCAAATTTGTTCAATGCTACAAGATAAGTTTACTGCATAATAGCATAGGCGCAATCATTATTTAAATAATACTTAAATAATAGTCATGTATTCATATAGTAATGAATATGAATTCGAATAGCATAATCGCTCATAATAATGAACATACAATAAGTCACTCATTTTCTTCACCCTATAAATTGGTATTGTTGAAAAACAATTATTGGCACGAACTTATAGCCGAATATTACCAACATTACAAAACGAATTGCAAACCGATAAACATGTCTGTAACTTATCTTGTTTTTAGTGGAATTTCATTTATGCCGTTCAATCAGTCACATTTTCCCATAGACATGTGCGACTCATATGCAAATGCTTTTCAGGTTCATCAAAAACCATACAAGACGGCCGCTATTCATAAAAAATATATCAAACAATTTACTTATTTCTGGTATTTATGGTTAATTGCCTATCCGGTCGATGTAATTGCACATACAATGCAATTTCTCTTTGGAGAAAGGAATGAATTATTAGAAGGAGGAGCCTTCTTTTTACCATATATGGTTCTACATTGGACGCTATTGCTTTTTACTTTATTTGCACCCCACATTTACACACATTTGCCCGAATATACTTGGAGACCCTATTTTTCTCTTATTTATCACACTCTTGCGATTAACGAATGTTGCTATAAAATGTGTATCCGGAAGCTTTCTCTAAGCACACGTATTCTTGAATTTACGCTCTTTTGTTGCGTGGTTTATATCCCTATACAACACTACTTACTCTAGACCACATATTGTCGAACGAACTGTTCATAAATTATACACCTGTTTCATAGTCAAACTAAACGAATAATTGCTATTGTTCATATTTAATATTCGTCCGTGGTCATCCAAAACACGAATATGCAAACGCTGAATATCAACTGGACCGAAATATTCACGAGGTTCCGTGATTAAATTCCGGTTCTTATCGACAACCAACCCGAAATAGGGATCGTCAATTGTGATACGAGCCAGAATATCGGTATTCAATAAATAACTGTTAAACGCAGACACAAACCCATTGTTTACGTTCTTATTGTAATCATCTACCGCCAAATAGATATATTTAATGGGAGCAGGATTTATGATTGACTCTGATACATATTCAACCTCCTCTGCATAATTTGCTTTAATAAATCCCATATTCCACCCTATGCGTGTAGACAAAGAATAGGTTTTTATACATTTGCCTGTCCAATCCGTGTCGAAATTCAAACCAAAGTATTGTATTGTCGAAAGAACACTGGTCAAAGCAACCACCTTCACCTTACCCGTTTCTATATTATGGGAAAACTGAATGCACGAAAAAGGATTGGTGGGATCTGGAGCATCGGATCCCAATACGGAATTGAGTTTGGCTATAAATTCCGCATTGGTATAATTTCCATCCGGAACAGCAAATACTTCGCTATATATAATATCGGGATCCGCTGGATCCGCCGGCGCAACATTGATGACCACATTGAAAAAATTATTCCCATACGAATTCGAAATACCATAAAAATTCACAGGAAATTCAATAGACGACACCTCCATTGAAACAATCTTGGTCAATCGTGTAGGTATATTTAACATAAAATCCGTGCTAGATGTGTTTTCAAAATTCGACCTAAATTTTGTATCAATTACTAAACTCTGAGTCACAATACGAGTATTTAATGGGTTTAAATCGCCCGCGTAAAATTGACTTGGATCAGAATAATGATAAGGAGCAGTGTTATGGTGTGTAAGTTCGCCATTTCTGCTCCCAACGTCACTCGATATGTCCGGCATATCTAATGTAGTCGATTGTAACAAGGGTGGTTGATTACGCACGACAAGTGATTTCCTCTGCAATCTGTCTTTGGCTAATTCAATAAAGGTAAACAATTGTTTTTTTTCTCCGGGAGCAAAATCACCATCGTTCAACAGTTGGGTTCGGGTTTCATATGCGTGTTGTTCCACTATATCTTGGTTGTAAGTCGGAACACTATCTAAGCGAAAAAAAAATTCTATATCTTTATCGGAATAATTAGCTATTTCTAAATCAAGACTATCCATATTCGTTTCGTATATTTTACAAGCCGATATTTTTCAATAGGTTTTTCGCTATAAATATATTATACAATGTCCTCATTGCGAACTATCGATCGAAGTAATTGAGCTCAATTGTCGCATTTTTCGATGTGGTATACACAAAACCACATTTACACCTTTGCACATCTAAAACGCCATTGCTCACTTTTCAATTTGTTTTCTTCTGGGGTTAGATACGCATACTTTAGTTGTATCGCCCCATTTAAGTTCACCATTTTCATCGTACGTCTGCATGTCAGTGGTGGGATCCCACCAGATGTTGCGCTCTCTACCCGGGCTTTGCCCAAATGCTGTTTATATAACCCCCAAATACTTACTTTATCCAAGCGAGTACGTTGTCTAAGCACTTGTGTAGTCATTAAATAATCCGCAACGGGTTTATAAAATAACCAATATGGGCCGTCTATTGTGTTAGTAGTTAGATATATGCAAAAGACATTTCCCGGAAAGGTTGGAGAATACCGTTCAGTCGATGTGGTTTCTTGTCCGTTTACATATTCAATCGTATTTCCAATTTCAATTACATTATGTCCATTACAGATACCGGCGTTCAAGTTATTAATAACGCCACGATATTTGTTTGTACGAACACCTTTATCATAGCTACCTTTATTATAATTATAGCTACCTTTAGTATAGCTTTCAATATAATATGTATGTCCAGTTTCCAAATCGTATGGCGAAATTAAGTTCATTTTTTGATAAAGTTAATATGAGTTATGTAATAATATAATTATTAAATTGTAAATCAATTTTTTTTATAAGATTAGGTCGGCGTTTTAAATGTTCAAATGTGTAAACAAATTGATCCGCATCTTCCCAAAATAGAATGTGACCGTTTAACCGCGTCCGAAACGATTTTTGGATGCGGAAAACCATTTCAGCTCATACAACAAAACGGATTATGGGTTCCAGTCATATGTGACTATATCTAATCACGGTTCTTCGACGTTTTACGATGCATTGTCTTGGACTTGGTTTCTATGAAGTCCTTTATCTCTTCTTGTTTTGATAAAAATACATTCACCATTTCGCGATAAAAGGGACGGAACCATTTTTTATGTCGTTTCATGTCCCCTATGGAAAACCATCGAATTTCGATTTTTTCAAACAATTTGCTGTCATTTAAGACTGTTTTGTCCATTTTTTCCCACAAAAACTGGTGGTTTTGGTTGTAATATTTCGGCAAATTCGCGTCATAATCCATTGCGAAAATATGCACATGGTATTTCCCAATTGTTAGGGGATAAACACCGCCATTCTTTTTAATCATAGAACGAATCGCATCAATGTCTCCTAAAAAGCCGGTCAATTCTTCACTTCCTTCACGCATAGCCGCATCATAGGGTGTTTCATTACCCTCTACACTACCGCCAAAATCAGAATATCCCTTCGCACTGTCTTCCATTGGATTTTCTTTACCAAACAAGAAATGCAACTTGTTCTTATACAAGGCAACTGGTAAAATACTTCCTGCGACCATATTATATTTATATGTAGAAATGTTTTCGCCAAGTGTGTTTCATTTTTTTATAGTGTTAATGCAATGAAAGTAGCACTTTGCTTTTGGGGACTTACACGTAGTTTGAAATACACACACAACAGCATCCAAAGGAACATTTTAGACGCTTTGAAAGAGGCCGATATAGATTACGAAATCTTTATGCACACATACAAGTTCGAAACTCCTTATTATAACCCGAGAGCAGGTGAAATAGACACGCCGCTCGATTTTGATGAATACAAAATTCTGCAACCTGATCATATTCAGATTGACGACCAAGATCAAATTAAGAACAAAATAAATATATACAAATATCACTCTAAACCCGACCCATATGACTCAAATTATATTTGCATAGACAATATTATTTGTGCATTGTATTCGAAAATGCAACTGGGAAATATGGTCGAACAGAGCGGCAAAACGTTCGATTATATCATTTATTTACGTCCCGACGTTCATTTCTTACACAAATTCGACGTGCAATATCTACATTGGGCTACGAACAATTCAATATGCATCCCGAATTTCGCTCTTTTTCCAGATTTTAATGACCGATTTTGCATTGCGAATAATGCGACATACAAAATTGTAGGTAATATATTTAATCAATTATATGAATACAGCAAGTATAACGTTATTCATTCAGAACCTTTTCAATACCGTGTTCTCAATAAACTACACCAACTTTATATACGTTATATCCCAGTGCATTTTAATCGTGTTCGGGTAAATGGAAAAGAAGAAAAAGATTATGTGGAAAAAAAAGGCCCCGCGTCGAATATGAGTATGATGATGTCTCACGCATCTATACCAAAATCTAGATTTTCGCGTATGGATTTATAATCGCACTATTTTCACGTTATTACTCGGAACAGCCACATTTTCACTATTGTTTCCAAATAGTATTTTATGGGCTATTTTAATTTCAGTATACGAGATACTATGACGCAGACTATCCTTGATGAACTTCATTGGCGTTTCTTGACCAGCCACATCATAAGCAGCTTTGATTTCATTATACGTTTCTTCCGACATTAAGCGTGTTGCAGTTATATCTTTATGCGGTAAATATTTCAATATATGTTCCAATATAGTGCCCGATTTTAACCCGCGATTCTGCGCAATGTCCTCCACCGTTTGATTTGCTTTCAGAAACAAATCAAACGACACCTCCTGTGTTGACTTCTTTGGTTCCTTTACTACACTCTTTTTTACTACTTTTGGTCTTGATGGAAGACGTTCTTCTAGTACATCTTCTTCCACCAATTCATAACTTGCAAAAGGATTGCTATTTTCGCTTAGGTCCATTTTATAATCCAATTCCGGCATTTCATTGTAAAACGCGCGCACATTTTCATTCGCACGTATCCGTTGTGGCTGAAATGCAGACAAATACAGTCCATCCAATGATTGAACGCGTGATAAAGCGACATATGTCTGTCCATATTCGAAAATTTGACCGCCTACATCGATGTCCGCCATAGATAATGTCGCACCCTGTATCTTATGGATAGTCAAAGCCCACGCTAAACATAGGGGTATTTGTCCCACCGCTATTGTGGGATATTCTTCCGATTGACGATAATGGGGACTAATCCGTTTTACTATACCATTCGTAAAGCGAACTTCGGGAACAATACCTTGATTTGTTTCGATCATCCCAGTAATAATACCCTGAGAACCATTGCATATACCTTGGTCCATATCCAAATTCACAGTACACATCACGACTGCACCCTCTTTCAAATGCAACACTTCCTGAAACGATGATGTGCTCGTCAATTGCTGCATTTCATATTCAATTTCAGATGCAGTCAATTTTCGACCACGCTCTATATGTTCCAGCGAAATTGCTTTATCTGTCTCCAAATATGTTTTGCATTGTGCCTTTTTCATACATATAAAGGGATATTCCTCACCTTCCAATTTGGAAAACATCAAATTATTCAAATAATCTGTTTTTGCGCGTGTCGGATACAATTTGGTGGGAACACATCCATTGTGCTCGTCCTTCTTAAATTCACGCTTCACATACTTTTCCAATATTTTCTGATTTTCCAGCGTCAAAGTAGATGTGCGAATTTGGAGCAAAATCTCCTTATAAATAGGGTCGGCTTGTCGAAATATGGTCTTCAATTCAATATTGTTTTTATAAGGAAAGATTGAGGCCCACAATGAGCTCTCAAAACAAAACTGTTCAGAACTCACATCACCCGCATTTCCCACCGGAGGAAGCTGGTAGAAATCACCCGCAAACACGACCTGAATCCCTCCAAAAGGTGCATTGTTACAACGCGCGGCCTTCGCAATTGCATCCAATACTTCCAACACCTTCACAGACATCATACTTACTTCATCGATGATCAGTGTTTTTACGCGTCGCCACCCGGCCTTCACATTCTTATTTTTTAAAGCATTATTCACAATTTGATAATTCGGACCTTTGCATAGTCGAATCCCGCTCCACGAATGGACCGTTCGTGCATTGCAAATCGGTGGTAATAAAATCGCCGCACACCCAGTCATTGCGCAAACTTGGACATTGCGACCGTTGTTCTTAGACTCCTGAACAAAATATTCAATTAATTTCGTTTTTCCGGTCCCACCTGGACCCGTTACGAACATATTTTCACCTTTGCGGAATTTCCCAAACGCATACTTCTGTTCTTGAGACAATATTGATAAATCCATAGTGGTTCTTTGTATTTATCATTGAGTAGTTACGCAAACAAAACATCAATTTTATTCATGTGTCGCCACCATACAAAACGAAAAGTCCATTCCGTTTAAATTCAGAGGGACACCGCGCTCATTTACCAACTTTATGTTGAAACGTTGCAGATTCACCGTCCCTGTGTATTTTCGCACATCTGAAGCAATATAATCACCGCGACCCGGATACAAAACGCCGTATGGATAGGATTTCGGGTTCATCGTAAAGCGAGCCAATATTTGAGTACTATTAACTGCAGATTCTTGCAATAAACTCGTAAAAGAATACGGATTCCCGTTTTTAAATTCGTCTACAACCAAATACAAATAGCGGGGACCAAATAAATCCACAAATGCTTGGCTCGTATTCGTAATGGCTGGTGCTAGAATACACCGACTATCTCTATATCCTAAAATCCAACCCAATTTATAAGTCGGGTGTTGTGTATCAAGTGCTCCTTGAGCAGATACATCAAATGATATTTGATAATTGGTTGTTATATTAGTATTCGTAAATTGACTTCGCTTATTCACTATTTGATACACTAAATCACCATATCCACCCAACACAAGTTGATTGTTAATTGCGGTCGTCAAAGTAACCTCTGTATACTGCTCGTCAGGTAGAATAATCACAGTATCATTAACGCAAAATACATTGTTTCCAAGGTCAGATGAAATATTGTAAAACGTCATCGGAATTTCGGCATTTACTACTTCAATGCTCGTAATATCATTAATGCGCTCTGGAAGGGTAATATTATAATCAGCCACTTTACTTGGATCATAATCATCTCGATAGCGAGTATCGATATTAATATATTTTACTTTGCTGGGTGGAACAACATCCGTCATTACCATATGACTTCCATATTGGGTGACTTTGGGTTCCATAAACAAGTTCTTGGACGAATTATCAAAATATTTACTCATTATGTCTATATTGTAAGAGACGATTTTTGTTTTACCAATTGAACAAAATTGAACATTCAGACCACACATATGATTTATACAAACTATTCAACCATGTCATTGTTCAATCATCATTGCAAATATTGTCGCGAATTCTTCGAATTCAAAGAAGGATACGAATCACACCTACAAATGTGCGCATTTTATAACGGACCCAAATTCGAAAAAGAGCGAAATCTTGATAGTGTTAAAAAACTACCTTCACCACAAAGCCAACATCTACTTGTTCAATATTTATTCAACAAAGTGGAAAAACTCGAAAAAGACGTGCTTCGACTAAAAGGTATGAGTGTTACTCGAAAACGCAGAGTTATATTGGAATGGCTTCAACGACCAGACCGACCAAAACCAAACCTTTCATTTCACGAATGGAGCAAAACCATTGCTATATCATATGATCATTTAAATGAAGTATTTGAAGGCGACATTACGGACGGTATGAAAGGAACACTCACTGACGTATTCAGTTATTCTAGACCCTTTCCCATTTGCTCTTTTACTCAAAAAGCAGCGACTATTTACATATGGAACACTACCGAAGAAGACGACGACCCACGATGGATGATCATGACGCAAAGAGACTTTACACGGTTCATTAGTCGTCTATCTCATTCAATTCTGGTGACCTTTCTAAAATGGCAACAAGACAATGCGCATATGATACGCTCGAACGAACTCAATAAAGAGAGAAATATTCAATATATGCGCAAAATTAATGGTCTAGGACAACGTCACGAAGAACGTCGTCAAACTGAATTGAAACAATGGATATTCAAGCATATTGCACGCGATTTTGAACACGATATTGAATATGATTATATGTAGGACGAATGCTTCCATTGAATGATGTAAATCATATTAAAGCAAACCGCTCTTTTTATTGTACAAAAGAGTATCCTATGTATCAACGACAATCAAAATACTACCGTCTTCCAAAAGTCCTAATGGACCTTATTTGGAGTTACGATGATCGCTATAAAATACAATTCAAACCTTGCGTTCATGAACTAACACGGTATTTCAATCACAATCGTCTTATGCACCGGTTGAATTCAGAACAAGACCTGTTCGACATCTACACGTCTATGCATCGCGCAGCAGGACCCAACATATATCATAAAACCCACAATTTCAATACCTATATTTTAGAGAAAAAACGCTTGTTTGGAGACCCTGCAATTAGCGACAATTTGAAATGCTACAAATTAAATCGTTGGTCCATTAATAATGTGAATACACAAACGTAGTCATATACCATTGTTGTGTGTCGCGCAAATAGTGCACAAAATTGATGTGTTTTTATGTTTACTCTCTATTTTAACCTAATAAAGATTTCTATTTAAGAATATTTACACAACATGTCCAAACCGGTTCCCGATTATTTGGCCAAGAAAAACGCCCATCCTCGCGATGAATTCATCACCTTTGACGAAGGTCCGCATATTTACACGGTCCACGGAAAACAAGGATATACCTCCGTCACCACGTGGAACCATCACCACTTTTCGGAATTCGATGCTGACGCCATTATTAACAATATGCTCAAGGGGCGCAAAATGAAGGACCCGACATACAAATATTACGGTATGACCAAAGAGCAAATTCTTGCCGATTGGGACAAAAACCGCGATTGTGCGGCGGAAGCAGGGACCTTGATGCACTACGATATTGAATGCTTTTATAATGAGTGGGAAGTTAAAAACGACAGCATCGAATACCAATGGTTTCAGCGATTTGTTCTCGATTTTCCCGAATTAAAACCATACCGCACTGAATGGTGTGTCTATTATGAAGAACTCAAACTCTCCGGGTCCATTGATATGATTTTCGAAAACCCCGACGGAACGCTCCAAATATACGATTGGAAACGGTGCAAAGAGATTTCCTACGAATCCGGGTTCGGTAAATCAGCCACCACTCCTTGCATTTCACACCTACCAGACACCAACTTTTGGCATTATGCACTCCAACTCAATGTATATAAGAATATTTTGGAAATCAAATACGGTAAGAAAGTAACCGATTTATATTTGGTATGTATGCATCCCAACAATCCCTATAAAACATATGACCGCATTCAAGTGCCCATGCTAGACAAAGAAATCGCCGATTTATTCGAAGTGCGAAAACAAGAGGTCGCCTAATATTTTAGTCTATCGCGAAAAACGCATATAAAAATAATACTCGCTTTACCTATAACATGTTTGGATATTCCAATCGCACCACATTACTTGCAACTGCTGGTATAGCCATATGTGCATCCATTACTATATGGAGCTACACGAAACTACATAAAAAACAAGAGGAACCAGTAGAAAAAGGAGAAGAGCTGTCTCCTGATGAAACTTATATGCTACAAAGCAAAACCCTTTTTGTTGCTCGATTGGAGAAAGACAGGGATGATGCGAACTCGAATATAGACAAACGATTTTATTTGAAAGAAGCCTATGAGGAAGCAACCAAGGAGCAAAATGGCGATTTGGAAAAAGAATGGCGAAAGCGTATTTTGATGGAATATACACCGCGGGGAAATGTAATCATGTATTACGATGCTTACAAACGCGGGTTTTCTTATTATGCAGACACACATATATCATATCCACTTCTTAATGCTGTCGCTATGAAATATGTTTGTATGTATCAATGTCTGGATTTTTTCATCGATGAAAATGTCCACAAAGACGTTAGTGATTCGCCTTTTCTACGTATTCACGAAATTGATAGTGTGAAAAAAAAGGAGGGTTCAAAGCCAAAAACGGACGTGAAAAAAGGGCCGTTTTTGCAACCCAAACCCAAAATGTCCAAAGGAAAATTGAGAATTGAAACATCGCAACCAATAATGACCCAAAATAAATTCGTTTCTGTGGGAAAAATTCGTAATTTCACTCTTTTAGAGAAACCCGTTGTGCAAAAAACGGAAATCAAACGCGTCAATAAACCTATGAAATACGGGGATTTCAAATCCTGGCGGAATCCCTCGCCCGATACGGATCAAAAGGACGAGGCGCTTAATTCTTTTTCTGGGCCTGTTTCCAATCAATAAAACCCAAGCTTTTTGCGAGGTCAAATGACGAACCCAAGTGTGATTTAGCAATCATATAGCCTTGGTATTCTTTGTCCGACAATGAGCGAATATATTCATCCAGTAATGTTGTTTGGGATTCCATAATCAATAGAATAAGTTATGTCTTATTCTTTTGTTGTTTTCAGCACAATCAATTTTGTGTTTGTATTAGAATGTTCTGTATAAAATATAGATTTAATATAATAGAATGAAATCTCGTAGCACCGAAAAGAAACGAAAGGGAAGCCGAATACAGAGTTTTAAAAAGAGGAAAATGAGGGGAGGAGCCCCTTTTAATTTTGATAAAATAGCATTTTCCGACACTGCGGTATTTGGGAGTTCAACCACTGCGTGCGACATTAAACCAAGCAATCTCGTATTAAACGAAGAGAATGCAGCTACTATTAAATCGAATATTATGAAAAAATTAACACAATTCGCCTTTACAAATGATAGTACTTCATTTATTCATACCATTCAATGTTGCTCTGGTGTAAAAGGACATTCCAATTATTTTGCGAGACCGACTAACGTAAGCAGTAAAAGCGATGTGAAAGAAAATTATTTCGGATTAATCGGTGTGGGTTTTTTGTTCGAACCCGTAAAGATTAATACAGATTCAGTGGAGAAGACATATTCATTCACCCTATTCGATGTAGCATCTGCCTCATGGAACCCTACCATTTTAACCATTTTAGATAATATTTATTCAAAAAAGGGTGAATACAAGTCTGATCCACTTAAATATAACTTGAGCGAAGGACAACATACATCAATGAAAGAGAATATTAGTGCTGCCTCGAACGATATTCAAAATCAGATTAATGGTGTTAACTCTCTTAAGGCATTGTATAATCGAGGAGTATATGGAGAAAACAGAACACTTATTGAAAACGATACAACATACAATGCGGCAAAAAATCCAATTCTATGTGAAGTAATTCTAAAAGGTTTATTTCCGAATGCGAATGCAACTTTGGACGATGATAATCGCCAAATGATTATAAATAACAAACTTGAGGTCAGTACAAATTTCTTATTGTTATACGACAATAAAGACGAAAGCTCTTTCACATTAGCAGCAGCGGGTGGTGGTGGAAACGTGAATATGTTACGTTACATTCCGTATGTAACTCAGTGTTCTAACGATGAGGGTTTCCGTGACGACAAATTTTGCCCGTATATGGCGGGTGTAGCCAAAACAATGAGCGATAATACTAGTATAATAAGCAGCAGCATCCCCCAAAAAGCGTGCAACACACTCAATGCTATTATAAAAGAACGCCCGGGTTCAAAGGATATAATTATGGATAAATTTTTGGATGTATTAGCAATTTATGCTTTCCGTAACGACTCAAACGCATTCAAAACTATATTTAAATGTATGTCGGATAATATGGATATGGATAATACCAACGATTTATTAACAGATAAAGTAGAGGAATTTACGCAAACGTCGAATAACGTGAATTATAGTCTTATGGAAATCGGTGCTGTTTATGGTAATATTCATATAGTTAAACCGTTACTTGATTTGGGTGTGAAGCCCACCGACAAAGCAGTGAAATATCTATATACACGTTCTAATGTAAATTTAGATTTGTGGTTCGGATCAAGTCGAAAACCTCCAAATTCGGATGTGATTGGAGTGCAAGAGTTATTCAGTAAGGATATGGCAACAGCACAAGCAGAATCGGATGATGTGCTCAATGAAACATATATAAACAAACTAGTTGCATTGATGGCACAGGAAAACGTGGCTGACCGGATTGATGCCATAACCAAACACTTTAAGAAGTTAAACGAAAAATATAGTATTCAGAATAACGCGGTATTGGTCACGGCATACGCTAATGGTGAATCAAATAAGTACGCATCCTATATTCCAGGTGATAAAATGTCTTTTCTGTCTCGTGTAGGAGAATATGCAATATTACCATTCAACTATATGTTTAAAGGATCAAACAAGTCTAGTGCTCCTGTTAGTGATAATGAGGGTGATAATGAGGATGATAATGCTAATGGCAATGGACTAACTCGAGGGGTCAGCTATATATACGAAAAAGTGGGTAAATTGTTGACCTATACGTGGGATGGTGCAAAAAGTATGTGGGTAAGCAAACCAGTAGAGGATGTTCCCGATGACGCAAATACGAATCGCGATAGTATGGGTTCTGTTGCAATTTCGAATGGATGCATTGCGGTCACAGATGGAGAGATTGAGCAAATTACTCAAGCAGTGGGCAGTGACAACGTAACTATAGAGAATACGACTCGTATTTTAGCTGATGTTAAATGGGTGATTATAAATAACACGGTATACGATATTTCACCTTAATAACAAAAATATGAATTGAAAACCAATTCATATTTCACAATGATCCAAAGAAAAGGTCATAATTACCGTTTTCCAAAAGTCTAAGCGCACGTAGCACAAGTGCACGCAAATGGCGTTCTACGTATATTAGTTTGATTTTCTTGGTCCAAGAATTCCACATCCAAATAATTGCAACAGCTGTCTACACTGCGTAAATATTCTCCCTGTGTATTCGCAATACTCAACTCAGAAGGATCCGTCTTGGTAGTCGCATTGGGGTAGGGTTGTGCAAAAGATTGAGGTGTATTCAACCAATTTTGAAACATCAAAGGCGCCGTGTTGCAATTATTGCACGCAGGAGGTGATGGTTTATCCGGAACCACACATTTGGGGCAAACTGCAGCTCGTGCTTTTCGTTGTATGTATTCATCACTGCTTCTATACAAAATATTCCCAGCACCCGGTTTCACGCTGGTAAAAGGGCGCGGTCTGCGCACCCAACGATATTTGGTCTGAAGCATTCCATAATTACTTAAAGAGGCAGGTTTTATTATTTGTGGGTCATTGGTGCAAAGACCCTTTACTAAAGGTGCTTCATTATAAGTTCCACAACACCCTCCATTGCCCCTCTGTGTATCTCCTCGCATGCGTGTAGGTGGGATTGTGCGAGAGCGCACACCCTGACCGACCCATCCTTGGTTCCGTGTTCCTCCAATAATCGAAAAACGCGGCACATCGACACTCATATTGTTATATTTGGTCGCCGTTTTACGTTTTAATGTAGCAATCGACATAATACTATATATATCAACCACATTTTTCAGACAACTATGCCTGTTCCATATAATAGTCGCGTCTATAGTCCTCACTATTGACCACATCCGACCGTTTCACGCCATCGCGTTCCATGCATCTTTCCACAAAAATAATCCACGGAGATCGCATACGTTCCTTTTTACCTCGCTTTTTCTTGGTTCGACGTTTTGTATCTATTTTCGACATGCAATCACAATTATACATCTACGCAGATTTTTTATCACACCAAGCAATTCCAATTACAGATTATACTAATCATCGTCTTCAAGCAACATTGCACGTATTTGGTCCAATTCGCGCATCTCTTCGTCTAAAATCGAGTTCATCTCCGCATTATGTTGCTGCAATTCGCGCAATTTCATACTTCGAGCTTTGTTCCTACCAAGAAGCGATACGGGTGGAGATTGCTTCGTCTTCAATCGTATATCGACGTCTTTTTTTGGTGGTTTGGAAACGTCTAAAGGAGGATTTGGTACGCGTTTCTGTTTTAATCGGCGAAGTGTATGCGACTTCTGCATATCGCTCTCTTTTTCGTGAATGACCAATGTTTCGGTTTCTCCTGTGCTATGATCTAGTATGCGCTGTGTTCCTCGGCGACGTGTCTTTGCAATTGCATCTGGTGTCTTTGACGTAGTCGTCACCAATTTCACTACATCTTGTTCTATCATTGCGGGTTTTGTTAAAGGTAAACCTTGGTAATTGCGACGACTGCGGCGTTTGGATAATAGTTCATCGCGTATATTTGTAACGGTATATGTATTTGTATCATCATCGTCATCATCATCCTCCAATTCATATTGCATACCGTGTGAAGTTTCATTGGGAATAGGAGTAGCAAAATTCATAGTTGCCGAATGTGAATGTCGTTTTAGTTTTCGCAAGAGTTGTTCTACCTTTTCAGAATCTTTTGTTAATTGTTCATCAACACGATCGATTTCATATAGACCGGCACTCGTGCCCGTTCGGAATCCATCATATTTTTTCAACAAGCCAGCATTGTTATTCTCCATTGTTTTGCCTACTATTTTGGGAGCAGTCACGGGTAATTCTAACCTATTTTTGCGCGTTCCATTGTATCCAAGAGTCTGAATATCATCTGTTGTCGATTCTTCCATTATTTCCTCTCTTGTAGCCATTTCGATTGTTGCTTTTTTTGCACGACCAGATGCTAAAATATGAATTTCAGGAGTCTCTATATCGGTTAAAGCAACATCAGGACCGATATTAATTTTGATTGCGTGGTCGTTGCTAAAGTTTGGGAATGGACGTTCCAGACGTTTTGTTTCGTTCGGTTTAAAATAATTGGCGGGCTCTATATGAGCGATTTCATTTACGTTGAAATCTTCTTGTGTTAAATCGAAATCCAAATGTTCAGGTAAAAGAGTGTTTAATGCTCCCGTCATTTGTTTTAAAAATGCAATTATTTCGTTCATCTTATTCCCCATAGTTCCCATATTGACTTGTTCTCGTTCCAATTGATTGACGCGTGAATACAAAATATTCGTATCTGCTATAAACCGTTCTGTATTTTCTAAAAAATTCATGAGAGGGACTGTTCCATCACGACTTGTAGTCGTAATTTCCTTTAATACATTGTTATGTTGTCCATTTACATACGCCGTTTCTCGTAATTTGCGACTACGTCTGGATTGAATAGGCGCCATTATTATACAAGTTCTATTTTAATTTCGTTAAAATAACACTTTCATTGCATAGACTCTGAATCAGAACCACCAAATACCTAAATACCAGTCTGATTATACAAATATTCAGCTATTATAGAAAATGACCACTCGGCATTATTTAAATTGAGTATATCACCACGATCATTCATCAACTGCACAGAAACCTTTTGAATTTTCACTGGACCAAAGTATTTACGCTCATTTTCCTGTAAAGCACCACCAAATTCAGAAAATATTTCTCCACGTTTCAAAGAAGATGGTTTAAAGGGTATTAATCCAAACAAATTCTTCAAGTAAGGAGGATCAGAATATGTTTTGGTAATCGTTGTATTGGTCTGATTATCAGAATTTATCGCATTTGCTGCATAAATTTTATTTTCCGTCAGTAATTGACCAGGACTCGTCGAATTCTCCAATCCAACTTGTGCCGATTTTGTTTCCTCATTCTTCGTATAATTCGCTTTATTCGATGATTTTGGTTTATCCACATTTGTTGGAATGCTTTCAATTGTAGTTACACCATCATTCAACCGATTCTGTGTATAATCATTCAAAATAATGTAAAAGTCTTGATATAAATATATCTCCAATGGTGTATCTGCAGTCAACGTAACAATTCCAGTCTTCTTATTGTAACTATAATTATTTTCATTCACATAAAGAGCATTCGTGGGCGACAAATTATATATTTGAGAACTATGAAATCCCAATAACCATCCTAACATTTGATCCCATTTGGTTGGTTCAAATACCAAATTCCCATTGGTTGGGATCCGATTTAATTCTACATTATTCACATCAAAAAACACCAACTCGTAATCTTCTGCCGTATAGGTTTGATTGAGTTGTATTCGCAATTCACTATATTCATTGTTCGCACTATCATAATGCGTAGTTATAGAAGAACCTATTATCAAAGCATTTTGGCTCATCTGATTATTGATTTCTTTGTATAAATCAAACACGTTATAACTACCGGATGGAATAGTTATTGTGACGTTATTTGTCCCAATAGAATCAGATAGACCTTTTATAGTAGATAAAGGATTCAACTGAAATGAGTTATTCGCATTCGTGATTACAATTGTTTTATTAATGTCTGTAAAAGGAACATCATCTGCAATTACTTGTGCATAATTTGTTTGTTGTGAAAATACAGACAGTGGATATGATGATGCTTGAAACCCCAGATATTGTTCCCACGTATTGGATGTGTCTCCTAACTCCATTGTATAATCATTTTCCGTCAAATGGGTCGCAATCACATAAGTAAAAGTGCAATCCGTTGATGTAATCTGTACCATGCTTTGCGACATATTCAGACCATTTAATTCTGTTCCAGTGTTGTCTGTGGTTCCGGTGATAGACAAGAAGGCCTTGTTGATTGCTTGGTTCAACTTAACCAAATTGCTATATATTCCATTTGGTAATTGGATTGTGTAAGACGGAACACTTGAATTTCCCAGTCCTGGTTTTGGTGCAACCACAATTTTATCATTTGTACTATTTATGGAATAAGGTGCTGATGTAGCAATTGCATTCGTAAATACATTGGAAGTGGGAGATGTAATATTCATAGAGGCAGTCAAACCAAATTGAGTATGTAATATACAATTCGTCAAGTCCAAAGTATAATCATATTCATTAAAAATGGTCGCAATTGACGTTCGCGAAATGACCAATCGATCTTCAATGGAATAAATCATAGTCGCATCCAAAGTGATATTTGACGAATAAGTTGCATTGATTAATGCATTATTGATTGCCGAATTGGTATATTGTGTAGTCCCATTATCTATACCCACATATTCGTTCATGGTATATCCGTCGGGGAATCCGATAGAGGCAGATGCAGGAATGGTCGCACTAATAGTATTCAATGACGATGCACTATAATATGGTTTCGTACAACTATAAGTAATGGTTGGTGTTGAAGTTACTTCATATAATGTCTGTACTGGTGTAGTTTGTCCGATCAGGTTATTTGGATAAACAACCAAATGTTCTTCATCAAACAAAAAACAAGAGTGTAACCCACTCCATATTGGTGCACTAATAATAGTGGTCTCATCGGGAAATATGACCACTGTTTTCATATTCGTCGATTGTGTAGTTGTTGACGGGTTTAAACTGACGGTCATGACATATTGGTTCAAAGAGGTGGTCGTACCACTGCTATTTGTATACGACATTGGTTGGATTTGCAATTTTGACTGTGGAGAAAAGCGAGTATTTTCCGAAATGGCGGTGTTTATGAGATCGACTATTTGTGCACGTGTGTATTCTTGTCCAATTGTTGTATATGTTACTATGATTGTATCCAAAACTGTCGATGTAGGCGCATCGTATTGACCGGGACCTTGGTAGTTGAGTACCGTAAAATAATTATTACCTTGCGTGCTTCCGTCGTCAATCACCACTGTAAATGGATCTTGATCATCATATTGTTTCGGATTAACCCCAGTTATACCGGTTACTGCTAGTGCATATTGAAAATCCGAATATATGTTGTAAAATGGGTGCGTTGTATTCACATATCCCAACATTCCGGGAATGGTACTAGTGTTCAATGGGGTAAAGGGACTACTGGATGTAGGAAATTGCAAATAATAACTGCTTTCTGTGTATATATTCCGAATATCTAAGACAAATGTTGATTTTAAAGTCATATCACTATAAGTAATTCCAGTTGTTCCAAAGTCAACATTCGGATATTGCGCAGCAACATCTGCAATTGATGCATTTATATTTGTAATTAACTCTGGGATTGTATAAGCACCCGGATCCACCTCTATTTTAAAATCATACACACCTTGTATTCCAGGAGACACGGCCTTTATGTAAAAATAATTTGTATTATATTCATTACTTACATTATACCATTTATAGGGAATTTTTACCGAATGCATTCGTAGTGCTACCACATTTACTAATGGATCCGATAAATTAAAATTAAAATCCGTTGAATTTGGATATGTCGTACGGTCGCGATATTTGCTTTGGATATGAACAACTCTACGTTGGGTCTCTTTTAATAGTGGATTAATCATACTTGGACCAAAATCCCGTGTTGTTGTTTGTTTGGGAGCGCGATCATTATGGTTTAATAATAGCAGGTTTTCTCCGGCGTTGTTCATAATTGATTGCATGCTCTTAGGAGCATTAGCTTCTTTCGAAAGTTGCGTGGTAAACCCCTCTTTTTGGTCATCGTCATCGTCATCGTCATCGTCATAGTCATCAAAAAAATGACTATACACGTTCTCAAAAAACGTTTCCAAATGTTCGTCACCGGTTTCTTTGTATTTATTAATGGTAGTCAATATTTTCGCCTCCAATTCACGGTCACTAGGATTGTTCAAATCCAACATGGTATATAAATCGGCATCACTATAATCATTCACATTATATATTTCGTCATCTTGATTGCCCATTAAAAAGTATTATATTCTGTTTATAAAATCCATTTATATTATTTATGTTTCAATCCGTTTCTTGAACATATTTTTCAAATAATCCACTAAATCCAGTTTTTTTGAACAACGGTATAACATATCCATCGGAAAGGCCTTGATGCCTCGCAACCGTTTCATATGGCGAGACCCAGTAAAACACAATATATCAAATACTTTCATTATTTGTTCTTCGTGTTCGCTCATTTCCTCTCGTTTAATGCGGTGTTTTCCAAAATATGCGTAACGATTATAATTTTCATCACTATATACGCGATATTTTTTTATGTGTGCGTGATTTCGCACCATTCCCAATCCTGTGATTTTATTCGTGCTATTGTTCATTTCTAAAACCAACAAAATCGAATCAGACGTCCATTCAGAATTGTTTAGTTCGGGTGTAGGATAAATACATCCGAATTTTTCGTGTTGTGTTCGGTAATCCTGATTTTCACACCAGGTTTTTGCGTCAAATCGGGTAGTTACAATACGAACACTCTTGTTTCGTGCATATTCGCGCATATCTGTATTACGTTTCTCTTCTTCACGTCGACGTTGTTTCGATTTGGAATAATATTGCTTAATGTGTGGTAATGATGCATCGTCTTCCATCTTGATAAATAGGTTGGTTCAATACTCTTACAATGCGCATAGTCATTCAATTTTGTTTCTTGGACTCATGTAAATGAATGATCATATTATTCAAATTCACTCTAATTCATCTCATTCGTCAGATAGTCTAGAGCATCGCGACGATGATGATGTGTTTGAAGATAAATTAAACCACGATTTGGAGCAAATTCGTAAAACAGCGTCTACATTTGTTCCGTCAGGACACGCCTATAATAATATAGTCCAGATGTGCGACGACAGTAACAGTCCATTGACTCTATCGAACAACAATAGCGATAATGAAGACGAGGATCATAGAGACCATTTTAGACAACTCACTATCGCGGAAGTGGAACAGGGGTTGGATAAACAATACGATGAAGGTGAGAACAAATTTTCGAGCGAGTTGGACATTTTAATCACTTATATGAAGGGACAAAAAAACCTCTATTTACAATCTCATTTGGTCACCCAGCGCAGTCTCAATTTGCTCATTGTTCCTACATTGCTGATTTCTTCTGTGGTCACCATTTTTGCACCGTTAATTCAAGGGTATTATTGGAGTGGTGGTGTTATTTCCGGATTAAATGCATTCATAGCTCTCTTAATTTCGCTCGCAAATTACTATAAATTAGAGTCTAGCACACAGACTTTTTACAATACGGCATTACAATATGATAAACTAGAAACGTCCCTCGAATTTGTAGCCAGTAAAATTGTATTTATGGACGAAAACCAAACACAATTGTCCAAAATTGTATTCGAAAAGGTAAATGAAATTGAGAAAAAGATCTCGGAAATTAAGGATTGGAATCCGCTTTTTATTCCCAATAATGTCCGTCAATTATTCCCGGTAATCAGTCATATTAATATTTTTTCCTTTATTAAGCGTATTGAATCCAATAAAAACTTATTGATCGCCAAATACAAAGATGTGAAAAACGAAATACGTTATATTTTATTCCGTGTTAGGCAACACAATGAAAATGGCAACACTGGAGACCGTCACGAAAAACGGCTTCAAGTTTTATTGGAAACCAAGGACAAAATAAAGGAGGACTTGGTTCATTATCGAAATGCATATAGCCATATTGATGAAATTTTTACCATTGAAATTAAAAACGCCGAAAAGAAAAAGAAATGGTTTCATTATTTTAAAGAAACATGCACCGAAGACAATGGTTTAGCAAAATATGGCGAAACCAACCCAATTGTGGACAAATACATGCACTATATTTTCGTATAATTTCACCGTGCTTCCACCATTTTCCAATACCACGGTCCATCATGAACCAGTTTGATATTTTCTCCTTGATTGAACCTGTCTACTACATAAGACCCTGTTTGGTTGTTTGTATTTATTATTAGGTCAATCATTATTCGCTTGTATTGATAATCAGTGTGTAAGGGATATTCATTGATTTTCGTAATTATACCTATATTCCATTTTTCGAAGATTGACTTTACATAATCTATGTTCAATTCCTTATCAACACGCGGTATACAGATCGTTTTTTTTATTTTCATTTTTGTATTGTCCATAATAGGTCTCATACAACCTCTTTCAATTTTATCAACGGAATTATTTAAATTCACTTGATATGCTACTCCCATCTATGCTACTCCCATCTAATCCCAAAAGCTGTATCGCGTAATTATTTTCACTAAAATCCCATGTCATTTTTTATGTGAAATTCTTATTAGTCAGTCGTGCTGTTGCGATACGTAATCTATTCTATATAGTTCTTTATGTTATTTTTCATGTCTTATCGTTTAGTTTCGCAAATATTTATCAAAACTCATACTAATGGAAAACAGTATTTTAGATGATGCATTTTCTTATGCAGAAGAAGAATTAAACACATCTTGGACAAATGAATATACTAGAACCTTATATTCCGACACTTCCCATAGTGCAGAACCCATGGAAACCATTTCAATACACTTTCTTTTCGTGAATACTCGGTTCGAATTATCAAAAAAAATAGTGAATAAGGTTACACTCAAATTATTGGACGACAACGAAGGCAGTATAGTCACAGAAGAGGCGTTAATGCAATTGCTTGAAATGCATCGTAATATGGACGGGAAACGATACAAATACGACCAAATTATTCGATTCATTGTTGATACAAAACCCGATAAACTGTTTCAGTATATGGACAACGAAAAAAAACCGTTTCAGGAACCAGAAAGGATGCAAATCTTGGACATTCCTCGCGCCATTACGATTCCACCGTGTTCCATTCTCTTTCATTCTACGAACTCCATTTGGGTAATCATGCAAGAATTGATTCCCATTGAACCCAAACAGTCTATTTTGAAAAAAAATGGCGATCAGATAATGAAAACAGAAGGGAAAAAAACCAAACGTGTTCGCATTGCGAACAATCTACCCAAACGTCATTCCAAAACTCATAAACGTGTTTCATAAACCATATAATAACAATTGTTGTAATAATAATACCATGTACGACAATCTTGTAGAATTCCCGTCTTTGCAACAATCGACCCAAGTTCACCTCCTACAGGACCGATTAGGTGATTATTTCCATTTTTTAACCAACGAATATTGCAATAATAACCATATTTTAGAAGACAAAGTGCGTACAATCTTGGACATTCTCCGAAAAGAATTGAACAAAAGATCACAGACAATACAAAACGCCATCTATTTATCTATATTAGATACTATGTTTTCTTCGATTGCATATGTTCGCGATATTCACAACGGTCTTGGACAACGTAATGCGACATATGCGATTTTACACGTAATGTATGATTTTTATCCAATGCTTTCAATTAGTGCATTGAAACACCTTGTTTCGGGTGATTATTATCAATACGGATACGGATCTTGGCGCGATATTTGCGGATTATGTGAATATCTTCGTAAAAGCAATATTGACCATCCACTCATAGACAATGCAATAGGATTGATGAATGCGCAAATTGAGATTGATTGGAAAGCCTATCAAAATCACGGTATTTGTTCCACGAATTGTGCGAAATGGGTTCCTCGTGAGAAGTCGAAACACGGTTGGCTCTTTGATAAATTGGTTGCACAATGGATCGAAATACATTCACCAAGCTTTTTGCAATCAGAGCGCTGGGTTGCACTACTGTCTGGGTGCAAAAGGCAATACCGGAAAATGATTTCCGCGATTACCGCATTTATTTCTCCTATGGAGATACACATGTGTGCGCAGAATTATGCAAGTGTTGAAATGAATCAATTACATAATCGCGCTCTCTCGCAAAATTGGGATCTACTTTTTAACCAATCATCTTCCTTGGATGTTTTACATACTCAAACTGACCGGCGAAATTGTAGCCACCAACTTTCTCATTCCATACAGCAAGATATTCCTTGTGCGATTGGTTACAAAACACACATTGGGAAGAACACGCAAGGTGTTTCTTTTCCTGATTATATTGGTAAATATGTACGACGCGCAATACGTTGTATTCTACGTATGGAAATATTTTCGGAACAACCAACTTGTTGTGCTCGATTAAGTGAAGAAATCAATATTTTGAATAAAAAATGGGGCAAAATATCTCATTTATGGAACAAAAAAAAATGCATTAAAGAACACGATTTGGCTGTTATTTGTTATAATAGTGTTTCGATTCACGACCCCAAATTGCATTATGTAATCGCGCAAGCTTGTTTGGTGAGTGAATGGTCAGGAGTAAAACGTGTATTATATTCTACACACAATCCCATTTGGATTAATTTGGACATTTGTGATGGGTTTGTAGCCAAAGTAAGATCTATTTATTTTGCAATTCGCCACGAAAACTTAATTTGTTCTACACCTGATACAGCACATACATTTCTTGGTCCTGAACAACATCCATTCGACCTCTTATTTATTAATGAACACGGATGGTGCAATCGCCAAGAAAATGAAGAAACGGATTATTATCAATTATGGTCAATTTTGGAACAACCTAGATACAAAGCAATTCACAAATGTTTTGCACAAATTGTAGGAACAAACTAACACTTAATCACGCATATATTCCGGTTCTCATTTGATTCTTTTCAATCAATGCACGCGTTGTGTTTTTTGCCTTGACTTTTTTGATCTTTTCTTGGTTTTTTTTGTCGAATATCTTGGGCGCCAATTTCTCATTCATTACGTCATATGATAAACGGTCAATTTTTTTAAATATAATTTGGATTTCATTTCCCAATTGACTTGCACTACTACGAGTTTCCGGGTCACTTAAGACGTGACGTTTCATACATTTCACATATTCTTGCATAAAATATGTGTGATGTGTTTCTTGAGGATTTTTCCCTGTTACAATTTGAGTCACTGTATTCGTCGCTTGTTTTTGTAATTTGGGATCCGCTTTTTTTAAAGTAGGTAAGTCTTGTAAATACGATATTATATTCATATTATCCAATTCGTCCAAATACATTGTCGATATTCCGTAAGCATCCCACGATAAATGGGTTTTCGCAATTGTATCCCATATTTCGCCCAAGGTTTTTCCGCGCATTGTATCCATCCAATTGTGAAGACGTTTCAAATAATCAACGCGTTCTTCCCTTGAAAACATATTGTTTTGCAATAATCGATTCTCTTTCACAAATACACTGCATATGTTTTTCAATCGCATCATATCTTCTATTTTTTTCGACCATAATTCAGTTTTTAGTGGTCCATATTCACGATCGGGTAGTTCTTCCTGCATTGTGCGAGCAATATGCGAAAGAAGAATCATTTCCACCGGCCACGTCACATATGTATTGGCGAGAACACCCATTGGTTTTTCCGTGTATTTTGCATAATTTCCACGCTTTAAGTTTTTGATCTCAAACGACAATCCAAAGTCAATAATTACAAAAGATTGTTGGTCTTTATCTCGCATTACATTATTCGATTTCATGTCTAAATGTAATATTCCTGCGCTATTCAATATGCGAACACTATTTAACAAGTACAATTGGGTATTACCTAAGAGTTTCCAATATTTTTGCAATATACGTAAAGGTGTATTCGATGGTTTTAATATACGGTCGAAATATTCATCCAATGTTTCGTCACCTATATATCGAATTTTGCTAGAAACATATTCGGGGGTTTTTTTTCCGTCGAATCCCTCCTTGATTATAGCACAATCCTTCAGTTCGTCGTTTGCTATTTTGGAAATATTAATTGGACATTGTTCCAAAATGGGGGCAAAACGTTGTTCATGATTTGGTATTTTTTTCACAATGGTTCCTATATCCCGTTCAAGATTGCTCGTCATATCTTTGACTTGCACTTTTGATAAAAAATCAGTTGATCCCGATTGTTGATCTTTGCATCTGATTAATGGATGATAGGTGCATCCATAGGTCCCTTGTCCTAACATTCGAAAATCCTTTTTTTCTATATTTTTTTTCATTTATATTACTCGGCGAAATTATAAATGCAACTTTTTTTCTTGGTATAAAACCGAGTCTTATATGCCTTTTTCATTTTTTCTGTTATAGTCGCTGCATCTAAATAACCACGCTCCTCCTTTATTTCCAGCAACTCGGTGTATATTTCGTCTTGATGGATTTTGCAAAACTGTTCAAAACTCGCCGTTTGCGATAAAGGTATTTTGTTATTATTATCCATCATTTCGTGACTTTGTTTTTGAATGTATCCTTCAATATGATCATCCACGCAGTCTAAAAATGCTCGTGTAAATCGGTTTGTATGTTGTCTATTTGTGGATTTATTTTCCACTGGTTTGGGTTTGCGATGATAGTAACGGGCACTCTTATACATCTTGTCCAAGACATCTCCTTGAAACCCATTGTCTTCCATTATTTTTACCTCTCTTGCAATTTGTTCCTTAATCTCGACATTTTCACACCAATTTGACCACTCAAACTGGAATGTTTTTCGATCCGCGGTCTTGTATATTGCAGCAAACTCTGCTAGACAAGATGCGAATGAGGGTGTGAAATCGAAACGATATTGTTGATAATTCATTTTACAGAGAATTTATTGTTATATTGAATGGTTCCAAAAAAAACCATTCAATTTTATGTTATTCGTTTCGCAAATATTTTTCTTTGTATTTTTCATAACCTTCCTTTGCGATATATTCCATTACTCGCATTGTATACCCATAAGAACACCCAGAATGACCACCTGCTATAGCCTGTTCGCGCATTTTATCATCAATTCGCTTCCTTTCCGGTGCCGTACTAAACGTGAATCCTTTATCACTCGGAGGCTCGTATGTTCTCAACCAGTCCCATAATTCACATTCGGTTACTGCCCAATGCGCATTCACCAAATACGGCACGATTGGATCGTTCATATAATCAAAACTTCCATTTCCTATATCCATTATATTATAACGCTTATAATCAAATATACCAAAATTTGTATTGATTACATATGAAAACCTATATAATCAATTTTCTCAGGGGGTCGTCGCTCTCATTCGGGGTCGAACCGAAGACCTCGCGATTAACAGTCGCACGCTCTAACCAACTGAGCTATGAAAGCATTTTCCTGCACGGGGAATCGAACCCCGATCTCGGCCTTGAAAGGGCCATATCCTAACCGTTAGACTATGTAGGAGTTATAGCAAGAGGTGGTCTCGATCCACCGACCTTTGGGTTATGAGCCCAACACGCTGCCTCTGCGCCATCTTGCTTTGCAATAAGCCCCCTCCTCGCTTATTGCTGTGAGACACCTTACGAATGCACCTGACCCCTTCCGGGCTTATCAGCTTCGTTTTATTTTATGTTGTATTGTCCCTCCATTTCCTCGAAAATCCTACACCCGTGTCTTAAGCCCCTCTCTCCCCGTTTCGCGCTTAAAACTATGAGACACCGTTTTTTACTGGGGGTACTGTCTCTCCATTTCCCTTGGCGATCTTTCCGAGGCGGCCACCTTTCCCATCACCCGATGTGGGACTTGAACCCACGACCACAAGCTTAAAAGGCATGCGCTCTACCAACTGAGCTAACCGGGTATGAAGCTCCTACCGAGACTCGAACTCGGGTTTCAGGATTCAAAGACCTGAGTGATAACCACTACACTATAGGAGCAATATTCTATATACACAATTTATTACATATTTACATTGGGTTGCACGAAGAGGGGTTCGAACCCTCGCATCGTATGATAGTGGGTCTTAAGTCCACCGCCTTAGACCACTCGGCCATTCGTGCAGTTCCGGATTGCCTGATTCGAACAGGCGACCAATCGATCTACAGTCGATTACTCTACCAACTGAGCTAAACCCGGGTGGATAGTTTTTCGACTTGTCCAGGTCGTTGCTCAAATGCGGTCTCGATCCGCAGACCTTCGGCTCATAAGACCGATGCTCTAACCAACTGAGCTATAAGAGCTTCCGGTCCCGTTGTGGGTGGGGCATATTATATATGGAAACTCTCTTTATGTCGATTTTCTATCTAATATAGATATATACCATGGCAAAACGTATGAACATGTTCTTACACCAGTCAGGAAATAAGTCACATACACAAAAAAAAGAGGACTTTGAACATCCATTTGACGGGAACTCTTCCTTTTCTCTTTATTTAGAACCCATTTTAAATCCCTATTTTCAATCCTATCAAAACGTTATTTCGTTGAGTTGCATTCCCGCTGGACCATTGCGACCCATGGTCACCAAGATTGACCCTCCTAGATTATCCTCCTTTTCTGAACCTGGACCCTTTTATTCTGGTTTGCAAAACTGCATTCCCGTTTTACTCAGACAACCCGTTTCCGTTATTGGTTCTGGCTCTGCTGCATTCAAATGGAATGATGCTTTTATGGGGGCCGACGATATTCCCGCCGTTTTCGATTTTTTATTGAACCATCAGTATCATATTGATAGTTCTATTACTTCCATGTTGCAAGACGGACCAGTTGTTGTCGGGGGCGTTTCGAATCGGAGGGCCTCTGGACAACGTAAGATGATCGCATTTGTTTCTTACAATCATCATTCGTAGAGTATTTCAAAATATAATGTCCAAGATATATAACGACTCGTTCCAATTTACTCCCTTTTCAGATGTTTTTATCCCCTCATAATTTTTTTACAAAAATGCCTTTTCATACAAAAATCATATCTATTTCACCGTGTGGACCAAATCAACGTAGATATATTCGTCATTTACAAAACAGAACCTTTCCTCTTTTAATTTGCGAAGGACCGCCCAAAACGGGGAAAACTTGGTTTGCTTGTGCCGCCGCTGTCCAAGAATTACGCAACGGGTTTGTAAAACAGATTGTTATTACCCATCCGACGATTGAATCTGCGCATTCGCGGCTTATTTTCAATATTTTTGAAGATTTTTATTCTGGATTTGATATTCATACCATGATACAACGCGGAACTCTTATAATTTCGCCTCTTTCTGCACTGGTACGTAGGCGCACTATTAACAACACATTTGTTATATCCAATGATATGCAAAATTCGACCCCTGACCAAATAAATCATCTAATTACTTGTCTGGGGCATAATTCTCGTATGGTCATTACTGGTAATACAAAACAAACCGGTGTTAAACCAAACAACAACCTCTCTAATACAATAGCACAGATTGAAAATGACTGTGTATCACAACAAGATGTTAGTATTATTAAAATGAACGAGTTGGATGTATATTCTCAGTCCAAGATTGGGAATTTGTATCAGCCAAGACATCTAAAAATGGTGCAAAGTGAACATAGCCCGTTTTCTGTATTCTCTAAAAATAGAATGAGATAATTTTTGTAGTGTAAGAAACATAACTATATGATATAAACATAAATGGGAGCTGTTCCTTCATCCACGAATGCAAATATTCGCGAAAGCACTGGAAACTATAGTTTCCAACATAATGAAATGACTGTAGTCAGTGGAATTGTTCAATCCACACAAGACCCCGGGAAATCAGCCGATATTACCGAGAAGCTGAATTCTATGATCTATATTCACGCGGGTATGGACACATTGACCATCGACTCGGCAAAATTAAACGAATACGTCGGATATGATGTACACCCATTTGTAGTCAAAGATTTACTCTTGACTATTGCGTATAAATCTAGTGCGAGTGGAACTATGACCAATACCTACTGGTCCAGTGATTTAAATCAATTTAGAGAAACCACACGCACTTTATATCTGAAAGAATTGGGTGGAGACCAAGGACAAACCGCCTATAGTGTGACTTCCGATGATCCCGAGAAATTCAAGGGCGGTGAACTCATGATTGACCAAGAAAAGGCCGGGTTTTCATACAATATGGTATTCCCCGGTGAGACAAATCAAGTAAAACAAGACGCTCTTTTAACTTACGATATTGAGACTGATGAATGGTCTGGTTACAAATTCAATAATATAAGTCGTCCGGATGTTGGTTTCGTCAAGATTAAAATGCACCAGTCTTTCGATAATCGCATTACAAACAACCCAAACATACAATATTTGTATCCCGACAATAAAAAACAGACGCTGGTCTTTATGTATTCTGATTTCATTTCACCTATACGCAACGAACTGTCTATTCCTATAGTTAAAGCGATGTTGGAAAAACAAGGTCAAGACGCCAACACGAATATTGTGTTTTTAAATCTTACTCGTTCATCGCCAGAGATCGACGCCGCTAATCTGGAACTATTATACAAATATGGCCACACTCTCTTTTTATCCTCATTGGGTAGTGGAACCGTTAAATATTTATCTGATATATTTTTTAGCAAAAAACCAGAAGGTGTAATGCATATCAATGCATTTTCCACAGCTCTAAGCTTAATCGGGACGCCCAATCTAATGAGATTGTATTCTCCGGATATAGGAAATATTCCTATTTTCACAGCATTATGTCCCTACGAAAATGTGGTTATTATTAAAGGCGATGGGTCATGGGCAGACGGATTGAGTAATAGCATTCAAGCCAATCTAGACAAAGCAAACAAGATTGTTTCGACTTATACAATTGCAAACAGCGTTTTTACTGACGACATTACTGTTACAAACGAATACGACGAAATATTAGCACAGAATTATCAAGACGCCGATATAACTATCGTCATTATATCTGATTATGCTAAAAACTTGACCATACATTTGAATGAAATGGGATATTTTACAAATAACGTGAAAAATTTCAAATTAGTGTATGGTGACACAACTCCGACTACATCCGTCGACAACACATTATTTGATGTATTTGCAAAGGGCGATGCAGGTGTATTATTACCATTGATCACCAACAGCGATATTGAGTTACAAACTGAATTAAACACCGGCATTAATGAACAATATGCTGATTCTGATATTGTGTTGGATTATTCTATGATCAACATCGCATCTAATCTATATGATATACCTCTTTCCGACCGTTCCAAATATTCAATTGCTGCGAAAATGGTATTTAATTCTACAAAAGACAACGCAACTGCTTATTATTCCGTAGTTGGATGGGATACACCGGAAACCACATATATTAAAACCATCTTTTTAACGGAGACGAACCGCAAGGGAGAATTATCCATTTATAGAAGTGACCTCATTGCACCTGAGAACAACACACTCGCACTTGGGGTCCCTTGATCTTTGAAAATTTTATCATTGTAATTAGATGACTATTCGTTTGTCCTATAAGGAATGATTTGATACTATTCGTATGAAATTATTTACACCTTGAATTATTGTGTAAAATTGATTTAATTATGTCCGTTTATACCAATATTACTATTTTATAACCATTCGATATTATGAACGACCACTCTACACTTACTTTCTACAAACTATGCAGAAATTGTAATTTACAAGGTCTTATTGATACATTTGGCGATTTATCTAATACTAGTGCGATTGAAATGGATTACGCATATTACATTGTATATAATCAATCACGCGATAAAGCACCCATTCTAGACTGGTTACTAGAATTAGACCCGAATATCGATTTCGAACGTGTAGCGAATGATTACACGGCAGACGAACATTTACCCAACGATGCCTTAATATTGGCTTGTAAATTCGGACAGTTTGACGTTGTGGAATGGCTATTTACCAAAGAACCTTATTTATCTAGCTTCAAGAATAGATGTAATATATGCTATGCATTCAGGTTAAGCTGCTGTAATGAAAATATAGACATTACAAAAAGTATATTCAATAAATTAGCAGATTATATACAAACACGTCTCCTTATCCTTAATCAAGCATACTTTAATGCGGCGGCTAATCAAAATACACAAACAATGCAATGGTTGCTTGAAATCAATCCAAATATTAACCAGTCCATTTATCAAGACACTGATCCGGACCAACAATGCCAGCGCCCGTACCTCCCGTGACCCGACACCCGACACCCGACGTACGACACACACCCTCGCTCCGCTCGGTCTCCTTTATGCCCCTTTGCCAAGGTTTTCTCGAAAGCGTCTGTTTATACTTATCGAGAAATGAGTGGGATATTGATTTTCCAGTAATTTATCGATTTTTGAGTGATGGTCCATAAAATTGAAGGGTTTTTTCCGTTTACTGGACCGCATCCATATCAATAATTGTTCCCAATTAAAACAATCATTAATCATTTAGCCGCGTCAAATCATGTCTGGACTTGCCGAAAGCCTTATCATCCTTGGTATATTTATCTTTGTAATGGTTAGAGAATTCTATAAACTGTCTAGAGAATAGTAATGTTATATTGTATCATCGCCTGCCTTTTTTGCTGCGGTCCGCTCCAATTCTCTTGAAAATGCGCACAAAATTGATAGGCTATTTTGAGGTTCAATTAGCCTCAACCATTTAATTGCAACAGCAAGTAATCAAAACAATCATCAAAATGTCCGCCAACACCAACACCATTTCCAACACTGTCGTCACCGAGACCGAGGTCAAGGCCAAGGCTCCCCGTGTGAAGAAGCCCACTCTTTCTGCAAAGTATTCCAAGTTCTTGGTATTCGGCTACGGTCTCGTCCAAAGTCTCCAGGCGCAAGGCGTATTGACCGACGAGGGCGTGGAAGTCGCTTATGGGGAACTGAAGCTCTTGTCCAGCATCGAGGATCAGACACAGTTTTACGAAAGCGTTTTGGATCAGTCAAAGGAAACCGGTAAAGTGATGCGTAAGTATGTGACCCAACGTTTAGCGCCTCCCAAAGCTCCTCGTGCTAGAAAGCCCAGAGCCAAGAAGGAGGCGACTGTCGATGCGACAAAAGAAAAAACAGAGAAGAAGAGTGTAGCTCGCACAAAGAAGGCTGTGCGCGTTGAAAGCGACGCAAGCAACGATATTGTCGCCGAGTTAGTTGATGCGGCCAATGCAGAGCCTGTTGTAAGTGCCGAGGAGAAGAAGGAGGCCAAGGAGGCCGAGAAGAAGGCCAAGGCTGAGGCCAAAGAGGCCAAGGCTGAGGCCAAAGAGGCCAAGGAGGCCGAGAAGAAGGCCAAGGCTGAGGCCAAAGAGGCCGAGAAGAAGGCCAAGACTGAGGCCAAGGAGGCCGAGAAGAAGGCCAAGTCTGAGGCCAAGGAGGCCGAGAAGAAGGCCAAGGCTGAGGCCAAGGAAGCCGAGAAGAAGGCCAAGGTTGAGGCCAAAGAGGCCAAGGTTGAGACCAAGGTTGAGGCCCCAGTTGCAGCAGCAGCAGCTGCCGAAGACGAGGAAGATGATGGTGAGGAAATTCACACTCAAGAAATCGACATCAACGGCAAAACCTACCTCATCGATACTGATAATAATCTCTACTCCTGCGTGACTCACGACGAGATCGGGACATACGACGCCGAAGCAAAAACTATCATCGCCATTGCTGCCCCATAAACATATAAACTCTATAAAAATTATTACTGTAACTTAATCTAACTAACCCTTTTTAATGGGTTCTTTATATATTTTTATTGAACCCACTTAAACTTTATTTGTGTAATATAATGTAAATGGAACATATCCAGTACATGACATCCCCCCCCTTTGTATGCGAACCCTGTAATTTTTCTGCTCCCACGCGTAGTCGATATAGTAAGCACTTATCGACGCAAAAGCACTCTACAATATGCCCCCCTGTGCAAAATACTGTAAGTGCTAATGTCCAAGAAGCTAGTGGTGATCAATGTGACGAAAATAAGGACGACGGTGAAGACGAAGACGAAGACGAAGACGAAGACGAATTTTTATGCAATGGTTGTAATGAACGCGTTCCCGTATGTTGGTGTTTTCGTTGTAATCGCGAAGACATTTGCGAAAATTGCGATGGAAATGGCGGTGATTATGGAGAACACGAGGAGTGGGTCTGTGATGATTGCCTACCCACTTGTTTGAAATGCGAAAACACGCTCTTTTCTCGTGTCGATGAATGTTGCGGCGAAGGTCGTAGTGATTTGGTGGAAAGTGATGATGATAATGATGCAAAAACCGACGGTTTTGTGGAAATCGATTATGAAGAAATCGTGAATAATGCAAAAATCGATGATTTGGTGGAAAGCGATGATGATTCAGAAAGCGATGATGAATCAGAAAGCGAAATGGGAGAGGAACTTCCTCTCTTTACTGCACAGTTTCAGCGAGACATTCAATTAATCGCTGCTATGCAAGACCTTGCACAAAAAAATACACAACATTACAACGATCTCCAGGACTTTTTGCAAAATGCTCAATACAATATGTTGCTCATTCTCCCTCTTGTAACCGCACTATGTGGTTTCTATGTCGGACGCAATTGGTAGGCGTCTGATCGTCGTGTTTGTCGCGATTTTTCGTTTCAACAGTGTTAGTTTCCCCAAATCAATTTCCTGTTTCAATTTTTTTTCGATTTTATCCTTGCATATACCACACACCACATATTCTGTATTCTGATAATGCGGAAATACCATGCAACAACGTTCATTGCGACACACCCCGTCACCGCATTTGTCGCAACACACCTCTATTCCCGCCTCTTCACATACCTCGCAGTATTCCTTCTCGCGAATACTAAGCCTCCCTGTGTAAAACATAGGCATTATATCCATTTTGATTATTCTCTATTTCAATCCAGTTGGTTGAATTGAATCGTTTTTTAAAAAACCATTCAATTTTGTGACGCAAAACGATCATATTTTTTGCGTTTTATTTCTTCGCGTTCCATTATAACTACATGTCGTTCCATTTTTCCAATAGATTAACCCATTTCATATCAAACTTACAATCTTCCTATTTCGTCGTGGACATTCTCCATTCCGAAGTGTTATTGGAACCCTATTTCCATTTGATGCGCGATGATAGAAACCCTTATCGCCGCCGTGGGAATACGCCCCTTTGTGCACAATCTATTGAAAAACACAGTCATAAACGCGAAATGATCGACCAGGATATATGTGGTGAATTATGCAACTTCCTCTTTCTCGATCAACCTGAAGTCACTGTGCAAAACATCACTCCTTTGATTGGTCATACAATTCTGTATCAATTTCCATCCCCGATTTCCGCCGAATACCACTTGCGTTTCGCAAACATTCTCTCCCTTGACCCAGACGAAAATACTATTGTGTTGGATATTGGAAATGCATCTATGTCCAACTTGCGTAGACGGTCATCTGCATACCGAATTTGGCTCCCATTACGCCTGTATGCAAATAAAATCGTCGAATTTGTTGTGTAAATCACTTTTTGGAGTATTGAACAAACTCATCCCAGGTGTATTTGAAATGCTTTATATCGCTCCCGTATATGGTGCCGACCTTATTTTTAATTTCATCATTATAAAAAATCGTATAATCTTTCGGAATTTGAGAAATATCTCTCCACGATGTCTTCCCCAAGAACGTTTCTGATATATTGTGCGTTGTGGCGTGGTGTTTTGACGTTTTTAAACTATAATGTAAGTCATATTTTGCGTTAAGTTTCGGAAGTTCTTCTTCTATGTTTTCCATTTTTACATAATGAATGGGCTTTTGTGCGTGCAAATGGAATATTTGTCTATTGTGGTGAATTTCATTTACAATTTCGCCATTCAGTATTTTATCGCAAAATTCGTCAAAACTTATGTGTGGATTGGCCAAACCTGCGTAATTCTTTTTACAACTGTGGATATAACTACTCACTGCACGTCTATACGGATTCACTACAAATTGGACATATTTCGTTTTCGGCGACAAAATGCTATTGTGGCGTATTTTGCCTGTTTCTTTGTTGTGTTTTTTTCTGTAATTATGAATCCACGACGAATAGTCTAAAGCTGTGTCCAACAATCCTTCTTCCTCATAGTACATTTTATTTACTATTGTACACGCCGCCTTAGCTTGCCATATTATACTCACGCGCTGTTTTGCGTGATACTGAAAATTCGTATTCATAGTATGCATTCTAAATATATATATAATATATATTTAGTATCATGAACTCTCAGCAAGACTCTCAAAACAAACCATCGCAATGTGAGGAAATTTGCAAAGAATTACTACAATCTATTTCAAACCCGGTTCCAAAACCTCCTGTTAAACCAAAAGAGCGCGAATTATTGACGGAATTGCAAGAACTATTGATCTTTTGGGGTCCCTAAACCAACAATATCGGTATTACTGCGACTCACTTCCAATATTTCCTTGCACGTCCTTTTCCCCGTCGTATTACTCGTATCAAATTGGTTGATTACAGACAATATTTGTTGCATCAATACCGACTTCAATTCAAAATTATGTTCCGAACTGTCTTCATATTGTCTATTGTAGTCCTCCAGATCGCGGGTATATTCCGTCGCATAATCCGAATACTGCCCTTCATAATCACTTTCCAACGGTCGTTTACGACATTTTCGGTGAAAACGTTGATACACATCTTCTTCGATTACTCGCAAAACGCGCTGTAGAGCGCGACCTATTTCGCCCCCCTTTTTTTGGAACTTATCCGTGTATTTTCGGAACTCGGCTTCTCCACACAACGTCATTATATCGTTTTCCCTTATGCGTTCCTTCTCTTTCACGTAATGAATTCCGTCATGCACGTTCGATGTCTGCACAAAATTCATATGTTGGGGGTTCTCTCGTAAACACTCAAAGAATAATCTGCGCGCATTTTCACCCAAACTCACTTGTCTATCCACGATTGCGCGAGCATTTGTTCGGAAATAATCTCCGCATTTTATGCTATAGCGGTCAATGAATTCGTGGATTGTTTCTGCATCCTTGCAATGGTTCGTCAAATAATAATTAAACGTTATTTTTCGATTATCATTGTTGTTTGTCGTGTTTCCCATTTTGGGCGCCAATTCTATGAACTTATTCACCAACTCTTTTGTGGTTTCTTGGGTTCCTTTGACGATTGTATTCGCGAGTTGCCGGTTCGCTTCTTGGGATGCCCGTTGATACTTTTCAATCATCATCAAAAACATGGATTTCATCTCCTGGTTTTCATTATTTTTTTCCATTATTGCTTTACGTTCCTCACCCAATTCTTGGACCAATCTCTCTATAATTTCATCTCTGAGGAATTGGTTCGAAATATTATCTTCCCTCGATGGATTTTGTACCACAATGCATTTATTTTTGTGCTTATGTAAGCTTTGCCTATGGCTATATGTTTTTCCACAAATACAAACAAATTCATTCGCATTTTGTGTAAGTCCAATTGAAGTATTTGTAAGTCTATTATGTTTTGCAGTCACTAGGTGGCGATTATAATCTTTTTTGTTGCTGCATTCAAAGTTGCATTTTACACAGGCATATTTTAAAGGTAAACTAGGGGGTAATCTGTCAGCCATTTGTAAGTATAAAATACTTACATTAAAAAACCCCTAAATCCTTTTTCGCACAACATATTTATATCTATCAAAAAATGGTTGCAGGCAAACTGTTTTCCGAGAATAGCAAAATACTGCATTATGCAGCCCTCCCATATTTTGACGTTTTCTGTTTTCAATTCCTCTCCAATATAATGAAAATGGAGAGAAACAGATTTTCATTTTTCGTGAGCCACCAACTCTTATTTTCTGTGTTATTTTTGGGTGGGGGGAACTAACTAAATAGTATATATCCCATTCTTTATTCAAATGCACTGTGCACTAGTTACGTGAGTAACATTCTTATTTCGCGCTGCGCGCGATGTATTTGCCCCCTCTTGTCCAAGATTGGTCTAAAACCGTGTGAAAGGACTTATCGAGAAATGAGTGGGATATTGAGAAACCAGCCACCTATTTCCCACCCTTTTTTGCGAGATAATCTAGGAATTCGTTCAATAGATTTGGAGGGGGCAATTCCGCTTGCGGTCGGTCTCGTGCTTCGCACATAGGGGGTCTTGTGCTACACCCCTCAAGCAATTCCGCTTTAATCGTTTTCATTTCCTTTTCCGCTTGAATTCGCATCAGTTGTTGATAGGCCTTTTTCTCACTTTCGGTTTCCATATCAAAAATCTTGGACATTTGTTTTGTAAATTCGGTTTTATCAAAGAGTGGTTTCATTTTGTTTGTATACATTGTTGTAAGACAAAACAATGTATAATATCTATTTTATCAAGTCTTCATGATTTCAATATGTATTCCACATTCGTTAAAATTGGGACAAAGTCTCAAATACCAATCATATTCTCGTTGTGATATACGCATAATGGGAACAGGGCTTTTTGGATTTTGGTTTTTTGCTTTGTTTTTTGCTTTGTTTTTTGCTTTGTTTTTTGCTTTGTTTTTGATTTGGGCGTTGAATTTCATTAGTGCTTGTGCAGACTCCATTTTACTTAAGTTATGTAGGATGGAAATATAAAAATTTTATCAATTTTATGTCCAAGATTGGTATAAAACACCCTATATTCGACGACATTGCCCTATATTTTATATGTGAATCACCGCTATTCTAGCAAAACAATCAAAATAAGGTGTAAACACCCCTTTTAGACTTATCCAGAAATGAGTAGGATATTGATATACCA
>Ga0209279_10000123_pt1 | contig 53855 bp, 71 predicted proteins | sample CoawatmetaG00DNA_3_FD_187508 | JGI IMG/M metagenome (GOLD analysis project Ga0209279, IMG submission 187508) | Marine microbial communities from the West Antarctic Peninsula - Coastal water metaG006-DNA (SPAdes) (version 2) | ecosystem: Environmental > Aquatic > Marine > Coastal ...
CAAGTAAAATAACCACTAGCAGCACCCAAGCCTGTCACTGACGCACTTCTCTGGGCCACGTTCATAGCCCCATTTATTATCATATTGCGACCAACAGCGGCTGTTACGTTGGCGTTTGTTCTTGCTCTAGTCATCTGTAATTATCCAATGCTGTCTGCTGCATCACGCTCAGTGCGTGTCTTGTAGTCTGACCTTGCAGTAACCAATGCTACAAATGCTGCCTGATTGCTTGGGATGCTATCTGTAAAGCTGTCATCGTTCATCAGCTTTGTAGTCCACTCTTGTTGCATACGCTTCCAACAGTTAGCCTTCTTGCCAGCCACTGCGCCTTGCAGCCAATCGTCAATGCTCAACAGATCGTTTAGCAAAATAGCTTGCTCTGTGTCCGTTACGTCTACTGTTAGTGTTATTGTTGCCATGTGTTTATCTCCTTTAAGACAGGGTTATTTCGCCCGATTGTTATGCTACTAGGTAGCCGCTGAACCATGATGACCCGTTATTTCCTACATCGGTTTGGGCGCTACCGCTAACCTGACGTATCTGGACTTTAGCTGTGTCACTCGCATCCATGTCACAAAGTTGTGAAAGATTTAGTGTCCAGAAAACGGCGTCAGAAGCTAAAACACCGGGATCAAAAATATTAGTAAGCTCACGATTACTGGTAAGAATTTTTATTTGATAATAGTCAGCAGCAGTATCAACATTGTCTAATCTAATCTGTGCATTAAGTTGGTAACGGCCTGTAACGGGGGCTGTAAATGCATTAGATGCAAAGTCTGCATTTTGATCAAAAATCTCAGTTTGAAAAGTGATGTCAACAGTATCAACAGCAAGGTTATTTTGGTCTGCATTTTTACGAACCAAAAACGCTGGCTGTTTTGGCATATTAACTATACCAGAGGCATCAATCGTCAATGCCTCCACACCTGCAGTTTCAACTTTTAAAGTGTCAGTGTTATGATTATAATCTATCTGCCCAATATACGTTCCAGTTCCACTTGTTGCGTCTGCAAAAAATAAACTGCTACGACTTCCAGCGCCACTAAAAATTGTTACTCCATTATGGCCGCTTCCTGTGCCAACAACTAATCCCGGCCTTCCACTTGCTGTTGTTATAGCACCTGCCGAAGCTGTTCCTATACCTACATCATTAGTACCGCCATCAACAAACAACATGTTAGCATTGCCATTTGATTCAACACGAAAATCTACATCAGCGGAACCCTCATTAAATACTGCACCACCATTAGCTGTGACTACGCCTGTGGCTGTAACAACGTCCATTGTAGTAGTGCCAGTAAAAGTCTGAGCATTAAGCTCAAAAGCACTATGGCTAATAATATCACAAACATCATCCGCACTAGCACCACTAGCAAGCACCACATCTGAGCCATTGGTTGCTACAAAATCCGCAGGACTTAGGTGTGAGCCGTTAAGATAGACATCCACAAACCCTGCAGTATAGCCAGCAGTAGCAAACGTAGTCTGTCCAGAGGTAGCAGTGAAGCTCTCTCTGTGTTGTGTAGCCTGTGGTACAGGGGTTGCGCCTAAATATCCAGCCATTGTTTATTTTATCCTTCTAGTGTCGTTATACGTGCTGCTAAGGCATCGTTCTTTGCGGAGAGTTCTTGGATTGCTTTGACTAAGACGGGTATAAACTTACTATATTGTAGACCCATCTGTTTACCATCAGGTGAAACACTAGAAATTAAATTACTGTTAGTATCTTTATTATAACCTGCCGCAAGTTCTAAAGTTTCTACTTCCTGTGCTTTAAAACCAACCTCTAATTTATCTTTTTTGTGAGTACCATCAGGGGTTTGTGCGTCTAAATCATAATCATCAGCATTCTTATCACCATAGTTAGAACGCTCATCCCATTTATAAGTAATAGGATTAAGTGACTTAACAAAATCTAACCCAATGTCTAAAGCTGTAAAATCTGTTTTATCACGTTGGTCAGAAGTAACTGTCCAATCTACTTTAATGTGGGCAGAGGTTATGTTATTATCGCCGAGTCCTATAGCATTACTACCTGTAGTTTGTGGCCCACCCGGACTTCCTGTTCTACCAGCATCGTGACCTAAATACAAATTATTACCGCCACCAGTAACTTGGTTTCCAGAATCCTTGCCCAAAGCTGTATTTGAAGAACCCGTAGTAACAAGTAGAGAGTTACGACCAACGGCGGTGTTACCAGTGTTAGCTGCTGCAGATAAAGCCCGATAGCCAACGGCTGTATTAGAAATAGCCGTTTGCGTGGCGTCACCCGCCTCAAAGCCTATATATGTATTTTCAGACCCAGTTGTGACACTAGTTCCAGCACTCGTACCCAAAAAACTGTTGCTGTGTCCACCACCTTGCAAATTAAGACCTGACTCAGCACCTACTGCCGTGTTACCAGCACCTGTAAGTTTAGCTCCAGTAATACCTTGACCTGATTGATGGCCTACAAAAGTTGATGCGTCTGCGGTAGTTGCAAATACTCCTGCTAGTCCACCGACAAAGGTGTTCTGTACGCCAGTTGTGAGTTCTTTACCTGCTTGTTGACCAACTGCTGTGTTAAGTCCCAATGCACCAGCATTTAAAGTTTTTAATGCCTCAAAGCCAACGGCTACGTTTCTACCGTGACCGTCTTCCGTACTTAATGCATCATTACCTATAGCTACGTTTTCTTGAGTAGTGTTACTTGCTGCTCCTAACGCACCAAATCCTACAGCAACATTAAGACCATCCCCAGAAGTTATTCCATCGCCTGCAAGGCCACCGATAAGGGTGTTTTTAACAGAGGTTGTGACTGCAATTCCAGCTTGCGAACCAACAGCAGTATTATAAGATGAACCATCAGCAGGTTCTAAGTTTCTTAAAGCATTAGAACCTATAGCTGTGTTATCATCTCCGTCTATGTTTGTAGATAGAGCTAAGTTACCCATTCCTACATTGTTGATGCCAGAAGTATTTGCTAGACCTGCTGCAAATCCAAAGAAATTGTTTCCCGGACCTGTAGTTGCTAATCCTGCTTGATAACCAAAGAAGCTACTTTGACTGGATGTAGTTATAGCAGCACCTGCTTGATATCCTACAGCAGTTATTTGATCACCAGTAGTAATTGCAGTACCTGCCTCATCGCCCACGACCACGTTAAAATTACCGCCAGAGGCAATGCTATCTCCTGCATTTACACCAAGCCGTAGATTAGATGTGCCTGATGTTTTAGAAGAGTAGTCTCCACCAACACCAACATCACCTAGAATGTCACCTGTAGTAACATTTAGTCCAACGGCTTTATTGCCAATATATCCTGCCATTAGCTGTCAATCTCCATGTAGCTCATAATCACTGAAACCTTGTCAGCTACAGAACAATCAATCTTAATAACATCACCAGCGTTAGCTACGATCTTACCATCAAGTACACTCAAGGAAGCACCTACTGGTATAGCTGCAGATTTAATTAAGTGTGCTGTTGTATTCTGTGTTTGAGATGTCTGAGTAGTTGTACTAACTAAAGTAACAGAAGCAGTAACTTGTGCTGTGTGTACGTTAGCTAGAGTTAGTCCTAAGATAATAACCCTAGTGCTACTCTGCACAGTGTATAATGCTTCAGGTGTACCAGCACTAGCTGGCATCACATCGTGTGTAATTGTCTTAAATGTATTAGCCATTTGTTTTTCCTATATCATCCTAATGCAATCGCCAGTGCCGTGGCATCGTCTATCGTTGAAATAATACCAGCAGCAGAAGGTAATGTCAAGGTTACATCTGCTGTAGAAGCTGGGCCAATCAAAGTTACTTTGTTAGTGCCATTATCTGAATCCTCAAAGAACTCAACAAAACCAGCAGACGTTGCACCATTCTTTACAGACACACCTGCATTAGATATTGATTTAGCTGTAAATGTAGCTACACCAGTTTGTGTTAATGTACCAGCAACATCTGCATTGCCTGAAAGATCAAGAGTAGCTGCATCTAACTCACCAGTTACAGTAAAGTTACGTAGTCCTGTGTAGTCTTTATTTGAGTCTAGTATGACAGCCTTAGATGCTACTGCTGTACCTACTGCTGTTGAACCTATGTCAAGAGCATTAAGTTCTCCTACAACTGCAGTAATACCGTCTAATGCGTTTAGTTCTTCTGGTGTACTTGTGACTGCAGTGTTACTTGCTGCAGCTAATACAGGAACAGTACCAGATTGGTTAGGTAAAGTAATTGTCCTATCTGCTGTAGCATCTACAACTGTAAGTGTAGTTTCGTGAGCATCTGCAGTAGCACCTTCAAATACAACAGCATTGTTAGCACTCATTGTAACTGAGTCTACAGTACTAAGTGTACCAGTTACAGAAATATTAGTAGCAGAAAGTGTGCCTGTACTTGGGTTATACTTTAGATCACCGTCTGATTCTAAACCTAAGTTACCACCGTCTAAGTCTCCACCTGCAGTAAATACAAGGGCGTTGTTTTCATTAGTACTTTCATTGTCAGTTATTGTAACTGTAGTAGCAACTGCAGACGTACCTGAGTAACCACTAGAAGTAATAGTACCTAGTGAACTACCTGCATCTGCAAATGTAATTGTACCACCATCTGCATCTATAGTTACATTACCTGCAACATCAACATCTAAGTTGCCAGAACTAAGAGCTATTGTAGTACCATCAATATTAAAGTTATCAATGTCTATACCTGCATCAGCAGTAATTTTACCAGTGACAGCAAGAGTAGAGGCCATGTCTACTGCACCGTCTATGTCAACTACGTCTAGATTAGCAGTACCGTCTACGTCTAAGTCTGTACCAACAAATAACTTTTTAGCTATACCAACACCACCGTCAACAATTAAAGCACCTGAAGTTGAGCTAGTTGAGTCAGTAGCAAGGTTTAAATTAACAGCAGCACTTGTATCAAGAGATGTTACAGTTGCGGCAGCAGCAGTTCCAGAACCAAGAATACCGTCTAATGTACCAGTAAATCCAGTAGCTGTTATTTGATCAGTTGCAGTAATACCATCAACAAATAAGTTAGCCCAACGAACACTGGTTGTACCAAGATCATCAGTGCTGTCTGTGTCAGAAACAATATTTGAACCGCTTGTGATCCCACCAGTTGCTACCTGTGTAGCTGTAGTAGTTAGGACGCCAGTAACTAAGGCGGTAGTAGCCATATTTACTGCACCATCAATGTCTACTACATCAAGATTAGTTGTGCCATCAATATCTATATCACCAGAGATGTCTAAGGCTGTACCAATTAATGTTTGTGTCAGTGTTAATTGACCATTAGCAGCAATAGTAATAGCGTCTACATCAGATGCAGAGCCAATGGTCTTACCATCACCAATAATAATATCATCAGTAAAGGTAGCAATACCAGTTACACCTAGGGTGCCAGTAATAGTAGCATTTTCATCTATGTCTAGTGTGTCAATATGTGCAGTGCCATTAATAAATAAATCACGCCACTCTTGACCTGACGAACCTAAGTCAAATGAACCATTAGCACCGTTGGGAATAATGCTAGAGTTTACATCAGCACCAAACACAACGTTATCAGAGGCTGCATCACCAAGAGTAAGAGTACCACCGTTAAACGTTGTAGTACCTGTTACTGTAAGATTACCACCAACACCTAAATTACCTGAGATGTCTACAGCACCATTCATGTCAATAGTAGTAGCTGCAATCTGTATCTCTGTGTCTGCTACAATATCAAGCTGACCGTCAGCACTAGAATTAATATAAATAGCAGTATCACGGAACTGTACTTTTTCTGTCGTAGTAAGAAGTAAATCATCAGAGAACTGAAAATAGTCTTCATCCTCCATCCAAGTAAGCAAACCGTCATTACTTCCACCATCAAAGGTAACAGCTACATCAACACCATTAGTGCCAATAGTAATAGCAGTACCTAATAGCTTAGTAATAGCCCCACCTTCTGCAGCAGTACCATCATGGGAGTGGCCATCAGTAGCAAATGCAGCTAAAAGCTGATTGTACTCATCATTAAAGAGGTTAGCGGTAATGGTATCTCCATCAGTGAATGATGATTGTCTTGTGTATTCAGTACCCATTTAACGTCTCGCTCCTAATTGATATTCTAACTGAAACCCTTTAAGTGAATAAGGGGCTGTTGTTAAATTGTCATTTACTTTTAATGCAACAGAAAACCCTGAACCCTCTACTGATTGTCTTACTAAAGGTTGTGAGGGTCCACCAAACACAAACCTAGCAGTACTACCTAAAGTACTAAACAAAGCAGAACCAAACTGAGAGAATGTCTGAGTAGAATCAAAAGGGTATGCATTAGGTCTAGTAGAGTCAGCAGCTTCATTATCGTATCTTATAAATAAATCAGCACTAATAGTAGACTCAGGTTTAAAATTAACAATAACTCTTTGCATATGTTTTCGGATACCTGTATCACCAAAACTCATATCAGCACTTCTATACCTACCTAATATATCTGTACCATCAAAAGTATTACCTTTTTCTTGCCTATGTACAAAGCCGCTAAAGTCGCCATGTAATACTATTACGTTACCTTCTTCAACAAAGCTATCAGTAGCTGAAGGTTTAATACCACGTATCTCAGAAAACTCATACTTATCTGCTTTCATCACACAGATAATACCCCTTGTAATACTTTCTGCTTGATTAGCTTTAGTAAAGAACAATCTATACTGTGTCTTATCTTGTATAACAACACTCTCAAAAAGAGCGGAGTCTCTTATGTTTAAATCAAATACTGACTGTACGTTCTTACTAATAGTACCAAGTTCGGTGTCACCAATTCTTGCAGTAGCAGCGACAGTACGAAGACCATCAGGCCCAAGGAATAGTAAATCACCACCAAATTCTTGAATGGTGTCACCATTAACACAACCAATGTTTCTAGTAACAGCAGTCATAGAAAAATCAGCCTGACTATTGCCTGTTAATTTAAAAATTCTATTAGAACAAAAAATAAATAAACTATCACGAAAAACTTTTAAACCTGTAATGTCATCGTCAACTCGGATGCTACCTGCTCCAAGTGCTACAGAAAAGTTATCTTCGTCAAAAGGTAAACTAAAAATAACTTCTTGTGGTGTACCTGACATTCCTGCATAAAACATATGTTCTTTAAAAGAAGCAACAAACTTAGCACCCGTAACTGTAGGAGGAAATAAATCAGCAACGGTAGCACCAATTTTATGTTCAGCCGCAGTAGTTCCACTAGCAGCCCTAGTCACTCCTGTAAAAGTAGTAGCAGTAACTCCTGTATATGTAAATATTTCGCTATTGATTAATACTGATTGAGTACCAGAACTAGGATCAATAAATCCTGCAGTGCTATCTACTGTAATTGTACCTGAACCTGATAGCGTTGCATCAGCAGCAATATCAGCACCTAGTGATGTAGTTTCACCTGAACCAACATTAGAAGAAGAGATGTCTGTAGCAGCAATAGCACTATTAAAAACTGTAGGTGCATTTGTTTCGTCTACAACAATAATCTTATCATTGCCATCAAAGTTAAATCTTTCAAACCTATACTTTACTGCGTTTGTTCTACCCGTATCTCTTACTGTCCAATTCTCTGAAATAATAGTATTAAGTGCGTAGGCTGCTGCAGTAGTGCTAGAAGTTGCACGTGTGACTCCTGTAAAAGTAGTGCTTGTAACTCCTGTGTAGGTAAATATTTCAGAAGATATTTGTAGCGTACCACTAGAAGAAAACCCTGTAGTGCTATCTACTGTAATAGTACCAGAGCCTGTCATACCTGTAGCTGCTAGTATCTTTACAGACAACTCCGTAGAGGCAGCACTAAATATCTTTTCACCTCTGGCTGCTACTACTTTGTTTGCAAAGTTAGCTACCATTAATACTTTTTCAGAGCTGGTTGATGTAAAAGGAACTACGTGATTTACAAACTTACTATAGCCATCTATTCTTCTGTAGCCACCCTCAATGTCTGGTTCAAAGTTTTCTAGTTCCAGTGCCTCTCCCGGTTGCATAAGAAAAGTAGAACGATTTAAAACTAAACCACCCTCACAGTTAAATGCTATTGGTTGTACTTGAGAACTATCAGGCATTAAATAACACCAGACATAAAACTAATAGAACCACGGGGTCTTAATACAACAGTTGATCTAACATACTCAAACTTATTAATAAGTAAGCTTTGCATATTTTTAATGCCTTGTTCAAAACGTTCAAAATTTAACTGGTACTGTTGGGTTTCACCTCGGTATTGATAAACAAAAGCAGAAGCACCATCTGTAATAACAGGTTTAAATCTGTCTGGGATAGTAGTAATATCACCATGTGCAGATAGGTCATCAGGGAATGTAAAAAAATCAAAAGCTAGTGTATATGCTTTGTCTGGATATGGGTGTAAAAGATAGTTATTGTCAGGAGTTCTAACAATACTTCTAGGTACACCACCATCTATAAACTGCGTTACTGCAACACCACTTGCATGTACAGCAGCGGTAGTACTATTAGCACCACGTGTGCATCCTGTAATATCATTACCTGATATAGCAGTATAAGTAACTTGCTCACTTCCTATGTGAACAGTACCAGAAGTATCTAGCCCTGTAGTAGAAACTAAAGTTAATGTAGTAACAGAATTAGAATGAGAACCATCTAAAGTTGTTGCAACAACATCATCTTCTTGATCCGCAAATCCATTTTGAATATACTCATTATAGTTCAACGTTGTAAGACTATTACCCGAAGCATTAAGATCCTCATCTTTTTTTATTCTGGCTGTACTATAATCAATAGATTTTGTATTTGCAGGTATTGTATATCTGCTTTGTCCTGCTACTAAAGCAGAAGAGTTGGTAGCATGATTAAAAGAATAACCAAACTCTCTTTGATTAATATATCTAATTGACTCATTAACAGCAGCTTTACACTGTGTTTGAACACCCCTTGATCCCGTAAAGTTAGCAGAGGTAAGCTCTACTTCATTCATACGAGTTATAACACTGTTAGTTAATATAAGAAATGTAAGAGCCATTATGTTTCCTTAAGATGCACCAAAGGGGCCAGCGTGTAGCCAGCCCCTTAAGTATTTATTTTAAGTTACGCCAACAGATCACGGTCTACTTCAGAAGCAGATTTGTCTGCTGTGATGTCATCCATGATAATGCAGATTGCATATACACGAATAATACCACCAGTGATAGTTCCGCTAGATGCGTGAACTTCTACATCAAGGGTATCGGCTGCTGCAGTAAAGAAAGGCAGAAGTGTTGCTACACCCGAAGACATAGTAGCAGTAGTGTGATCACCTACAGACGCACCATCATAATCAAATGCTGCTGAAAACTGATCAATATCACCTCCCGTTTGACCCAGAAGTAGTGCTGAGTCAGTCGTTGTACCTTCCATTGCAGTAACAACCTTGATACCTGCATGTAGAACCATTGTGTTGGTTGGCAAAGCAATAGCTTGAATGATGTCATTCGCTGCAATAGCCGTACCACCGTTTTGCAAGATAGCGTCAGCAAAATCAATGTCATTTTGCAAAACCGAAATTGCACCACGGAGTTTCTTGTTTCCCGTTCCAGCATTGTTTGATGTTGAATCGGAGTTTGTACTCATTGTAATTGTAGCCATAACGTATTACTCCCCTATGCTGCGTTATAACGGGCAGTAACGATTGCTTCAGGACGAAGAATCTTACGACCGTATAGATGCATACCACGGACAATGTCAGCGAAGCTGTCAGGGTCACGATATGATTCTGTCTTATTGATTTGCTCTGCGGTTGCTACAGAGGAATCATGTCCCGCCATAATAACACCAAAGTTAGTCAACTGGTTTGCTGTACCAGAAGTACCCGGTCCAGTGCCTACCGCTGGCAGGTTAGACGAAGAGTACACACGGAAACCGTGGAAGTTAGCTACAGCCAGACCGTTACGCAGTCCACCTGACTCACCGAAATCTGCATTCATGAAGCGTGAATCTTCATCAGCAAGAATTTCCATGAATACTGGATCTACAACCAGCCAGCGACCTTGTGAGTCAACTTGCTGTTGATCAAGCAAACGTTTCATACGAGCAATAACCATTGCTGGGGAAGCAGTAGCAGTCGGCAACGAGGTTGCTCCGGGCATACGTGCAGTCAGCGGGATGGAATGTGTACCAGCAGAAGTAGTAGTAATATTTCCAAAGTCACCTTTATGCAGTTGCATAGAAGCAAGCAATTCGTTAGCACCTGCACTAGTAACAGCTTTAGTACCATTAACACTGGTGTTCAAAGCATTAGCTTGTGCGTGTTGACTTGCCTGTGCGTAACCAGCCATGTAGCCAAGAACTTCTTGGTCATGGTTGTCAGCAAGACGGTATGCAGCACGGTTGGTTGCAAGGTCCATGAAGTTGACGTGGCTATGAGCTTCTTCAATGTCATCCATTTTGAAAGCAAAGTAATTAGCTTTGTCAATTACGAGTGAGAAATCCTCATCGTCCAAATCCTGTGCGGTAACACTTGTACCACGGGAGTACGAACTTACTGAAATCTCAGGTTCTTTAATGATTTGTACGGTATCACCTTGCGATGAAATTTCACCCATATAATCAGAGTTTGTGATATCGCCACAAACAGTACTCTTGCGGAAAGCAAGCTGTACTTTTTTTGAGTAGATTACGGGGCTAAAATTACCGTTTGGTAGATTCCCATAACCTGATGTGGTTGCGAAAGCCATAATAGATCCTCCTATAAAGTTTAGGCTTTGTTGAGCTAAACAGTATAATAAAGAGGCTGAGTGTTTAGGGTGCGTAATTTAACTAATCGGCCAACTAGTTTGATACGGGCCTAGACTTAATACAGGTAGTCTTTGTATTTTTGTTTGAGCTTTAGTGGGGGGTCAGTATAGAAGGTAGACCTTACGGTGGCTTCTTTTTACTAACCCTAGTTATACTAACAAATTTTACTTTGTCAATAGTATATTAACGTGCAGAGCCAGATAAATCATAAATAAATTTACCAGACCTAATTGCAGCAGTGATTGCTTCTTCTTGCTTCTCATAGTCTTTAGCAGACATCTTAGCAATATCAGATTCTTTGTATGATCCAGCAGACTGATCTGCTTCAATCTTAGCCTTAGAACCTTTCTTAACAGTCTTAGCAGCATTCTTACGATTAGCTGCATAGTCACTCTTAGTCATACCATTATCAACCTTGTACAAATCAATAACACGGATTACTGAGTCAGCATCATCTGAGTTTTCATAGAGGGCATTCTGTACCCACTTAGGTTGTTCATCAACCCAGTCATGAAAGTCATCAGCCTCACGTAGTTTGTCAAAGTCGGAGTGAGCTTTACGAATATTATCTTCAGCAGATGTACGAGAAATCTCAGCTTCTTTAGCATCTAGTTTCTGCAAACGATCTTCTGCTTTGTTGAACATCTCTTGAGCTTTTTTAGCAGCGATTGTTTCTACAATACTAGCTACATCAGGGTACTCAGCAGCCCATGACTCAATGTCTTCATCAGACTTAGGTGGGCGAATGTTTTCTTCACCGAGACGGTTCTCTAGTGCAGCAAATTTTTCTTCCCATTCTTTTTCTTTCTGTTGCATGTGACGCCGTACATCACCATAACGTTTCTTAAAAGATTTTTCTTCACGACTAAGATCTTTGTCATCTACCTCTTGCTCTTCTTCAGAAGCTACCACTTCTTCTTCTTCTTTAACTTCTTCTGTACTAGCTTCAAGAGCTTCTAGTTCTTTCTCATCTTCTTCTATACGTTTACGATTACGATTAAAGTTAGGATTAACAAATCCCGCAATCTTTGGGGATTCCATTGTTTGTAGTTCAGGCATATTTTTTCCTTTTATATTGGGGCCAGCCGTAGCTGGGTAGCCTTATTGTTACTTCTTCTTACGTTTAGTTATTAGACCACCTTTGTTTTTATTTTTACCTCTACTGCTAAATCTCGTACCAACGTTATTAGAGGTATTTGAGCTGTTACTAGTATTGCCACTTAATCTAGCACGTTCAGAAGAGCTGATAGGAGTAACTTCTCTAGTTATTGCTGAGGCTGGCAGCGGCCCATACTTGCGTGAAGCAAGAGGGTTGTTAAAATCAAATCCAGTTGAGCTTGATGTAGTACCATCTTTTTCTTCTGTTGAAATAATATTAGCTGTTGCACCTGCACCAGTAGGACCACCTCTATCTTCATCAGTGTAAATAATAGTATCTCTAAGTTCAGCCAGTTCTGCAGGATCAAAGTTAAATGCTTGACCTTTTCTTGGCCCCTCTTCAATTTTAAAACTTAAGTATTTATCTAAAGATTTCCACGCTGCTTTTTTAGTAATTCCTGTAAACATTGGGGCAGTTGTGGTTTTGCCTCTAGAGGTGGTCTGGACACTCTTACCTTCCACAGTTCCTTCTGACTGAGAGTCTTCCCAATTTTTAAAACCAAGATCTCTAGCATAACTATTTAATTTCCAATCTCCATTAGACAAAGAGGCAACAAGCCCTTTACCTAAAGAATCGCCTTTTCCAAAAAGTTGGTCTCCTATTTTTGCTAAGTCGCTGCCTTCTATTATTTGATCTCTAGCTTCTGCAAGCCTATAAGCAGCAGCCGCTTTAGAAATGCTTGATTTTTTATTTACAAGATCAAAAATTCCAAATGCTAATTGTATACCTGCGCCCTTGGGAACAAGGGGATTAATATCAGAAGTTCCTGAACCTTTATTAAACTGTTCTTTTATGTATTCTTCTGGATTAACTAGTGCTTTACCACCATCCTCTTCATACCATTTTTCTACTGGTGTTGTTTCAGGATCATCAGGAAGATCTCCTGCATTTGGATTATAACTTAAATTAACAGCACAGAGATAACCATTCCATAAAGTTCCTTCAGGACAACCCCCTACAGGTTCTTGACGAGCAACAGGTTCAGCCCCACCTGTAATCACAGGAGCAACAGGAGCAGGGGGTGCCATTGTTTGAGGTGCTGACATTGGTTGTGAACCATAGCCATAACCAAACCCACCACCCGGTGTATATGAAGGAGCAGTAACCGCTGCACCCTCAGCATACCCAGACATTAAACCACCAGCATTCATGTTACCCATCTCAGCATCAATCATTGCGTCAATGTCTTGCTCTGGTGCTTGAGCCATCTGCATCTGTGGGGGAATAGGTTCACCGCCTATTCTACCATCAACATCCATCTGTTGCAAGCCCTTTTTTGCTTCCATGCGAATGTCTTCAAAGAATTTTACACCAAAGAAACGTACAACATCAGCAGGTACAACATACTCACCCTCAGATAGTCGTGCAGGGATGTCATCACGTACCTCAACAGGGAGAGAACCGGGGGGTACATCATTGCCTGACACTGGGTCTCTTGTCTCAGCCTCGCCACCTAGAGCAAAAGCCATCTGTGTTTGGTTGTTCATTGTTAAGCCTCCTTGGGCAAAGTCTTTTGGTTTTTTAGTTATGTATTCTTTAATTTCGTTTAAGACTGTTTTTTGTTTGGGGCTATAAAGATTGTTTTTTGTTTCTTCATCAAACTGATTAAAGACATAGCCTCTAAATAATTCGGGGTATCCTGTTCTTTCCGACCAAGAGTTAAAATCTCTTTGTTCATTAAAATTTTCTTTATGGTACTTGTACCTTTCTTTCATTATGTCTAAGGAAGTAGAGGTTTTAAAATCTTTATATTTTTCTGAAAGGTATTTATCTTTATTAACAATATGATGAGAAATAATATCTCCTGCAATATCTTCAGGTCTTACATCTTTAAATATTTGCAACCCATACTCTTCTAAAGGTATGCCTTTAGGTCGGGGCATCTCTAAAGAACCAACTTCTCCCGGAGGAAAATGCTCTAGGTAATAAGGGCTATCTTCATTTGGTGTGTCTACTATTTTATAATCATATTTATTTAAAATAGGGTACATTTCTTTTGCAGCTTTATAACTACCCATCAGCATTAACCTTAAGTCTAAGTTGTTTCAAAGCTTGTAAGGCGTAGATCTGTCCCTGTACCCTAAACATAACATGTTCTTCATTTGCTTGAGAGAATTGTTTGTAGCTGAGTTGGATACGTTCTTCAAGCTCTTCTTCAAAAGCTTTCCATGCTTCGGGGTTATTTACTAACAGTTTTAAACTCACTGCATTGGTCCTCCACCAGTGTTACCTGAGAAGCCCTGTTCTCCCGGCTGAGGGGCTGTGCCTGTACCTATGGTACCCCCACCGCTGCCTTGAGTGTCTTGCACCTGTGCACCTGCTGGTGGCCCCTGTGGGGCTGCACCCGGTGGTTGGGGTGGTCCTGCCTGCGGAGGTGGTGGTGGTGTTGGATTCTCAGCTTTAAACTTCTTAAGAATCTCAGCTTGTATTGCAGCATCTGACATAGAGTTAGTCAGCTTGTCTGGGTCAAGGTCCATAGACTTAGCAATCTCACGGATAATATAATCCATTTTTGCAAAAGGTGCAAGTACAGGATTCTGTACAACTCCAAGGAATTGCATAAGACGTTGACTACGTACCTCGTTAGCCATAAGACTTTCAGTACCACGGGCTTTAACTTCAAGATCGCCTTTGATTTCTTTGTCATAGTCAAACTGCATATTGAAGTTAAAGAATGCTTTAGCTAGCGGTGCTAGTAAATAATCATCTACATTCTTAACTACATTTCGTATAGAACCATTAGCAGCAGACATAAGCATACTAATGCCAGAAGCCGTTCGTCCAACACCTTGCACTCCTGTCTGCCCGTGAGCAAAGCTAGGGAACCCAGTAGATTCATCAGCTAGTACTCTGGCTTTATCAAACATCTGCATATTCTCATTGGATACGTTAGGGAACTTAGTGCCAAAGATTGCCTGTCCGGGTGCACCACCTTGGCGACGAAAGACTTTGCCGGGATAGACAGAAAGATCTTGACCCGGAACTAAGTTAGTCTCATCTACTTCAATGAGCATGTTGCCTGATAGTGCAGCATTGTCCACAGCCATGCGCATAAAGCCATTCATCAAGGTTTGAGTGTCATCCATGTTTTCAGCAATACCTACACCAAAAAGACTGTAAGGGCTTACTTCATAAGGTACTGCATAATATGGAATAATAGCAGGGGTAAACGGATTCATAACTAGACGTAGTACTTTATTGTTACATACCCAGATGTTTACATTTACCTGATCCATATCAGACAACTCAGAAGGGATATCTACATCATGTCCCTCAAGAACATCTGTATCTACACTACCCCAGAACTCAAGGACTTCAAAGCGTTCTGCTTTAGATTCCTGAGCATCATCTTCCATTGCTTGTTCCCACCATTCTTTAACGTAGGACTCTCCTGCTTCTATGGCAGTATCAATGGCATTGGCCCTAAAGAAAGGACGTTTCTTAAGAGACCTCATTTGGCTACGAGACATTTTATGGCGCTCAACGATGTACTCAGCCTCATCCATGTTAGCAGCATCAGGGTCAGGGTAGAAGTTCCAAATAGAAACACTAGATGTTTGTGGGATAGTTTTAATTACTGGGTCATACTCACCGCCATCGTTCCAATTAGGGTACTCTTTATCTATAGCAAACGGACCTTTCATAACACCTGTACCAAAGAGTGCGCATTCAAATGCAGCTACACGTAACTGTTTGTTTGCATTAGACTCTTCTAGTTGGTCATGAATTTTCTTCTCCATCTTCTTAGCTGCAATCATTGCAGGATGGAAAGTAACCTGTGTAGGAGTAGTACCCACACCTTCTTTTAGTTCCTCCATTACTGGAAGCAATTTTTCAGTCAGTCCTGCAAGCCGCTCTTTAAGTTTTGGCCCAGTTTCTCCCGGAAGAAGTTTACTCTCTTCTAATGAAGGAGGTCTAGCTTTTTTAATCTCATCATTAGTTTCAAAATAAACTGACTCTTCTACACCTTCAGGTAAAACAGTAGGATCAACTGTAACTGGGAACTTATTATTTCCAAACAAAACTTCAATGATTTGTCCGTATGCAGCTAATACTTTTGTTTTAGTTACTTTAACAAATACCTGAGATTTTTCTGTAGAAGTAAACTGCACATCAGGTCCATATAAACCACGGTAATTCCTATATGCTTGAATCCAACGGGTTTCTTCTACCTCACGTGCATCAGATGCTTTTTTATAGTGTTTATGAACTAAAGAAACAATGCTACCAGCAAGGGGATCACTGTAGTTATCTTTCTTCATATCTTCTAAAGAACTTGCATCTTCGGTATCCATTACCATGCTTGTTTCAAAAATATCTTCTTCTTCCATACTATTTCCTTAATAACCAAATGTTGGATCGCTAGCTTGAAAGCCACTGTTTTGTGAGGCTGGATCAAAATCAAATAGACTGCTTCTTGGTCTTGTCATTACTCCGTACCGCAAAGCATCGTATAGGTGGTCTTCTGAGTGTGTGTCTACGTCTTCTGGGTTGTTCTTGTCTAGTGGTATTGCTGGTATCTGAGAGATACTATTAGAACAAGTATTAAAAAATACTATCCTTGGCTCATCTGTGAAATCGTCTACCTGCAATCGCCTGTGTATCTCGTTCTTTCCTGACACCCTAGAGCCTTTAGATCTGTCAGCAGGTCTCCAACGGCAACCCTTCATGATCATCTGTTCAGCAAGAGATGGGCCAGTATCACCACGATTATGCCACAAAGAAGAGTCAAGAACTCCATAACGTATTTTCTCCTCACCCTCAGCTTCCAGTATCATATCAGCTAGGTCAGTAGCTATGACCTTTGAGCAGTACATTTCTCTGTAAACAATCAGTTGCTCATCAGGTGCTACTGCCATCCAGAGTACTCCTGTATGAGAACCGTACCCGTAGTCACATGCTCTAAACCTTGCCCAGCTTCTTGGTATATCAAAGGGTTCAATTACGTGTATGCTTCTATTCCACTCAGGGAAAGCTGCACCTTCATTAATATCCCAGTTACCTTCAAGTAGTTGCTTGCGTTGGTGTTCTGGTAGTGACAGAAGGTTAGCCTCATAGAGACCATCATCTGCTAGGTAGGGGTTGTCAAACAAAGTAGCAGGTATAAACCTACGCTTAAACAATGGTTGACCTTCTTTAGTGTGTCCTTTAGGCCAAGAGATACGTTCGCCTGTCTCAGGATCAGTAGCATCAAAGCTTGTATTGTTTGGTGCTGGATCTACAAAGGTCTTCTTTACCCATTGATGTCCAGCTCCTCCGGGGTTAGTTGTGGCTCTTTGGTATAAATCTAGGCCACTGTTCTTAGTTGTCCGAAGACGTGATCTCATATAATTCCAAGGGTAAGGGCTAGGCCATTGTGTAAGTTCATCAAAACCAATCCAGTTAAAAGCTTGTCCTTGGTATCTTTGTACATCATCGTCCCTATCTAAATATGATAACCATAGAGTAGCACCACTAGGAGCTACCCACGTCTTGTCCCGTTCCATGAATTTGATTCCGGGGATTGCTCTGGGGTAGAGTTGTTTGGACACCGAGATAAGTTCTCTGAGTTCTTCTGTGCTTCTGCGAACAAGAAGCTTAGAAGATAGTGGGTTATTAAAATACCTAACAGGATCGGCCAACATAGCAAAAGACTTACCACCGCCAGCCGCTCCTCCATATAGTACCTCCTGTTCTGATGCAGACAAAAAGTCTGTCTGTGGTCCCGGATTTGATTGAAAGATTATGTCTTGAGCTTTACCAACATCAATCGGCTCTGGTTTCACTGTCGCTGGAACCGTCTTGATTTCTGGCTCCGATACGGTTTCTTTCAAGGGTTTCCGCTTTTGCCGCCGCTTCTTTGTAGCGTTCAGCGTAATAGCGTTGCGTTGAAGCTTCTGCTTTACGGTGTCGTTCAAGTTTAACTCTCTTCATTAGACCTACGTGAGAGATATATCTACCAGACTTCTCACTTAACCAGTTGGCTACATCTCTGTAGCTGTATTGCTTTAGAAACTTTTTAGCTTCTTCTAGTGTTTCTAGCTCTTCTGGGATTGGTAGTAGTATATCATTATCTTCAGGGTCTTGTCTATAGCCAAATGGAATTACTCTGCCTACTCTAACAACTGACAGCCATTCATATCCGTTCTCATCCATTTCTGGCTTAGGTAGCTTCCAAGTTTTATTAATTTTCATTGTTTTTAGGAGGTAAAATAAACACGGGGCTATCAGTCTTTACTTCTACTTTGTCAGTCTTAACAAAGCCAGCACGATCAAGGAAGTCTTTTGCTGCTGCCATCTTCTCTTTATTGCCAAGGTCAGTAGGGTTAGTCATTACCTGCATCATTGAGTATGCAGCTTTACTACCAGTAGCTGAGATAAACTTCTTAGTAAGATCGGCAATCTCATCCTGCAGTACTGAAGTAATGCTAGTGGACGAAACATTGTCTGAGTATCCCGCAAGACGTTTAGCCCTCACAGGATCACCCTGTGCTGACTCAAATAGTACGTCAAGAAATAGTTGTTGTTTTTCTGTAAGATTTCTCATTCACACTCACATTTCTGGCAAGGACACTCACGATTTAATATTGCACATAGAATACGATTTAAATATTTTATCATGTTTTCTTCCTATAAGGTTTTACTTTGGCTGCAACTTTTTTCGGTTGAGCCACAAACTGCTTACCCTTAGCAGTGCCTTTTCGTTTGGCTCTAGTGGTAGAAGCATACTCAGAATCACTAAGAGACTTAATAGCTTTCTTAGGTAGGTATCTCTCACCTGTGGCCTTTGGCCCTTGTGTTGAGGGCTTGCCACTCTTAGTAGTCCACTTCTGCTTAGTCCAAGACTTAAGACTTTTTTGACTTTTTGCCAGCGCCATCTGCTTTAGCCTTTGCTGTTTTACTTAGGTCTTTATAGTGAAATAACTTTACGCTTGTCTTACTGTGAGCCTTACCTGTATGGGAAGAACCGTCAGGCATTTTATGAGTACCACCCTTATGTTCAGTCCCGTCTTTCTTATAATGTTTTACGCCCTTCATGATGTGTATCCTCCACCTTTGGCTTTATATTGTTTGGCAACCATTTGAGCTTTACGTGCCGACCATTGGCCGGGACTTCCGCCTTTACCACTGGCCTTGACAGAGGCAACAAGAGACTTGCGCATAGTAGGCTTAGTATAATTACCAGCCGCATTAACGCCCGACTTCTTCTTCTTTGTAGAACCTGTAGTTGATTTCACCACGTGTCATTCCTATGTCTTTGAGCATCTCATCTGTCAGATTATTTAGCTGCCAGTACTCTGCTCGTCGCTGTTGGTGTACCTGTAGTTTCTTAATAAAGTTCTTAAACATGGCTTATCTCCTTTTACCAGAGACAGTTATACCACATGTTAGCTTATCATTCTACAGACAAGATTGCAACCCCGTTATGCGTTTTTATTCTTGAGGTTATTTACTTGAGACTTCACCATGCCGCCCATGTTGTAAGTCATGACACCAGATTTAGTCATGCCTTGGCGATTCATTGCTGTAGGCTTCTCATTCATCATAGGGCTATCTTTATTCATCATGCCACCCATATTGTAGCCACCTTTGTTATAGCCTGACATTTTTTTCTTCTTAGCCATACCGCCCATGTTCATCTTGCCAACACCGTCAGCAGCATAGGCTGGTACCTTCTTGCCTTCTTTCATAACCATAGGCATTGAGCCACCTTTGTTATAGCCTGAAGTTTTCTTTTTCTTTGGTTTCATTCCGTACATTTTATTTCCTTTTAAACTTTAACTTCCCAAAAGCATTTTCGTAATCATCTTGTGATATTCCAAGGTCTTTTCTTTTTTTTGTGCTAATTTCTTTCACTTTAGATTTTACATCCTCATAACTAATAGCAGCTCTTAATCCTTTATCTTTATGTAAGTAATAAAGACTGCCAGCTTTTTTAGCTTCAACAAGAGTTTTATAATTACCTGCCCTAGCTTTAGCTTTTTCTTTACTTACAGTAGATTTTTTATCTTTAATTTTTTTATTTAAAACAAAAGTAAGAGCTTCTTTTTCTGCTTCATCTCCAACTCTTCTTAATTCTGGTATATTAGCCTCAAACAAAGCCCTTTTAATACCTTTTTTATAACTACTTTCATCCAATGGTTTTACATTTTTTTCTATTTTTGGTTCAAGTTTTGATTTAGGTGGGGGACGATTTTCTTTTTTTGTTATTTGCACTTCTAATTTTTTTTCTGCTAAGGCAAGTTTTTTCTTTGCTTCATCAACTTTTGTAGCTGCTCGTACTTTACGTGCAAGACTTCTTTTATCTTTTGCAGTACTAAGATCACTACGTGCACGTTCTGCTTCTTTAAGTTTTTTTTCTGCGGCTTCCTTTTCTTTGTAAGCATCATATGCTACTTTACCTATGCCCGCAACTGCAGCTATGTTTAAACCTTGGGCAAGACGTTTAGGTATAGTTGACTTAGATGTTGTGACTGGCTTGGGTGGTGCTTTTGGACCATCTAAAGGTTTCTTAGGTACTCTTTTAGGTAAAGATCCCACTGGACCATAATTTTTTAATTTTTCTAGGCCTTTGCTGCGAATCTTAGATTGAGGAACAGACTTTTGATTAGCTCCTCTTGGGGCTGGACCAGAAGGAGTTTTAGGTTTATCACCTTTAATCTTAGCCAATGCACGGGTAATAAGAGAAATAAGATTATTTTCTGTACCATCTACAACTTTAATTTTACTGCTTATCTGTCCTTTTGTAGCTTTACGAAAACCTTTTGCTACAAGACGTTGTGCTATTTTTTTAGTTGCTGCTCGTACTAGAACTCCTCCAAGGAAGTAAACTACTGGTACCATTTTCTTTAAACCTCTATGTCTAATCTACCACTTGACTTTGTGGCTCCAATATTTTGCTGACAGTTTGCTCGTTGTCTTCCCTTGTGCATCATGTCTTGCGTAGTAACTTTTTTTACGGGCTTTATCTTTTGCAGTCTTGGGGGCTTTACCTGCGCCCTTAACTCCCTGCTGACCAAACCTGATGAATTTATATGTATCATTTTCTTTCGCCATCACACAGTGAGATTTAGTTTTATGACTAGGAGTTCTCTTAGGTTTATTAACACCCTTGAGTCCTTCCTCCTTCATCTTAGTCTTTACTCGTTCAGGGATAGCCATATTAATATCCTAAAAAGTATTGGGGGAAACACTGACGCCCAGCTTAACCCCCAATTTAAATTATTTGAATAATCAAATATGACGCCTAAGCAAGAATTACTCTTACTGTAGCATTAGTACTAATAGCCCTCAACAAGTTCATTTTAACAGTTTGTGCTGTGGGACTTAGTGCTCTTTCCTCTGAAGGGTTTACTGCATTAGGTACAGCTAGAGTGTATGTTGTAGGTACATACACCACTGAGTCATCAGAAGGTGTAAGCAGTCTTGGGACTTCAAGAATGAGGTCGTTAGCTGTTACAATATCTGCCTCTGCCGCAGTAAAACTAATATAAATTGGCAGAGTTGTATGCAGATAAATCATACTGGTAGCACTAACATCTACGTGCAACGTAGTAGTACTAACAGTTAATACAGTTTGTACACCCCAACCTAAAGCAGTACGTGCTCCTTGTAAGTTAGATTGATAAATCATTGGTTATTTCCCCTTAGACAATACCATAAAGATTAATCAACGAGTAGTCAGTGGTTACGTTGACAATCATAACTGTACCAACTACCTGAATAACATCACCAGCCGCTGGACCTACAGCACCTGCAGCACCCAGAGGTACGGCGTGGTTGCCTACTACAAGTGTACCCGAAGTAAGTACAGTTTGTGGACCTGATACAGCCATCCAACCAAAGTGGGAAGCAGCCATATCAACAACAGTGACACCCATAGTTGCACCTGTAGTTGTAGCAGCTTGAACAATCAAAGCACTGAGAGGATCAGCAATAAGAGTAATCCGTGTGCTAGAAGAAGCTGTAAGAGCTGTTGCTAAATCATCATAAGTAGTAATGATAATAGACGGGTCTGATGAGTGATCATGTGCTGGGTTAGAACGAATACGGAGCATCTGACCTTCACCTGCACCATCATTAATATACAAGTAACCACCTGCATATTGATTAAGTGTAATGTCAGTGTCACCAGCAGTCTCAACAGAGATTGCAGTTTCACCAGCAGCTACGTCAGCAGTAGGAGCTAGATCAAAGTGGTGAGCAATAGAGGCAGCGTGAGTTACACACTTACCTGCTGTTACTGCAGCAGAACCCATCTTACAGTAACGGTATGTAGTGTTACCGTACAGAAGCTTACTGCCGATTGGAAACAGTTGGCTAGCACCTGAAGTAAACGGGTCTACTGTGCCATAAGTACTTGCACCTTTACCTACAATGTAATCAGTAGCAGCATAACCTGCAGCTTCAGTATACTGTACGTGTCCACCACCAGTAGTTTGTAGTCCACCTGTAATGTCAATGCCATTGCCAAATGTAATATTACTTTGGTACTCTTCAATACCTTCTGTGAGAATAGTTGTTGCCATGATTTTATTTCCTTCTTTGTGGTATTACCACTTTGTTTGTTGCTGTGGGTATGCCACTATTTTATATTTTATTCTTATTAAACGTTTTCATTGCTTTAGCCTGCGCTGGGGCAAAGTTACCATAAGGATTTACTTTACGTTTAGGCGTTGAGCGTTGTCCAAACATAGTGCTTTTTTTGTTTGTATTGACTGCTTGTTGATTAAACTTTTTCATATTATCTTGCATTAGTTTCAGGTAGTTACGTTTTAGTTGAGCTGTGTCGCCATAAAAAGATTTAGGGGAACGTTTTTGTTGACGAACTGGTCTGTTAGCTTCAAGGGCATCACGTTGTTGTTTAGCGAAAGCACGTCTTTGTACAAGTTCTTTTTGAGTTATACCTTGCGGTTTTTTACCAGTAATAATATTCTTTAATTTCTTTTCAGTAGCAGGGCCAAACCTAGAGTTCTTCATTTGTTTTTGTTGAGCAGGTGTATGAGTTACCCCGCCACCAAAATGATAACCCTTCCCTTTAAGATTGTCAACAGACTTAATAGCAATGTGTTTTAAATTAGCCATAATACCTCTTACATCATTTCAAAGTGCGGAGCATCTATGAACGGTCTACGACCTTGTGAACGACGAAGGTCTACATACTCATTCATAGCTTCTTCCATTGTTCCTGTAAAGTCACCAATGTCTCCTATGGTCCAAGCAGCACCCCACTTGATAGGTACCTCAAGTTTACAAGCAGCATCACCCATAGCATCAGCAAGGTCATCATACATGTTCAACTGCCATGTAATGTTAGAACCTACGTAGGCTACTAGGTCCACTGCACGGCCCTCTAGGTGCTTACTCTTCATAGTTTGGCTAGCACCACTAGCTACAAGCTTCTCCTGCTCTTCTACGGTACGCATACCGCATGTGACACCGAAGTCTACTTTAGTGTTCTTAATAGCTTCTGTTACTACCCGGATCAGGTCAGGGTTAATTCCCTCAAGTCGGCCCATGCTACGTGTTGATAGTTTAAACATCTTTATTCTCCGCTATGAGCTTTGCTTGCTCTCGTATTAACTGTTGCTGTTTCTCTAAAGCAATGTACTGCTTGTCTAACTCTGATAGTTGAGGTAAAGGGATTACGTTACTAGTCATTTATTTAAATTATTTACAATTGTTTTCCAACCAAACCCAACAAAATCTTTGATTGGTTTATTACCTTTATAAGCAGAAGTATTATAGGTTGGGTTTTCTTTGTCTTTTTGTTTTTTCAAGGCTTCTTGAATTAATCTTTCATTACGTGTTTTAATTTTTTCAGCTTTAACTACAGTAGATACATCATCTTTAAGTTTTCTTTTTGTCTTGGTTACTTTTAAATCTTGTTTGGCTTTAGCATTAACTTTACGTTCAGCCCGCTTTAGTTCTTTTCCTCTAGGAGACTTGTTAAATATATTAAGCATACGGTTACGTTGGTTAGGCTTTAATCCTTCCCACGCTTTCTTACTAATGCCTAAATTTTTATTCCAATCATCCATTGTTTTTACTTCCAAAGAACTTACTCACTGACCTCATACCTATAGATGCACTAACAATACCACCAAGGGCTATCTGGTACCACTGAGGCATAACCTCCAGTGCCTCAAAGCCTCTAGCTACGATATCATTACCCCAATCACCACAAAAGGCTAGGATTAGTGGGATAGAGAATAGTAAAGTAATCCACTCATCTTTCCAGCTATTCTCTGTAGCCTTAATAGCAGCGATGTCCCAGTCAATCTCACCAGTAAGCTGCTTCTTCTTGATCTCAGCTTCGGTTAGTTTGAGTTGAGTCTTACCATCTATGATACTTGTGGCTAGACCCGTGAGACTTCCTATGAGTTGTCCTATCATTTCTTTTCATTCCCCAACCACACAGCAAAGCAACCAGTGAGTGCACCCATACAGACTGACACTAGGCCAGACTGTTGGATAGATGGATCAGGTAGGCTCATGAACCAATGAACTGCTTGATAACTAAGAATAGTAACAGCAAGCATCATGATGCGGGGCATCAGTTGCCACTTAAGTACACGCTCCATGATGATCTCTGGCATATTACTCCCAATCTCTTTTAAGTTTTGGTTTAAACACGTCTCTAGCAGCAAGATGACCCTCTAGGTACATGGCTCTCTCAATACGGTCTAGAGTATACTTGACGCCTGTGTCATTATGTATTGCTTCTCGTACATAGAATACATCAGACCTTGGAATGTGTACTCTACGTAGTCTGCTTTCGTCTTCGTCAGCTAGTGCTAGATAAAATTCTTCTAGTACATTCTCACTGGTGTACATCTTTGGTTTGGACATGACTAGTTATACCTATTTTGGCCCTGATGTCAAGAGGGAACGACAAAATACTTAAAAAATCTGGGTACAGTACTTAAAGTATACTCTAAGTATTATTATTACTTTATATATAAGTATTAATAAAACCTTAAGTAACTCTAAGTTACTTTAAGTATTCTTAATTATACCACATAATGTTTAAAAGTCAAGAGTTATCTTTAATAATCTACGATTACTTATTGAATACCTGTTCAATTAATACCTTAAGTGTTCTTAACGGCGAGGATGGGGTTACACATAGGGTAAAATACCCCCTGAGAGGCTCTGTGTCGCCCTCTAAGGGGTGGTCTAGGAGATTCATGGGGGTCTACCGCCTGTGGAGCTTAAGGCTTTGTACGGGATGATTTACATTGTGTGTGTGGATTATGTATTATACGTAGAAAAGGGGGGATTATGTATAGACATGGGGTAAAAGATGATGTAGTTACCAATTGTATTTTACTCCCCGCTGGCATTGTGTGTGTACGTATACCCCGGCACCCCCCGTGGCCCATGCCCTACCCCTAGTTGATAGGTCAATGCTACTTACTTAATGTTATCCCTACACTAATCATGCTAACCTACTGATATCATTACGTTTTATACACAATAGAGGATTATCATGTAGAGAAAAGACTAAAGTTTTCCACATGTTTTCAAGGTGTTAGCTTGTTTTGTTAAAGCCATGCATTAATACAACCCAAACCCTTAATGTATCACATGAACACCCTATCCCCCTAAACATTATGTATAAACATTATGAGTAAACATTGTGTGTAAACATTATGCCAATACTTTATCTTTATATATTACGACCTATACTTATCTGATTATATTATAGGTAAACATTGTTGATATATCTTATTAGTAATAAATACCTGTAAGTTATTCTTATGATATTTATATGTAATTATTACTGGTAATCTACCCTATTCACCACAACCTTAACTTGCGAATCACCCTATTGCTACACAACCTAGAATGATTGTAATGACTATCTAAGGTTGCCGAATCACCCTATTGATTTCTCTTTATAGTTGTGCTGTACAAGTAATAATTACAAGTAAATGTTTCCATAATAACCTGTTTTTTCGTTAAAACCATACTAATTATAATGATAAATATATCCTTTATAATGTAAAACCAACCTTTTAAGACCTATCTGTAGCTCGTTTTATTGTTATTGAGAGTTAAGTTTTTTGGATGTCGCTACCCACCTAGGGAAAGCCCCACAAGATGAACTACCCCGCCAGTCTGGACCTCTAACCGGATTGAACGGCTCTTAAGCTTTAGAGGATACCTAGTGACGACCTACTAAACGACCTAACGGTTATAACTATTTTGGAGATGTTTCGGAGACATCAAACCCCAACAAGTTCTTTAAGCTCGGTTGGAGAGACATAGGTTATAAAGCGGATTTGGAATTGTATTAGTAGAGGTGATAGGGTTGAGCGTATCGGTTGTACAGCTTGAATTGACAAGCTGGAGAGGTCTTTTGATTGACCGTACAATAATAGCAAGGTCGGCCAATGGTCACAGCAATGTGAAACATTCGGAGACATCACTTGCGCCGATAAACAGTAGGCTATAAGCCTGCTAGTCTTGTCTGTTTTGACAATAAAAACACCTTAATCGGTGGGCTTCAAATGCTCTTGGCAATGTTCTTGCCATAGGAAAAGCGGGAAGATTGACCAGACTGATCATTAAAATGGTGGGTATCGTGGGTCATATAAAATTTCCAGTAGGGGTGTTACTCTGCCTAAGCCTAGCCAACTAGGTCTTACCGTATGGTATGGGGCGGAGTGCATCTAAGGGCGTCCTATGGTGGGGCGTCCTTTATTGCACTCTTATGGAAAGATAAAATCATGGTAAACGTAGTCACAAAAATGTTTAAAGATGCCGAGATTGACGCCCAAATTGTCAAGGTCAATGGTTCGGCTATGTCGCTGCAACAGAAAATTCACAATGTCGCTGTGTCCATACTCAAGGTATGGCATGACGAAAAGGGTGTTGAGGGTGCGGCTCTAAAAGCTGTCGCTCGTATCAATGCTTTGCAGGATGCGTCCCCGTATCATACCCGTGCTTTCTCGGTGTGGGTTGGTATGATGTTGCCCCTTGAGTGGGCAGCCGAAAACAAGGTTTGGTTTGGTGATGTCAATGGTGTGTTGACTGGCAAAATGTTTATTGCCGCCCGTGATCTACCCTTCTGGAAAGCGTCACCTCCACCCCAAGCTCAACCTTTTATCATGGCTGATGAATTGCAGCGTATATTGGACAAGGCCGTTAAGCGCGCCGATAACCCCAAGGATGGTGATGTTGTTGATGTCGCTGCGTTCAAGCACCTGCGTGATGCGATCAAGGTATTCAATGCGGTGGTTGAATAATCAAGGTGGTTACTGGATAAGCGCCCCATGTGTAAGCGTGGGGTGTTTTCTTGTGTCCAACTGAGCACTAGCACCCTGCGTATAGCGTGGGGCGTTTCTATTTTTGGAAAGGGTAAACCAATGAACTATAAGAAAAATATCCAGTGGACTGTTCGTTACTATGGTGTGAGCGACAAGCTACCTATAGGCGTACAGACGTTTGATGACAGGGAACGCGCTTCAGCCCACTATCTTGAGAAACTATTCTTGGCAAACGATGATGACATTACACCATTGCCACGCATGTTTGAGGAGACAATAGAAACAATCAGCCAAGAAGTCAGACTTGCGTGGGAGGATGTGTAACTATGGGAAGGAAAAATAGCCATGTTAAGTGAAGGTAGTAAGCGGGATAACACCGAGGGGCACCGCTTTAAATACAAGGTGTATAAGGTGGTCAACACTGCAACTGGTGTGGAGTACCGCATATCAGGCGCAGGTCTAGAGTTACCCTACGAAGCGTTACGAAACTTATCTTTAGGTGAGGTGTGGAGGGGTGAAAGTAATAGATATGAAAGGATATTGTGATGAAAATAGGGTGGATAGGTTGGAGAAAAGCGTTGTATTTATTAATAATACACACAGCATTTCTTGTTGATACCGTTGTGTTGATTGCAACCTTGTCATTAGTGCGTACCAAATTCTATAGTCAGGTACTATTTTCTGATTGGTTAGATGAAAGGATATTGTGATGTGGTATGAGAATGAGGACGGGTCATGGACATGGTGTGAACCAGCGTGTTGGTATGACCACCTGTGGACTGATGTCCTCGCCGTGATACTAATTGTAATTATGACAACTGTCATACTGTGTATGGGGTGATCACTACCAGCAAGCGTATGTTTTGTCATACGTTTCGTGGTGCTGATACGGTACCGTCTTTGAAAGGACATACTATGACTAAACCTCTTACACAACAACAGCAACAAGCAGTAGTGGCGATGTATTATAACGGTAATACTTATGATGATATTAAACTTGAAATGGGGGTGGGCAACAATACTATTGTTAAGTTTGTCAATATAGCAAAAGCAGCAGGTGCACCGTCTAGGGTGCGTAAGATCGGCACCAAAATTTCGGAAAGGTTTCATACACTTGAGTTCAAGCACACGGTGTGTTGCTATTACACCAACCATACTGGTGATCAAACATCAGAAAAATTTGATGTGACTACACGATCAATACATGGGTGGCGCAAAAATCTTGGCTATCCTAACAAGCATTACGGCAGAAATATTAAACACGATCGCACCGATAACGATGTCAAGTCTTTCAAGGTAACTAAGACAGCATCAGGCAAGTACCGAGCCAAGATCTTAGAGGGTGCTGTCGCTGCTTTGACAGCAGCAGTAGTAGCACTCAAAGGGCTTGAATAAGTTTGACTACCATCATACCCTCATGCCATAAAGTGTGAGGGTATCTTACAAGGAGAACGATATGACCTATGAAGTAATCATGATTGACCCGGTGGCGGCACAGCATGTGTCCGCTGCAATGGACATTGAGTCCTATGACCTGTGTGTCAACCATCTTGTTCGGTGGCACACGTATCATCTGGAAGACAAGGACTTGATGTTCACCAATGGTGGACGTGTCTTCCCCAGCGAGGAGCCTGTTGGTGCACTCATACCTATTCGCAATGGTACTGTGGAGGTGGCATCTTGCATGTTCGGTGTGGAGCCACGTGAGAATGGTTTTGTTGTACGCCGCATCAAGGAGCTACACCCCACTGATACTGTGATGCGAGCCTTTGGTTCGTATGATGATACTCATTGCTGTGGCTTCACTGATGACAGTCTTGTCGGTTGGATTAGAAATACTATCATGGACTCCAACATAGGTGAGAAGCAAGAGGTTACATCTAATTGGAACTTGAGACTACGTGCTATCCAACCAGTCAGATCCACCAAGTATCATGGCAAGATCAGTGTCTTTCAGAGCAGCAAGGATGCTGACAATGACAGACAGGTGGCTATGAAGGCTGGTCGTGCCTTCAGGTTTATCTTTCCTGAGCTTGATGACTCGGAGCTTGAGACTATTGTTGATGCCTTTCGTGAGAACTTTTCCTTGCGTAAGTATACACTCAAGACAGGCAAAGATCCCAAGCATTTCACCCATGCCTACTCACACGATCAGGCTGACATGGACAATCCCAACACCACCTATGACCGCAAGGCTATGATCCACTCATGTATGCGGTATGACTTTGATCACTTACCCAGACACCCATGCTCTGCGTATGGTAGTGGTGACTTTGAGATCATCTGGTTGGAGGATGACAAGGGTTGCATTGCTGGTCGCTGTGTTGTATACATAGGTGGTTCCACACCTGCTGCTGGGCCTATCTATGGTGTGTGTGAGAAGTCTCTTGACATGATCCAATCACATGTTGATGACATGGGTGCCACTGTCGGCAGGGATGACTCATGGGATGGTGCCAAGCTACTCAGCTTCCCGCACCAAGATGGATACATCGGTCCTTACCTAGACGTTGACCCCAAGCGTCTCACTGTTGGTCATGGCTCTGATGATGGCTTTCTTATCGTAGATGAGGACGGTGAGGTTGATGCTAGTAAGTATCAAGGCATACTAGGTAACTCACACTATACCACATGCTGTGAGTGTAGTACTGATTTGGGTGAGGATGACTACTACTACTCAGAGCATACTGATGGTCAATACTGTGAGTGTTGCTACGGCGATGAGCACACCTTCTGTGAGTATGAGCAAGAGATGGTGCACAACAGCACGTTGGTTGAGGTGTGGACTGATACCCGTTGGGGTGAACGCAGCGAGATGGTGTCAGAGGGTGCACGGGACAACTCCTTTGTTGAGTGTACCGATGGTAAGTGTTGGCATGAGGATGATGTCAGATACTGTGAGTGTAATGGTGAATGGCTCTCCCCTAAAACTCTTAATGATGATTACTTTGAGTCTGATTGGGACGGTGAGATATACCCCAATGAGTTGAAGTGTATGACTGAGGATGATGAGAGTGTCAGTGTTGATGAGGTAGTAGATGAGGGCGGCAAGGTCGTAAAGATTGATGGTGTATGGAAAATAGTAAAAGAGGATGACGAATAATGTATAGCCTAATAGAGATGCTTCGGTACAAGAGACCGCAAGGTACACAAACACAAGATGAGTTCTGTGAACGGTTCCTTGAACCACACTTCGGATTGCCTGACAGACACGGCAACTACATACTAAGCATAGGTGAGACACCGACTCTCTGCTTTGCATCACACCATGATACAGTACACAGGACTGAGGGTCTGCAACAGTTGGTTGTCACCAGTAATGTTGTATCGGTTGCTGATACAGCTATCTCCTCATGCCTTGGTGCTGACTGTACCACTGGTGTATGGCTCATGCTTGGCATGATTGAGGCTGGTATTGAGGGTGTGTATGTCGTTCATGCAGCAGAAGAGGTCGGTTGTGTAGGTAGCTCTGCCCTTGTCAAGGATAATCCGTATTGGTTGACAGGCATTGACGCAGTGATATCCTTTGACAGATACGGTGACACCTCAGTGATCACACACCAGATGGGTAAGCGTACAGCTTCATCAGAGTTTGCTACGTCCTTTGCTGACGCAGTAGACTTACCCCAGCTTATCGCTGACCCCAATGGTTCTTACACTGACTCCAATGAGTATGCTGATGTGGTGCCTGAGTGTACTAATATCAGTGTGGGTTACTACGGTCAGCATGGTGTCAACGAGACGCAAGACCTTGAGTTCGCTGACCTGCTGATGTACAAGCTGTGCGCTGCCAACTGGTCTAAGCTAGTGATTGCCCGTGATCCCTCACTGTATGAGTCACAGTACGAGGATGACAACTACTGGTCTAAGAACTGGTCTAGGTTGTATGATGAGGTGTCCTCACCAGATATGTCAGATGACTATGATAGAGAAAGTATTATCAGTTTGATTGAGAATAATACCTGCGCTGTGGCTGACATGCTGATCAAGATGGGCATGACTGCTGACCTACTGGCTGAGGAAGTTGGTGTTGATGACAGTCGGTATATCAATGACTACATCAATAGAAGATACGTGTGACAACTTGTCGCAACGATTAGCCCTTGCATCGTTTTCTAGTTCGGTATAACTAAGGTACTTAGGGTACTTACTTAAAGTATTCTTTATTAACTCTATATATAAAAGTTAATAAATACTTTAAGTACACTTCAAGAGGTGAACATGAAGTATACACACAAAGTCAAACGAAAAGATGGCGGTACGAGTTACCGTTTTGTACCACCTACTGACGCTGCACTTGCTGGTGTTGCGTCAAGTCAAACCTTTAGGGATGGCAGGATAGCAAGGTACGAGGTGCCTAAGCTAGTAGACTTGATTGATAGCTATAGACGTGGTGACATACTGGTTGGAACGTATGGCCCTAGCTCAACGCTCAGTCAACTGCTGACACAGTACCTCAACACTAAGCACTTTAATTCTTTGTCGTTCAATACACAAAAGAATTATGAGTACAACTTGAAGGCTATGTGTTTAGGTCATGTGTTTAGTAAGTCTATTGGCGACATATCAATAAACAAATTGAACACCGTGATCTGTACTGAGATGTATGATCAGTGGGAGGAGGACATCAGCACTGACCATGCCAATCAATACGCTAGGCTATTGTCTGTACTGATCAATCACTTCGTATCACTAGAGTTTATTACTCACAACCCTATGAAGAATGTGACTAAGCGTAGCCACCAACCACGTTCAGTTATCTGGACTAATGATCAGGTAGAAACATTTCTTAACAAAGCATTCGCCAACTACAAGTGGCGTAACGTAGGGTTGATTGTTATGCTGGCCTATGAGTGGGGCCAACGACCTGTTGATATTAGAAATCTTAAGTGGCAAGACATAGACTTCATTAGGGAGACAGTGACTATTACTCAGACGAAACGTGGTGCTACTGTTGAGCTACCCATAGATGAGGATGTCATGGCTATGATCACAGAACAGGAGAATGACTGGGGTTGGCAAGACTATGTAGTACCATTTCAGAGAGCCTCAGACAATGCTTATAGGCCCATGACTGGTGGTCAAGTCAGTGGGATAGTCAATGAGATCAAGGAAGCCTGTAGCCTACCTCCTGAGCTACGTGCTGGTGATCTCAGGAAGACTGCTATAGTACAGATGATCCAAGGTGGGGCCGAAGCTGCACAGGTTATGTCAGTTACCGGACACAAGAACATCACGTCCCTCAACCCATACCTCAAACACAATATAGAAACTGCAACTGTTGCAATGAACAGGAGAAAGAAATGATACAACGTGATCTATATGATTCACTACGAAAGGAATATGAGTGGGCGATGACTAAACTTAAACGAGTGCAGAAAGAGAATGAAGAGTTGCGCCATCAAGTAGAGATGGTTGAACGTGAATCTGAATACTGGGAGTTTCAAGCTAAAGAGATTGAAAAACGTAAGTTAAAAGTTGAGGCTGAACTAAAGCTATGGAAAGGGACAGCACCATGATACAAAGATTGTTAGATTGGATAGAGAAAAAACTTGACAGGGGTGACACACCTGAGTACTTGAACGGCAACCTAAGGTTGGAGGAATTGTTTAAGCATGAACGTGAAGAAGCTATGAAGGATTTCAAAGATGAAGGAACATGGAATGGCTAGCAAAGTCTATGTTGTTATGAATGACATAGGACTTACTGCTGTCTACGGTAACAAAAAGAAAGCTGAGGCACGTGCTGCTTACATTCAAAGTAAGTATGCAATGGAGCATTGGGTAGAGACATGGGAGATTACAGTTGATTGAGGTAACACACATAGATCATATGGGTTCAGACCTGAGTGTTGTTAATGCAGCACGGGTTAGCTTTGGTAAGAAGAGTGAGGCACTAGGTACGTCAGGCGTAGAGGGCCAACCTATGACACCTATCCTCAATGATCCTGACAAGAAGTTGATTAAGTATCTAGCCAAGCACAAGCACATGTCACCCTTCGGTCATTGCTTCGCTTCGTTTCACATCAAGGCGCCTGTCTTTGTGGCACGTCAGCTAGTCAAGCATAAGTTCCTACGATGGAATGAGATTAGTAGGAGGTACGTGAGCGATAATCCAGAGTTTTATCGCCCAGAGGTATGGCGTGGTACGTCAGAAGATAAGAAACAGGGTAGTGCTGGTATAGTAGAAGATGTTAGAGTAGGCGATATCAGCTTAACTGTTAAGGTTCTTTATAATAGCTTGATAGAAAGAGGCGTCTGCCCAGAGCAAGCACGTATGGTACTACCTCAGTCTACCATGACTGAATGGTACTGGTCAGGTAGTCTTGATGCCTTCTCTGATATGTGTAAGCTAAGATGTAAGTCTGACACTCAGTATGAGACACGCATAGTGGCTGATCACATATCTAATCTAATGCTAAATCTATTTCCCAAAAGTTGGAGTGCGCTAGGAGATGACTGAGTTTCAATTAGGTCTTGCATATGGTAGCGGTACACTGTATGCATTGGGTTTCATCTACCAGCTACTGCTGTTCAAAGACTTAGAAGAAATCTTTGAGAGTGTTGATGGGCCTGTATTATTTAACTGTTTGATCTGGCCTATCTGTGCTGTGATATCAGTAGTAAAAGAAATTGTATGGACGATAGAAGATTTAATCTATGGAAAGGATGATGACTAAGCTAATAACATCACTGTATTAGTTAAGGGGCAATACTTGCCATTACTAACACCACAGTAGTAGTAGGAGATAAAAGATGAATGATACTATAAAGATAACTGACATAGACGAACATGAGGATGGCAGCGCAACCGTTCAATTAGACCTTGACCCCGACACATATGCTGCTATATTCAACGTGGGTTTTGTACACCTAATAATGAAAGGTATAGAATCAGATGTCAGACAACCCACACCAAGCGTGTCCGTTTGAGGACTGTGGTTCTTCCGATGCATTCAATTGGAACGATGATGGCTATGGCTTCTGTCATAGCTGCGGTGAGTCCTACCCCGCAAAGAAAAACGTAGTGACATTTGACTGGGCAAGGCAATCGTACCCAGTAAAAGAAAGGGTAAACATTATGAATACACCCGTGACTGGCAGCACCTTCAATGACATACGTGGCCTCAAGCCTGATGTGTGTCAGGTGTATGGCATTCAAGTACAGACAGGTGATGGCAATGTACCTGTACGTTATGCGTACAAGTATCCACACACAGTCAAGTACCGTGACTACAATGACAAGTCTAAGTCTTGGATGAAAGACCGTGGCCTTGGCATGAACCACCTCTTTGGCCCTGACTTCAACTCAGGATCATCACAACGTATCTACCTTACTGAGGGTGAGTTTGATGCTGCTAGTCTGTATCAGATTCTTGGGGAGAAGTGGCCTGTCAAGTCATTGCCCAGCGCATCCATAGGTGAGAAGTTTATCAAGGCTAACTATGCTTACCTCAACTCCTTCAAAGAAGTTGTGTATGCTGGTGAGCTGGACGATGCAGGTAGACGTGCTGCTGACAAACTATACGAGGCACTGGCAGATAAGTTCTGGTATGTCCCAATGTCAAAGCACAAGGATGCCAATGACTTCCTTACCAACGGTGACGGTGATGACCTCAAGTGGGCAGCACTCAAGCCACAGCGTTACTCACCTGATAACTTCTTCTGCTCCGATGAGGAAGTAGAGGCAGCTATACGTAACGAGAACCCCTATGAGTATACCCCGACAGGACACACAGGTCTTGATGATAAGCTCCGGGGCTTAGTCAAGGGTGGTATCACATTCATCAAGGCACCCCGTGGTATGGGTAAGACCGAGGTGATCCGATACTTTGAGACAGGGCTACTCAAGACAGAGGATGTACGCATTGCCCTGCTACACATGGAGGAGATGAAGAGTACTACTTATCGTGCGATGGCTTCATATGAATTGGGTTGCAATGTCCGTACCAAGGATGATGCCAGAGACAATAACATATCTGAGGACAAGGTAGTTGAGGCAGCTAAGGAAGCCACTAAGGGTGAGCGTACCATTGTCTTTGAGATGAGGTCACACGATGACCCCCTCAAGTTACTTGAGTATATACGTCTGGCTGCTAGTGTGTATGGTGCAGGTTACATCTTCATTGACCATGTACAACGGCTGGCCTACCTGTCTAGCTCAGGGGTTGATGGTGCTACCAGCACACTGACCACACTAGGTTCACGTGCAGCACAGCTTGCCAAAGAGTTAAACATCGGTGTGATCTTTATCTCTCAGGTCAACGATGACGGACGTACTAAGTATGCTGCATCACTAGAAGAAGAGGCAATCATATGTGTCAAGATTGAACGTGATGTAGAGACTGATGATGAGATTCTTCAGAACACAACCAACTTTATCATTGACAAGAACAGACCCTTCGCTAAGTTAGGACATGCAGGGTCAGTGTACTACGATCCAGAAACTACACTACTAACCGAAGAAGTGTACAGCGAGAGGAGCGAAATGGCGGCATGATGGTATTTGATATTGAGACCGATGGTCTTAACCCAAGTAAAATACATTGCCTATCCTACACCAGTGACGGTAAGGAATACACCACCGTTACCCATGATGATGACATGAGACAGTTACTATGGGATGCTAAGGGTCTGATAGGCCACAACATCTTACGGTATGACATACCAGTACTTGAGAGACTTCTTCACATGAAGATCAAGGCAAGGCTGTATGATACATTACCTATGTCATGGGTGATCAACTACGAAAGGGGTAAGCATGGACTTGCTACCTTCGGTGAAGAGTTTGGTATACCTAAGCCTGTTGTAACTGATTGGACTGATCAAGACATACAAGTCTATATCCATCGGTGTGAGGAAGACGTTAAGATCAACTGGAAGCTATGGCAGAACCTGCTCAAGCGGTACATGTTTATCTACAAGGACAAGAAAACCTTGGACAAGTTCTTTGGTTATCTTTCGTTCAAGATGAACTGCGCAGCAGAAGCTGAGAGATCAGGATGGAAGGTTGACCTCAAGCTAGCTCAGGACAGCGTAGACAAACTCAAGGAGCAGCAAGACCACAAGGTGTTTGAGCTTAGAGAAGTCATGCCTATGCGTAAGCTTATGTCCATCAAGACAAAGCCAAAGGTCATGACTAAGAAGGATGGCTCAGTGTCAGCGCATGGTCAGCGTTGGTTTGATCTACTAGGTGTGCATGGGTATCCTCAGAGCTACGAGGGTGATGTCTCTGTTGTCAGAGGTGTTGATCAGTCTAACCCTAACTCACCTGATCAAGTCAAGGATTGGCTGTATGGTTTAGGTTGGGAGCCTTGCACTCACAAGTTCAACAAGAACAAGGAGACTGGTGAAGAAAAGAAGGTACCTCAGATCCGTAAGAACGGTGAGCTTACACCCTCCGTTCAGCTACTCATTGATGACAACCCAGCAGTAGGGGTACTAGATGGGCTGACTGTTATTCAGCACAGGTTAGGCATCTTCTACGGATTCCTTGAGACACACGTGAATGGTTACGTTAAGGCTGAGATTGATGGCCTGACCAACACGCTACGCTTCAAGCACAGGAAACCTCTGGTCAATCTCCCCGGTGTTGACAAGCCTTGGGGTAAGGAGATACGTGGTTGTCTGACGGTACCTGATGAGGACTACACCTTATGTGGTGCTGACATGACATCCCTTGAAGACACTACCAAGCGGCACTATATGAAACCATATGACCCCGACTACGTAGAAGAGATGTCTAGGGATGGCTTTGATCCACACCTTGACCTAGCCTTACATGCTGGTGCTATTACCCAAGATCAGATTGACAAGCACAACTCAGGTGAGGTCAGCCTTAAGTCCTTGCGTAAGAACTACAAGGTGGTCAACTACTCAGCTACCTACGGTGTAGGTGCAGCCAAGCTATCACGTGAGACAGGCATGTCAGTAGGTGAGGCAGCAGCTTTGCTAGATGCATACTGGGAACGCAACTGGGCAGTCAAACAGTTTGCTGAGGATCAGAAGATCAGGAAGCTTGACGGTGAGATGTGGGTACAGAATCCAGTGAGTAAGTTCTGGCACAACCTTCGGTATGAAAAAGATGCATTCTCTACGATCAATCAATCTACTGGAGCCTATTGCTTTGACAAGTGGGTTGCACTATATCGTACTAAGAGGGGCAACGTCATTGGTCAGTTCCATGATGAGAGCATCAACCTTGTCAAGAAGGGCGAGGAACAGGAGCATACTAAGGTCTTGGTCTGGGCCATAGAAAAACTTAATAAAGAACTTAAATTAAATGTTGACTTAGGCATTGACGTGCAGTACGGTCAACGGTATAGTGAAATACACTAACACATGGAGGGCCAAACGATGGCTACACGTAGAGTAAAACTAACTGGAACTGCTGAGTGGGCTAAGGTGTTCACACAGAATCGTGACATGCTAGGCTTTGAAGAAGCTTACGTAAGTTGTGACGGTGCTTGCACCATTGATATTATCCTTGACGAAGCAAACATGTCCTTGCTCAAGGCTTCTAAGTCTATGAAGCGAGGCAAGCCTGACCCACAAGGACGGGGCACAATGGTACGTCTTGTCCGTAAGTTTGACACAGGCTTTGACTGGGCATCAGGTCCACCCGTAGTACTCAAACCTAACGGTGAGACATGGGACTATGACATGGATGGTACTATTGGTAATGGATCAACGGTAGAAGTTATCCTGTCTGTCTATGATACTAAGATGAAGAGTATTGTAGGTACACGTCTTGACACAGTAAAGGTACTCACCCTTGTTGAGTATGTCCCTGATGATGGTGACATTGAGATCGCATCAGTGCCTACTGCTAAGTCACCTGCACTAGACAATTCAGAAGTGATGTTCTGATCATGATGGGGAAAATTCTGATTGACGGTGACATCATTGCCTATCGTGCGGGGTTTTCCTCAAACGACCTTACAGCTACACACGCTGAGTCAAAGGTAGATGAACTGATAAGTAAAATCCTTGAGGATACTGAGGGTTTTGCTGACAACAACTATGAAGTTTATCTTACAGGTAAAGGTAACTTTAGGTTTGACATAGCCACAACCCTTGAGTATAAGGGTAATCGTAAAGACACAGCAAAGCCTATACATCTAAAACACATACGGGAATACATGGTTAGTAAGTATGAAGCTACTGTAAGCGAAGGCGAGGAAGCCGATGATCTCATTGCCATAGAGGCAACAAAAGTTGGGATGAATGCAGTAGTTGCTTCTATAGACAAAGACATGTTGCAGATACCATGCTTCCACTACAACATCACAAAGAAAGAGCTAAGTGCTGTTGGTAAGTTTACTGGTCTGAAGTTCTTCTATACTCAGATACTCACAGGCGACAAGGCGGATAACATCAAGGGTCTACATAGGTGTGGGCCTGTTAAGGCAAAGAATATATTGCTTGAGTGTGACACGGAAATGAAACTCTGGGATGCTTGCGTTGAAGCCTACGAGGGTGACAAGGATCGTGTCATTGAGAATGCCAGATTGCTTTGGTTACGCAGAGAAATAGACCAACTATGGGAGCCACCCGTTGACCACAACACGATCAGCTAAGGCTAAGGGCCGCACAGGTCAGCAAGAAGTTAGGGACAAACTCTTGGAAACGTTCCCGGAGTTTGAACCTGATGACATCAAGAGTACAACAATGGGGGATGGTGGAGAAGACATCCAGCTATCCCCTGCTGCTCGTAAGAAGATGCCAATTAGTATAGAAGTTAAGCGTAGAAAGGGTGAGCTTAAGACTGTGTATGGTTACATAGAGCAAGCTTCTAAGCATGGCAAAGGAGAGCCTGTAGTTTTCTTTCGTTCAGATAGAAAGCCTTGGGTTGTCATGGTCGGCATGAATCACTATGCTGAACTCCTTAGAAACTGGAAGAAAGACTAATCATGACAGAAGTAGTAAAGGTTTGGGACATACTAGCAGGTCCAATCTCAGTAGAAGATAACGAGAATCTTAAAGAGTTTCCAGAAGAGTGCCAACAACTTCTAATCTGTAAGGCAGAAGTGGAAGGTGAAGTAGAAACAGTACACTACTGGTTTGAAACAATAGAGGATGCAAACGAATGGGTAAAACATTTTCGTGCTAGCATAGAACCTCTTGAAATAAATTATGGAGGAGAGTACGATGCATAGCTTGACATTACTCTCTTCCTGCGTATAACTAGGAGTTTCTGAAAATGGAATATGAAGTTGTACTCAACATTACAGTAGACCCATTAGCCAATTTCTTAGAGGTTGATGACATTGAAAGTTCAAGGGTAGTCTTACAGGTTATCCAAGACATGTTGTATGACATGGATGATATAGCAGTAGAAAGATGTGAGGTAACACGGAATGACTAAAGTAACATTGGATGATATTGAATACGATACAGAAGACTTCAATGAAGATCAGAACAACTACTACCGAGAGCTGATCAACAATGGTAACGTTGCTGGTGGTATCCAGTACCAACTCAACAGCCTTAATGTTGTACGAGATATCCTTCTCAAGAAACTTAAAGATTCTTTAGTGGTGGAGACAGTGGATGATAACAAGTGATGAGTATAGTGAGTGGGTTGAACGTAAGATCATAACTTCACCCGAAGATAGACTAACAGAAAACACCCTCGGTCTTTGTGAAGAGGCCGGGGAAGTTGCAGGTAAGATTAAGAAACGTATTAGAGATCAATTAAAAGTATCACCTGAAGATATCCTAGCTGAACTAGGTGATGTACTATTCTATGCCACAGCAATAGCTAACTACTATGAGTTTAATTTAACTGATATCATTAAACTTAATATGCTAAAGCTAGACGGACGTGAGGCACGAGGAACACTAAAGGGAAGCGGAGATAACCGATGAGTAATAATTATTTACCTACTGACTATCAAACTTTTATTGCAACCAGTAGGTATGCACGTTGGCTAGAAGAGGAAGGCCGACGAGAGACATGGGCTGAGACTGTTGAACGTTACCTAGATAATATTATCAAGCCTGTATTAGAAGATGATAATAGCAACGGTCATAATGCTGAGGTTGACTTGATCCGTCACCACATGCTGTCACTGCAGGTCATGCCTAGTATGAGGTCAATGATGACTGCGGGTAAAGCTGCTGCACGTGACAACACATGTATGTACAACTGTAGCTACCTACCCGTAGATGACCCTAAGTCCTTTGATGAGGCTATGTTCATCCTGCTCTGTGGTACGGGGGTTGGTTTCAGTGTTGAGCGTCAGTTCATCAGTAAGCTCCCTGATGTCCCTCCCCTCTTTGATAGCGACACTACGGTTGTCATTAAGGACAGCAAGGAAGGTTGGGCGAAAGGGTTCAGACAAGTTTTAGCACTCCTATGGGCTGGTGAAATCCCTAAGTGGGATGTTAGTAAGGTACGTCCTGCTGGCGCAAGGCTCAAGACATTTGGTGGTAGAGCCTCTGGTCCTGCACCATTGATTGATCTGTTCATGTTTGCAGCTAACACATTCAAGGCTGCTGAAGGCCGTAGGTTGTCTAGCATTGAGTGTCACGACTTGATGTGTAAGATTGGTGAGGTAGTAGTTGTAGGTGGTGTACGCCGCAGTGCTATGATCTCCCTATCTAATCTGTCTGATGATCGTATGCGTCATGCTAAGTCAGGTAACTGGTGGGAGAATGCAGGGCATCGTGCCTTGGCTAACAACTCAGTGTCCTACTCAGAGAAGCCCGACAGCATTGCATTCATGCGTGAGTGGACAGCACTGATGGAAAGTGGGAGCGGTGAGCGTGGTATATTTAATAGAGAAGCTTCGGTTAAGCAAGCAGCAAAGAATGGAAGACGAGAAACTTGCTATGAGTTCGGAACCAACCCGTGTTCGGAGATCATTCTACGCCCGAATCAGTTCTGTAATCTCTCGGAGGTTGTCATCCGTGCGACAGATGGTATGGAAGACATTGCAAGAAAAGTCCGTGTTGCAACTATACTTGGAACAATTCAATCCACCTACACCCACTTCCCATACTTGCGAAAGGTGTGGCAGTCCAATACAGCAGCAGAGCGTTTGCTTGGTGTGTCACTCACGGGGATAATGGATAACCCACTGATGACTATGGACAACAAAGGGTTGGCTGATACACTGGAGTACTTAAAAGATGTTGCTGTTTCTACTAATGCTGAGTGGGCTAATCGCCTTGGTATACCTGTCGCAACTGCTATTAGTTGCGTTAAGCCCAGTGGAACTGTCTCACAGTTGGTGGATAGTGCGTCTGGGATTCATGCTCGTCACTCTCCTTATTACATACGAACTGTTAGGGGCGATAACAAAGACCCTCTGACACAGTTCATGATTGATCAGGGCATCCCTAGCGAGGCTGACGTTATGAAGCCTGACCAGACCACAGTGTTCAGCTTCCCCATGAAGTCACCCGATGGTGCTGTTCATACTGCTGACATGACTGCACTAGAACAGCTAGAGATGTGGCTGATGTATCAGCGTCATTGGTGTGAGCATAAGCCTAGCGTGACGATCAACGTCAAGGCAGACGAGTGGTTTGAAGTAGGTGCGTTTGTGTATAAACACTTTGATGAGATGTCAGGTGTGTCGTTCCTACCTTTCAATGAACACACGTATCAACAAGCACCATATCAAGACGTAGATATTACAACATACAGAAATCTTAAATCTCTGATGCCTTTGTCTATTGACTGGACTAAGTTATCATCCTACGAGATGGAGGATAATACATCAGGTATGCAGACTATGGCATGTACTGGTGATGTGTGTGAGATGGTGGACATTACGTAACCGGGGGATCTTCCTGAGCAAGAAGCAAACTGCTCACAACAGAGGAGTAATATTATGTATGTATACTTAGTAGTACTAATGCTTAATGGTTTGTATTCAGTTCAGGCACCTAACATGGTGTTCCCTGATAAGGATACTTGTGAACGAGTCAGAGCAATCAACACCAAGAAACTTAGGGACAAAAGCCCTACACCAAATGCAAAGTACTATGCTATTTGTGTGCAGATACCAAAGGATATAGACGCTTAATGCAACTAGAACTATTTGAAGCTGTCAAAACTGTCTGTGAGAATGGCCTTGAATGTAATAACTGTGGTGTTGTACAACCTGTAGAAAACTTTCAACACATGGTATCAGGTGAGATAAAAAGAAAGTGTAGGAGTTGCGCACGTAATCAATCTAGGTTAATCAAACATCTAAAGACACTGCATCCGTACCCTGATGAGGGCTATACCTGTCCCATCTGTAATCGTACTATAGAAGACATAGCTAGAAAAGGCCAGAAGATGTTAAGGTCTTGGGTCTTAGATCATTGTCATGAGACAGAAACCTATAGGGGTTGGGTGTGCTTTAACTGTAACACAGGACTAGGTGCCTTCAAGGATGACTTGCAGAAGGTTAGTAATGCCTGTAAGTATCTTGAACAACATGAAGCTAATCTAAATAAAGGAATTAATACTAATGACTAAGTGGACAGTACCAAGCACCGGAGATATATTTGGTATGGCGGAAGACTTTGAGAAGGAGATGAACGTAGACAATCTTATGGAACGGGACAAAACGTGGATTGATGAATGTTTTGACCCAGTAACTAAGCCTTTACATTACAACACAGGTGGTGTAGAATGTATTGACTACATCAAGCAAGTCTTAGGCACTGAGGGTTTTATTGCGTACTGTCATGGTAATATGATTAAGTATCAACACCGTCACAGATACAAGAACAACCCTGTTGAGGACATGGATAAAGCCAACTGGTACATGCAGAAGATGCGTGAAGCAATGAAGGAGATCCACAAGTGAAACCATACGATCAGGGTAAGGAAGCCTTCAAGTCAGGCAAGGTAGGCAATCCTTACGGTGCTAACACACGACCTAACAAAGATTGGGAGTTCGGTTTTAATACTGAGTATTTCAAGAACTTAGAAAAGATAGTAGAGCATGACCAAGCCAATCAATCTTGAACAGGAAGCCAAGAAGTACGCTCGTAATAAACGTAACCCCAACATGATAAAACCCCTGACCGCCCGGAGGTACCTAGCAGGACAAGCACTTGCTGGAATACTTTCGGGTGGAAGAGGGGCTTTAAATATGTCTGAAGTAAGGCGTTCATCATACGAGTGGGCAGACTATATGTTAGATGGTGAAGAGGATTAATTTTCAGATGCTTCTTTTGCTTGGTCTTCTGCAACACCTGCATAATGCATAAGCATTTGCCTACGATTTAACTCGTCAAGAAGACTTGTTGATTTTGATAAGTACTCTTCTGCACTATTAAAGTTACCGAGAGATTTAGGCAAAGCTTCAGCAGCCATGTCGTAACGTGGTTTGCCCAAGATGGGTTTCTTGCCATCAATCATATACATATTTCTAATATAACCTGCCGCTGAGGTAGGTGCTATATCTTTATATTTATTCCAACGATCTTGAGTCTCTGTTTTTACATCTTCTATTTGTTTTTTTACGAACTCACTAAACATTGATCTTCTAACAACAGCATCAACACCTGTTAAACTATCATAAGCTTCACCATTAAGAAACTCTTGTGGTTGTTTTCTCCAGCGAGCAAACTCTTTACCTAAAGTTTCTGATAGCCTTTGCTCAACTACATATCTGATTACAGGATTTTTTACTGTTGAGTTTTTGTATAGGTCATACTCTTTTAAACCAAGTATAGATAGTTCTTCTTGTATTTCAGATTGAGCACGTACATCAATACCTACAATTTGTTTCATTGCTGGATTGATCGTACCAATAGGACGTGAATTAAATGGTGAATACCTTGGTAAACTTGTAGCACTATTTATAGACTTAGCATGGTTAAGCCAGTCAAATTGCGGTAGAAACTTACTGGCACGGCTAGTAAACTCTCCCCATTTACCTAGCTCAACAATCATATTTGCATCGGTCTGCATATCAGGGTTATACCTAGTGTATGATTTTTCAGGATCACCCTGAGCAATGAAATCTTTAGCGGTTGCGCCGGGATAACTAAAGGTAGCAATAATGTCAGCCATTTTTCTTTTGCTCCCTTCAGTAAACGAACCTTGCTCAAGAGAATCCACAAAAGATTTTACTACACCAGTATTAAAACCAAGACTACCCATACCTGCTGTAACTTCTAGTGCATTTTTAAACCACGATTCTGTAGTAGGAAAAGGTATGTCATTTACATACCTATACAGTAAGTCAGCAGCTAAAGCATGACCACCCATTGCACCTAAGATCGGTCCCATCTTAGAAACATCACCATCCTCAGAAAATTTAAAATCCGAGAAGTCTGTCTCACCTTCTTGAGTTGACCTTGCATAGTAGGCACCTGTAAACATCATAGTACCAGTCATTTGTTTTGACCAACGTTCCAGTTGTCCTTTGTCTTTACTAAATACAAAGTCAGGACTATAGTATTTTTGAGCAAGCTTCTCAGAGATACCTTTAGCACCACCTAGTAGGGGTATATAATCAAACATAAACTCCATATGATTTGCTACATAACGTGGGAAAGGCATACCCGCTGCACCAGAAACAACAAAAGGTAACTTTCTGTTTAAAGTTATTATAGCATTAGCACCCATACCAAAAACTGTATCGGAATCTTCATATCCTTTTTGGAAAGTAAAATCTAAAGAGTCACGTCCAGCACGTTCTAAGATGTTTGGATCAATCTCTAAGAGAGTCTTACCTGACTTTGAGAACTCCAGAAAGCTACTACCTGCTTCTGCTAGTTGTCTATCAAGAGACGCATAGAAAGCTGCTTGTTTAAACACATGGTCAGTAGCACTATTGAGGGTGTTCACAAATGTTGAACTGCGAGATAAGAATGTTTGTGAGTTTGTAGCTACCTCAACCCTACTGGTATCTCTAAACAACTTTTTGTACACAGCAGGCATGTCATTTTCTAACATAGTTCTAGCAACAAGAGCCATGTCTTTATCATAAGTCATTCCCCGCAGCATAGTAAAAGTATTTCTTGCTGGTGTGTAAGGAATGTCTGACCCAACAGCCCTAGCTGTACCTGTAAGGATGCTCCTAAAGACTTGATCACTCGCATCCACACCAAGCCTAGCAACAGAAAATCCTACGTTACGTGCTGTTGTAGCAAGCTGTGATGTCATGAAACCAATACGAACAGCGTCTAGTTCTTGTACACCTTTATATAAACGCACACCTAATGGGGATTTACTAGCAAGATCAACCTCTTGTCTAGCAAGTATGTCATCTATTGTTGAGATACCAACCTTACCAAGTTCAGTTATCTCAGACAACAAAGCCTGTACATCTTTAGATTCATTGCTACGAGACTTAGGAAGTTTGACTTGATCAAGCGCCCTGCTAACTATGCTTGCTTGTCCAAGAGTTGTACCTGCCTTAGATAACTCTGCTAAGTATACGTTACTAAATTCTTCTCTGGTTATGGCATAAGAATCTAGTATGTCAGTAATCTCTCTTGGATTAATACTTCCAGCCGAACCCTCTGGTTTAGCTATGGCTTTTGCAATAGCACTACTGATCCTTTCATTAGGACCAATCTCTAACTTGTCTACTATCTCAAGAGTAGCAGCAGTAATGCTTTGTAAAGTTTGAGAAGATAAGCCACCAATAACATTAGTGTTTGGTTTCTCAGCAAAGATTTCATTAAGAATATCTTTACCTTCAGCAACTCCTTCAACAGAAAGTGGGGCTTTCCTCCCTTCTTTCTTAGCAATCCTTACCTCTAATGCTTTAGTCATCTCACCAACGCGAGCTAAAACATTACCTACTTTTTTCTTTTGTCGTGGGTCAGTAAGACTGTTACTTAAAGTAGCTAAAGCATTCTTAGCACCTGCAGTCACCTGCGCATCTATTTTTTGTTGCTGCTCAAACAAAGTATCAATAGCACTATTGGCAGACTTTACATTTAACCATGAACCAAAGCCTGCAGTTACACCACCAAATGCTGCTTGAAGACCAGTAGCAAGAGCCTTCTGTCCGGGGGTCATACCTACAAAATCATCTATTACTTCTTCTCGGGTAGCCTCTTGAGTTTCAATCTGTCCATAGCCCAGCGCACCCTCTACTACCACCCCAGCACCAGCACCTTTAAGTGTGGTACTAAGAACACTTTTCTTAAGAACTTCTGAGCCTGTTTTCTTTGCTATAATTTCTGAAAGAACTTGCCGTAGTTTTAATTGTATACCTTTTTTAGCAGTCTGTTTAGCTAGCTGTCCAGCTACAGCACCAGCACCAAGTGTTGCGGGGATAGCAATAAGACTAGCCCAAGTTGAAGGGGCAGAAAGAATACCTGCAGCATAGTCACCAGCAGCCGTAAGTGTTCCTGTACCACCACGTTCAGAACCGTCCCATGCTGACATCAACCTACCAAATGCAGCAAGCTCACCCGGAGTATTGTTTCTGCTGTCTCTGGCGTAGAATAGATCTTTGACAGCAGTAGCTTCATTAGTATCTTGGAAGCGCATATGTTCAACAAACTCTTCAGCTAAACCTTTAGCACCACGTTCCATGATTTCTTTTCTAGTATAATTATACCTACCACCGTTAAAGAAACGCATCAAGTCTTTTTGAAACTCAGTGTTATCCTTTAGGTCCATAAAGCTTTTACCCTCTACATCCTGCACGTAGTCTAATGCAGGGTCAAGCTTAGGTAAGACAGGTTTCTCTGCGCCAACACTGAGTTTTGTTTCCTGATCAATAAGATTAATTGGAGAACGAAAACCAGAAGAGTCTTGAAGGATTATATTATCAGCCATGTTTACTATTAATCCCTGTTTTGTTCAGCAAATACTGAGTCCATGTCATCTTTAATAAGCCCCGGAAAACCTATAATAGGTCGGGGTGTACCACGGGGACCACCATCAGGCGCTGGTGAGGATACTCCCGGAGCTGCAATCTGTCCTGTTAAGGTTGCAAAATATATCTCACCTGTTGCATCATTATACCGTATGCCATTATCTAAATATGATAAGATATCAACCCCTGCATAACCGCCTTTTACTAATGTATTTACTTTATCAAAGATTTTGTTTTGATTGTCTAGGATCTTAGGAGATACTTGTTGAATTTTAGCAACAACTTCAGCAACTTTACCAACAATAGCTTGACTTTGATCTTCACCAAATGCTGAAGTTGTGTATTGTAAAGAACCCGGATCACCCGCAGTACTACCACCCATAAACTTAACACCAGCACCAAGGATACTAGCCATACGTTCATTAGTATTTCTTTGAATTGCATTTATTGTGCCTTGAGCAAGAGGATTACCTTCTGCAAAATTAATGTTAATTGAATCAGCACTACCAATAAAATTAGGTACGGTAAGATCAAGCCCACCCATATAAGTACTTAGTTCTTCCATTGTTTTAGGCCCGTGTAAAATACCTAAAATAGAAGCGTATTGATTACCATCACTCATGTCATTACCAGCAGCATTATAACCATCCATGATTAACTTGGCCCTAGTTTCAGCATCCTCTGCTTCATACTCTCTTTCAATTGCTGATGAAAGTTGATTAATAAATCCTCTACGAAGAAACCCACCATCTTTTTTAGCAGTATCAATAATTGTAGAAGCTTGACCTGACTTAACTAAAGCTCTTGCTACATCAGGGCGTAAATTATAACCTTCTAATGTTTTAATCTGTGCAATAGTAGAGTCACGGTTTGTTTTTCTTTTACCATGAGTTTCCATTATCATTGGCAGCAATGCATTTCTTGCTGTATTAAACTCTTTAGCTGCTATCTCTGCGGCCCTATCATCACGACCTTGTTGATAACGTGCTTCTTCTAACTCGTCTGCTTTGTTTTGCCTACGATTCTTTGCACCTTCAACTTGAGCTTCTCTGAAGCCAGACCACATACCTAAAGCCATGTTATACCCTCGCCATTAAGCCAGAAGGTTTATCTTCCTTCATCGGCATTTCTTTTTCTATCTCTTCTTCAATAGGTTCTTCAGTAGGCTTTGCCATTCTGTACATAGCTTCTTCTACTTCTTGATGATCTTCAAAGCCATCCTCAAACTCTATACCAGCAGCTAGGGGTAAGCCTCTAATAAACTCATGTAATATTGGAGCAATAATAAGGCTCACGTCTATTGAGTGGATACCATTAAGCACAGCACTACGAAGAATACCTTCAACTAATGTACGAACATCTATACCTTGGTCAATAAAATCTAACATGTCTTCCATTGCTTTAGGTTTAGACAGTCTTTGCAAGTGTGATTTAAGAATAAGCTCAGGATCAATCATAGCAGGTGGCTGTTCATACTGAGCATTACCGGGAACAGTAGTTAAAGACTGACCGGGGATTGGTCTATTGGATATCTGTGGGATCATTTGTTTCTTTTCCTTGTAGATGCAAGAATTTCTTGGCCTGACATATCAGATTCAATTAAGTCTGCTTCCTCATTTCTTCTACCACTATTTATATTATTGTTATCTACAGCTCTTGCACGTACAGCATCAGCTAATTTACGAGTGCTACCAGAATTAGCAGCTTTAATAATTGACTCGCCAATATTTCCATAGTTATAAACATAAGAAATTAAAGCTGTTTGTGTAGATTCACCTAAAGTGTTCCAAGTATTTGAACCAACACTTCTTTTAGCTCTAGGCATAAACTCTGTTTTTATTCTACGATTTAAGTCTCTAATTGCATCTTCTTTAGATACAAAAGAATCTTGCTTTACAGTAACCACTGTGCCATCTTCTTTTGTGTAGGTATCGCTACCAAACCCAGCTCTCCAAACAGGTTTTTTAGAGCCTTTCTTACTATCATCATATGGTGTAGATTCAAAACCTTCTCTATCAACAACAAAGTTAAAAGTAAATTCGTCTAAAGGTTCAGTTTTTGTTGCACGAACATCAAGTCCTTTATCATTACGTTTTGTATCTCCGGAAGAAAGAATTGTTAACATTTCTTTTTGTAAAGTCTTATCAGAAAAAGCTGAAGAAAAAACTTTAGCATCAGGATCACGTGTAACAACACGACCAGCATTAGCAACTATGTACTCATCATTAGCATTACCAAAAGCATTATAGTATTGTTGACCAACAGAGATTTCATTTTCAAAAGTAATATCAGCAGCAGCTTGTTTATCCACAAGAGATCTAATACGTTTTTTAGCACCACGTGATACATCTGATATTGCAGTTACGGTAGGTTTTTTAATAACAGAAGCTAAATTAGTTCTATCTTTATATGCTTTATTCCAATTATTATAGTATTCTAATGCCATGTTACTTACCCTTTATTATTTCTGCAATATCATATCCGTCTGATCCAAATATCATGGTACTTACCCACGAAGATTTAGCAGAAGCCTCCTCAAAAGTAAGTTGTTCTCTGGCTTTATCTGCAGATTTATCTGCAAGTAAGATTTGAACAGCCCTTTCACTAGCACTCTCTGATGTAGCAACAGCCCATGCCATTACGTCCCGTTCTCGTTGCCATATGTCGTCTATAGCTTTTTCAGTTAACCCGTTCTTAGTAGCAGCATCAAGTTTGTTGGCGTCATTCTGTGCTGAAGTATCTAGTGTTGCTATATTCTGTCTCCACACTGCGTTAGCTTGCGCTATGACTAAAGAATTAGTAGCATTAAATTGATCTCTTTGATTTTTAACTTCGGTGTTAAACTTTTCAATAGCATTCTTTTCACCTGCATTAAATTGTTCAGTAGCATTTTGTTGTGATGTATTAAACTGAGACACTTGAGTTTTAATTGTAGCCATAAATTGATCTGTTTGATTCTTGCTAGAAGCATTGAACTGTTCAGCAGCATTCTTAGCAGCAGTGTCACTAAGTATTGCTTGTTGTACCGCTTGAGCTTTAAAGACTTCTACCTGTTGATCGTTAGCTAAGTTAGCCAAGTCTACCTGTAAGAAAGCTTTAGCATTTTCTACAACAGCTTGTTGTTCATTAGATAAGTTTGCTAAGTCCATTGTCTGCATAGCAGCAGCATCAGCCATTACCTTACCATTTACTGCCGACATATTAGCAAGATTTGCTGTCTGTGTCAACCGTGAATTTTCTAATGCTATCTGTTGGTCAGCAGTAAAGTTTAAGTTAGCGATGTCACTAACCTTAGCTGCCATAGCTACCCTTGATTGAAACTCTTGTGTAAAATCTATCTCAAGAAATTTAGCTCTTTGTTCTGCTGCAAACATTGCAGTCTGTTGTTTGTTGCTAAGATTCTGTGACTCAAACTTTGCAAAGGTAGCTGAGTCTTGTTGTGCGATAGGCAGTGCAGACTCCATAGCAGCCTGTACAATAGCCTGTCCTGCCATGCTACTAGCACCAAGGCCACGTGCAGCCATAGCTGCTGTAGCGGCTCTCATAGCTCCTGCTGCCCAAGGAGGTGTAGCACCACCCTCAAAGTCTTCCATTAAATCAGTAAGCTGACCTTGTACCGTAGCTTTCTTACTAGGATCAGCAGTAACAGCTTTGATATCTGTAGCTTCTTTTACTGCAGCCATATCAACTGCAGATCCACCAATCTCTTCTCCGGGTTTTATTACCCGTGCATTAGGTGCAACAACTTGTGTTGGACTTTCAATCTGTTTAATGTCTTCTACACCTAAAGCACTCATCTTTTCTGGATCACCAGCAGCGGCTGTTATAGTAGAGTCTTTAGTCATTTGAGTATTTTTAGCGGCAACATCTTCTAATGCTGTTTCAACAGCAGCTTGAGAATCAGTAGTAGTTGCAAGATTAGTGGTTACAGTATCAGGACTATCTGCTGTCTTTGCAGTTACAGTACTTGCTGTAGCTTTTGGCATAAGTCCAGAACCATCTGTGCTGACATCGGCAGTAGAAACTTGACCAACAGTACTATCAATTTTTTGTGCTGTATCTGTATCATCTATTTTTTCTACTGTAGTATCAGTAACCATACTTGCTGGATCACTGGCAGCTTTATAAGATTTATCACCGATAGTTTTATTTCTAAGTGCAGCCTGTTCTTCTCTTACCTTCTTTTGCTCTGGTGTTTCAGCAGTGTCACCACCCTCAGCATAGCCCACATACCCACCCCTAGCAGCAGTAATAGGGGTAGCAGACATAGCAGCGGAGTTAGCTGTAGGTATGTTCTCATTAACCATAGCTGAATTAGCTTTAGCTAATACCCTATTGAGCACTTCCCGTGCTGCCATATTAGTTTCAAAAAATTTATCAATAGGCATATCAGCAGGACGCCCAAACTTTTCTCCTACTTTTACAGCTATATTTTTAGGGTCTGTCATTTAAAATCCACCTTCTAGTCTTTTTATTATAGTTTACTACGACTTTAAAAGCCATCACTTAGTCCCTTGAGTATATCTTTAATGCTTACCTTAGCCTTAGAGTTAGGTGAGTACTTACACTGAAACTGTTTAGGACATTCACGAAAACTATTCTCTGCGTAGTGGTAGGCAATGGTCTTGTTCTTACCTAAGTAAATGCACACCTTACCTTCACGTTCACTCTCAGTATACTTCCATAAGTTACACGTTACATACTCAGGGTATAGCAAAGAGCTTGCCAGTATGAGGGGGAGTACAAATGTATCCATTATAATGCCAACGAAACCATGTAAACGCCGCCTCCTAATATGCCAATAATCAAAATAGATAAACCAAGTATAGCCATGTTGTTTGCAATCTGTCTCTTAGATTCCATAGCTGCGTATACTTCTTTCTCTCTATCCTTGCGTATCTGCCTACGCATGTCTACCATCTCATCGTAAGTTCCAAAGCCAAACCGCATGTCAAGCATAAACTTTATTTCTTTTTCTTTCTCAAACAAAGTTTTCTTACGAACAACAATGTCCATTGCTTCTTGCTCTATAGACTCAGAGCCGTGTGACATCTTGTCTAAGAACGTAGGGTTTTTTCTCTGTGACTCAGCCCTAGTTATGTCAGCTACTGCACCGTACCAAGCCCCTAGCTGACCTGAGATGTCTTGTATCTCCTTGCCAGCCCCGACAAGCATCTTGACCCCCTTGAAGGCTGCATTAGCTGCAGCAAAAGCTGTGAGGGGATCTATCATTTAGCTATCTCTGTGCGTGATTGTTAGCAACCACATTCAATGCTTCCTTAATCGCAGTAACGTTAGCATCAATACGAGCAATCATTACGTCATTCTCATGTACTTCATCGGATAGCCTTGCACTGCTAGACTGCACCTCAGATATGTTAGCCCTGTTGTACTTGATGTCAGACACCATACCTGAGACAGCCCAGACAATAGCAGCACCTTGAGCTAACAAAGCACCCACTATTGTTACTACTGTCCAGTTAAACTCCATTAATCAGCAGCCGCAATGGTTAGTGTGCCAGCGGCTACTTGCTTGAGTATCTCTGCGTAGTGGCGGTTGTCTGGGTCCATAGGTATATCTGTTAAACTACCATTAAGAGTTATTCTTACTGTAACATTTTCATCAGTATTATCTTTTAAATACTTTGCATTAGTAATTATCATATCTATAACTCCGCATCTTGGGTCCACCCAAATTGTGAACTAGCAGTTCCAACATCTATCCAATGAGGGTCTTTTGCTGCATCTGCGTGTGAAGTAAAATTCCATCTTGTGCTTTGAGGTCCAATAGTAGCTGATGAAGGGGATGTTTGGGCAGTACCCTGTGTCCTACTTGGAGCATATACAGTAAAACTTCCACCATCAGAATTACCTCCAAAATAATTTAAAGTAGGTGCTGCTCTCATGGTATAAGGGTACTTAATTCCAGTAAGCGGAGCTGTACCGTTGTTACCAGACAGAACAAGTCTGTGAACTCCTGAAGATTCTAAGTAACCTGATACTTGAAAATAACGATAACACTTAGCTAACGTAGTACTTATTTCCTCTTGCTCAAATTCCGTTGCAACTGGGCCAATTTCCATCTGAACTCCCGTTATAAAGAAGTTGTTGTCAGTGTTGCTGTAAAAACTGTCTATGCCAGCGGCACGATTGGCGTTTGTGTTGTTAGCAAAGGCTGCAGTGTTTAATGTGCCTCCTGTAAAAGTTGTACCTGCGTGGAGCCAAAAAAATAAAGCTAAACTTCCTGCATTGTCATCATCAAAAGGGCTTGAACCATCATCTACATCAGCAGGAAATGTAAGCTCATGTCTTACCCAATCTGTTGTAGTAGAAAATAACTTAGCACATTGTCTACTATTATCTAAATCAACCAATTCACAACCAAATGTAAATGATGCACTAGCTTTAACATAAAAAGAAACAGTAATTTGTTTTGCCCCAGCTACGCCTTTACCTATACGTTGTACGTTTTGGCCTTCTAGTCTCTGTTCCAATATTAAATGTTCACTCGCTGCAATAGATGTGTCTGCTGTAGTACAGTCTAGTTTAATACAGTTAGCACTGATACCATTGGGGCCATCTGCTGTTTGGGTCATTGTAAACCGACCAGCAGAACTGCCTGTCTCAATCTGCCACCTATCACAAGTAAAATAACCACTAGCAGCACCCAAGCCTGTCACTGACGCACTTCTCTGGGCCACGTTCATGGAGCCATTGATTATCATATTGCGACCAACAGCGGCTGTTACGTTGGCGTTTTGTCTAGCTCTAGTCATCTGTAATTATCCAATGCTGTCTGCTGCATCACGCTCAGTGCGTGTCTTGTAGTCTGACCTTGCAGTAACCAATGCTACAAATGCTGCCTGATTGCTTGGGATGCTATCTGTAAAG
>Ga0209279_10000130_pt1 | contig 52680 bp, 52 predicted proteins | sample CoawatmetaG00DNA_3_FD_187508 | JGI IMG/M metagenome (GOLD analysis project Ga0209279, IMG submission 187508) | Marine microbial communities from the West Antarctic Peninsula - Coastal water metaG006-DNA (SPAdes) (version 2) | ecosystem: Environmental > Aquatic > Marine > Coastal ...
CTACAAAGACTTTTGATTGGGGATACTTTTATGAGAATGGCACATACGAATGCTATACACTCTTCGGCTCTAAGGCTAAAATCACGACTTATAAGAGTCTTAAATGGCATCTGTATGTATTATGGTACTTGAATTCTAGCATGACACAAGAAGGCTTTAAAAAAATAGCGGAATACATATGTGATAATAGAAATAATTTTACTACCTTTAATGTTTCAGAGAGATTACTAGAAAGCATGGTATACGATGTATCCCTTATGGATCTAGACAAAGCTCCTCCTAATAAATTACGTAAAATAATATTTAAAGATTTTACTGGATTAGACATGAGACAGAAGTTGTCTATTGTCGGCAAGATGGTAGGTAGAAACAAGATCTCTGAGTCCGAGATTTACGATGCTATGATAATAGTAAACAGTAAAGAAAAAATAACCATAAGTAAATTAGCAAATTACTTAGGTTGCTCGACAAGAACAATATACAGAAACATGGGTAATGAACTTAAGAAAGAAAAAGAACTACTAAATAGACAGCTATGAAAAAATACAACATCCAAAATTATATAAGATATAAAGAGGATTTAAAAGCGTCTATGCCGACAGATAAAGAAGCGTACAGTCACTACACAAGAGATGAACTAATAATAAAGTTTATGCCGTTGGTAGAAAACTTAGCTCGTAAATTTGCAACATCACAACAAGCATCAGGAGTATTAAGTATTAATGATCTAATCCAAGAAGGTAATGCTGGATTAGTTAGAGCTGTAGACAGATTAGATTGGGATCAATTAATGGATTCTGAGGATGTTGAAAAAACTTTAAAATCATTCTTAAGTAAAAGAATTAAAGGAGCCATACGAAGAGCTATAGATATTAATAGAGGAGATGTAAAGATACCAGAACATAAACTAAATCAAATAAGAAAGAATCCAGAAGATAACAAAATGGTTTCTCTATTTTTTAATAGTGTATTCTCAAGCTATGATGATACTAATAATGATGATGAAAACCCTGTATACCAAATAGAAGACAACTCTACTCCTTATAATATAGGATTAATGAACGCATACCTATTAGGTTTAATGAGAGAATATTTAACTGAATCACAATATGAAGTATTAAGATACTCATACGGTTTAGATTGCGATAAAATGTCAGCAAAAAACATTGCCTCTAAATTAAACATGAGTATGGATACCGCTAATGTAAGAGTATCACAAATAAAAAAAGAAGCTATAGATAAATTGATAGCTAATACCGATCCAGACCAAGTAATAGATTACCTATAGAATAAACAATTTTACAAACGTACTACGACAGAGTGCAGATAATTTAATAAACCAAAACCAAATACCAATATGAAATTAAATGAAAAGCTGGCTACAGTCCAGACAAAGTTCAAATCGAAAAAAAGTAGATTTAACAGCTTCGGCAAGTATAACTTTAGATCTGCCGAGGACATTCTTGAAGCAACAAAACCTTATCTATTAGAGTTAGGAGTATCAGTAATAATTAGCGAAAGATTAATAGAGTCTAATCAAGACTTTCCTATTCTAGAGTCTAAGGCCACTATATCTGATGGCGAAAATGCTATACACGCAACTTCGATCGTCGGAATCGACTTAGCTCAAAAAGGTATGCAAATGCCGCAGAAATTCGGTAGTGCTTCATCTTATGGAAAAAAATATGCTCTTGGGAATTTATTTCTAATTGATGACACTCAAGACAGTGATGCACTAAATAAACCAACGCTTCAAGGCGAAGCATTAACAAAAGCAAAAGACTACTTAAAAGCAGGGGGTAAGCTGGATGCAATAAAAAGCAAATATACTATTCCTGCTGAAACTTTAAAAACATTATGACAAGAAAAGAAGAGCTAGAAAAGCTTAAGATAGATGAACACTATTATGGTGAATTTGGAAAGCAATTTCTAAGTAACTCAGATATCTCTAAGCTATTAAATAACCCTTTGTCTTTAAGAGATGCTCAAAAGCAAATACCTGCATTTTTAGTAGGTGGCTATTTTCATACCGCTATTCTTGAGCCAGAAAAGCTTAAGAAGTATAGAATAGTAGAAGCTAGTACTAGAAATACTAAAGCATATAAAGAAATATCAGGTGGTGAAATGTGTTTACTACAATCCGAAGTAGATAAGTTAGAAGTAATGATAGACACTATGATGTCTAACGAAATTTGCTTAGACTTAATACAAGGTGAGAATGTAGAATATGAAGTACCTGGTATTGCAGAAATAAATGGAAAACTTTGGAAAGGTAAAGCTGATATAATAAATCACGATCAGAAGCTGGTTGTTGATTTAAAAACAACAGCAGACATAACAAAATTCCGTTATTCAGCGCAGAAGTATAATTATAATAGTCAAGCTTACGTATACCGTGAATTATTTGGTTATGAGTTAGTGTTTATAGCTATAGACAAATCAACAAATCAAATAGGTATATATGATTGTTCAGACGAATTCTATGCCAAGGGCAAAGACAAAGTTGAAAGAGCATGTGAAGCATATAAACTGTTTTACGAAAACCCGGATTTTAATCCACAAAATTATTTTATTAATCAGACTTTGTAATTTACAAACGTATTACGACAGAGTACAGATAATCTAAATGTATAACAATTAACAATAAAAATTATGGCAAGTATTATTAAAGCAAGTATCAATTTAAATGAAATTCCTAAAGAAAAGATCTATGTAGGAAAGAAGGGTAAGTATTTACCTATCACAATTACAATCAACGATGAAGTTGATCAATTTGGTAATCAAGGACCTGTAGTTGTAGAACAATCAAAAGAAGAGCGTGAGGCTAAAGTAGCTAAGGTTTATCTTGGAAATGTAAAAGTAGTATGGACTAACGGAGATAATGTTTCTGCAGCGCCAAGAACTGATCAACCACAAGCAGCAGCAGCAGCACCAATGCCTGCAGACGATTTACCTTTTTAAGTACAAATAAACATATCCCTTTAATAGGAGAATAATTAATTAAATTAAATTAAATGCAGACAACAGAGATCAATGGATTTGAGATTGATGAATTCAATCAACATAAGCTTGAAGAAGGAAAGAAACAGGGTATATGCCCTAACTGTTCTCCTGATAGAAAACCCAAAAATGTAAAAGCAAAGTGTGCTTCTTACGACTGGGAACGTGGTCTCGGTACTTGTCACAATTGTCACACGTCATTTCAACTGCATACTTATCAGCGTAAAGGCGCAAGTGAAAAAGTCTATACTAGACCTACCGCTCTTGTTGCTATACACGATGTAAGCACCAAAGTTGAAGACTGGTTTCAAACTAGAGGAATATCTCAGCAAACCCTCAAAGATCTTAAGATTAGCGAGGGACCTGAGTATATGCCACAGACCGGTAAAACCGAGAACGTAATAAAGTTTAATTATTTCATGGGTGATCAACTTATTAATATTAAGTATCGCGATGGAAGAAAGAATTTTAAACTATTTAAGGGTGCTGAAAAAGTATTCTATAATATAAATAGTATAATAGGATATGAAGATTGTGTTATAGTAGAAGGTGAAATGGATGTGTTAGCACTACACGAAGCTGGAATATCAAACGCTATATCAGTTCCTAATGGAGCTACACTTAATAGCAATAACCTTGAGTATCTAGATTCTTGTATAGATTATTTTGAAGATAAAAATAAAATAATATTAGCGTGTGATTCTGATGAAGCAGGCCAAGCACTTCAATCTGAGCTAGTTAGAAGACTAGGTTCTGAAGTTTGTTTCTTAGCTTCGTTTGAAGACTGCAAAGATGCAAATGAATACTTACAGAAATATGGAAAACAAAAACTATCAGAGCGTATTAAAGGGGCACGACCAGTACCGCTTGAGAATGTTACAACGTTCAGGGATGTTGAAGATGAAGTTACCGACTTTGTTCGTAACGGCTTTAAGCCAGGATTCCAAGTTGGCCTTCAAAATTTTGACGATATCTTTTCAACATATACTGGTCAATTCATTACTGTTACTGGTATTCCAAGTTCCGGTAAAAGCGATTTCGTCGATCAAATGGTTATCGGATATAATAATAACTACGGATGGAAAACAGCGTTTGCGTCGCCGGAGAATCAACCAACTTATTTACATGCTCATAAGCTAATGCGTAAGACTTGGCAAGGTATGCCAACAAGAGAAGACATCGGCGGAGAAAGATGGAATCAAGTAGCAGATCATTGTAATAGTAATTACTTTCACATTGATATGGAACGTTATACTCTAGAATCTGTTCTTCGTAAAGGAGCTGAGCTAGTTAAACGTAAAGGTATTAAATGTTTAGTCATTGATCCATTTAATAAAGTAAGAGATGTAGATTGTAAGACTGAGGATGTTAATAGATATACTATGGAATACTTAATGAAGATTGAAATCTTCGCTAAAAAGTATGATGTTCTAGTATTTATTGTTGCTCATCCAACTAAGATGTATAAAAATCAAAGCGGTCAAATTGAAGAACCTACAATGTATTCTATTAAAGGTGGTGGTGAATGGTATGATGCATCTTATCACGGAATATTAGTTCACAGAAATTATGATGATAATACTGTTAAAGCTAAAGTATTAAAAGTTAAGTTTCAAAACTTAGGTACTAACCAAGCTGAAGCACATTTTAAATGGGAACCGAAGTCAGGTTGTTTTATACCTCACGAGCAAGTAAATGTTAGTGGTGAAAAAATGCCATGGGAATAAATGGGTAGCGGCACAAATAATAAGCGTAAAGGTTCTATCGATATGGGTACAACTGGATACGATACTAAAGACTGGGAAGCTTATAGATGGTGTGTAACTAATGGAATAGCTATAGCCCCTAAAGCAAAGTCTACCACTGAATGGTATGTTGTCATTAAAAACAAGGGATCGACAAATCAAAGTCCCGAAAGTTACGAGAAGACTGTCATATGGCAGAAAATATTTGAATATTGTAAATATTATTATGAAAAACATAGAAAATGAATACAGAGGATTACTATCACAAATACTCAACAGTGGAATGGATAAGGAGGACCGAACAGGCACTGGGACGCGATCTATCTTCGGAAGAACTATACGACACCAGATGTCTGACGGGTTCCCCTTATTAACTGGTAAAAAAGTTTCTTTTAATGCAGCAAGAACAGAATTGCTTTGGATATTAAATGGTAGAACAGATCTTAAATACTTAGAAGATAATGGAGTTAAGTATTGGAGACCAGATTATGAACGCTCAGGTAGAACTGATGAAACATTAGGCCCAGTGTATGGAAAACAATGGCGCGATTTCGAAGGCGTAGATCAGCTTCATGATCTTGTGTATAGCATTAAGCTCGATCCTCAATCAAGACGAATGGTGGTAAGCGCATGGGCTCCACACGAGATGAAAGATATGGCTTTGCCTCCTTGTCATTACGCTTTTCAAGTTTATATAAATAATGGTAAGCTAGATTTAATGTGGCAACAAAGATCAGTCGATGTATTTTTAGGATTACCTTATGATATAGCAATGTACGGATTGTTATTAGAAATGCTAGCTAAAGGTTCTGGATATAAACCAGGCGAATTAATAGGACAATTAGGTGATTGTCATTTATATAATAATCACTTAGAGCAAGCTGCTGTATATTTAAAAAGAGCAAACAGAGCGCTACCTAAATTAGAATTAGAAGAGGGAATTAAGTTAAGCCTTAAGATGGACGCAAGAGGAGCATTAATAATTCCTGAAAAGAATCAAATCAAATTAAATAACTACAATCCTTATGCTGCAATTAAAGCAGAATTAAGTGTTGGAAAATAATGAAAACTATGTATTATATTTATCACATTCCAGGTAAAAAAATTGGAGTTACACGTAATCTTTATACAAGAGTTACCAAGCAGCAAGGATATGCTAAAGACGAGTATGAAGTTCTACTTGAAAGCGAAGATATAGATTATGTATCGAACATGGAGATACAGCTACAAAAAGCTCATGGTTATAAGGTTGATAGACAATCATATAGAAACTTAATCAATAAAAAAAACAATAAAATGAAATTAAATTCAACAGAACAAACAACTACATTTCCAGTACCATTAAACAAGTTAAAAGGTAATCTAATGGATCATATAGGAATGAACTGGGAAACAGATCACGGAGAGTTTATTTTAGATAATAAAACTATTCCTTGGATAATTAAAAACGCAAAAACATCTATGTTTAATAGTGAAAGATGTTATATATACAATAAATCTTTTGCCTCATTTGTAAATGGAGTTGTCACTACCGACACCTCTACTAATGAACAAATTTCGGGTGAAACTATTTATGATTCTATACGTATATGGGCTAAAGCTAAAGGTATATATAAGTCTGGTGATTCTAAAACTCAATATTTAAAATTGATTGAAGAAACAGGCGAGCTTGCTGAAGCATTACTTAAAAATGATAAAGCAGAAATTATTGATGCTATAGGGGATATTACAGTAGTTTTGACTAACTTAGCAGCATTAGAAAAACTTAGAATAGAAGACTGCGTAGCATCTGCTTATGATGTAATTAAAAATCGCAAGGGTAATATGATTAATGGAACCTTTGTAAAACAAACACTATAATGAAAACAAAACAAATAGAATTTAGAGACCCAGTTGTAGAAAGAGTTGTAACAAAGTTTGTATCAAGATCTGACGTAGGCTATAAAAAGTATGGCGTAACTCTTGAGCAAGATCCATCTGCAATGTTTGAATGGCTTAATCATTTACAAGAAGAACTTATGGATGCTGTATTGTATTTACAAAAAGCTAAAGAAGTTTACACAGAAGATTTCACAGAGCATTTAGTCAACTTAACAGACTTAGAAGTAAAAGATGCGAAAACCTTTTAAAAGAAAAAGCGGCAAGCGAGGTCCAGTTAGAGCAAAGAAGGTATCATATGATAATATCGACTTTGCTTCAGGACTTGAAAAGCATATGTACGTAGCTATGAAAGAAGCGGGCATAAAAAGCAAATATGAAGGAGAAACCTTTGTTTTATTAAATGGTTTTCATTTTGAGAATCAAGTCTATGAAAGACAAGCTAATGGTAAAGGAGATTATAAAAATAGAGGTGAGAAAAGAATTTTACCTATTAAATATACTCCAGACTTTATAGGTGAAGATTTTATAATTGAAACAAAAGGTAGAGCTAATGAATCATTTCCTATGCGATGGAAACTATTTAAACAATTAGTAACTAATCAATTTCCGGGATATACTATTTATAAACCTCAAAATCAATTAGAATGCCAAGAGACAGTAAGGTTAATCCTTTCCAAGCAAAAAAAATAGCAAGACAGAAATACGCTGAGCGCCAGATAGACAAGTTTGTTAAATGGAGCTGGGAGGTTAAAGGAAAAATCAAATATAAAGATATAGTTGAATTACAAAAAAAACATGGAATTATATGAATTTTAAAAAAGATGAAGACAAAGGAGCTTGGATCCTAGAGCTAGGAACTTATCCAGGTATATGCCTAGGTATGAGAACATATGCTGAATCAGAACAAACTACGTATGTGCTATACATACCTTTTGTTGATCTAGCCTTAACCGTTTATAAATAATGGGACTGTTCGATGAGCGCGTAGCGTATAAGCCTTTTGAGTATCCAGAATACTACACAGAGGGATGGTTAAAGCAAGCACAAGCATTTTGGTTACATACTGAAATAAGCATGCAAAGTGATATTAAAGATTGGAATGAAAAATTAGATGAAAAAGAAAAACACCTTGTCGGGAACATACTTCTTGGATTCGCACAAACAGAATGCGCGGTATCAGACTATTGGACCCAGAAAGTTGTATCGTGGTTTCCTAAACACGAAATCCAGCAGATGGCTATGATGTTTGGGTCACAAGAAACGGTACACGCTGTAGCTTACAGCTATTTAAACGAAACATTAAAACTAGAAGACTATGAAGCATTTCTACATGAACCAGCTACTGCTGAGCGGTTTAATAATTTGGTTGCTTACAGCGGTAAGTCTACTATTGGTATTGCGAAATCGTTGGCAGTATTTAGCGCATTCGCAGAAGGCGTTAGCTTATATTCTGCTTTTGCTGTATTGTATTCATTTCAGTTACGCAATTTACTTAAAGGTATAGGACAACAAATGAAATGGTCTGTAAGAGACGAATCATTACATAGTAAAATGGGTTGTCAGTTATTCAGACACATGTGTGAAGAGGATAATCAATTGCTAGATCTTTGTCGTGAGGACATTATTAAATCAGCAGAAGCGATGGTTCAATTAGAAACTAGCTATATTAGCAAAATGTTTGAAATGGGCGATATAGAAGGCATTTCAGCAAACGATTTAAAACACTTTATAAAGAAAAGATCAAATGAAAAACTTGTGGAACTCGGGTATGTTGACTTGGGAAACTATTTTGCGTATGACACGAAAGCAGCTGGTAACCTTGATTGGTTTTACCATCTTACCGGGGGCGTCACTCATACTGATTTCTTCGCTATTCGTCCGACCGACTACTCGAAAGCTGGTGAAGGTGAAGATTATGAAGATATTTGGTAAACTTAAAAAACAATAAAATGAAAGAACAGACTTTATTAGAAATGAAAAATAAAATTGAGACTTTAGGTAAGATAACAAACTATCTTATGGCAGAAGCTCAAAACTTTAAAGACTTAGGAGTAGGTACTTTAGAAACAATTAAATTAATGCCTGGGTATGATCATGCTATTTCTGAACTACAGACAAAAGCAGCGGAGGATATTGCAGAGAAAAAACTAGAAATATAATATGTGGAATGAAAACTGGATTAAAGGAGAAGATTATCCTTCGTGGGGTAATACAGACGTATACAAGAAGACTATATCCGGGGGATATTTATTCGACGGAGAAACGCCTAAAGAAGCATACCAAAGAGTCTCTAAAACAGTTGCTCGTAGGTTATATAAGCCTGAAATGGCTGAAACGTTTTTTAACTACATATGGAATGGATGGCTATGTCTTGCCAGTCCGGTCTTATCTAATACTGGTACTGATCGTGGCCTCCCTATCAGTTGCTTTGGGATTGATGTTGCAGACTCTATCCAAGACATAGGTCAAAAGAATTTAGAAATGATGTTGCTAGCTAAACATGGAGGAGGAGTTGGCATCGGTATTAATCAGATCAGACCCGCTGGCGCTAAAATAACAGGTAATGGAACATCAGATGGAGTTGTACCCTTCGCTAAAATTTATGACTCAACAATACTCGCAACTAATCAAGGATCTGTCAGAAGAGGAGCTGCTTCCGTTAACATTAACATTGAGCACGATGATTTTGAAGACTGGCTTGAAATTAGAGAACCAAAAGGTGACGTCAATAGACAATCACTTAACTTACATCAATGCGCAATTGTCGGTGATAAATTTATGCGTAAGCTTGAACAAGGCGATGCAGAAGCTAGGAATAGATGGAGTAAACTTCTTAGAAAACGAAAAGCAACTGGAGAGCCGTATATCATGTTTAAAGGAAATGTTAACAAAGCAAACCCTGAAGCATATAAACAAAACGGATTAAAAGTTCATATGACTAACATATGTTCTGAAATTACACTGCATACCGATGAAAATCACAGTTTTGTATGCTGTTTATCATCATTAAATTTAGCTAAGTATGAAGAGTGGAAAGACACTAATCTTATATATGACGCCATTTATTTTCTTGATGGCGTTATGGAAGAATTTATTCAAAAAGCAAAAGGCTTACGAGGATTCGAGAATTCTATTCGATCTGCACAGAAAGGGAGAGCATTGGGCTTGGGGGCACTTGGATGGCACACATACTTACAGGAAAAGGGAATTCCTTTCGAAGGTTTACTCGCTCAGTTTGAAACTAGGAAAATATTTTCGCAAATTAAAATTGAAAGCGAACGCGCCTCAATGGACCTTGCCGATATTTATGGCGAACCTTTATGGTGTGTTGGTACTGGTATGCGTAATACTCATTTGCGTGCTGTTGCTCCCACTGTTTCTAATAGTAAGCTTAGTGGTAATGTTTCTGCGGGGATAGAACCTTGGGCTGCTAATGTATTTACAGAGCAAAGCGCTAAAGGAACTTTTATAAGGAAGAATCCTACATTAGTTAAGTTATTAAGAAAACATAAATTAAACAATGAAACAATATGGAATAAAATATTGGCTGACGGAGGTTCGGTTCAAGATATACCAGAACTTGATGGGATTGTTGTTGGTCACGACATACCTGCTAAAGAAGTATTTAAAACGTTTAAGGAAATTAATCAATTGGAGTTAGTCAAGCAAGCCGGATTAAGACAACAATATATAGATCAATCAGTAAGTTTAAATTTAGCATTTCCAAGTGAAGCTACACCGAAGTGGCTTAACAAAGTACACCTGGAAGCGTGGAAAAACGGAGTGAAGACTTTATATTATACAAGAACAGAAAGTGTTCTACGTGGGGATATTGCACAGGAAGCAATGAATGATGATTGCATAGCGTGTGATGGATAAGAGTTATAACTATTTATATAGTATAATAACTTTTGGTTAGTTAGTTAGTTAGTTAGTTAGTTAGTTAGTTAGTTGAAAAATTGGGAGGTTTAGTTAGCCTCCCTTTTTTTATTTCTTTTTACAACTACCCTTAGCACCTTTCTTTGTGCCAGACACTCGTTTATAACCTTTCCAGCATTTAGCGGGAGATTCATGTCCGTAACCATCTTCTTTTAGATCTAAGTGTTCTTGATTTGTTTCAGCATTAACCTCTTTGCCAGATTTGCTATACATCTTGTGTTCTTTAAACTTAGCAGGAGATCCTATGTGATAGCCATTGTTTCCTAACAAGCCTAAGCCTTGTGGCCCAATTCCTTTTGTTCTCATATTTATTTAGTTATTGTTTTAGACCAGCGAGCTCTAGTTCCCCTGGTATCATAATGTGTAAATGTATTATACAAACCTAATCCTCCTTGATCAATTTCCTCAGACTTTATTAAGCCTTCTATTATCTTTGATAATTCTTTAACAGATAATTTTTTAGATTTAATATCTGCAGCTTTACCTAAAGGATGCTGAGATAAATCATTACTTCCAACATCTAGATTATGAGATCTACATCTATAAGCATTAGTTAAATCTAATCTACCTACAACATTTCTTATTATTTGTAAGTTATCCGCTAAATTAATCACGTTTTTCTTTACAAATTCAGGCATTTTACAACCACATTTGCATTCAAACTCTTCTAAACTAAAATTATTTGTTAGTTTCATTCATCATCTTTTTTCTTGACATAAGACCATTTTGCCACTGTGTAACCTATTGTAACTATTAATAATATTATTTTTAACCAATCCTCAAGCTGAGTATATGTAGTTACACCTATTGTACTTCCGTTTATAATATACAATTTTAATTCACTTACGCTCATGTTTTTTTATTTCTTCCAGTTAGACTTTTTCCACGTTTTTTTCCACTCTTTTACTGTACCAAACCCTTTTTTCTTAGGTCCTGTTTCAATTAATCCTAAATCCCATTGACTATAACCTAACATCAATGCTATTGATTGCCATAATTTTGTATCATTGTCCATAGCTACTCTTAAATTATCTGCCTTTTTAATAGCTCTATCTAAAGGAACATTAGTTAAAGCAGATACAACTTGGCCTCCAGCATAAAAAGCAGGATTATCTAAGCCATAACCAACCATTTTATCTCTAATTTTAGAATAACTAAATGCTCTACCAGCACTTTGTAATTTTCGTATTTTAGAAGATAAAGGTGGTGATAAATCCAGAACCTTATCTGCAGCCTTAGTAAAATCGGGTCTGTCAGATTTCGACTGTTTATCAATTTCCATTACTATATTTTTACCAGTGGAAACTATAGCTCCATAGATACCTAAACCTCTAAGTATAGTATCCATCATTGAGTTTGCTATTCTAAGTTCCTTTTTATCTATCTCCTCTTCATCATCTCCTAATGCTAAACTTGCAAATAAAGCTGATTGTAAACTAGAAAATATAACGTTTTGAATAAAAGTATAATAAACTATTTTAGATATATTAGATTTAGGATCGCCTCTGTTGTTTTTAAGATCCAAGAAAGCCTTTTTAGTTAATCTCATGTATTGCATAGGCGTGTTTGCGAAAGCTAATATAATACGTCCTAATGGGCTTGCTTGTTGTTGCGATATTCTATCTGGTCTTGATGATTGTTGTGTTTCTTCTGCTACTTCTTGAAAATCTAAGAAAGCTTGTTGTTCAGCGGCTTTAGTATCTAGTCCTTCAGACTTATATTTATTAATTCTATTCCTTATAAATGAAGCGCCACCCATTGCAATAGCAAAACTATCCGCCATTTGTGTAGGTAAGAATCCCATTTTTAATATAGAAGATAATACTGCCTTTGATTTGTTAGTAGCAGATTCTGCTGCACTAGCGATATCATCTGCATTCACATCATTCTTTAATCCAGATCTTCTTTGTTTAAGAAAATCAGAGTTAAATAACATTGCAAAATCTGACCAAAATTGTTTCTGATTAGCAAATGCAGCAGCGGCTTTAGCAGGATTATTATCCCCCCAGTTAATAAAGTTAGCTATAGATAATGTTTGTAGTAATGCTGATCTTGTATTGAAAAACATTATTGTACCTACAGAATCGTTTATCCAATTCATAAATTTATTAGTAAGCTTGTTAGCTCCAGAAGGTCTATTTCTACCAGACTTCATTCGGTAAAGCATGTCTTCCATAGCCTCTACATAATTGTCGCCGTATACTGCTCTAAGTTTATTTAAATTTTCTTTAGAAAATATTACATCCACATTGTCTTGCCATTCCTGTAGAAACTCAGCTCTCTTAGCGGTGTTAACCATGTTAATAATGTCAGTAGTAACTGTACCTGCTAGCCATCCATTGTCTGGTTCTGGGTAGCCATTAAATGCTTGCTCCAATTCTTTAGCAAAACCTAATAAACCTGGACTATTATTTACTAAATCTATTAATTCTTTTTGATCTGTTTTAGATAAACCTGGTATTGCAACACCTGCTTTAGCCCAAAGATACACTCTTACTGCAGCTTCATTTGTAAATCCAGTATCACCTATTTTTTCTAATCCCTTAGGAATGTTTTTAACACGCTTCTTTAAAGCTTTTACCATAGCGGTAGTTTGTTGCTTATAAGATTCAAAATTTCTAATACCTTTAGCAAAAGGATTAAATAATTTTTCTTTAAACCAAGCTGCATTAGCGTCTCCGTCAGCGCTTTCACCCAACAATCTACTTAAAAGACCTGCAAAATCATCAGCGGATGGTGGAATAAAAAACTTAAATTTGCCTTTGTTCCTACCTCTTACTTTACCTTTAGCATCAGAATATCTTTTTTTACTTTCTACACCTGTCGCACCTTCTACTATATCATTAAATTCGTTATCTAAATCTTTAGACAATCGTAATTGTGGTTGTTCAAATACTTTTTCAATACCTTCTTTTGTTTCAAGAGTATAAGATGAATTTTTTAAAGTACTAGCAACAATTTTTGGTTCAGATATTAAGCTCATGTAAACCGTACCTTTCTTTTGAACAGATCCTCTTTTAACTCGAACTGTTCCCTTAAAAGATGCATCTAATTCAGGTACGCCTAAATTATGTATATCTTTACCCATAAAATATAAGCCCTTGCCTCCTATTTGTATATAGTATACGCCTTTTTTATTATAGTGATTAGCTACTCTTGATTTATCTAATTCTTCTGTTAATTGTATAAACTCTTTATAAGGTTTTGAGTTTACAGCTTTTTCATAAGTTTTTTTGCTTATAGAAGTTTTCAAAGGAATAGATTTAATATTTGTTCCTTCTTCTTTATTTACTATATCTAATATTTTTTGTAAGTTAGCAGAGCCTTCTTGCGCTCTAGCTACTAAGCTTACTCCTCCAGGTATAGTAGTCGGATCTAATTTTTCACCATTTTTTCTTAAGATAACTACACCATCTTCTATACCTAATGTTACTTGGCCAAATCTAACTTTAATATTCTTTTTAACCTCTAATAGTATTTTTATTTTTTTACCATTATTTCTAGTAAATACAATCTCAATATCACCTCCTCCAGTACTATCGTAACCTTTAGATCCTTGCTGACCTTTTTTATCTTTTGTTATAATACTTAAACCAGATATATTTCTAGCTGCAGATTTTAAAGTCTTTAATACTAAAGATTCATATACAACTCCACCAAAAGCATTACCTGTAAGTCGACCTTTATCAATTAAATCATATATAAAATTCTTTATTCTAGCTGGAAACTTTAAAAATTCTGCACTATCTGCATCAAGCCTAGAAGCTGCATAAATATTATAAGTTCCTTTTTTATCTCTTAAATCAGGTCCTTGCAAAGAGAATTGTATAACATCAAAACCTTTGGCCTCACCTTTATATCTATCAATTTTAGATTCTAAATCGTTAATTTGGGCATCGATAACTATTTTATTAGCTATATCTATAGCAGTTTCAGGAGCAATAGATTGTCTTGCTATTAAGTTAGAAATATTTTCTTCAGTAGCATAATCAGCTACGATCTCTTTAGTAATAGGAGTTATTATTTCTCTTGCTAATTGCTTTTGTCTTTCTAATATAGTATTCTTTTTACCTTTAAGAAAATAAGTTAAAAACGTTGTCTTATCTGTAGGCGGTATTTTATATATAGGATTACCTTCAGCAGTTAATTCTCTACCTAATCTTTCTATTTTAAATAAATTACCATAACTTTTTTTAATAGTTTTTATAGGCAAAGCTTTAGTAACAATGTCAAAAGATTTTTTACTATTTAAAAAATCTATATAACCAGCAGGTATAACAACCTTACCTTTAGATTCGCCAATAGCTCCCCATTTCTTTAAAATCTTTTTAAATAATGTTTTATCTATATAATTTTCTAACCAAGATATAATATAAGTATCTCTACCTTTTTTAACTGAAATCATTTCAGATAATGTACCTTTGGCTGCACGTGTTTTAAGCTCCTTATCTAGCTCTGATTCTATCTCTAATATAAGTTTATCATCAACCATATCAAGCTGATCAAACGTGGCCTGACCACGCTCTACTGTTCCAGATCTGTCAATGCTTTGTGTATCTACTGTAGAAACAACGTCTTTTGCCGCATCTACATCCTTTTTAATACCTCCGTCTTCTTGAGATTCGATACCCAATCGTTTAGCTAAATCATTTGCTCTTAAGTAACTTCTGTTTACTATAAATTTTTCTAATTCCTGGGAACCGTTATACTCATTCAAAGTCATAGCTTCAATGTCACTACGCATAGATTCTTTAAATGAATCCCTAGTTACATTTCTTTTTGCGTCGTCTGCAATTGGATCATATAAAGCCTTTGTTCTATTTGTAACAACTTTGTCTATAATTTCTTTAATGCTTGATAAAACTTTTTGTTCTAATCTAGTCTGCTTAGGAGATTTTATAGGTTCTTTATTATACTTTTTAGCTAACGCTGCATTCTCTTCTGCTAACTGTTTAATACTAGCTATATCAGCCGATGTTTCAGTACTTTGTTCCGGCGTTAAAGTTTTAGATAAATTCATATCTACTGAAGAAGAATCAGATAAATCTATATCACCTAAAGCTTTAGACGCAGCCTCTGTTAAAGACCCTTGCTCTGCACTTATATCATATTCTTTTACAAAGTTATATACATCTTTACCAGACTCAAAAGATATATTGTCATAACCTTTGCTTTTAAACACACCTGTAATAGCTCCACTTATTTTTTCAAAAGTGGTTTTATCATAGTTAATTTGTTTTTTTCTTAAAGCATCTGCAAAAACATTTATATATTCAGTATTGTATTGATTAGCTGTAGTATAACCTCTAGTTCTCATTGATTTATCTACAAAAGCTCTTTGAGAAGAAGTCATAGCTCTTCTAAATTGTTTTACAATTTTACCTTGTTGTTTTGAATCCCCTATAAGTTTATTAAAAACAGGATGTAATACTTCGTGAGCTCCTACATTTATTGCTCCTTGTTCTCTTGCAACTTCTTTATTTATTAGTATTTGATTGCCAATGGAGAATCCGTGAATATTACCTTTTGAATCTTTAAATGTTTTTCTATCTTTAGCGGATACATTCTTAAGTTTGTTTACTGCTCCTTGTATTGCTTTTGTACTTTCGTAAACTTTAAAAATTAAGCCTCTGCTTTCAGCTTCCGTTCTAGCAAATTCTATGTTTTTATCAAGCTCCATGCTAACAAGAGCTTTACGGGAAGCATCGTATTCCGCTTTAAAACCTGTAGCCCCAGCACTATATTGCTCTTCTGTAATTTCACCTCTTCTAAACTTTTTACTAAGCTCAGTAATTTTATAAGCTGCAGCATCCCTTAGATCAGTTAAGTTTTCAACCTCACTTAATTGCCCCTTACTTAAGCTATTATAAATATCATTACCTTTTCGTATTGAATCTGCAATATCGCTGTCGGTTTGATCTATTTCCTTTTGAATACCTTCTTTAACAAGTTTGTCTTTAGTGGTATTATATTTTGTTCTTAGCTTAGCTAATTTATTTATGTTTTTATCTACAGCATCACCATCAACAGTTGTCCTAATAGAATTCATAGCCTTAACTGAGTAAGTAGAAGCCGTCATTCCGCTACCACCTATAAAACCTTGAAGACCAGCTTCTAAACCTTCTTGACTAGTTACAGCATCTACAACTGTTTTCATTATTTGAGATTCATTGTCCGTACCAGCTACAGATCCTAAATTATTGTTAACCTCATCAGCAGCATGTTGTAGTATTTCTGTAGTAAATTCAGTTGCCCCAGTAGCAAGCATATTCATCGCAGACCTTGCTCCTTTATTATATATAAGTTTTTCAGCAAGATATTTACTACCCATACCCATCAAGCTGTTTCCTCCAGATCCTTTTAACGCACCTTTCGCTCCTTTAGCAACTGCTCCAAAACCTATAAATTCTAAGGCAGTAGATATAGCTCCCATACCAATAGGTATTGCTTCGTCTGCTTGATCTGATAAAACTAATTCATTAAAAGTAACACCTAAGTTTTCAGCTTTTAATTTATTAAAGTTAACATAGTTTTCAGCAACATAATCCATTAAAAAACCAAAACCAACTGTACCAGCACCAAAACCGATACTACCTATCATACTAGTAATAGCATTTACTCCCCCCGCTAAAGCTCCTCCAACATCACCGTTTTTAACACTTTCAATAATACCTAATGTTTCTTTGGATTGTAATTTTTCTTCCTTATATTTATCTAAAGACCCACCTTCTTCAAGCATATCTTTAGATCCTATTCCTCCTACTAGCCATTGAGGTTTACCGTCAACAAATTTATCAACACCTTCTTGGCCAAATAAACCGGAGTACACTGCATTGGTAGCTATATCTAAAGAAGCGTTAGCTCCTTCGTCGGTAAACCAAAATTCATATACATCTTCTAGCTGCTCTCCCATATTAGAGAAAGAATTTTTAATCGATTGCCAAGCCGATAAACCACTTTCCGATTCTGAACCCGTATCTTTTTTTCCTGACTCCACACTTGGATCCGCACTTGCAGAGTCGTTTGTCTTTGCTACAAGAGCATTGCTTTTCCATTCGCTAAATTCGCTTTTTGTATAATCGTTATCCTTTAAATAATTGTATACATTAGCTTGCACATCTTCATTTTCATTTAGATTTGTTTGCCATGCATCAAAGTCTGAATCCGTTTTACCTTTTGAAGATAATTCGTTCCATATGTTTTTTAAAATATCGTCTGCCATAAAATTTGATTTAACCGAAGTTACCTGTTGATTCTACTTTTTCTTCTTTAACTATTACCTCTTCATTGTTCTGCTCTTGCTTCTGACCTCTGCCGCTATAAGTATCGTATTGACCTAAATGATAGTTTTGGGCTTTGCCAGAGAAGCCTGAGTTTTGTATGTAAAATTCATATAAAGCTTGAGGATTATTTACATCTATATTTGTTCCATAAGAATTTGCAGGATTTGAAGCATCAAATTTAAATATTTGAGCATTACCGTATTCTTTAGTAAAAGCTATATCAGCCTCTTCCATTTCGTCTTCATCAAAACCATTTCCTGCTGCGAATCGAACAAGCATTCTATCTCTACTAATGTAAGGATTTGATTTAGCTGTAGGATCAATAGCATTTATTTGATTAACTATACTATTGTTTTTATCAATACCAGGAGTTCCATTTGCTAATTCAGAGAATCCCATTGCCTTATTAATAACAGGACCTGATAAATCAATTTCATCATTTAAAGCTCCGCTAAAACCAGTCTTGCTTCCTCTTCTTCCGCTTCCACTATTTGCTGGTCTTTTTTCAGCAGCGCCTTGAGCAGCGCTATCCACCATTGCATTCATGTAACTATTAAGAACTTGTTCTCTTAATAAATCTTCATTAGCCGGTTCAAAAAGCGATGGATCTTCTAAATTTAAACCACCGTCAATTAAAAAATCATCAGATGCTAAAGATAGCAATGTATCTCTACCTCCTGAATTTATCATGTTTTTTAATTTGTTCCTAACCATATTTTGCCTAGCACCGCTTAAAGATTTACCTGCGCTATACACGCTCTCGTTTAGTTGCAAAATTTTATCAGCAGAAGCAAAGTCTTTTAAGAAAGGTTTTTCTATAGTAGCATAGTTAGAATACTTGCCATCACTTTCATTCCAAAAGTTTAAGTTACCTCCTTCGCCAATTCCCATTACGCCTTGATCTGTAAATATATCGCCAGCACTTTTTAAAGCACCTAATTTATTACCATCAGATAATCGTTGATCATCAAAATCTTTTAAATAAGCTATTTTTTCTTGCTTGTATGTACCCATTTGACCGGCTAAGTTCCTAAAGCTGCTTTGAATACCATTCATTTTGTCTCTAAGTTCCATGTACATCCCAGAAGAAGGATCATCTATTTTAGCTATTTGAGTAGCATACTCCGCATATTTTTGTTTGTTTTCTACTAAGTAGTTAGAAACTGCTGAATTTTGTTCTCCTGTTAATTGAGTTAAATCAATATCAGAGTTTAATGAATTTATATAAGCACCTACTTTATTATTAACTAAAGCTTTTTTAGCCATATTTTGAGCAGTTATTATAGCTAATTCCTGTCCTGTCTCTTTTGCTACGGCTTGAGCACGAGCTCCCCAGGTAGATTCTTTACTCTGACCTAACGCAGCGGCACCTCTTACTAAATTTATATTCATAGTTTTATTATTTATCCGTTAAGCCCCGTTTCCAGGTGCGCCTAAAAATTCTCCAAAAGCACCACCTTTATCAATTGCTCCAGAAGCAAACCCTCCTAATGTTGCACCAACTACTCCAGTAACACCTCCTACTATGCTATTAGTAGCATCTTGTCTTGCTTTATTTGCTGCACCTAATCGTTGTTGCGACATACCTAACAATGTTTCTGTTTTGTCTTTTTCAGCGTCTCTAGATATTAATTCACCTTTTCTTTCGTATAATTGTAAATTCCCTGCTTGCTGACGTTCTGCTGCTTGATTATTTTGTTCTTGCCTTCCAATATCCAATGAAGCTTGTTGTGTTTGTGACTGTTGCTGACCGGCTAATGATTGAGCTAAAGCAGCAATTCCAGATCCACCTGCCGCACCCTGAAGTCCTGACATAACATTAGACAATCCTTGATTAGATTGTTGAGCAGCAAACTGCGCAGCGCCTTGATTAACCGTAAGGTCTTCTTGGGTATTTTCCATATTTTGATAAACATTAGACGTATCTAAGCCTTCAAATTGTGCTTTTCTATTATTGTATTCTCCTTGAGCTGCACGTTGCTCACGCTTTCTTTTTCCGCTACCTATTATTCCGCTAGCTATTCCGGTAAGACCACCTACTATTTGTCCTATCATTTAATTAAGTTTTATAGTTTTATTATTACGTATTATTTGCTACTCTCAAATACCTGCGAACCAACCAAAAACAATTCCGCGTAATCAACGGAATCATTCTTGAACTGCATTTCGGCATAGTACCCCTTCAGACTATTAGTGTTTACACTAGCGGTTTTACTAAAAAGTATAAAGCTAGTTAATACAGGTCTAATTTGGCTTGGACTTATTTCAGCAGTAATAGACGTTGCTGTCAATGCTGTTATTAAACCTATAACCTTAATGTCTTTACCATTAATGTCGTTAGTATAATAAACAGTATCACCTATTTGAACAGAAGTGTTTAACGGTTGTAAGAATGTTAATGTTATTGAATCCATAATTAGTTTTTATTTTATTATGTACAGCTACTATCAGGACAGCATATTCTAAGAAGTTGCCATTGTGTTCCGTTTGCTCCTGTTACTCTAACTGTAACTTGTGAGTTTGTTTGATAATCCGCTGCCGTATATGGCCACCATACAATCTGCTGATAACTACCAAGAGTTGCTGTATAACCTGTATCGTTATAAAATTCAGTTGTTCTAAGTGGAGCTGGGTTTATTGCAGACGTACCTATGAAGTAGGCGTTTGCGTTTGCTTGAACTGAAGTAGGGAGTGTGTTTGAAGGCTCTGTACCGTAAACGTTATCAAAAGCTGGTGTTCCAAAATTACCACTTGCAGCCCAACCAGTTGTTGCTTTTTTAGTTCCGCTAGCTGTACCATGTATAATCTCTAACTTATCCCCAATACCATACGCGTTAAGAGCAAAAGATATAAGACCTCCAGCACTATCTAAACTTACGCTTAAATCTGTTATACCAGGGCCACCAGCTGAAACACTCGAGTTACAAGGAACAGATACATTAGCAGCAAATGTTAATACTGCACCATAACCTAAGCCACTTTCATTCCTAACAAAAGCTCTAACGTAATAAGTGCTACCAGCAGTTAAACCTGTAATGGAACTAGCAAACCCGGCGGTACCACCACCTTGAGTTGTTGCTCCAAGTATTGTAGCAAAATTAGCAACTGTACTCCATTGTATACCTTTGTCTGATATAGTTCCACCACCGTCTGTTATGGTTCCACCTCCACTTGTTGCTGTGGTGCCTGTTATATTTGTAACTGTAGTAGTTATAATCGTAGGAGTAGTAACTGACTGTAAAAAGTTATCAAGATTAAGTTCGCTTAATAAAGCCTGAGTTCCTACCGTACCGATGTCTGTGTCTAAACCTATTACTAAAGTTTTAGGATCTGAGGCGTTATTTATTGTTATAAGCAATGGATCTTGCACTGTTTGATTAGTTATAGGATCTCCTAATCCTTGATTTGACCAATCAGTATTAATAGGAGTTGTAGTAAAAATAAAGTCCTGACTACTTCCAGGCCTAGAAGCCGATACACTATAAGAACGAATCCCAGGAATTGCAAAAGGAGTAAAAGCTTTAGTATTCGCTGAACCAGTAGTTATACTTGAGCTGGTGCTAGTTAAAACAAAGCTAACGTTTTGTGATGTATATTGATATAATTGCCAAACAGAAGGTTGTCCTGCAACGCAAGGAGTATATGGTGATGTTGTGCAAAAAGAACTGGCTAAATCTCCAGTTAATGTGAATGTATAAACAACATTAACCAATGATGCTGGAAAAATTACGCTTTCAGTATCAAAGCCGGTACTATCTATTGTTCCTGAAAATTGACCAATCGTTGTACCCCCAACGCTTTCTGTAACTTGCAAAGCCCATGCCGCTCCAGTTATACCGGAAATTGTAATGATCCTAGTCTCACCAGATGTAAGTACATCCGTTGAATTTATAGAATAAGATTGTATTTTTACAGATGGGCTATATATTGCTGTTGCATTAGCTGTTAAGCAAATTTCATCGCTGCTAACATTTGTTTGTGGAAACTTATATACAACAGTAAAAACAACTTGCGTTAATTGATTAGCAGCATTATAAGTCTTAACACTTGTAATAGTATAATTACTTACAATACCTATATTTAAAGCTAATACGGGTTCTACCTCAAAGAAAAAACCTGTGCTAGCAACAACACTTTGTGTTAATACTGTAGCTGTTGTATTAAAATCGCCATTAACAGCGTAAGCAGAAGGAAGATCTCCTGAAGCCGGTAACGATACATTAGATGTACCACAAGCTTTTAATGTACCAGATAATGTAACTTGGGTTTGCTCAGCATAACCAGTAGCGCAAATGTCTATTAAGACATCGTTAGCAGGCATTACACTAGGCGAAATATAAGTAACCAGGCATGTTATGTTTGCTCCCGATTGTGAAAAAACAACGCTACTCACATTGGTTGGCAATGGAGCTGTTGCAGAAAAATTGCTAGCATTTATAGTAAATCCAGTGTTTGGTGTTAATAATAAAGCAACAGACGGATTATCTAATGTCCAGTCTACTCCGGTGGTTTCATCGAAGCTTACTATGGTTGCTGAAAAGTTACTTATATTTATTGATGCCATACTTATGGTGTTGTAATTATTTCTCCTGTTAATACATTTATAGTTACTGCACTATTGTTTGGTTGTCTTGCTGAATATATTTCTACACCAGACTTAAATACTTGTAAATTTACTCCCGAGCCATGCGTGTTTAAGTTACCTCCTGCGTTAAATGCATCTGATATCAATCCAAAAGAAACAATCTCAGGATTTGGACCCGATGTGTTAGCAACTATAGTATTAGCAGTAGCTTGATCAATCGTAATTAAATTATATCTATCTCGCACTGAATAAAAATTATCAGTACTTGTTATGTATTTTTGGTACGGTGCAGTTGAATTTAATTCTGTGCTAGTAGTTCCTTGAGAAACCGCAGAAGGAATTGTAGTTGTACCTTCTACATCACCCGTAGCACTATTAGCAAATCCGTTAGCGTCTAAAGTAAACGTATCAAAATATCCAGTACCTAATGTATTTCCAACATAAGCTCTAGCTATGTCAGTTGTATTTCCAACTACTCTATATGTACCTCTATTACAACCATGTGCTGATGAATATGAAGCTTGCATTATTGTTACAAAACCTGTAACAGGATCTACGTAAGATCTCAAAGCTTGACTACCTCTTGTTGTAACTAAAAATTCTAAGTTTAATAAAGCAGCGTTAATCGTATCTCCTGCAATTTGCTGAATGCCAGTATTACCGTCAGGATCAACTACAGTTAGTGTAAAATCTACAGCGCTAGCTCCTCCAGTTACTGTACTGTTAGGAATATACCAATTTCCAGTACCGTCATTTAAAGGAAGAGGTTGATTCATCCAGCTTGGTAAACCAACAACTGTATTTATACTTAAAGTAGTAGAAGCGTGGTCAGGGTCTGCAATACCTATAGGATTATATGTGTAAACATCTCCATCTACTAATCCAGTAATTGCAGGTGAGGTTGTTGTAAAATATGGACCCTCTGCTACAGCTTCTATATTAATACTCATTTGAGTTGGATCACTACAAAGACCGGCACAACAAGCTGCTACCGTGAAAGAACCAGCACTACCATTGTAGTTTAAACTAGGAGTAAAAGTAAAACTACCCGTAGCATTAAGCACTAAAACACCTCCTGTGGTTGAATCAGTTATTAATTGGAAAGTTATAGCTGAAGAACAATTATTTGAATCAGTAATATTAAAATTACCTACAGTGTCTTCTACACCTTGAAAACTTTGACTTTGTAAAGTTATAGGTATAAGATCATTAAAACACGTAGCATCTAATCCAGTTGTAACTGTAAAATCTGTTATTGGAGGAACTACTATTACTGTGGGCCTACCAATACCTTGTACATTAAATTCTTTGGTACTAACATTTGTATTACAGTTGTCTATGAAAAAAGTATTTAATCCTTTTATGTAGTTAAAATATTTGCCTTCTTTTTCTACAAATTCAGACACTTGCCCTTCTTGCAAATCTGTTATAATAGAATTAGTATACCAACCTTTAGTTGTTTCAACTGATGTAGGTATTAATCTTTTACTTGTAATTTGTGCAAGTGAATACGTTTGTAAACTAGCTCCAACTCTATATATATATTCTTTAGAATTCGTTCCGCTATAACTTAAAGTTTTAAATCCTTTAATCGACGCTGGGTCTTCATTAAAAATTGTATTAAAAGAACTTTCGTAATAAGCCCCTAAGCTGTCATTGGATGGACCTATACCATAAAAGTTGTTGTACGAAGTATTAGAATTCATTTCCCAAATCCTACCTGATTTGAAAGTGTAGTAAACATTATTTAAACTAACACCGTTTTCTGGTATATATGTTTTTCTAGAAGTCCAACCGTTTAGATCGTCTTTGAAAGATACCGTAGTCGAATACGTAGGATATTCGTTAATAAATGCACCGCATTCCGGATCCTTATTAAGTCTATCTGTTTTACCAGCACCTAACGTTTGTTGCCAATAGGGAGTAAGACTATTAAAGGTAACATTGTAATTTCTCGCGCCGGCATCCCAAGAACCAATTATTTTTTTATTAATAGATAAATTATCCTGGAAAAAACCATGCATACCATAATCTGAAACAGGTGTTATTCCGTCATTAGATAACCTTATAACAGTTCCTCTATTTGAATCTACAAAATACATTCTAAATCCAAACTCAGCAAATGACTCTGGATTTGTACCAATACCGTACTCTCCTTGATATGTTATTGTTTGACCAAGAACAGCTCTATTAGATGTTACGTTTGTACTTCCGTCAGCGTTGAATAGAGCATCCTTATTAGCTAAAATCTTCATAGACTTATTCTCGCATAGTGTAATCAAATCAGTGTCTCTAGCGTACAGTTTTTGAATTGACCCATACTCTGGATTAACGTCTTTAGTTATACCTTCGGCTTGAATAAATTGATTTAAACCATTTACTCCCGATGTTGAATTAAATATTTGTGAAAATATTAATCCATTAGATCTTGTTTCTTGCTGATAAGGTTCGTCAAGAACAGCACTTGCTTTGACCCCATTATTTATAGTGGAAGCATTATAATCATCTCTTATTCTATCGGATTCTACCCCGTTACCAAATGAATAGCAATTAAACCAATCTAAATTGTGCACATTCCCATGTTCACTCATAGCGTAGTTGCCTGCTATTTCGTAATAAATATCTAGCTCAGCAGCTTCCTTAGGCTCTGTTTCAAAAATGGCCGGGTTACTACTTGAGAATGAATCATTAGAGGTATCTAACCCTAAAAATTCCATCCCTATAAAATTGTTACCTGCAGCACTTGTTGCTACAGTCCATTCAGCAATACCACTACCGTCTATTTGATCTGTTGGATCCCATTGTAAGCCAAACAAATTGCCTTGTATAGGTTCTATATCTAATACCCAGAAAGTTGTTTGATTTGTACCGTTTTCAAAATTATCCCAACTACCCCTAGTGTTTTTACAGTCGTAATTAGTTATTTTTCTTTCTACTGTTTTGTTTACCCTGTAAATAGTTCCGTTAGGATCAGATTTACCATTACCTGTATCAACAAATCTAAATAAAGAACCTTGAGTGTTTAGCTGAGTTAGTAAAGCAGGGTTACTTTTTGCTAAACCATTTTGTTTACCAGACCCATAACCTCCGGACCATCCAACTCTTATTTTACCGGGTGTACCTGTTCCTCCTAATGCTTCTGTACTTGCTCCCGCAAAGTTGCCCTTAGTACACTCAGTTGACACCGCAGATATATAAAATCGTTCATTAGAATCTTGAGCATCTTTTTTTGTCCAGTTATTACCGCCTGTATTGCCGTCACCCCAGAAGCTTGGTGCACGACGATTACCTTTTAGTAAATAAGTATAAGCTAGAGCTTTTCTTAAATAAGAACTGCTATTATTTGCACCAGCATTTGTTATTTTGCTTTCAAGTAAAGAATCTTGATTTACTTTAACAAAAAATCTTCCCGTAAATTCCGGTTTATTTAATGTTTGAATTTCAGCTAATTCTAATATTAATCCAGGAACTTTGTTACTAAACCCGTAAGGTTCCGTAGAAGTAAAATTCATGTCTGAACCAAAAGAGCTACTACAAATAATCCTTACCTGTTGATTATTAAGGTCAGTACCACCTCCTTGTAACCCAAAAGACGATATTTTATACCATTCACTAGTAGAATTTGCTGTTAAAACTCTTAACTGTAGTCCAGACTGAGTCCTGGTAACGTCTCCAAAATCTGCGTCAAATTTTTTAGCGCTATCAAACCAAATTTCACTAGCTCCTTCTGTTGGAAATCCTGCGGCGTCCTCCCACCCTGTAGCTTGTCCTTTAGACAATCTAGTTTCTTTTAAATATTGAGGAGCTTCATTTTCAATAGCTATAACTTTGTATCTAGCTTCTTCCGTTACAGGATTGTCGTTGTCATGCTCTTTTTTTAATGTAATAAAAGTTTCTTCATCAATCTTGTTTCTTTCAGCCGAAGGAAACGACAACCAAACGTTGCCATCTTCTGCATCGTAAAATCTATCCAAGCATATGTTATAATACTCTTGACTAGTTTCTTTTACATAATATTTAAAGGTTGAAAAAAGTTTATTCTGAGCGTAATAAGGTTTTGTATTAATTAACTGAGCTGTTATGCTGTTAGCAAATTGAGCTTCTTCTTTTTCAATTATAACAGAAGCGTCCTTACCTGTAAATACAGGTGTAGTTCTTCCGTATTCATCCTGGTAAGAAACACCTATTTGGTAGGTTCTAATGCTTTTTAGGGATGGGAATACTCTATTTCCATCTAAGCCAACCCCTTGGGTAACACCTACATCATCTACTGTTAATATTTCTTGTGAACGAGACGCTACGTTTAGATTAATTTGTAATTGATTAAGATCAGATGACAATACGTTAAAGTTCTGCGTATAATTTGCAAATACTAATCTATTAGCCACTACTTCCTGTCCTAAAGCAAATCTAGGTACGTTATCGTAGGGTCTTAACAATTGATTGCTTTGTACAACGGATGATATTATTTCACTCGTTATATTAAATTTATTGGCAGTCCATTCTAAATCTGTTTTTTTAAAAGTGTCAACCACATAAACATTAGCATTGTTTGATGCTTTGTACAAAATGTCTACACTTGTTACTCCCTTCGGTATATCTGTTGGTATAAAGTTTGAAATTTCCAGCTGCCTTATATTATTAACCATACCTAGGTTATAGCCTTGTTTAGGCGAATAATTAAACTCTCCTGGCAAAAATGCAGGATTAGTAAAAGGAGAATATGCTGATAACTCGTTATTTTTATATTTATACCTGTAACCAAATCTAGCAAACCTAAATTCAAAAAAAGGTGGTTTTTGTTCTAAAATAACATTGTAAAGAGATGCTTGTGTAGATTCCCCGTCGTCACCCCTACCTACTGAAAGAACCGTAACTCTTGCTCCTGTTTGATACCCTACTGATCCTATTATGCTATCTATGCTAACACGAACGGTAGCTCCCGGATCCAAAGCATCGGCATCAGAACTTGTTAATAGTAACTTTTGCCCCACTCTATAAAAAGGTAAAGTTTGACCCTGCCACGATAAAGTTTGAAGACCATTAGCTGGAGTCATAGGCCCTATTTCAGTAGCTGCGCCTCCAGGTACCTGTGCGTAAAAGCTATATAAAGTAGTAGTTTCTATATTTGCAGGAAGTCCCTGATCATCTACAGCGCTCGTTGAATAAGCTGTTATTGTAGGAGGCTGCAGTGGAAACTTCTTTATAACAGTAGTATCTGATTCTATAAAATTTCTTCCGTATATTTTTGAATGGAAAATAAAGTTAGGTGTAGAACCTTCCCATTCAGATATATATATTTGCTTAGGCTCTGTTTGATTGTCTGTCCAAAGCAATATACCTTCTAATATATTTATACCTGTAATTAAATTATTAACATTAAAATTAAAAATATTTTGAGCATCTACTATTAATGGTAAAGTAACTTGAGTAATAGTGTTGTAACTAACTATTGCATCATTAGTATCTGAAGTAATAAACCAGTATATTATATCTGAATTAGGCTCCGCAATAGAACCTATACAAGTAGCGTTAGGTAATTGACTTATATACACGCTTGAATCCCATGTAGTATTTTTGCCTGTGCTATCATTATAATTAGAATAGGCTTTTTCAGTATTTCCTTTTAAATTCTGAAACGTACCTACCTGAGAAGTATCAGATGAAGCAACTTCTAAATTTAGAGCATCTCGGTATTGGCCGCTAGGAACAAGTCTTTCATCAAGATCTTTGTTCATTTTTCCAGATTGGAAAGCATGTACAATCTCTGGCATAGGTTAGTGTTTTATAATTTTAGATTTATTACGCATTACTTGTGTAATTTCTTCAATTTTAATATTAGATAATCTTAATTTAGCAGTTCTTTTTGCAGCTCCTCTTTCTTTTTTAAATCTAGAAACTAAATACTCAGGAACATTTGTTCTTGTTGAAAGTATTGCATAAGCCATGTACTTATATAAGGCATCTTCTGCAAATTTATGTACAGACATGTCCTCGTCTTTTTGTACACCGTCTGATATATATTTTAAAGTAACTATTCTTCCAACAAAGCTTGAATCAAAAAATATAATACCCTGCAATTGATCTATATAAAATACACCATTTGTTTGAGCTTGCTCTGGTGATAATCCGTATCGTTGCCCGTAATGGTTTATAGCTACAATTTCTCTTGTAGGTAAATCTAAATTTTGATTAGGTGTACTTCTTTGAAACTTTTTTTGTGTTTCGGATGATTGCGCAGAAACTATTTCACGATCCTGTTCGTCAAATAAGTATTCATAGTTATCATCTTGTAATATAGGAAAAGGATTACTTGTTTTCATAGCAGGATATATAACTCTTTCAATACCATTACTATCTGTCCATGTAAGTTTTACGTAATTTACATAATCTTTTGGCAAAACAAAGTTTAAGTTAGGTCCAACTTCAATTTCTTGACTTAATACTGAAGGTAGTATATCAAAACTAAATTCTTGTATACCACGTTGAGCGTGAAAAGCAACATCTGTTCTTTTTATTTTTGGAATGATTTTGTCTTCGCCTGTATATGATATAATAAAATTATTAATAATATCTTTTATACTGACAAATTGATAATTGCCATAATCTTCATCCCAGCTATTCCATATCCCGTCAGGGCCTAAATAGTATTGTTCGTCTGTTTGATTTATTAAACCCATATATTATGCTTTTTCTTGTCTAGTTGTTTCTTGTTCTTCTGCATTAAAAACTTGGTAAAGATTTAAATCTTTTATCAATATACCTGCTAGTTCTAGTATTTTAACAACAAGATCCGCTTCGTCTGAATCATGCAATTCAAAATCCACAGAATTATTAGCATCATATAAAGGTTCATTAAATACCATTTGATAAGCCCACTGCACAGAAGCTGGAGATTTTATATAAAAATATTCTACGTCTGCTATTGCAGTAATTTCTATGTCTCCGTATATTTTAATACCAGATGAATTTGATACGAAAACAGGCCTAATGTTTTTGGGTTTTGTGAAAGGTGAAGCGTTTATATATAAGAATTCATTAGCGTTTATACGCTCTGCTTCTACATTTTCTATTGTAGTTATTCCAAACGAGTTTGTTGTGGAGTTTTTATATACTACAGTACCTAATCTATAAAGATCCGGAGGCTGTATAAAGAAGTTACCGGGACGAGTTGGTGCGGTTGTTGCTTCAAATATATTAATTTTTTCATTAAGTAAAGTTACCATATCGGAGTACTCTGTACTGTTTCCTGGTATTCTACCAAATTGATTTATGTCATAGAAATATTGTTCAAATATATCTTGTTGTGCTTGATTAGCAAAAAGATTAAATTCTTGAGGTGTAACATATCCTCTTTGTTCCTTGTTAAGGATTGCTAACACTCTCTGATAAACAGTATCTACGCTTACAGCCATTTGTATATTTTTTATTATTATAATAATTAGGCCACTATTACAGTAGCCTAACTACTATAGAGTAACTTATCTAAGTTTCTTTAATATTGCTTTGTAAACTTCCATTCCATCATCAGTCTTAAAATAAGAAGCTAATGCAGAATAAGGATGTTCGTCAAAAGGTATTGTCATTAATTTTCTACCACCATCTCCATATGTAAAAGTTCTTTGATCACTAGATAATTGCAAGAATCCTTGCTCTACCGCTTTAGCGCCAACATTTCTTAATTGTATGTGATCATCACTAGCTAAGTCTAAAAACAATACTGGATCTTTTTTAGCAAATAACATTATGTCTCTTTTAAGTTCACTAGAAGAAAGATTTGTAACTCCTTCTCCATATTCTGATCTTAAAATTGCTTCAGCGTGATCTATATCTAAGCTTTTAGCTTTAATTAAGGCTTCTAATTCTAATTCAATCCAATCTAAATGATTTTCAGAATCTTTCACCTCATCAAGTTCTTTATAAACAAGATCTTTTAAAGGATGATATATTGATAATAATTTTTGTAAATTTTGTTGTTCTTTGGGAACACTAATTTGCCCATTTCTTAATATGATACGACCTAAGGTTGATGTACCCATTTGCTCGTCTGCAAATATAGATTTTTGATTAGTAGCATATCTAATTTCTCTTTGTGAACCTAATTCTTTATCGAAATAAAGTAAAGGTTTACGAGAAGAATGCTTACATGGTAATGTAAATACTAAAGGAGAATTACCTGTTATTAAAAAGTATGTTCTATCTTTAAATTCAAATTCCGGTTTTACTTGTTTACTTACTTTTGGTTGAGTCGCAACCTCAACTTGTTTTGCTACTGTAGCTTGTTTAGCCATGATATAATAAGATTAAATATTTATAAGAGTAATGATTACCCCCGTAAATACAACGAGGGTAAAAATTACATTAATTAATTATGCTACTAAATTTTCTTTAATAACACAAAATTGTTTGCTGCTTGTACACATAAACATCTTTCTGATAAGAAGTGAACGTTCATTGCATCCTCGTCGCTTGTATAGTTTCCACCAACAGATCCAGTGATCCAAGATTTCATCTTTCTATCGTCAGCTTCAGAAGCTCTATAACGAATATGTAAGAATGGTCTTGAAATATTCTGTCCTAATTGTTGGTCATATACTGTAGACGTTCCAGCTGGAACCATTACACCTTCAATATCGTCAATTAATCCACGAGTAGTAGCATCATTTAAGTATTTCCAGTCAGTTTTGTAGAAATCATAAGATCCTCTACGGAAACCGCTAAATCCTAAGTTAAGTGCCATGTCTTCTGAATTGTTAAATACTCCGTAAGAAGTACCACCAGTTCCAAAACCATTTTGAGCAGCTAACATATTGTCAATAGCTAAAGCAGTACCTCTTCCTAAGAACATCATGTTCTCTTCAATAGCTCCTTGCTTATCAAGTTCCTGTAAAATAAGATCGAAATCAGCTAATCCAGCAGCTCCTCCAAAATCAGCATCAGAATAAACTAATCCTCTAGTTTCTAATGCAGCAAAAAGTCCATCAGAACCTGTAATAGTTCCTGCAGTACCAAATGATGCTGGTGAAGCAATAGGGTTAGTTGCAGTTTCTGCTTCTAACATAGCCATTTCTAATTGATCTTCAAAACGAATTCTAGCTTCATGCTCAGACTTTAAATACCATAAGTATCCAGAAGTTCCAGCTTCAGTAGTTACTTCAACCCATCCAATTTGAGCAGTATCAGAACCACTTACATTGTATTTATCTCTAAGGATAATAGGTTTGTTGTTAAACTGTTCGAAAGCAGCATCAACTGAAGTACCTGCTTTTTCAGATCCTTTTGCATATTCAGAACCGTATACAAATACCTTTCCATTAGCTGCAACAGGTGTAAGATTTCCTTTGTAACCTGCTACTGTTAATGTAGCAACTCCTGCAGCAACTGCAACACTTTGTACATAAGCTTTTTCAACTACTAGTCCGTTAGCACTAGCACATACGATAGTAGCTCCAGGTCCAATAAGATTTTGTGATGCTCCTCCTACTGCTGGAATAACTACAGTTGTAGTTGTTATAACAACTGGGTCATATGCAATGTGTAATCTACCTTGCTCAGACCATACTACTCTGTCTGAAGCCATAGGCATTTCTGCTCCTACCATACGTAAAAATCCAGAGATAGTACGGTTTCCGTATCTTTCTACTTCTTTTTCATATACTTCTGGTAAAAATTGTTGTGTAAAATCCATATCTGTTAAAGATAGGTAGTTGTCGTTAAACAACGTTTGTGTAGGTCTTGGTGTTAAATGCGCCAATGCGCCAACACTACCTGTAAATGTTCCTGCCATAATTGTAATTTTAAATTTTTATTATCTTTGTTTTATTCCAAACTTAGAAGAACCTGTAGATGTAACAGATTTAAACGTAGTTCCTGTAGAATGTTTGACGTTTTCATGAACACCTCTCGGACTCATATCAATATTCTTTGCATTGGTTACGCTTGCTTTCATGGCATCGGTTTTTCCTTGCTCATAAAAGTGTTTTGCAATTGCATCTGGGTTCATAGCTGTAAATAGAGACTTGTGATAACCCGCGGCGTCATTCATTTCATTTTTATCGTTCAAGAACTTCTTGACAAAATTATTGATATCTCCCTGGGTGTCTTTTACTTGGTCTGCGTTATTTACTTTGTAACGAAATTTCTTTTCACCAACATTGAAATCAAAACCTTTGAAATCATTGGAAAAAAGCTTTTCTGTTTTAGCATTAAACGTAGACACTTGATGTTCAGCTACTTTGGTTGCTTCTTGTTTTTCATTATTATAACGGTTGAAAAACTCTACCGCCTTTTTTGTTTCTGGAGCTAAGTTAGTTCCAGCTTTTATTTCTTTATAGTACTTACTTTTTAAGCCGTCTAGATGATTTTTAGCATTTGCTAACTCTTCTTTTCTTGCTAATTTTTTTCTACGTATATCTCTTTCTTCATCAACTTCTTCATCATAAGAAAAATTGTCTTCCATTATAAAGTCAATCTCTTCTCTATCTAAATGAGGTTTTGTATTTTCGTAGAATTCTCTTAATAACTGATTATCGTTTAAAGACGAATAATCTGTATTTAGTTTTACGTAATCTTCCAAGCTTCCACCGGTTTCATCCATAAACTCAACAACCTTCTGAATATTTTCAGGTAATGGAACTCCAAGATCTTGTTCAACAACAGCTTGCTGAATTTCTTCCGCAATTGTTTCTACTTTTTCTTCTATTTCTTCTTCTGTTATTTCTTCAATAACTGATTGGGGAGCATCTTGAACGGCGTCTGGTTGTTGTGGTATTTCTTCTTCCACTTTTTGTACAGGCTCGGTTGGTTGATCTGCAACCACGTCTGCTGTTTTTTGCTTTGTATTGGCATCTTCGTTTAGTTTGTTTAGTTGACCTAAATCTACTTTGATGACACCATCTTCCACCGACATAGGTTTTGATTCTTCTGCTTTGATTTCTTCAACAGCAGGTACTTGTTCTTCTGTTTGTTCTGACATGATAAAATATGATTAATTATTACTATTATTATTACCTAGGGTCTGACGAACCTAAGTTAAAACCTCCACCCATTGTATCAAACCCACTTGATTCGAAGTTTTGAGGAGGTGCTTCTGTTTGTCTTTGATTTATTAATTCACTTTGTTGCGTAGCTTGCAATTTAGTTCTTTCGTCTTTTCTGTCTTCTTTTTCTTTAATTTCTTTTTTAGCACCATTAACTTCGATACCTTTAAGTTGCATATTCATTTCAAACTCTAATTGCATTAATTCTTTTTTCAAAGCAGCTTCTTGCATCATTTTTGCTTTGTCTATTTCTGCTTGAGCTTGTACTAATGAAATCTTTTGTTGTATTAAAGCTTGACCTTTTTGAACTTCTGCTTGAGCAGCTACTTGTTGTGCTTGGGCATTAGCTTGAGCCTGTGCTTGAATATTTTGCTGTTGCATTTCTTGATCCAGCTTTTGCTTAGCTACTCTTCTTATTTTTAGTAATTGATTAGCAAGTTTAAGACTTCTTACTTCTCTAAGATCTATAGCATCTGATAAATCTATTAATCCACTTTGAACAGCCGCTTGAATATTGTTTTCTAATATAGCTCTTTCTTCTTCATCTGGTTGTAATTCAATAAAGATACCAAAGTCATACAAATATAAGTCTTTCATTTCTTCAAGAACTGCTACATTTTGATTACCTATTTTATGTATAAAAGCATCTCGTGTTGGAGAGTATTCTAAAATATCAGATATTCTTAATGATAAACCTTCACATAAATCCGATGTTAAAAATAAACTACCATCTAATATATGTCTTGTTGCAACATTTGAATTAGCCGCCGCCATTTTTTGAACACCTACTAAAGCTCTTGCATCAGGAGTACTTCCATCTCTAGCTTCATTTAATCCGGTTACATCACGGATCATTTGCATGTAGTAATTGTAATTTCCAATTAACGCTTGCATTTTTCCACCACCTGCGCCGGTTTGTATTTCTTGAATAGGAACTTTACCTGGGTTCATATCACCATCTTGGGTCATAGACCTACCAATTACAGAACCTGTTTGAAAAAACATATTAAGAGCTTCCTGAGGATTGTAATTTGTACCATTACCTAAATCAACTTCAGCTAAACCATCAGCATCAAGATAAACACCATCTGGTACCATTCTTGACATTACTTGTTGTAGCTTTAAATGTGTAAGTTGAATCATATCTGCAAAGCCTGTTATACGACTTACTACAGATTCTATTCTACCTTTATACATTCTAGGTGCTGTAATACTATAATTCATTTTAACCTTAGTGTAATCACTCTTAGGTCTTATCATGTTTTTAGCTAGCTCCCATTTAAGCATTCTGCCTCCTACAATTTTAACTCCCTCATATAATACTTCTATTGATTGAGATAATTTTTCAATACCATACTCCTCATACATTTCTGGTGGAGGATTGAATTCATCAGTTTTAGGTATTATTTTTGCAGCTCCTGTTGCAGTCTCTTTAACTTTATAAACTTCGTTTGTAAAAGTCTTATAATTAAAATAAAGGACTTGAACAGTATTGGAGTCGTCCTGGTTAGAATTACTAATAGTTCTATCATAAAACCCATTGTTACTAACTGACTGACCTGCAATTGATTGCAATTCATCATTAGTTAATCCAGGAAATTCTTTTTTTAATTCGTTTAAATGAACTGATTTAACTTCTCCTACATAATATATATCATCAAAGTAAGGTGATTCTGTGTAAGACCAAACTAAATTTACTGGGTCCACGTAATCAATTAAAGCTCCTTCAGCTTTTGTAAAAGTATTTTTAATTGCACCAATACCTATTGTAGTTAAATCATAATTACAACGTCTTTTTGTTAAGTCATATTTATTACCATCTAATAATACCTGTATTGCTTGCTCTTCTGCAATTTCTACTTGCTGCTTATAGGTAAGCTGCATATGTAAATCTAATTCTTCTTTATTTTTAGGTAGCGTTTCTGGATTGTTTTCGAATAGATTAACTCCGAAATTTTCTTGAACAAAAGTATTAAGTTCTTTTGTTTGCATATCTCTAATAAGAGATTCCATATACCTTGTTCTTTTGTCAACCCCATAAGGATCTTGAGAATAAGCTCTTATATCAAATTGCCTATCAGATATACCATTAACAACTATATCTACAAATTTAGGTATAATTGGAACTGGCTTCCAGTCTAAATTAAGATAAGACAAGTCACCGTTTATAGATAATTCATCTTTATATTTTTGTATGGGTTGTTCTCCTCTTGCGTATAATCTTAAATTATGAAATGTAATTTGATTACTTTGAAATCTGCTACCACTTCCATTATCATTATTAAACCACTCACGCTCTATAGCTCTACCAATAGTAGTTCCATAGTCCATAGACATTTTTTCCGCATCGCTAGCAATCTGGCTTGGAAAATAACTTGTTACAACTGACTCAGCCATATTTTTATTTTTCTATTAATTTTGATAAACCACCACTGTTGGTGTATTTAGCTATTTTTAAACTTAATTGTTCTCTTTCTACTTTTTGTTTTGGATGATATAAATGTCTGTTACAAGCCATTATAGCAAGTCCAGAACTTATAGCAGCATCAAACTTTGTTCTATTGTTTATATCAAATCCCGCCCAATCATTTAATGTATTATTAAAATACATTGTTCCATACTGACCGTCTTCTTGTAAGCCAACATAATTATCAATATATGTTTCAATAGCTGCAGCATGAGCTTGTTTAATATCTTCACTTGAGTTAGGCATTCCACCTATTTCTCTTTCGGTAACTGATAACTTATTCCAAACCTTATCTGGTCTATTCATAGAATACCCTCGGTAACCTCTTCTTTTAAAATAATATAAAAGTCTTGGTTTGTTATTTTCACATAATAAAGGCATACCATAAAATACGCAAGCCATTAACACATCTTCAAAAAACATTTCAGCGGTTTGTGGTCTGGCTATATATTCTAAAAAGAATGTATTAGCAGGAGCATCTTCCATACTGAATTTAGTTAATCCGTGCAAAGCACCTTTAGATCCTTGACCATCAGTTGTTCCTGATATATCATAACTATCACAACCAAAAGAACCCATATGTTGATTGCCTGGAATTTTTAATCCTTTTCTAACTTCTTGTCTGTTTTGCAAACTTGCACCAGGAACCCAAGATATTTTAAATCTACCATTTGGATTAGGTGTAAATAAAACTGTCGTATCTTTTATACCATTAGCCCATTGAAAACTTCCAGTTGTTAATACATTTGTATTATGCAGATCTTCATTGTAATCTATTTGTTCGTATATTTTAACTAAATTAAATATACTATTTTTTGTTTCATCACGGAAAGCGTGTTCCTCTGTTCTTGGGAACTGTCGGTAGAATTCATTTAAAGCGTCCTGATCGCCTTTTAATCCTTCAGCCTCATTATTCCAATGCTCAACAACTCCGACTTCTATAGCGTCTCCAAATGGACCTAAAACAGTATCTTTAGGTGTATCGAAAACTGGATACCCGTATTCATCAATAAATCCTTCATAATTCCATTCCATTGGAATAAAAAGAGAATATAATCCTGAAGCTGTTTGTCCGTTCTTGTTTCTTTTTAATACGTTTGAATTGCCGTAAAGCTTTTTAAAATTTGCACCACCTTTATCTAAAGCATTCGAGGTTGAACCCATCATGCATTTTCCAATAATTCTAGATCCTAATCTTAATGTCGTTTTGGTAACCCTCCAATTGTTGAGGATGTTGTTCGGCCTTTCCCATTTACCACTTTCATCGTGGACGAGGAGTTTGAGTTTCTCCCCATCATAGGCGTTATCACCCGTGTTCTTCCAGTCGATGGTCGTGTCCAGACCGGCGATGGTTTCCGTGGCTTTATTACTATCGAGTCTCCTTCTGGTAAATTTGGATGCGGGTACACGATATGCAAGTTCGGTCTTTGGGCGGTCCATCCCGTCCTGTACTGGTTTAAAGAAAAACGGGAAGTTAACACTAATGGGTACAACCTTATCTGTGAACATTTTCTTCGCATCGGCTCCAGATTTGGACAGTATCCCAAACCGTGCATCACTTGATATTGTGGCCATGTTAACCGTCTCCCCAGACGCCATGAATGAAAATCCGCTACGTCTATTCTTGAGATATGACATACCATAACATCGTTTGTCTGCTTTACAAGCCTCCCAGAATAAGTAGAATAATCTGTTTGATTCTCTAAAGTCTGGCTGCCCAACATCAATCTTGGACCATTGCAGGTACATAAAATGAGTACCAGTAATGTAAGTAGCCACACCCTTATTATTGAACCAACTGCCGTTTTCTCTTTTATTAAATTGTTCATCTATATATTCCCCCCATTTTGATTTGAACTTATCAGGGTAATCCCTCCAATCAAATATGCTATTAATAGCTTTTAATTCTTTGGGATATTCCTCAGGAGTCCATTTGTTATTAGCCTTGTCTACATTAGACGGTCTTTTAGGTAATGCTATTCTAAGATTCTGTATATTATATATATCACCTATTTGTCCTGTCTTGCTTATGACAATAATATCATGTTCTTTATTATAACCATAATCCCATTTTTTAGACTTATTAAGTCTTGAAATAGTATTAGATTTAATAGGAGTTATAATGCTGTATAATGATTGAGTATACATTATCTAGATCTTTTTTCAGCGAAACCTTTAAAAGACTCTTCTTCTTTTATTTCTTTAGGCTTTTCATCAAGTATATCTTGTTCTTCTTGTATTCTATTTAGGATTTCAAATGCATCAAATATAGCCAGCTTTTTAGTAGCTGCTGCATTCTTTAATCTATCGGCTGTAATATCTTCTCCTGAATCTACAATAGCTTCTTTAGCTACTTTAATAAGTTCTTCAACTGCTTTGTGTCCAGCCAGGATTATATTCTTCTTCGTCTCCTTGATATTCATATTTAATTGTAATTGAATTAGTGGGTACTCTGAATACTCTATGTCCATTTACAATGAATTCGTATTCTGCCCCGGGCCTAAACCCGATTAAATCTTGTTCTACTATTCCTTCTAATTCTGCATCTTTTAAATACAAAACACCTATTCCAGGTTTTTCAAAATCAGTAGAAAACATTTTAGTTTCTTTAATAGGCTTTACAAAGTTATATCCTTTGCAGGCTTTCCAAGAATTACAACCACAACTTTTATCTATTCTGTTATAAGCGTATATTTGATCCTCGCTCGCAAAATATATATTGTCTTTATAATAAGACCTACTGTTTACTTCGTCTCCTCTAATGTCTCTAAAACGTCTAAAAACATTATGGTGAAGCAATACTTCATCTCCTACTTTTATATCAGTAGCTATTCCTGTAGGTATTGCTAAAACTTTAGCTTGCCTATTAGAGTAACTATGATTTTGCATTTCGGTATTTAATAAAAGCTCTGTGTCGTCTATTTTAATTGAATTGTTATATCTCTCTCCTATAGGTTCTACTATAAATTCGTATATAGCTTTCATTAATATTGCAGATCATATTCAACTGCAATTGCCATGTTTTTATTAAAATCTTTCCAAGGCATTAGCTCGTTATTCTTTTCAATATAAATTGAGTACTTATTTTCTTCCTCAATTATATTCTTTATAATATGACCACCATACACTTCCTGTCCAACAGCATAGTGCATGGCATCATTTTTATAGTCTTTACCGATACTAATCTTTCGGACTATGTTCTTCATCTTCCGTGATTTCACCAGTAGTAACATCTACTTTAACTTTACCGTAACTTTCTTCTAGCCCGATTTGGATTGTTTGTAAAGCGTCATTAGCATCTAAGATCATATTTAATATTTGATGCTTTTGTGTTTCTAAACCTCCAATTTGCATTTGAAAATTGTTTACTTTTTGGATAGCTTCTTGCAATCCTTTTAACTCGTCTTCTTTTAATTTTAATTTTGACATTTAGATTTGATTTAAGTCGTTATTAATAACTATATAGTTACTTGTTTTTACTGATTCTTAATACGTTGCTAGCAATGATCCTGCTGCTGTAGCTGTCGCTGGCAATACATAATCCACTACTACAGGTAGGTAAGTTCCTGCTTGAACACCTATAAATTCAACAGCTTGAGAAGCTATAGGAGTATTGTTTACACTTGTGATGGTAAGCACGGCTAATCCGTCACCTCCAGCTAATGAAACAGTTTGACCTGCTTTATACCCTGTTCCCGCTGCCGCTACTGCTACTGTCATAACACTATTAGGTGCCGATGATATAGATATAACACCATTAATACCATCCCCTGAAACTATTGTTAATACATCACCTACTTTGTATCCTAATCCACCTTGCAATATAGTAAATCCTGTAATTCCTCCCGCTCCATTAACAGCCGTTATGTTACCAGACATTCCTGTACCATTACCGCCTGTGATTGTAAAAGCAGATATAGTATATCCTGTTCCCGCCACTATAGAGTTTGTTGCTGGTACTGGAATACTTGTATTTACAGTTAACCCTGAAGCTTCAGAAGCATCGTCGCTTATTGTAGCTACACCGTTAGCCGTAATATAAGTTAACCCGTTTGAAGTTACCCCTAATGCAGTTGTAAGACCTCCCAATGTTGTAGACATAATAGCTTTAACATTACCAGTTGTTCCTACATATAAAGACGCTTTATTAAGTTTTGTTGTTGCATCTATAGTAGCACTTGGTGTAATAGCTTTAGCGCTAAGTATTCTATCGTTGTTATAGAAATTTCCACTTGTTTTCATAATTGTTATTTATTTTTATTTATTTTTGTTGCTTTTTCCCATGTTCTTCCAACAAAATAAGCACCGTAAACGGTAACTAACAAAGTTTGAAATATAGGTATATATTCTTTTGCTATTTGAAACTCTCCAATGTTCCCATCTGTAAAAGCTAATGCTGTAAATATAACAGTGATATATATAAGTATGATTGGCCGAATATTTTTAGACAAATAACTATCACTTGCCATATCTGCCATCCAACGATCTGTTACCTGCTCTTGCGCATTGGTATCAGCCTTTTCTAATATTTCTAGAACCTGCTTTTTAATAATAAGCTTTTCCTCTTTAGTAGTCGTAAGCTTATCAATAGCGTTGCCAATCTCTTTAACAACGCTACCTGTAAGCCATGCAAATAACTTTTTCATTTATATCATGTTTCCTCCTGGAGCATTCTTTCTTCTGTCTGCCGCAGCTTTATCTCTTTTTCTTTTACCAGTAACACTCCTAAGTGCATTACCTAATACGCTTCCACCTTTACCAGTGCTTTCATCGTACTCTACTCTGTTAGTACCTTTTTTAGTTTTCTTAGCAACCTTCTTATTTTTTTTATCGTATTTTCTTCTTGTTGCTAAAGCACCTTTTTTATCCCCTGCTGCTAATTGAGCATTACCTTTAGCTCTTAATTTCGAAGCTCTTTTAGATGTTTCTTTCGGAGTTGAAGTAATTTTAGGTTTTTTAGTTGGATCTAATTTAGTTGTAATTTCAACTTTTTTAGTAACAATTGGTTTAGACGTTAAAGTGCTAACTTTTTCTACTTTTTTCCTTTTAGTGCCTCCTTTAACAGCAGTAGTTTTATCTTGTTTCCAACCTCTAGCTGTATACTCATCACGTCTTTTTTGACTACCTACTTTGTAATCCTTCATGTTACCAGTAGCTTTGCCGCCTTTTTTAACATAAGATTTAGTGGTTTTCTTTGGATCTACTTTAACTGGATCTACTTTAACTGAATCTTCTGCGCCACCGCCAGATTTAAACAAGTCTGGATTGTCACCTTTAAACTTTATATAATGAGAATTATTGTAATCATTAAAATCGTCTCTTTTATTCTTAATCCCCTCAAGTGCAGCCATAGCTCCACCTGCTGGTCCATTAGCTCTCATTACCGCTTTCTTTCCGGCTCTATACAATCCTTTTATAGCTCTAGATGCCATAGTACCGTCCATATTAGAATCATTAAAAGCAGAATCATTTAAATAGCCCTCAACTTTTTGATCATAAAGACCTTTGCTAATAGCTTTTTTCCTTTTTGCTTCTGCAGCTTTATCTACTCTAGCCGGTGATTTATACATTTTTCCTGGAGCAGCTTTTATGTCTGCTTGAAGGTTTGCAGGTAATTGATCTTGATTACCTACTAATGATTTTTTTGCGGGAGTTCGTTTCATTTTCACAGGTGCACCCATATTTAATATCGGCTGTGTAGTCATTCCTCCTTGTGTTGTTCTTTTAATACGCGCTGTTATAGGCGTTTGCATTGGTCCTGGTTTCCCCATTGTTTTTAGTTTTTATATGGTACTGTTTTATTTAATAAATCACGTCGAGCATCACAGGCACATGGAATGTTTAATCCTTTTGAAACAAAGCCTACAAAAGTTTTTATACCTGTAGCTTTAGTTATTTTTTCCACTGTATCTCCTAATCCTCTTGATTTCATTTTAACTTTTTTTATTTTTATTACAAAAGCTTGAAGCAGCACCAACGCTACCAAAACCCCATTTCTTTAAAGCCATAGCTTTTTTTGTTGGTTCACCTTTACTATCTTTCATAGCTCCAGCCATTCCTGCGAATCGGCAAGCAAAACTTACTCTTCTGGAATTAGTACCACTTGTTAGCCTTTTACCCATTCCTGGGTTTTCTTTACGCATTTTACGATTTTGTTTTTCGTATGCTGCATTTTTTATTTTTACAGGTGTTGGTTTCATATTTATTTTTTAAACATTGAACCTCTCATTTGATAAGGCGATTTAGTAAAGTTTTGTTTAGACTTAACTCTATTGGAAGATACAGGATTATTGCTCATCATTTTATAAGGTGAATTTTCCTTCATATTTAACGGAGCCTTTACCGGAGCCTTCTTTTTAGCTTCTTTATATGTAGTATCAATTTTAACCCCACCTTCTACTTGTTCAGTACCTAAAGGTTCACTTGGGCTTTCATTGCCACTAACAGGTATTGCATTATCTGATTGACCAGATCTTGTTTCATTACCAACAGTAATGCCATCGGGATTTGATTGAGCTAAAGCATTGTCTGCATTTATTTTATCCTGCTCAGGGTTGCTATAATCAGCCAATGTATTTATACGATCATCTACTCTACGTATACCTTGCCCTATTGCTTTTCCAGACGCTTGACTTTCACTAACTCTACTTGCTGAATCTGTAGCATTTGAATTATTGTTTTCAGCTTCATTATATCTAGATTGTGCTTTGCCAAGTCTTTTTTTATCTTTATCACTTAAATTATCATTTGGAGTAAACACTCCTTCAGCATTTCTTTTTCCGTACTTAGACATTTTTCTATCGTACTTGTTCATCTTGTCTTTAGACTGTCTGACGTACCTACTAGATCTTTTATTGCTCCTTTGATTTCTTAAAATATCAGCAGGACCTAATCTAGTTTGAGTTTGCTTAGAATAATTATTACCTTTAGTAGTTTCACCTTTAACTATAACAGTTTTTTTCTCGTCCTTACCTTTAACAATATCAAGGTTTCCTTTATCTTTTTTCTCTTGTGGTAAAGCTTTATACTTATCACATGCGTCTTTACCGTTTGCAGCTATGTATTCTTTAGAGCAAGCATCATTGGCTGCCCCTACGTATTTTTTCTTAACTTTTGTGTCTTTGCCTTTTACAGTTATTTCTTCTTCTGTATCAGCGCCTTTTTTTATTTTATTAGCTACTTCAGATTTACTTCTTTTATTAGGGTCAATTTTTTTCTCCAATAATGGGCTTCGCTTTATCCTGCTAGTTATAGGTAAGTTCATTTAGTTAGTTTTTTATAATTATTTCTTGTTCCTTTTTCTTCTTTTTATCTTCTGCTTCTTGAGCTAGACGTTTAGCTTTTTCTTCAGGAGTCTCTGTAGATATCTTAGGAGTTAATATTTCGTCACTAGCTGTTGTTGTATCTCCACCTCCGGCTGAAAATTGTTTTTCCGTTAACGCCGCATAATCTCTATACTCAGAATGATTTCGCATCATGTTTTCTCCGTTTACTAATCCCATATTTATTTTACAAGCACTTGATGCTTTGCTAGTTATGGATCTTGCTTTAATCTGTGAATTTATTGCCATATTATTTTTTATTATACGCTTCGTCTTCCCATTCAAAAGCACCACCTTCTTCTGCGCTTTCACCTGTTTTTTCATCTATTAACATTCCGCCTTCTCTTTTATATACTCTGGGCGGGGATTTAGTATCTTTTTTCCAGGTAACAGTGTCATTAGTGTACTGAAGTTTACCTTGAGCCATTTGATCTAAATGAACTTTTTCATGTTCTACTGCTTCTAACTTGTCTTTGCCTTTTAATGATTTGTCAATAAAGATTGTTCCATCATTATTAGCTTCTCCCATTATAGTTCCATCTAAGTCTTTTTTAAAAACAGGAGTACTATATGTAGAAGTTTCTTTGTCTATACCAACAAGTTCTGAAAAGTCTTTTAATTTAAAATCCATTATCTATCTTTATCTCTTATCATATCATCAATAGCTTTATTAAAAACTTTATCTGTATATGTTTTATTGTTATAAAAAACACTTCTTGCCGATGTAGGTAAATCCTCTTCAGCTAATAATATTCTATATATTCTACTTATTAAATGTTTACCTTTTGAAGAAACCTTATATACTGCATATTTAGAAGTAGTTCTATTACGTTCTTTAAATGCGTCAATCCATCCTTTTCTTCTTAATCTTTCCCATCTGTTTTTATCCCAAGTATATGTATATACACCATTTATAAAATCATTACGAGTAAAAAATTCTTTGCAGTCTAAATAAACTAACAGCTCTAAGTCTGCATCTTTTAAATTATAAGTTTTACAAGCCCATCGTCTGACAAGCCTGTAATACTTAAATAAATTTATTTCTCTTAGATCTGTAGGCGTTAACCTCATTCTACAATAACTACATCGCTAACTTTAATAACATAGTAAAGCTTGTCATTCCATTCTATTCCGTGACCTGCGTGTTTATCGTATCTTATAGTAGCACCAGGTTTAATACCTTCGATTTTATCTCCTACACTAATTACATTAGCTTTTAAATATCTAACGTCGCTATCTTGTTTTTCTGTCAATTCAATACCTCCTACTTTCTTCGGAGCTTCTTTGATCTTTTCTATAATTAAAAAATAATTGATTGCTTGCATTATGCTAATCTTTTATTACTAATTACACAATCAGCAGAGACAATAGTTGTTACAACACTTACTGCATTTTTAAGAGCAGACTTTGTAACTAACACTGGATCTATAATACCAGCTTTAATCATATTAACTTCTTTGCCCGTCTTAACATCTATACCTCTATTCTTTATAGTCTGTTTTTTAATTTCAACTATTCCTGCATTATCTAGTATAGTATAATAAGGAGATTTAATTGATTCAAAAAGAATCTCTTCCCCTTTATTACTTGGCTTAAGCGTCATTGCAGCATTAAGTAAAGCTACTCCACCACCAGCAACAATACCTTCTTTATAAGCGGCTTTAGTTGCATGGATTGCATCTTCAACCCTATCTTTCTTTTCTTTAAGCTCAACTTCCGTATCAGCTCCAACATATATAATACCAACCTTACCGGATAGCATAGATAAGCGTTGTTCTAATTTCTTTTTAAAGAATGGGTTATTTTCATTCTCTATACTTTTAGTTACTTCAGCAATTCTTTCAGTAACGTTATCAGATCCTTCAATCTGCAATACTGTAGATTTTTCATCTGTAACAGATTTTTTAATACTACCTAATACCTCAGGATTAATTAAATCTAAATCATCACCTAGCTCTTCATTCATTATAATAGCTCCGGTAAGAATAGCTAAATCATCCATAGTATCTTGTCTTGTTAATCCAAAACCAGGTACATCTACAATGTTAACTTTTATATTTCCTTTTACTTTGTTTGATAATAATGTAGCATATGGTTGTTGTTCCATATCTGCGACTATAAGCAAACTTCTTTTTTCTTTTATAACGTGTTCTAGGATACTTTGTATCTTTCTTATATTAGGAATAGGAGAAGAAACAATAAGCACGTAAGGGTTATCTAAAACAGCTGTGTGCTTGTCTTTATCAGTTATTAAATGAGTAGATTTTAATCCGCTATCAAATTGCACTCCTTCAACAAAATCAACATAAGTTTCATTTGTTTCGGATTCTTCCATTAATACAACTCCATTTTTTCCAACTTGCTCGTAAGCTTGTCCAATCTTGGTTCCAAGTTCTTTATCGTTATTGCAACTAATGATAGCAACGTTTTGTAACATTGCACCTTTAACAATAGTACTGGTTTTATCAAGATATACTTTAACTTTGTCAGCACCGCTAATAATGCCTGCTTTAAGCTCTCTAACTTTTTCTTCATCTAAATGTTTATTTGTAATCTTTAATAAAGAGTTAGCAAGAACGGTAGATGTTGTAGTACCGTCTCCTGCTTCTCTTACAGTGTTTCTTGCTGCTTGCTTTATAAGGGTTGCTCCTATGTTCTCGACCGGATGTAATAAGACTACGCTTTCTGCAACGGTTACCCCGTCTTTTGTAATTACCGGTCTTCCTGCAGCGTCTTCGTAAATCACGCATTTTCCTGAAGCTCCTAAAGTGGACTTCACTGCGTTTGCTAACTTTTCGACACCTGCTATTATTTGATCATTCGCTTCTTTTCCGAATGTAAGAGTTTTAACTATCTCACTAGGATTATTATATTGCATTATATTAGATTTAATTTGATTATTTTATTTAAATGTTTTTACTACTTTGGGGCCGCTAAGAAATTCAACTTTTTTTGCGTAATGCTCAACAGTTTGATCTATTGCTTTTTCAGCATCTTTAAGATCTTCCCTTCTAGTTACATCATGCCATTTATCAACATTACTTAAATCTTGATATTCTGTTTGATAGTACCCGTTTATTAATTCTACAATGCGCCAGTTTTTTTTATTGGCAATGTGTTTCCAAAGAGCTGTTCTGTCTTCAGTTGGGTGTGGCTGACTACTCCACGAATTAGTCTGGTAAAATAGTGTCATTTGGTTTTGGTTTAATTTGACATTAGGTTTGCTCTATCCCGAGCAGGTTATGGTTTTATTATTACGTGTTATTACTCGTCATTAAGTGGTGTTGCTGAAGGTATTGGCTCTCCGATAATTAAAGAGATTGATGTTGGGTTTATTTGGCTTTCTATCCGGCTAGCAATGTCTGCTTCTATACCGGCAACCTGCTCTTCACTCATTTGCGCCTGTGTCCAACCAACGACTATCTCGTTAGTTAAATCTTCAAAAGGTATAAATGTGCTTTCAGGATTCCAAGGTAATTCCTGCTGCCCCATGCTATTGTCATGGTAAAATAGCGATGGATCTGGCGAGTAACCTTCCGGAGCGAGAATGTCAGAAGTTCCTGTTACTATCCAATCAACGTTATATACTACATCTACTTCTCCGTCTTCTAAAGGTCGAACATTTACTGCTTTGCAGTTCCAATCGTAAGTTATCATATTTATTTATTTATTTGTTTTTTTAACTCTTCTATTTCTGCTTTTAATTCTTGTACTGCATTTATAAGTGCAAAAGTTAAAGCGTGTCCATCAAAATTATATAATTCTGTTTCTTCTTCATCAGTTTCGTTTAATTTAGCATTATAGGTTTTTATAGTTTCAGGAAATATTTTAATCATATCCTGCGCTATAATTCCTACATTGTCTTTTATTTTATCAAAACCTGCTTTTCCGTTATAATCAAAAGTTTTAGTATTTACTTGTAAAATTTCATTTAAGCCTTTTTCATAAGGTTTTATATTTTCTTTAACTCTTTCATCAGATACAACTGTCCAAGTGGAACTTGAAGGTTTTGCTGCTGAATTAGTGCTTAATTGAAGTTTGTAACCAGGACTAGTCGTTCCGATGCCTACTTTACCTGCCCTTAAAACTAGAGTATCTTCACTACGTGCGTTAATAGATATATACGAACTTCCTCCAGAGTCAGATTTTAATTTAATACCCTGATCAAATGCAGTGCTATTAGACGCACCCATTTTTAATACGTATTCACTTTGATTTGATGTAAAGGTAACAGGTGTCGCGTACACTGTCCCTTTTACCTCCAATGCTTGTGTAGCTGCAGTTCTAATAGTTTCTCCATACCCTATACTTAAAGATGTAGCTATAACAGCCTTACCTGTAGTAGTCAAAGACATTGCCCCTTGCAAGTTAGTGTGACTTGTGTCACCCCACCACCAACCACGGTTTGCAGTATTGCTCATCTGAAAACTCATAGCATATTCGGTACCTGTGCTGTTTCCACCTAAGCCTCCGTAGCCATAACCGCTCATCATACCAATTGAGAAGGGTGAGCTGCCCCAAACCCTCAACTTGTCCCTAGTTTGTGAGCTATTATTACCCACTACACTAGCGGTAACTGTAGTAGCGTTTAAAGTACTCGCAGCAACTGCAGTAGCGTTTATTCGCCCAGCACTTGAAGTAATAGTAACTGCAGCGCAACTGTACGCTTGACTAGTGGAACTAGCGGTCATCCATACTACAGGATAGGAAGCTGTATCAGTTCTGCTGTAGGAGTGAAATACTGATGTTGTTGTTGTTGCTGTTGTTGCGTTACCAGTTAAAGCACCTACAAACCCAGTAGCGTTTATAATACCTGTATCGCAATTAAGATACATGGAGCCTGCTGAATATACGTTGTCACTACCGCCTGTTTGATGAGACCCAAGAATACGCATATTCGTAGAGCCCGCATAGTTATTTACTTTTATAAGGTTTGCTGTGGTCGCTGTTGCAGCTAAGGTTGCTGTTGTTGCATTTCCTGATAATGCCCCTACAAATGTAGCAGCTTGAACTGAAGAGTTGTTTGTTCCACCGTCTGAATCAAAATGGAATCTACCTACGCCAGTAGCATCTTCATATCTTATAAAATCATTGTTTGAAAATTGAATCTTATTAGCAGAGCCAATTTTTAAAGTGTCTATAGTTTTTGCTCCGGTTATTGTCTGAGTACCTGTAGTTCTTACCACTGTGGAGTCTACTGCAATATCATTTGCGTTAGCAGTAATACCACTTCCACCTATAACGTTTAATGTAACAGTTCCTGATGTTCCACCGCCTGTCATACCTGTTCCGGCTCCAACACCCGTAATATCACCTGTATTAGAGGTATACCCAGAATCATTAGTCCACTGCGATACGTTGTTACTAGCAAGACCCAAAGTAACTGCTCCTGAAGTTCCTCCTCCTGTAAGCTTGTTACCTGCTGTGACACTAGTTATATCTCCCGCATTGCTAGTCCAGCCTGCGTTGTTACTGAATATACTTAATGGTATAGTGGATATCTGTGTTTTCTTAGTAGCGGTACCATCAACAACCACTAAGTCATCTGTGCCTATCAATGTCCCAGAAGCACCTAGTTCGTTTAAATCTAAAGCAATAGTCCCTCCACCTGAACTCCACGTTCCATCTAATCCAGTTCCTGTAGAAACTCCTGTTATAGTACCTGTGTTAGTAGTGTAGCCTGCTCCGTTCGTAATAGCATTATTATTTAAAGAAATATTAGCCGAGCCGTCGAAGGAAACACCTGCTATTGTTCTCGCTGTTTGTAAAGTTGTTGCTGAAGAAGCATTACCTGATAATGCCCCTACAAATGTAGCAGCTGTTACATTACCTGCAAAAGAAGCACCATTCATAACTGAAGTACCTGCGGGGTTTGCGTAGTAGGCATTATCTTGAGCGTCAAAGAATTGATTCCCGTAAAAGTTTTGTCCAGTTACTGTACCTGTAGATAAAATATTCCCATTCACCTCTAGTTTTTCCCCAGGACTAGGCGTTCCAATACCAACTCTATCATTTGTATCGTCAATATATACAACGTCAGATATTAACGATGTGTTACCACTAGTACCTACAAATAATCTACCCTCTGGTAAATTAGGTACGTCATTGGTTCTACCAATTGCAACTATCTCTGCCTGACCATTGTTTGCGTTAGACCTAGAGACAATCCCCATATTTTGTATAAGAGCTGTTCCGGTTGGTTTAACATTTGTCATACCTCCACCAACGGCTACATAAAGCGTATCACCTACACTATATCCACTTGTATCAAAATCATCAAAGTCACCAACAGCAATCATTAAACCAGTTGCATTGTTCGCGTAATCCTCAATGGCTACACCATACGCTGGCATTTTAGTAGCATTAGTTGCATCAGCTCTTTCAACTATAGCTGGACCACTTGAACCGTGGTAGCCTGTTATAACAAGCGGGTCTCCTTTCGAAACCGCTTCCCCCATCCTTACTGATTGTATTACTTTCTCAGCTGACTCCGCTGGTAAAAGAGTTGGGTCTATCCAATCAACACCAGTTACTGTAGAGGTAAGAACCTGTCCTGCACTACCGGATGAATTACTAGAGTCTACTAAGCTTGACTCAACTTCTATAGGTGCTTTAAATTTCATGTATTAAATTTTATTGTTATTAACCTATTTTCTGAACTAGAATAGTAATATCTGTTGCTTCAACTGCTGCTATTGTGGCTGTACAAGAAGTCGTTGTTCTAGTTACGTCACAATATACAGTATCTCCAGAAGAATTTATTGTTTGTACTATAGTATTGATACCGAAGGCATGCGTTACGGTACCTGCTAAATCACCCGCTGTTATTGTGCCGGTGGTCGTATTGTCAGAATTGTTTTGTGTATTTGTTACTGTAGCGGTTCCGTTAGCGTATGCAACTGACATTCCAGTCCCAGCGTTTACATTACCAATACCTACTGTTGTAAGATCTGCAAGATCGACATTGTTTTGAACCGTTGTCCATTCTGCTAATGTAGTTGGTGCATCGTTATTTGCAATAAGCACATCACCTACTCTAACTTGTTCTGTAAAGAATAAACCATCTACTGTAACCGTATATGTCCAACCAGTTTTAATAGCTGCACTAGGAGAAGCGTCTAAGTCCGGTGTGTTTGTTGCCGCGTTATAAGCTCCTTGATAGCTCAATGCTCCTGTTACCGCTTGATCAACATAATGCTTTGATGCTGCGTCTGTATCAGCTGTTGGCAATTGCGGTATTGTTAATTGACCGGCAACACTTGATTGTCCATTTCCAGATACTGTTAATTGACCAGCTAGCGTTATACTATCATCTAAGTTTATTACTAGTTCATCTGTGCCCTGTACAAGTGTATTTATATTGATACCACCTGTAAACGTTGCCGTGTCTTCGCTGCTAACGTCCTGTGCCGTTCCAGCATCACCAGCTAATGTCCAATGTGTATATTGATCAAAAGCAGGTACATCCCACGTGTTGTCTTTACTTAAAAATCTTGTCCCCAGAACAGAAGCCCCATCAACCGCAGAAAGATCCGCTGTTAATTCAGTGTTATCACCACCACCTTGTTTTGTTAAATTTATGTATGTACCGTCTAATACAGATATGATACCCGTGTTTCTAATTACAGCATTACCCGTAGTAGCAGAAAAAGTAATTCCAATACCAGTCCCCGCCTCTACACTGTCAGAACCAATTTCAACCCAGCCAGGATTACCACTATTTTGTTTATCCGCTACATACTGTTTTAAGGTATCTGCCGATGTATTAAAGTATATTTGTCCTATCGAGCTGTTTCCCACCGAAGGGTCAGTCGATAGATTCTGTATCCTAGCATTGTTAAGAGAGTTCTTATTAAGATCAATCGTGTTTAAAAAATTAATTGCCATAGTTTGTTAGTTTAGGTATGCCTTGCCTGCAAATGCTGCCGAAAATTTTAATGTTATGTTATTGCTGTCTATATACTCGTATTCTCCGTTTACAACCGTATTAGCCGTGTCTATTACTGTTACTGATGGAAATTTATCTAAATTGTGATTTACATTCCAAATTGTATCCGCTACTACTTGATTATATATATATGTAGGTGCTGGTTGGGATGAAAGTGTAAATACCGCAAAGTCATAGTGCAACAATTCTGTTAAATTGCCATTACCGGCAAGATTTGTTAAATTTAAGGTGTAAAAATCGTCATCAGGGTTATTTATTGTGTAACTGTCTATTTTAAAGTGCCCAAAAGTGCTTATGTTGCTTTGTTCGCTTATAAGAATATTATTACCCGTTATGTAATCCATAAAGGCAACAACGTTTTGTTCTGAAATATCCTGTGTGGATAATTGCATTGTAGTGATGCTCGACATAGCAGAACCCTCGGTTGGTCCCGAAAAATCACCGGAACCAGGAGCAGGATAGTTTAAAGCGTTGTTTGTCCAATACTTAAATGTCATCTGAGCAGATATAGATATCTTACCTTTTATATTCAAGTACTCAGCTACAGCTTCAGCCGTATACTGCTTGGTAAATTTGCTAAAGGAATCAGTCCCAACCCACGCGTCTTTATCATTAATGGTAAGATCGAGTGGGAAAGTATTTATTATTGCCATGTTTTATATTTAATTATTATTAAAGATTAGCATTACCTGGATCATTACCGTAAGAGCATCTAGCACCCGTGCTTAATGTCCGCCACGAAGGGTCAGGAGTAACTTCGGGTATTGCATCTAAATTTCTATATTTTGTTTCTACTAAATTATCAGCCACCCACTCTTGTGTACCTATACAAATAGTTCTGTATACTTTTCCGTCATTACCTGTGTATGTTCCTGTTTGTCCATTAGTAAGCGATGTAGTATCTTTAATTAATCTAACACCTATACCAGCTTGTTTTTGTTTTGTAATGAAAGTAGTTCCATTATAAGCTGTATATATTCCCGAATTGTATGTAACAGTAGAAGTATATCCGCTTGCACCTGTGCTTCCTTGCGCCCAATAAGATTGAAGTATTTTTATGGCACTAAACAGCCCTGTAGAATCACTTCTTTCTCCTCCCCCTCTAGCATTAAAATTACTTGTATTTGTAGCCCCTGTATTTGGAGAGTCCCAATGAACGAACCCTGTTTCTTTTAGTTTACCACCAGCTACATTATTACCCCCTAAAAAGGTAGATAAAGTTTGTTGATTGCTTATTGTTGGAACACTCCACCCCGTATTGGCTATATTCCTAGAATCGTTAGCTGCATACCAGTTATACATAAATCCATATTTAACTGAGGCAGGTGTAGTTGGCCATGCCTGAGTAGAACCATTGTATATTTTAGATACATTAGAACTACCTAGTTTTAACTTCTCTGCCGCTGGAGTTATACCTTGTATTTTAAAATCTCCCATGTGTTATATTATTATATATAAAGTATTAACATTC
>Ga0209279_10000131_pt1 | contig 52602 bp, 46 predicted proteins | sample CoawatmetaG00DNA_3_FD_187508 | JGI IMG/M metagenome (GOLD analysis project Ga0209279, IMG submission 187508) | Marine microbial communities from the West Antarctic Peninsula - Coastal water metaG006-DNA (SPAdes) (version 2) | ecosystem: Environmental > Aquatic > Marine > Coastal ...
TTAAAACCACATCGTGGAGAAATCGCTGAATAAAATCTTCTAATTTAACTATAATCTAAAAAATATGTTGGCGTATTGCACCTATTGCTCGGCAGAAAAAAAAGAGACGGAAACGCCAATTCCTGCTGTTGAGTGTTATATTAGCGCACGGATTGAAACTGTTTTCAGTTTGGCTCAAGAACGTGGAATAAAATTCCTCATTCTTTCTGGAAGCTATGGCCTTTTAGAAGCAACGGATAAAATTAATTTCTACGACCACCTGCTTTTAGAACACGAAGTTGAGGGAAAAGCACTTTTTGTGAGTACGCAGCTAAAAGAAAAAAAAATTTCTAAAATTACCTTTTACACAAACGCCACAATTCGGGATCAAAACCTCAAGCCCTACATTCGCTGTATAAAAATGGCCTGCACTCAAGCAGCAGTAACCCTAGAGTTAAAAATCTGTTCTTTTGAAGATTGAAAGCTTAAAAGCTATCTTAAAAATTCGCAGACCTCCGCATAAAATTGTTTTGGGTTTTCTGCGTGCAACCAATGGCCTGCATTTTTAACTTCAATTATTTTCGACTTGGGAAAGTGCGTCTCTATAGTTGGAATTTCCTTTGAAGTAATATACGCTGAATTTTCTCCTTTTAAAAACAAGGTCTCCTTTTCAAAACGAGTAAAAGCGGGCAAGGCTGCTCCAACTTCTGAATTGTTACTAGTAAGCGCGGCTCTATTAAATCGAAACGCCAACTGCCCTTTTTCTTTCCAATAGACATTTTTCAACAAAAACTGTCGCACACCCAGTTCCGGAACGAACACGGCTAATTTCTCATCTACCTTTCCTCTTGAGCTTTCTACAGAAAAATCAATGGAATTTAAGCCCGCTAAAATTGCATTGTGATGCGGCTCGTATTTTCTTGGAGAGATGTCTACCACAATTAGTTTTGAGACTAATTCAGGATAGGTTACCGCAAACAACATGGCCGTTTTACCTCCCATAGAGTGTCCTATTAATACAATTTTATCTAACTGATGGTGCTGGATATATGCATGTAAATCCTCCACAAGTACCTCGTAATTAAAGACATCATCATGAAAACTTCGCCCATGATTTCTTTGGTCTATCAAATGCACCTCAAAATTTTCAGAAAATTGATTTCCCAGTGTTTTCCAATTATCAGACATGCCAAAGTATCCGTGTAAAATGAATAGTGGAGTACCTTCCCCTTTTATTGTTGCGTGTAATATTGGATGGTTCACCATTGTATTTTCGTTGTATTGTCTTTGTATTATTACAGTAAAAACCGCTGAGAAAAAGTAGAATCTGCCAGTTCTTGTGCTGAAACTAATCGTTGAATCTTACTGCAAACGATGTAAATACATATTTACAACATTCTCTAAACCTAAGTATAAACTTTCTACAATGAGCGCATGGCCGATTGAAACCTCTGCTAAATTAGGAATATTCTCTTTGAAAAACTGGATATTATCTAAACTTAAATCATGCCCTGCATTGATTCCTAAGCCTAAATTGTGTGCTACAACTGCTGCAGCGGTATACGGCTTTACAGCTTCTTTATTTCCTGCATTAAACTGTGCAGCAAAGTCTTCTGTATACAACTCGATTCTGTCGGAACCTGTTTTTGCTGCGGCTTCAATCAGCTTTACATCAGTCCCTATAAAAATAGAAGTTCTAATTCCATTTTGTTGAAATTCTTGCACTACCTCCTGCAAAAAAGATTGGTGCTTTATGGTGTCCCAACCTGCATTGGAAGTAATCGCATCTATGGCGTCTGGAACCAAAGTCACTTGCGTTGGCTTGGTCTCTAACACCAAATCTATAAATGACTGTATTGGGTTTCCCTCAATATTAAATTCAGTTTTAACAACAGAAACTAAGTCTCTCGCATCTTGGTACTTGATATGTCTTTCATCTGGCCTGGGATGAATGGTAATACCCTGTCCTCCAAAACGCTCGATGTCTGCTGCAACATTTAATAAATTTGGAACATTTCCTCCACGAGAATTTCGCAAAGTTGCTATTTTATTAATATTTACACTTAACTTTGTCATTGTCTATTTTTGAACAACAAAGGTAAATGATTAAATCATTTTATCCTATATTCGTAGTGTATGAATATTACAGATTACATCCTAAATGAAATAAAACCATTGCAACTAAATTGCAGTGCAAAAACTGCTATAAAGGTGTTTGATAATTTTCCAGCGAGCCATTTAATAGTCGTTGAAAAGAAGGTAATATTAGGGTGTTTTTCGCAAGATGATCTTCACAATATTGCAAACGAGACTTCCGAACTAGCCCAGCACAGCCATTTATTGAACTTTTTTTCGGCAAATGAAAAAACAAGCGTATTGGCGCTTTTTAAAATTTTCTCAGAAAATGACACAAACCTGATTCCTGTATTGAATATGGACAAGGAATATATGGGTTATTATCAGCTGTCGGATGTTTTAGAGTTCTTTTGCACGGAACCTTTCATGCTTGAAAAAAGCGAAAATTTAGTTTTAGAAAAATTAGAAAGTGCCTATTCTATGAGTGAAATAGCGCAAATTGTAGAGTCTAATAACGGCAAATTATTAGGGATGTATCTTTCTAAAAAAGAGCAAGATATCGTCCAAGTTACGCTTAACATTCGTTCGGAAGATCTCCAAGAAATCATGCATACGTTTAGGCGCTATAATTATAAAATAATTTCAATGCACGAGAATGATCTCTATGCAGAAGATTTAAAAAGTAGGGCTGATTATTTGCGAAAATATTTAGAAATATAAAAGCACAGCAACAAAAAAGAAACAGGAAACACTAAATAGAAAGTAATTTGAAAAAAGTAGCAGTTTACGGGCAGTCATATTCTATTTCAGCAGAAAAAGAAATTCAAATTCTTCTCGGCATTTTAGAAGCACATAATATCGTTTGCTTTATAGAGGAGAAATTTAATAACTTACTAATTGATGGCGCTATACTCAAAAAAAAGTATCCAACATTTTCTCATTTCAATGATTTAGACAGCACTTTTGATTTGATGTTTACCTTAGGAGGAGACGGTACCATTTTAAGAGCTGTCACCTATATAAGAGATTTAGGGATTCCTATTTTAGGAATAAATACTGGGAGATTGGGATTCTTAGCTACAATCAACAAAAAGGCCATACATCAAAGTGTCGCACTTATATTGAAAGGAGACTATACAGTGCAAGAAAGAACCCTTTTATCCGTAAAAACAATACCGGAAGTACCGGCGTTTTCTGAACTCAATTTCGCTTTGAATGAGGTCACTATTTCTAGAAAAAACACCACGTCTATGATCGGCGTAAAAACGAATTTAAACCATGAGTATTTGACAAATTATTGGGCAGATGGCCTGATCATAGCGACCCCCACAGGTTCTACTGGCTACTCTCTTAGTTGCAACGGCCCCGTAATTTCACCAGACTCTAAAAACCTAGTGATTACTCCCATTGCTCCGCATAATTTAACAGCTAGATCTATGGTGATTTCAGATGAAACCTCCATCCAATTAGAAGTAGATTCTCGAGAAAAAGATTTTCTAATATCTTTAGATTCACGGATGACATCTGTGGCTAAAAACACACAAGTTTTCATAGCGAAAGCACCTTTTACCATAAAGAGCATCATTCCCAGTAATCAATCCTTTTTAGAAACACTACGAAGCAAATTGTTGTGGGGTGAAGATACTCGGAATGAAACAAATCTTTAAGCCTAGGAAAACAATAAAAAAAGAAAAAAGTTGTTATTCAGGAAAGCTTGACTATTAACGTTAAAAAGCAGCTGAAAAACCATATATTTGCTCCTATTTTTTAAAATGAAACATCGTATTTTATTTCTCTTATTTCTGAACTTTTCCTCCACTTTAGTGAGTCAAGTATACGAAATCGGATTTTCTGTAGGAGGTACAAACTATGTGGGAGACATTGGTAGTACAAAATACATACAACCAAATCAACTCGCTGGAAATCTCTTTTTCAAATACAACTACAACCCTAGGATCGCACTTAGAGGGACCTATTCCTATTTGCCAATAAAAGGAAGCGATGCCAACGCTGACACTCCTTTTCGCATCGATAGAGATCTGCCCTCATTTTCCAATACAATTCACGAGTTAGCAGTAGGCATGGAATATAATTTTTATGAATACGATATTTCGTCCAGTGCTAAAAGTTGGACGCCCTATCTTTTATTTGAATTGGCCGCTTTTAACTATGCTGGGATTTCAGGAGAGGAAGACGCAGATGGTAATGGAGATATAGATGCAACTGAATATCAATATGCTCAAAAAACAAAATTTGCAGTGCCCATAGGTATTGGCTTTAAATCACTATTATCTGGAGCATTTGCGTTTGCATTCGAAACAAAAATAAGGTATACTTTTGCAGACGACTTAGATACAATCTCTGGTAGTAATCGAGCACTAAAAATAGAAGGAAATGGCAATGACTGGTATGTATTTACTGGTGCTTCCTTAATTTATACCTTTGGTAGACCTTCGTGCTATGCACAAGGATTCTAATTAGAAAAAACATGGATAAAAAGTTACGTATCGATTTACAAAAAGTACCAAAACACGTTGCTATCATTATGGATGGTAATGGACGCTGGGCTAAAAGTAAGGGTATGAGCAGGGTTTTTGGACATAAACATGCTCTTACTGCTGTGCGCGAATCTGTAGAAAGCGCTGCACAAATTGGTGTTAAGGCGATTACTTTGTACGCTTTTTCTACGGAAAACTGGAAAAGGCCTAAATTAGAAGTAGATGCGCTTATGCAGCTGCTCATAAATTCGTTAAAAAAAGAGCTCCCTACCTTCCAAAAAAATGAAGTTCTTGTAAGTGCAATTGGAAATATAGAAAATTTACCTTCAAAAGCACAAAAAGCACTGAGAGAAGTCATTTCTCTAACGAAAGAGAACTCTAAAATTGTTTTGACACTAGCTTTAAGCTACGGTTCTAGAGAAGAAATTGTTAATGCAATCCAAAACATATCTAAAAAAGTTGTTAATAAAGAACTTTCTACAAAAGAAATTGACGAAAAAATTATAAATAATCATTTATATACGTTTAATTTGCCCGATGTTGATTTAATGATCAGGACAAGCGGTGAACATCGCATCAGTAATTTCTTGCTTTGGCAGATGGCATATGCGGAATTGTACTTTACAGAGATACTTTGGCCAGATTTTAGAAAAGAGCATTTTTACGATGCAATCATAGATTATCAGAATAGAGAACGAAGATTTGGAAAAACAAGCGAACAAATTACAGAATAAATTTTTTATGAAATTATTTTTTACCGCAGCGGTATTTACAGCACTATTTTCTAGTTACAGCGGAAATGCACAGGTTAAAAATGACAGTTTACCTAAACACCAAAAAGATACAATCGTTGCCAAAAAGGTAGCTTTCAAAAAAGGTGAAGAATATATTTTAGGCGGAATATCGGTAACTGGACTGAAAAAGTTCAGTGAGGAGACCGTGCGTGTTTTTACCGGTCTTGTTTACGGACAAACTATTAAACTTCCCGGAGATAAATTAACCAGTGCTATTAAAAAATTATACGAGAGTAAGCAATTTAGCGATGTAGATGTCTACTTGGAAAGCATTGATGGCAAAACCATTTACCTGCAGTTAGCAGTGCAGGAACTTCCGCAGTTAAACGAAGTGGAGATTAATGGTATTAAAAAGTCAAAAGCAAAAGAACTTATTAAAGAAACCGAGTTAAAACTGGGTAAAATGGTAACAGACAATTTGTTGGTTACTACTAAAAACTACATCACAAAAAAATACACAGACAAAGGATTTCTAAAAACAAAGGTATCTTTAGACACTCAAAAAGATACTTCAGATGTTAATATTGTAAACATGTCTGTTTTTGTTGACAAAGGGAAAAAAATAAAAATTAAGAATATAAATTTTATTGGCAATACAGATTTGTCCGATAAAAAACTTAGAAAAGCAATGAAAAATACCAAAGAAAAATTCTTTGGACGTTTTTGGAAAGGATCTAAGTACATTGAAGAAGAATATCAGGAAGACTTAGAAAGTATACTAGACGCATACAGCCGCATGGGATACAGAGATGCACGGATTTTGAAGGAAGGCATCTCTTGGAATGAAAAAAACACCATCGACATTAATATTGATGTTGAAGAAGGAAGACAGTATCGCTTTGCAGAAATATTGTTTGTAGGTAATAAAGAGTATACGGATGAACAACTGCAACAAGTATTAAAGATAGATAAAGGAGATGTCTATAATGGTGCAGTTTTAAAAGAACGTGTGAGTGGAGATGGCACTCCAACCTCCTTTGACATTTCCTCTGAGTATCAAAACAATGGATATTTATTTTCTCAGGTAAACGCGGTAGAGACAAGAGTTAAAAATGACTCGATCACCGTGGAAATTAGAATTAGAGAGGATGAAAAAGCACGAATTAAGAAAGTTACTGTTTCCGGGAATGATAAAACAAATGACCACGTAATCTTTAGAGAACTCCGTGTAAAACCAGGAGATTTATTCAGTAGAAGAGAGATTATTAGATCCATTAGAGAAATTGGACAACTTGGTTTTTTTGACCAGAATGTAACTCCCGATGTGATCCCTAACTACCAAAATAAAACTGCAGACATCGACTTTAGCGTCATCGAAAAAGGAGGCAGCCAAATAGAATTACAAGGAGGATACGGAGGAGGATCGTTTATCGGAACGCTGGGCTTGTCATTTAATAATTTCTCTATCAAAAACCTTTTCAATAAAGAATTTTACAAACCATTACCTACAGGAGACGGACAACAATTGTCTTTAAGACTGCAATCTAGTAGAACCTATAACACCTATAGTTTTTCCTTCACAGAGCCCTGGTTTGGAGGTAAGAAGCCCAAATCATTATCGTTCTCAATCTACCAATCAAACCAGTTCCAGTTAAACTTTCAGACCGGAGAAGTAAATAGGGATCAAAAATTAGGAATTACAGGTGCGTCTATTGGACTTGGCCAACGTTTAAAGTGGCCAGATGATTTTTTCCAATTATCACAAACGATTGCTTACCAAAGCTTTCAGTTAAAAAACTATGGATTTAGAGTTGGCGCCAACGTTTTGAACAATGGAACCTTAAACAACTTATCCTATAATATTAATTTTAGCAGAAGTTCAGCAGGACCCAGTTTAATTTTTCCAACCTATGGATCTGAATTCTCTTTTGGACTAAAAGCTACGCTACCCTATTCTTTAATTTCGAAAAAAGATTTTGTAGAGCCAGATAATTTAACAGCGGTAGAGCAAAATGACTTTTTAGCAGAAAAGTTCAAATGGCTCGAATACTATAAGATTACAGCAAAGGGTAAGTGGTATACGGCTTTTACGGATAAGTTAGTACTTATGACCAATGCAGAATTAGGGTTTTTAGGATTTTATAATGAGAAATTAGGACAGACTCCATTTGAACGTTATTTTGTGGGTGGAGATGGTATTGCACAATTTCAGTTAGACGGTAGAGAAACTGTTGGGCTAAGAGGATACGAAAATAATAGATTGTCATCTATTTCAGGAGGAACGATCTACAATAAGTTTCAATTAGAATTGAGGTATTCTATAACAGATGCTCCCTCTGCTTCTATTTATACTTTAGGTTTTGTAGAAGCTGGTAATTCTTATGACAATTTTGAAGTATATAATCCGTTTGAGTTAAAAAGATCTGCTGGTGTAGGTGTTCGAATATTTATGCCTGCTTTTGGTTTACTAGGTATTGATTTCGCACACGGTTTTGATCCTTTGCCGGGTCAAGCAATAAAATCTGGTTGGCAAACACATTTTATTATTGGGAGACAATTCTAAGAAAACTGTACATTTACAATGTCATCTGTTTTTTGACAAGGTTTCTTAAAAATTTTTAACGAATGAAAAGAATATTATTACTTACGTTTCTGTGCTTTACAATTGGTACTTCCTGGTCTCAAAGAAGTCAGATTATCGCCTATATGGATATGGAATATATTCTAGAGAATGTTCCGGAATATTTAGAAGCTCAAAACACTTTAGATAAAAAAGTTGTAAAATGGCGAGAGAAATTAGACAAAGAAGCACGGTTTATAGAAGTGCTTAAGAGTGACCTCGCAAATGAAAAAATAATTCTTACTAAAGACTTAATTGAAGAAAAAGAAGAGGAAATTACCATAAAACAAGGGCAATTAAGAAGGCTAGAATCGCTCTACTTTGGACCTAACGGAGACCTGTTCTCCCTGAGAAAGCAACTTGTAAAACCCATTCAAGATCGGGTTTACAATGCCATACAAACAATTGCAGCAAAAAAAAGATATGACTTTGTATTTGATAAATCTAGTGAATTAGTACTACTTTATTCAAATAAAAAATACGATATTAGCGACCTCATTTTAAGAGCAATTGACCGGACACGATCACTAGCAGATAAAATAGCAGATCAAGAAGAGAAAAAAGCTCCAAAAGAGCTCAATGAGCAACAACAACAATTGCTAGAAAAGAAAGAAACAGCTGCTGCTGAAAAGTTAGCGAGTAAAGCAGCACAGCGAAAAGCATACGAAGAGAAGCGAAAAGCGTTGATGGAAGAGCGAGACGCTAAAAGAAAATTGCTTAGAGAAAAAAAAGAAGCACTGAAAAAGGAGAAGAAAGAAAAAAAACAAAACAAGAATAATTAAATTAAAACTAAAACTAAAATGAAGAATTTAAAAACATTACTATTAATTGCTGTATTTACTTTAGGAGTAAATGGTTTTACAAATGCACAAAAAATAGCTCATGTAGATTACCAAAGAGTAATTGACAATATGCCAGAAACGAGAGCATTGGGAACTACCCTTGAAAAGTTAGGAAAATCTTATCAAACTGAGATTGAAGGCTTAAAGAAAAAATTAGACGCAAAGGTTCAAAAGTATACTGCTGAACAAGCGACTCAAACAGAAACTACAAATACGCAAAGAGCGCAAGAAGTGCAGCAAGACAAAGCGAGATTTGATCAAGCACAACAAGCTGCTTACCAGGAAATGCAAAAAAGACAAGCACAGGATTTAGAACCAATCGTTTTAAAAGCTGAAAATGCTATAAAAGCAATTGCTGCAGCAAAAGGAATTTTGTACGTTTTTGATGCAAAATCATTAATCGTTAAACAAGGAGAAGACTTGTATGGTGCTGCAACAACTAAATTAAATTTACTTAAAGACAGAGCAGCACAGCAACCAGCTAGATAATCATACGATTTACAAATAAATTATAGAAACCTACTTTTTAAAGTAGGTTTTTTTTATTTTTACAAATATGATTTCGAACAACTCTCCTATTGGTTTTTTTGACTCGGGTATTGGTGGAACTTCCATTTGGAAAGAAGTCATTAAGCTTTTACCCCATGAAAACACCATTTATCTTTCTGATAGTAAAAATGCTCCTTATGGAGGAAAATCAGCAAAAGAAATTATCACACTGTCTAAAAAAAATACAGATTTTTTACTAAAAGAAAATTGTAAACTAATTATTGTTGCGTGCAATACCGCCACTACAAACGCAATCTCTTTTTTAAGAGCCACCTATCACATTCCTATTATTGGTATTGAACCCGCTATAAAACCTGCATCGCTAATTACCAAAACAAATAACATTGGAGTATTAGCAACCAAAGGGACCCTTAACAGTGCGTTGTTTGAAAAAACTGCACACCCTATTAGAAAGAACATTCGAATACAAGAAACCCACGGAGAAGGCCTTGTGCCCCTTATTGAAGCCGGGAAATTAAACTCTGAAGAAACGAGTGCACTCCTATCCCTATATCTAGGCCCTATGGTTGCAAACAACATAGATTCCCTGGTACTAGGATGTACACATTATCCCTATTTAATACCGCAAATTCGTGAAATTATAGGACCTGATATTAAAATTATAGATTCCGGTGAAGCAGTTGCAAAACAAACCAAAGCAATTTTATTAAAACACCAAATCCTAAACATTGAAGAAAAACACACCGCAAACCATAGGATTTATATCAATACAAAAAAAAATGCCTTAACGGCATTACTTAAGGACATTCCGTCAAGACATCTAAAAATTATCGAGCAAAATTTCTAGAAGTTCTAAGATTCCCATTTATATTCGGACAAGCATTCCATATAGGTTGGCGTGTGAACACGTTAAAACCAATTGAAATTTGATGGAAACCAGATGCTGCAAACAAGACTTCGTTTAACTGTTTTGTATGGGTATAAGAAAACACTAAATTCCTGTAATTCAAACCAATAACCGGTGTTACATAAGTAGCAGACTCATTATTTCCAACATCAAAATTTCTTCTGTAAGACAAAGCCGCCCAAATCTGAAAATTCGCAAGACTTTTATATACTTTTAAATTAAAATCTCCTATCCTTTCACCAGTCCCTTCCCTGAACTGAAACATTATTGAAGGCTCTAATTGCAAAAAATTTTGTTGTCCAAAATAATATCCGACAGAAATCACATAGTTTCCAATATTTAAAGGTTCTTCATAAGGATTCGTTATATTTAAGTTGTTTTTTGATGTTAAGAATAAATTCTTTGCTGTGAAATAAGAAGAGAGACCCCCACTATGATAGGCTACACTAAAATCTGCATTGTAGTAACTGGTACTTTCTATAATTGGATTCACTGCAGCATCTCCAGTAAAACTTCGCTGATCTGACTGACTCTGTATAAATGAAAAAGCCAAGCCAAAAGATAATTGCTCAAACCTACTGCCATTTGTCAACGGCAGGTGATATGCATACGTGCCTTGAATCCCTTTTTGAGAATGAAAACCATTTTTATCATTAAACAATACAAGACCATAGGCGGTATTCGTTTCTTCTCCAAACCTAGAATGAAAACTTATCGTCTGCAAAGAAGGCGCATTCGGGACTCCCAACCATTGCTGCCGAGCAGTTAATCTTAGCTTACTGGCACTCCCGATCCCCGCAGCAGAGGGATGCACTAAAAATACATTATCGGACAAATAATCTGAATATATAGGTAATGTTTCTTGGGCTTGAATTTGTAAAGTACACAAGACAACCGATAAAAAATAAAATCTAAAATAAATGCAATTCATTTCCCCAAAAATGTTTTATGCATCAAATATATTACTTTTATCCCAAAAGCATTTGTTCCAAAAAAAGATTTAACAAATTATATTATTTCTCTTTTAGAATTTTCAAAAAACGACTTCTTTCAATTTCTTTAGCACCCAAACTTGCCAAATGTTCATTGTACATTTGACAATCTATTATCTTGTATTTAGCACTCTTTGCTAAATGTATAAATGCAAGTTTAGAAGCATTAGAGTGTGTACTAAACATACTTTCACCGCAGAATATATTATTTATTTCTATCCCGTACAAACCGCCCACTAATTCATTTCGAAACCAAACTTCTATCGATTTTGCAACGCCTATTTCATGCAGACGAAGATAAGCATCCTCCATAGTATCGGTAATCCAAGTTCCAAAACCATCACTTCTTACCACATGCTTACAATTAAAAATAACCTCTTTAAATGCCCTGTTTTCAGTAATTACAAAATCATCTTTATTCATGATTTTTTGCATAGATTTAGAAATCCTTAGCTCTTCAGGAAATAAAACCATTCTTTCTAAAGGGCAATACCAAACAATAGGCTCCCCTTCTGAGAACCAAGGAAAAATACCGTTTTTATATGCACAGAGTAACCGTTCCTCAGATAAATCGCCACCAAAAGCAATGACACCCTCTCGCGAAGCTTGATGGTACGGCGGGAATTCTATTTTATCGGTAAGCCAATTCATACTGCAAAAATAACGCGTACATTTTAATAAATGTATCAATTTCTTAAAAAAGCGTTAATGTAAAGATCTAGTCGTATTTATTTAGATTTTGTTCCTATTTTTGTGAAAAATTTAAAGGAGAACTTCTTGGAGAAAAAGAAAAGAAAAAGAAAAAAAAGGACAGAATTTATAGTTAAAAGACTCCATAATTATTATGGCAGAACTGGATTTTATATGTTTGTTTGGGAAAGTATGAAAAAAGCATTCTTCCCAATTGTACTTGCTGTCATCGCTTTATTTATTTTTAACAAATATGTGTATGACATTAACAAGGGCTTAGAAACGATCACAGAAACTTTTTCTAGCCTCGGAATACTGATTACCTTTTTTGTGTCTGAAACAATTTTAGGCTTAATCCCTCCAGAAATTTTTATTGCTTGGACAAAAAAAACAACGAGTCCTGTTTTTAATCTTGCGCTATTAGCAACACTCTCCTATTGCGGAGGTTTGCTATCTTATTTCATAGGAAAAATGACTTTGAAAATTAAATCTGTAAAGATATATTTAGAAGTTAAAATGGCTGAAAACTTAAAAAATACTAAAAAATGGGGTGGCTTTTTAATTATTGTAGGAGCCTTATTACCGCTGCCTTTCTCTGTAGCGTGTTTAGCTGCAGGAATGATAAAATATCCGTTTAAAAACGTTGTTTTATTTGGGCTTTTTCGTTTTTTGAGATTCACAATTTATGCTTGGGCAATTTTTCAAGTAGTTACATAAAAAACTTACATTTGTATTATGGGATTAACAAATAATGATATTTTTAAAAAATTACGGGTTGCACATAAATTACGTGATACAGACATTGTAGAAATCTGCGCACTTGTAGATTTTAAAGTTTCAAAAGGGGAATTAGGTGCTTTATTTAGAAATGAAGAGCATGAAAAATATGTAGAATGTGGAGATCAGATTTTAAGGAACTTCTTAAACGGTCTTGTAATTCATCTGCGAGGTCCCATGCCAAAGAAAGGAGAAAAGAAATAAAACCGAAAACCTTATTGCATAAAAAAAGAGAAAATTCAATATTTGAATTTTCTCTTTTTTTGTATCTTAATTTTAACTTATTAAACGATAGTACTGTTTAGAAAGGTAAATCATCTGGCTCTTCGTTAGAAACGTCAGTTGCAGGTTGAAACTGATCTACAGGAGGTAAGTTTTCACTCTGAGTACCTGATTGAGAGATGTTTTCTATTCTCCAACCTTGCACTGAATTAAAATATTTTGCTTCTCCTTGAGGATTGATCCACTCTCTTCCTCTTAAGTTGATTGCAACTTTAACATCCTGACCTACCGAATAACTATTTAATAAATCACATTTATCTTGCACAAATTCTATCATGATCATTTGTGGATATTGATCATCTGTAGTCACCACTAATTCTCTTTTTCTAAAACCGTTTGCTCCAAAAGCTTGTACTTCTCCGATTAACTTTACTTTCCCGATAACTTCCATAATATCATCTTAACTATTTAATTAAAAGCACTTTCCAAGCACTTTCTACATCCTTTTTTATTAAAAACTCTTGAGCAAATGTATGTTTTTTTGTGGTTTCTAACCCAATAAATTGCGGATGTTCTTTTGCAAAGTTATCAACACTTGTTTTATTTGGCAACTCGGCTATATTCCCCAACATGCCTAAATTGTTTCCTGTTAACACACTACTATTTCGAATCGCTGCATCCATGGCATCGATTCCAATTCCTAATGTTGAGATAGGCTTAGCGATCTCAAAAAAACCGTCTCTTGCCCGCGAGTAATAGCTACCCCCCGCTCTTGCAACCAAATCTATCTTATACTGATCTATAGCACCCTTCTCATCTAAAACAGTTTCTGAAATATGAATTTTCACAACTTCACAAATGATCAAATTTCCTGCGCCTCCTTCAGTACCAGTAAAAACAACATCTTGCACCTTACACTCAAACTGAACGGGAGATTCTGCCACCCTAAAAGGCTTTATCTTGTCTGATGGCAACATTGAAAAACCAGCCTTTTCAAACTCATTTATACCTTCAGGATATTCTGTAGAGCTCAAAGACATTTGTTGGACAATATCATAATTCACCATATTTATAACCACCTCTTTGGTTGCTAATATATTTTCTAACGTATGTTTCGTTGTATTGTCTCGCACTCTTCGCGCTGGAGAAAACACCATAATGGGCGGATTGGAACCAAACACATTAAAAAAACTAAAAGGAGATAAATTTGGATTTCCATCGGCATCCATTGTGCTTGCAAAGGCAATCGGCCTTGGAGCAACGGCACCTAACAAATAACCATGTAATGTACCTGTAGAAATATCTTTGGGATCTATGCTTAACATATATAGTAGGTTTAGGGGGCGCTGTTGGTTTTATCAGGTAAAACAATTTTTTTTACGCAGGAAAATCAACAACTATTTTTTTTACTGTAAAGATACTATCAAAATGACAAATGAGTTATATAGAGAAATCTTTATATTTGTTTTTATGAATTTGCTAAACAACACCCATATATTGAAGAGAATTGCGATTTTAATTTCTTTAATCATCGTCTCTCTTATCTTATGGAATACCTATATCTTTTTTCAGCAATTTAAGACGGAGCAACGCATTAAAATGGAGATTTTAGGAATTGCACAAAAAGAACTGGCCAATGCAGATCTAAACGCTGACATTACACTGCAAGATAAAATTATTACCACAAACAAAAACATTCCTTTAATTCTTGTAAATACAGACGGGAATATTGAATCTTTTCAAAATTTAGATGCCGATAAATCTCAAGACCCTCTCTATATACAAAGACAATTAGAGAAAATGAAATCTGAAAACAGACCCATCGAGATAAGTTATAAAGGAACAAACAAACAATTTATCTACTATCGAAATTCAGATTTATTAAACAGGCTCACCTATTATCCCATTGCACTCATTCTAATACTATTCCTTTTCCTTAGTGTAATCTATTTGTTTTACAGTTCTAATAAGGCATCAGAAACCAATAAATTATGGACTGGCATGGCCAAAGAAACTGCGCATCAAATAGGAACACCCCTGTCTTCGCTTTTAGGTTGGATTGCCATTTTAAAAATGGAAAAAGTAAATGACAGCTATGTTTCTGAAATAGAAAAAGATGTCGCTCGGTTAAACACCATTGCTAATCGATTTTCTAAAATTGGTTCTAAACCGGAATTAAAAGAAGAAAATATTGTCCGCGTTACAAAATTAGCTTTCGACTATTTAGCATCTCGAAGCTCAAAACAAATTCGTTTTTCTTTTGGAGCTTCAAAAGAACAAATTCCAGTCCTGTTAAATACAGAATTATTTGGTTGGGTGATAGAAAATCTCATCAAAAATGCGATTGATGCAATGCAACGGGAAGGTCTCTTAACGGTGCAGGTAGAAAATACCGCAAAAAAAGTAAAAATTACGGTTTCAGACACTGGAAAAGGAATGCCTAAGAAACTGTTCAAGCAAATTTTCAACCCAGGGTTTACTACAAAAAAACGTGGATGGGGCTTAGGATTATCGCTCTCTAAGCGCATCGTAAAAGACTATCACAAAGGAAAAATAATGGTCCGAAAATCTGAAATTGGCAAGGGAACTACTTTTGAAGTTGTATTAGATATCGCTTAAAGCGTGTCTATTTAAGCGCTATTTTTAAAGGTCTTGTTTACTCAAGTTTAGAAGCAATGAGCGCTGCCAAAGCAACAAACTCCTCCTTTGATAAAGTAACCTTCTGAGAAAATTGAATGTCTGCCATTTCATTTAAAGGAACCAAATGCACATGCACATGAGGTACTTCCAACCCAATAACACTCATCCCTACTCTTTTACAAGGAACTGCCTTTTCCAAAGCTTTTGCGACAGTATAGGAAAAATCCATAAGCTTTTGATAGGCATCTCTAGACAACTCAAAAATTTTGTTTTCTTCTTTTTTAGGAACAACTAACGTATGCCCTTTTGCATTTGGATTGATGTCTAAAAAAGCAATAAAATCGTCAGTCTCTGCTACTTTATAGCTTGGTATCGCTCCTGAAATTATTTTTGTAAAAACACTCATCTGTTCGTTGTTCGCTGTTCGTTGTTCGTTGTTCGTAAATATAAAAAAAGAATTCGAGCACTGACGCTTTCAAAAATCGAATTTACGCGAAGCCTTTGTCCTCAAATGTTGAACACCCCTTGCTATTCTCTAGAAATTGCCATAACTTCAAATTTCATAATCCCGCTAGGTACCTCAATTTCTGCAACTTCACCTACTTGCTTACCTAACAATCCTTTACCAATTGGAGAATTTACGGAAAGCTTACCATTTCGAACATCTGTCTCGGAATCTGCAACCAAACGATAAGTAAACTCCATGCCGTTTAAAGCATTTTTTATGACAACATTCGAGTGTATTAAAACCTTAGACGTGTCTAACTGAGACTCGTCTAAAATACGAGCACCTGAAATTACATTCTTTAATTTTGCTATCTTAAACTCTAAGTGTGATTGCTCTTCTTTTGCCGCATGGTATTCTGCATTTTCACTCAAATCGCCTTTGTCTCTCGCATCTGCAATCTCTACGGTCACTCTTGGTCTTTCTACTTGTTCTAATTGAACCAATTCGTCCCTAAGTTTCTTTAATCCTTCAGGAGAATAATATGATATTTCAGTCATCTTTTTAAATTTAAAAAATCCCATAGCCTTTGCAGGAATGAGATTGCTAAACAAATATACAAAATATTTGTAACTTGCGAACATCCTTAAAAGATCAAAAGAAAAATTATGCTTAAAAAAATACTGTTTTTATTCGCTATACTTTGTTTTTTGCGCTGTTCAGAAAACAATCTTCCTGAAAACTGTTTGCGTGCCTCTTATTTTTCTGTTACAAAGTCCCTAACGAATCCTGAATTTAATCAAGCGCTAACTGTGAATGGAACTGCAGAGATAATAGGTGGTTTCAAAGGGATTTTATTAATTAATGCAGGGCTCAATAGGTTTGTTGCGTACGACAAAATCTGTCCAAATAACGACTGTAGTTCTCCCATGAATTATGATAAGATCAACAGCCCTAATATATTAAAATGCTCCTGTGATAATAGTGAATACGGCTTAGGAATTGGAATTGGAGGCGCTCCACAAACACCTGGTTTTGAATGTCCCGCAATTGAATATAAAGTAGTGAAAATTGGCAATTCAATTAGAATCAGTAATTTTTAGTGAAAATGAATTGAGTTGTGTATTTTTGCTAAAACACAACAACTTTAAAAGTGAAAAGCTATTATTCTTCAAATTTTAAATTAGGGATTCTTGGTGGTGGACAATTGGGGAGAATGCTTTTGGCAGAAACGCAAAAGTTTGACATCCACACTGCCATCTTAGAAAGTAATAAAAATGCACCCTGTGCAGAAATTTGCAACACTTTTGTAATCGGAGATTTATTAGATTTTGATGCCGTTTATAACTTCGGAAAAACCGTTGATTTATTGACAATAGAAATTGAAAATGTAAATTTAGATGCTCTAGATAAATTGGAGGATGAAGGATTAACCATTTATCCGAAACCCAAAGATTTACGTATTATTCAGAGTAAAGCAAGGCAAAAAAATTTCTATATAGATCATCAAATTCCGACTGCAGCATTTTCTCATTATGCCTATTTAGAAGAGTTAAAACATTCGTATCAAAATAATATCATTCATTTTCCATTCGTTTGGAAAGCTGCCCGTTTTGGATATGATGGAAATGGGGTCAAAATCGTCCGAAATATTGAAGATTTAGAATCTTTACCTACTGTAGAATGTATCACAGAAAAACTGATTCCTTTTAAAAATGAATTGGCAGTAATTGTGGCAAGAAATGTGGCAGGAGATATAAAAACCTATCCTGTAGTAGAAATGGAGTTTCATCCAGAAGCAAATCAAGTGGAATACGTAATTTGTCCTGCTAGAATTGAAAATAAAATTGCTGAAAAAGCAAGAGCACTTGCTTTGAAAGTAGTGTGTGATCTGGATTTTGTAGGTTTATTAGCAGTAGAAATGTTTCAAACAGATACAGATGAACTCTTAGTAAACGAAGTAGCTCCAAGACCCCACAATTCTGGACACTATTCTATTGAAGCTAGTTATACCAATCAGTTTGAGCAGCATTTAAGAAGTATTTTAAACCTCCCTTTAGGAAATACCGCCAGTAAAGTTGCTGGAATTATGGTAAATTTAGTGGGTGAAGAAGGGTACTCTGGTGATGTCGTATATGAAAATATAGCAGAAATTTTAAAAATTGATGGCGTTACACCACATATTTATGGAAAGAAAGAAACCCGCCCTTTTCGAAAAATGGGACATGTAACCATCGTGAATTCTAATATCGACACTGCGAGAGCAGTGGCACAAAAAGTAAAAGAAACAATTCGAGTAATCAGCAAATAATTATGGTAGGAATAATAATGGGAAGTGATTCAGATCTTCCAGTAATGCAAGAAGCAATTGACATTTTAGAAAGTTTTGATATTCAAATAGAAGTTGATATTGTATCTGCACACAGGACTCCTGAAAAACTTTTTGACTATGCTAAAAATGCACATAAAAGAGGATTAAAGGTCATTATTGCCGGTGCTGGAGGTGCTGCACATTTGCCAGGAATGGTAGCTGCTATGAGCCCTTTACCAATTATTGGTGTCCCTGTAAAAAGCAGCAATTCTATTGATGGCTGGGACTCTATCTTGTCTATTCTGCAAATGCCAGGAGGTGTCCCGGTTGCTACCGTTGCTTTAAATGGTGCCAAAAACGCTGGTATTTTAGCTGCTCAAATCATCGGTGCATCCGATAAATGTGTTTTAGATCGAATTATTGCTTACAAAGAAGGTTTGAAACTAAAAGTTTCTAAAGCTTCAGAGCACATGAAAAAGTAACGCAACTTTCTTCCGTAAAATCCATATATAAAACTCAGGTCTCGACTGCGTTGGACCAAAAAATAATGAATCCCAAGAATGAATCCACTCCTACACGATTTTAATACCGCACCATTTTCTAAGATTACAAATGAACATTACAAACCCGCAATTGAGAAAGGGATTGAAATAGCAAAAAAAGAAATTGCTGAAATTGTACAAAATACTGCAAAACCAACATTTGAAAACACGACGGTTGCTTTGGATTTTACAGGTGAAAAACTCAATAGAATTACAAGCATCTTCTTTAATTTAAATTCTGCAGAGACCAACGATAAGCTTCAAAAAATTGCCCAAGAAGTCTCTCCTTTATTAAGTGAATTCGGAAACGACATTACGCTTAATGAAGGGTTATTTAAAAGGGTTAAAGCTGTTTTTGAAAGTAAATCAAATTTAAACTTAACTCCAGAACAGGCGATGCTTTTAGAAAAGCAATACAAAAGTTTTGCAAGAAATGGTGCCAATCTAAACGAAGATGCTAAAAACAAGCTTCGTAAAATTGATGCCCAACTTTCTACTTTATCCCTAAAATTCGGAGAAAATGTATTGGCAGAGACCAATGCTTTTGAACTGCACATAACCAATGAAAATGACTTAGCAGGTTTGCCAGAAAGTGCAAAAGAGGCTGCAAAATCTAAAGATAAAGAAGGCTGGATTTTTACCTTAGATTATCCCAGTTATATTCCGTTTTTAACCTACATCGACAATAGAGAATTACGTAAAAAAATGGCAATTGCCGCAGGTAAAAAAGGGTTCCAAGACAATGAATTTAACAATGAAAAAAACGTTTTAGAAATTGTAAAGCTTCGCCACCAAAGAGCAAACTTACTGAGTTATAAAACACATGCACATTTTGTTCTAGAAGAAAGAATGGCAGAAACTCCTGAAAAGGTAATCGAATTTTCTAATAATTTACTAGCAAAAGCAACACCAGCAGCTCAAAAAGAGTTTCAGGATTTAGAAGTATATGCTAAAAAATTAGACGGCATCGACCAACTTCAAAAATGGGATGCTGCCTATTATTCAGAAAAACTAAAGAAAGACTTATTTGATTTAGACCAAGAGGTCTTAAAACCCTACTTTAAATTAGAAAACGTAATTGCAGGTGTTTTTGAAATTGCCAAGCGATTATTTGATTTAAAGTTTGAAGAGGTTTCTGACATTGACACCTATCACGAAGATGTGAAAACATACCACGTAACAGATATCTCTGGAAATTTTATTGCTGTTTTCTATGCAGATTTTCATCCTAGAAAAGGGAAAAGAAATGGTGCCTGGATGACCTCTTACAAATCGCAACAAATTAAGAATGGCACCAATGAAAGACCACATGTTTCTATCGTTTGTAATTTCACAAAGCCTACGGAAACAAAACCTTCTCTATTAACTTTTAATGAGGTTACGACTTTGTTTCATGAGTTTGGACACGCCTTGCACGGAATGCTTGCAAACACCACCTATAACAGTTTGTCGGGAACTTCAGTCTCTTGGGATTTCGTTGAGTTGCCAAGTCAGGTTTTAGAAAACTGGTGTTTTGAGAAAGAAGCATTAGAACTGTTTGCGAAACATTATGAAACCGGAGCAGTTATTCCAATGAAGTATGTAGAAAAAATTAAAGAATCTGCAAGTTTCCACGAAGGCATGCAAACGTTGCGTCAATTAAGTTTTGGACTCCTAGACATGCAATGGCATGGTCAAGATCCAACAGAAATTACTTCTATTAAAGCATTTGAAAATGATGCTTTTGCAGATACAAAATTATATCCTGATGTTGCTGAAAATGTGATGAGCACCGCTTTTTCTCATATTTTTCAAGGAGGGTATTCCGCGGGCTATTACTCCTACAAATGGGCGGAAGTTTTAGATGCAGATGCCTTTGAATACTTTCTAGAGGAGGGGATCTTTAATAAAGAGGTTGCCACCAAATTTAAAGACAATGTACTTTCTAAAGGAGGTACAGAAAAACCAATGACTTTGTACAAACGGTTTAGAGGAAAAGAACCAAAACCAGATGCACTTTTAAAAAGAGCTGGGTTAATTTAAGTATAAATCAATACTTTTTAATTGCGAATTTTGAGCCTCCGTAAATCTCAAAATTCGCAGTTATACTTTATTTTTCTCTTCAATCCACTTACTCATATACTTCGTAGCTTGCAAGCTTTGGTGCTGCAGCAAGCTCCCTAAAAAATTATTGGCTCTGTGTGCTTCTAAATCCGATTGTATTTTCTCAATTTTATTAAAAAATAAAGTGCCGTTTTTTTCTTTACAATAAATGCTGTTGATAATCTCTATTCCGTTTAATTGTGCTTGACTCCAAAGCACTTCATTGCAAAAAAGTTCACTTGCTTTACTTATAAAGACAGAAAAATCATCGGTGATCGCACCGTTCCAAGGAAAAGTACCTGCCATTCCTTCTGCTCCTATAGCGGTGGTAACACTTGGCGTTCCACAAAGCATGGCCTCGGTTAGTTTCCCCTTAATTCCCGCACCAAAATTTAAAGGAGCCAACACTACTTTTGCATTTTCTACAACTTCATTTGCGTTTGCTACAAAACCCTTTATAATAAAACCTTCTTTCTTATTGTGTAATTCTTGAATTTGCTGATTTACGTATGCACCATAAATATGTATTTCCGCGGTTGGAAGCAGCGTTCTAAGCGGACCCCAAATTTTATTTTTTAATGTCAATACAGCATCTACATTGGGCTTGTGAAAAAAGTTTCCAATAAATATAAAATCTGTTCTTTGCGCAAAAGATTTCCATTTTTCTTGCTGCGGTGCAGTAATTTTATCAAACAAAAAAGGCAAATATATTAAAATGTCCTCCGATATTTTGAATGTATTTGTAAGTAATTCCATTTCAAACGTAGAAATTATCAAGGACAAATCACATCTTAAAACGGCTGCAATTTCTCTTTTTGTAAGGTCTTGTTTTAGCAATGCATCAACAGAAAAAGGAACATGCTGCTTGCTGCACACTTCTCTTGTTTTACGCAAACAATGCAGGTCTTCTGTATCTAAAATTCGCAGGGCCTCTGGGCAGTTTTCTGCAACGCGCCAACCGAACTGTTCTTCCATCATAAACCGATCAAAAAGCACAATATTTGGCTGTAACTGTGCAATAAACAAATTAAAAGAAGCATTGTTTAATTGAATAACAACCTCTGCTACTCCTAAAGAAGATAAATCAATTGCCTTTTCACTTTTTTGTGCAGGTGATGCAAATGTTATTGTATAATCCCTTTCTAAAAATTGCGCTATCAATTGCAGCATTCTTTTTCCTGCCGCAGAAGAATTGGGTTCTACCCAGACGGCACCAATAATTAAAAGCGATTTTCTTTGCAATTATTTAACTGTAATTTGTTGTTTATATTCTCTTTGAACTCGCTTTCCCCAAGCAACTACCGCTACAATTTGGTCTTGTGTTAGCCTTGCTTCAGCGTGTGTCCACGTGTACGATTTTAACGGCATTTCTCCCGCTTCCACCTCTTCGTACAGCTCATCCATTTTATGCGCTTTCTTTTTCAAGGAATAGTCGTTCCATTTAGAAAAATTAAGGTGCTTTTTACCGTCTTTTATATGTTCTTCTAACCAGTAATTTATCGGCGTAATTGAATTGTACCAAGGATAGGATGTTTTCGCAGAGTGACAATCAAAACACGTGGTTTCTAAGATTTTTTTTACGTCTGCCGGTGGATTTGTTTCTGTTAGAAAAGCGTCTACTGTTGTAAGCGCGCCATCATTCTTTTTCGGACCCACAAACTGTGCAAGAATCAGCACAATAGCAATCGATAATAGTCCTTTTTTTACAATTTTCATCTCTACCTTTTAGGAATACATAATACTGTAAAACTACTGAATTCTTACTTTATTTTATGAAAATAAGCGTATTTTTGTGTTTTATCCGAGCAAATTAAACCAAACGGTAAAAAAAATACAAAATAAACTTACTTATGACATACGATATTATTGTAATTGGTTCTGGCCCTGGAGGATATATAGCAGCAGTTAGAGCTTCTCAACTAGGCAAAAAGGTAGCCATTATAGAAAAATATTCAACATTAGGCGGAACCTGTCTAAATGTTGGTTGTATTCCTTCGAAAGCATTGCTAGATTCTTCGCATCATTATTACGATGCAGTGCATCATTTTGAAGAGCATGGTATTTCTGTTGAAAACCCAAGTTTTGACTTTCCAAAAATGTTGGCAAGAAAAGCAAAAGTGGTAGAAACGACTACCGGTGGAATCACGTATTTAATGGACAAAAATAACATTGATGTATTCGAAGGATTGGGCTCTTTTGAAGACAAAACACATGTAAAAATTACAAAAAGTGATGGTTCTTCTGAAATAATTGAAGGCGTTAACATCATTATTGCCACGGGTTCAAAGCCTGCAAATTTACCTTTTATAAAGTTAGACAAGGAGCGCATCATGACTTCTACAGAGGCCTTAAAACTTCCAGAAGTGCCAAAACATTTAATTGTAATTGGTGGTGGAGTTATTGGGTTAGAGCTAGGTTCTGTTTACAAACGTTTGGGAGCAGATGTTACTGTTGTAGAATACATGGATAAGATTGTCCCTGGCATGGATACCGATGTTTCTAAAGAACTTCAAAAGGTTTTTAAAAAGCAAGGAATTAAATTTGCAACCAGCCATAAGGTAACTTCTGTAGAGAGAACTGGAAACACTGTTCTTGTAAAAGCTACCGATAAAAAAGACAGAGAGATTGAGTTTACTGGAGACTATTGTTTGGTCGCTGTTGGTAGAAAAGCGTACACCCAAGGATTGGGATTAGAAAAAATTGGACTGGACGTAAATGCACTTGGGCAGGTAGCTGTAAATGCACATTTACAAACAAATATAAATAGTATTTACGCGGTTGGAGATGTTGTTAAGGGTGCAATGCTAGCACACAAAGCGGAAGAAGAAGGCGTGGCTGTAGCAGAATATTTAGCAGGTGAAAAACCGCATATTGACTACAACTTAGTACCAGGTATTGTATATACTTGGCCAGAAGCAGCCGCTGTTGGAAAAACTGAAGAAGAGTTAAAAGAAGCAAAAATTGAGTACAAAGCTGGTAAGTTTCCGATGAGAGCTTTAGGAAGGGCTCGTGCAAGTGGAGATATTGATGGTTTTGTGAAAGTTTTAGCAGATAAAAATACGGACGAAATCTTAGGAGTGCATATGGTAGGAGCACGCGTTGCCGATTTGATTATGGAAGCGGCAGTAGCGATGGAGTTTAGAGCATCTGCAGAAGATTTGGCAAGAATCTGTCATGGGCACCCCACCTATTCTGAAGCTGTAAAAGAAGCTGCAAAAGCTGCTTGGGACGGAAAGCCTTTAAATGCATAAACCTCTTTTCTGTCTGTATTTAGAAGACTGCAAAGAAAATTAAAACAAGTATAGAAAGCAACCCAAAGCGGTTGCTTTCTATTTTAAATTGATACTTAAGAAAATAGTTTGCGTTTTGTAAACGCGCAGAGTCGCTTAAAACTTTTTACTAATGATGCCAAGAACTGTTCGTACTTTTTCTGTTGAAAATATAAAAGATTTCAAACAACTTTTACTCTCTTGGTCTCAGCAGTTTGAAACGGCACTTTGGTTAGATTCCAACAAGTATCAACAGCACTACACGAGCTTTGATAGTGCCTTGGCCTTGGAAGAATTTACCGCGATTAAAACAGATTATTCCAATGCTTTTGACAAACTAAAAGAATACCAAAGCACTACAAAAGATTATATTTTTGGATATATTTCCTATGATGTTAAGAATGATGTAGAACAACTTTCTTCAAAAAATTATGATGGCTTAGATTTTCCTGATTTGTATTTCTTTCAACCTCAAAAACTTATTTTTATCAGAGGTAAAAACATAGAATTTCATTATTTAAACATGGTTGCAGATGAAATTCAAAACGACTTTACAGACATTCAAGCTGCTGCTATACACATCGATATTGCCAGGGCTACGGAAGAAAATATCAAGATAAAACTCCGAATTCACAAAGCGGAATATTATGCGAAAGTGGAGACTATTTTAGAACATATTAAAAGGGGAGACATCTACGAAGTAAATTTTTGCCAGGAATTTTATGCAGAAAATGCCACTATAAACCCTGCAGCTGTATACCAGCATCTAAACGATATTTCTGAGCCTCCATTTGCCTCCTTTTTAAAAATGGAACAGCAATACGCTTTGTGTGCATCTCCAGAAAGATATCTTAAAAAAGAAGGTTCTAAAATCATTTCTCAACCAATTAAAGGCACTGCAAAAAGGTTAATTAGTACCATTGATGATGCACAAATCGCAGCTGATTTAGCCCGAGACGAAAAAGAACGCGCAGAAAATGTGATGATCGTCGATTTGGTTCGAAACGACCTGTCTAAAACAGCAAAGAAAGGAGCAGTGCAAGTAGAAGAGTTGTGTAAAGTGTACTCTTTTAAACAAGTACATCAAATGATCTCAACTGTAGTTTCTGAAATTGACCCACAGCTGCACCCTATAGAAACCTTGAGAAGCACCTTTCCGATGGGCAGTATGACAGGCGCACCTAAGGTATCTGCTATGAAGATTATTGAACACTTAGAAGCCTCAAAACGTGGTTTATACTCTGGAGCTATTGGTTACTTTACACCTGAAAATGATTTTGATTTCAATGTTGTCATTCGCAGTATTCTCTACAATGAAGAAAAGAAATACATCTCCTATTCTGTTGGTAGTGCCATTACCATAAAATCTGACGCTGCAAAAGAATATGAAGAATGTCTACTCAAAGCAAAAGCAATGAAATATGTGTTGACCAATGCGAAGTAAAGGAGCCTCGTTTTATTTTCACAACAACATTGCGGAAGGGCACTCACATTTGTGCACACAACGTGCACTAAAAAATACAGTTTTAAAAAAATATTAGATATTTTTACCATATGATACCAAACCAAGAAACTCTTTTTCAAAAAACATTCGAAAGTTTAAAAGAGAAGCCAACAGAACAAAATATGTTTAATACCTTTTTAGCTTTGTATCCCGCAGAATGGAAACAGCTTAAAGTTACCTTTTCTAAGTTTAATAGAAGTAAGCAATTTGGCAAAACAATTCCGCTACCAAAACCAGAGGTTTCCATCAGAAAAGACATTCGTGCTTGGCTAAAGAAGCAGGTCTAAAATAACGCCATTAATTTATGTACTTTTGAGTGCCATATGCTTGAAAAATTATCACATATAATTGTTACTAATTTTCCTTTTTTAAAGGAGAAAAAACTATTAATTGCCATTTCTGGAGGACTTGATTCCGTTGTTTTAACGCAGCTCTTCGCCACCTTGAATCTTGATATTTCTTTAGCACACTGTAACTTTAACTTAAGAGGAGTCGAAAGTGATACAGATGAACAATTTGTGATAAAACTGGCAAAAAAGCTCGATATTACTTGTTATAATACTTCTTTTGACACTGACCGAATTGCAAAAGAAAATAAAGATTCTACACAAATTACTGCTAGAAAATTACGCTACACCTGGTTTCAAGAAATAATAGAAACACATAATTTTGATTATATTTTAACAGGGCATCAGGCAGATGATAATTTAGAAACTTTTCTAATTAACCTCACCAGAGGAAGTGGATTAGATGGTTTTACGGGAATCCCTGAAATTAATGGAAATATTGTGCGCCCATTATTGCGGTTTTCAAGAGCAGAAATCATTGCTTTTGCCAAAGAAAATAAGCTTGCTTGGCGCGAAGACCAGAGCAACACTTCCACAAAATATATTCGGAATAAAATTAGACACAAAATACTACCCGTTTTAAAAGAAATAAATCCGAGTTTATTAGATACTTTTTCTAAGACCGTAGCGCACTTAAAAGAGAGTACTCAGATTATTAAAGATCGCATTGAAGAAGTAACGAAACAAGTTGTCTTAAAAGAGAAGGGCATTACTAAATTTAAAATTGCTGAAATTCTCCAGTTATCAAATCCGAAAGCCTATTTGTTTCAGCTTTTAAAAGCCTATAATTTCACCGAATTTAAAGATGTTTACAGTTTACTTTCCGCACAATCTGGCAAACAGGTGTTTTCGCATACGCATGTACTTTTAAAGGATCGAAATTTCTTAATCCTTTCTGAAAGAGATTTTTCATCTATAACCGATCCCAAGTTTCAAATCTTGGCAAACATGCATGAGATTAAAAATCCCATTCACTTAACATTAGAAGAGGTTACGGAGCAATCGATTCCAAATAAAAACAGTATTTATGTTTCTAAAGAAAATTTAACCTTTCCTTTAGTTGTAAGGAAATGGGAAAATGGCGACTATTTTTATCCTGCGGGAATGCAAGGAAAAAAGAAACTAAGTAAGTATTTTAAAGATGAGAAATTATCACTTTTAGAAAAGCAAAAACAATGGTTACTTTGCGACGCTAACAATGCTATCATTTGGGTTCTTGGTATGCGAAAAGACACGAGATATACCTCACATGCGCCCGCATCAAAACAATTAAAAATAACAATTCAATAATGAATAAATTTTTTCTTTCCCTGCTGCTATTATTTTCAGTTTATACGCAAGCACAAACAGCAGATTCTCCTATTACTTGGGAGTCTTCCATGCATAAAATTTCAGAAACGGAATACGACGTTATTTTTACGGCACGTCTTTTTAAAGCGTGGCATTTATACTCCCAATACAATCCGGAAGATGCATCTCAAGCGCTAGAAGTTGTTATTCCAGAAGGTAAAACGGGTTATACACTCGTTGGAAAAGCAACAGAAAGTGAGACCCAAAAAGAATATTCGGAAATCTGGGAAAAGGAAGAGATTTTCTTTGCAGAATCGGCCATCATTACGCAAAGGATAAAGATCGTAGACACCACCATTCCTTCCATTACTTTAGATATTTACGGACAAGTTTGCAAACAAGCTTGTATTCAAGTTTCGGCATCTTTCTCTTTTCCTTTAGACGGAAAAAAATTAATAAAAGAAGTCATTATTCTCAATGAAAAAAGTAAAAAGCTCACAAAAAAACTACAACTCGATTTAAAAAACACGGCTTTCTTACAGACGGAAACCAACACTGCCGCGGACTCCGGAAGTTCTTTATTTAATATCTTTCTTTTGGGTTTTGTTGGCGGGTTGCTTGCCTTATTAACGCCCTGTGTTTTCCCAATGATTCCCTTAACGGTGTCCTTCTTTACAAAAGGAGCACAAAGCAGACGCAAAGGCATCTTCAACGCAATATTGTATGGTTTTTTTATTGTGCTCATATACATGCTGTTAAGTATCCCTTTTCATTTAATTGATGGCTTAGACCCCAGCATTTTAAACATGATCTCCACAAATATTTGGTTAAACATTTTCTTTTTCGTCATATTAGTATTTTTCTCACTTTCCTTTTTTGGCTTTTACGAAATTACATTGCCGAGCTCTTGGGGCACCAAAATGGATGCTGCATCGGATATCGGTGGTTTTATTGGCATCTTTTTTATGGCTTTAACCTTAGCCATTGTCTCTTTTTCTTGTACAGGCCCTATTTTAGGCTCTCTATTAGCAGGTTCATTAGGTACTGCTGGTGACCCAGCTTTCCAACTTTCTGCGGGGATGACCGGTTTCGGTCTTGCCCTCGCTTTGCCATTTGCCTTATTTGCCTTGTTTCCAAACCTATTAAATACGTTGCCTAAATCTGGTGGTTGGTTAAATACAACGAAAGTAGTCTTAGGGTTTTTAGAACTCGCATTTGCCTTTAAATTTTTATCAAATTCAGATTTAGTTGGACATTGGGATCTCTTAAAACGTGAAGTTTTCATTGGTCTTTGGATTGTGATTTTCACAGGACTGGCATTGTACCTCTTCGGTAAAATAAAATTTCCACATGATTCTCCTCTTAAAAAGCGCTCCTTTTTGAGAATTTCTTTTGGAATCTTTGTTGTTGCTTTTGTTGTCTATTTAATCCCGGGAACTTTTAAAACGCCTACCTGGAATTTAAATGCATTGTCCGGTTTTCCACCGCCACAATTTTACAGTATTTATGAACGTGCAACAGACTGCCCATTGGGATTAAACTGTTACAAAGACTTTGACGAAGGCGTGCAAGCTGCCTCAGAAGCAAACAAACCTATCTTATTAGATTTTACAGGTTGGGCATGTGTAAATTGCCGTAAAATGGAAGAAAATGTGTGGAGCGACCCCAGTATTTATGCACTGCTTAAAAACGACTATGTTCTAATTTCTCTGTATGTAGACGACCACGAAAAAGTGCTTCCAGAAGCAGCACAATTTGATTTTTTAAAAGCGAATGGAACTATTAAAAAAATCAGGACCTATGGAGATAAATGGTCTACATTCCAAAGCGTCAATTTTAAAAATGCTTCGCAACCCTATTATATTTTAATGAATGCAAGTTTAGATATTTTAAATACACCACAACAATATACCGATATAACAACCTATAAAAACTGGTTGGAAAAAGGAATAGAAAATTTTAAAAACAACAATTAATTATTTTGTATATTTCTAAACTAATACTAGTGTAGATGAAAAAAGTGCTTTTATTTATAATTCCTTTTCTTTGGGTTTCTGCGGCTTCTTACGGTCAAAAAAAAGCACCAATAAGTATTTACACGTTCAAGAATTTGAAGAAAGAGATGCACAATACTGCTTCTATAAAAGCGAAGTTACAGGTGGATGATTTCAAATTTAGACTTGTAGACGCCCATACTATTGAAGAGCAAATACCCTATTTAAATTTTAAGCAAATTGGTAGAAACGCACCAGAATACGTTTATGATCCCTATGAAAAGTATGAAAACTCGAATTTACTGGAAGGGTTTTCATTCAAAAATGATCCTACACGTTGGAATTTATCTTGTAAAAGAAATAGAATACAACCTTATTTCTTAAAATAGGAAAAAGTTAAAAATTAAATTTTCATCAAAATACGCTCAAATTTCTATCGTTTTCTTAGAGAATGCAACGATTATTAGCAAAAACCTAAGTTCTGCACCTTCCGTTTTTTGTAGTTTTACACTATAAAATTAACACCACCATGTCCGTATTACCAAAACTTGCTCGTTTTAATGAAAATGTGTTGTCTAAATATCAAATTTACAACAGTGTTTTTATGACCCTCCCTTTTGATACCATTAGCAATACGGGGGTATTACTACCCTTATTTCATGAGTTGTGCAAGAAAGGGTTTCAAGAAGGCAAAAACCCTACAGAAATCATCGGTAGCTTTTTTGATAAATATCAAGAGCATCCCACAGAAAAAGAAAAAATAGCTTTATTATTTCAATTTATCCAATACATAGAGCGCCAAGTTGTATTATTTGATGCTATTGAAGACGCTGCTTTTCCTGTTGTAAACAACATGGATGGTATTGGTACCTTAAGGAACTCAAAAGAAATTGCTATTTTAGGAAATAAAAAAGAAGCCCTAAAAGCGCATTTAGAAGATTTTAAAGTTCGCATAGTGCTCACGGCGCATCCAACCCAGTTTTACCCAGGAACGGTTTTAGGAATCATTACAGACTTGGACAAAGCCATCCAGAAGGACGATTTACTACTCATAAAAAAATTACTAGCACAACTTGGGAAAACGCCTTTTTATAAAAAATCAAAACCCTCCCCTTTTGACGAAGCCGTCAGTTTAATTTGGTATTTAGAAAATGTATTTTACGACTCTATTAGTAAAATATACAACTACATCCAAAACAATATTTATGACGGAAACCCGATGGATAATGAAATTATCGATCTTGGTTTCTGGCCCGGTGGGGATCGAGATGGAAACCCTTTTGTGACCACAGAAATTACCCTAAATGTAGCGGAAAGACTGCGGCAATCAATTTTAAGAAGTTACTACAGAGATGTTCGAAGACTTAAAAGACGTTTTACCTTCGATGGCGTTCAGGAGATTTTAGCAACGATTGAAAAAAGATTGTACAAACATGTTGTTCGAAGTTATGGTAAATTAAATTTCTCTCAAAGTATTTTACTAGAAGCACTTGCCCAAGCAAGAAAAATTGTTGTGGACAAGCACCAATCTTTGTTTATCGAAGAATTGGATGATTTTATAAATAAAATAAGAATTTTTGGTTTTCATTTTGCCACCTTAGATATCCGACAAGACAGTAGAGTGCACCACCAGGCATTTACACAAATTGTAAAAGACTTGCAAAATATTGGAGACACTACCTTTCCGGAGAACTACTCCCATTTGTCAGAAAATGAACAAATTGAAATTTTAGCAGTTGTAAAAGGAAGTATCGATCCGAAGTCATTAACAGATAAAACTTCTGTTAGTACGATAGAATCTATATATGCCTTAAAAGAAATTCAGTTAAGAAACGGAGAACGTGGTGCAAACCGTTACATCATTAGCAACAACCAAACGGCTTTAAATGTAATGGAAACTTTTGCCATGTTAAATCTTTGTGGATTTGAAAATGAATTGCCTGTTGATGTAATTCCTCTTTTTGAAACGGTAGAAGATTTACAAAATGCAGCAGCGGTAATGCGCACATTATACACCAATAGAACCTACCGCTATCATCTAGAAAAAAGAAAAAACAAGCAAACCATTATGCTTGGATTCTCTGATGGTACAAAAGACGGTGGGTACCTCATGGCAAATTGGGGAATCTTCAAAGCAAAAGAAGCACTCACTAAAATTTCTAGAGCTTTTGATATTGAAGTTATCTTTTTTGACGGTCGCGGTGGACCTCCAGCGCGTGGTGGTGGAAAGACACACCAATTTTATGCTTCCCTTGGACCAACAATTGAAGACAAGGAAATTCAATTAACGGTACAAGGGCAAACCATTAGTTCTAATTTTGGAACCAAAAATTCTGCACAATACAATTTAGAACAATTGTTAAGTTCTGGAATTAAAAATGATATTTTCACCAAAGATCAATTAAATGATGAAAACAGAAAACTCATTGAAGACATGGCGGAAACGAGTTATAGAACTTATGTAGATTTTAAAGAGCATCCGCAGTTCTTGCCGTATTTAGAGAAAATGAGTACGCTAAAATACTATGCAAAGACTAATATTGGCAGCAGACCTAGTAAACGCTCAAATTCTGCCACCTTAGATTTTTCTGCTTTAAGAGCCATTCCTTTTGTAGGCAGTTGGAGCCAATTAAAACAGAATGTTCCTGGCTTCTTTGGAGTGGGTACGGCACTCAAGAAATATGAAGACGCAGGAAGATTTGAAGAAATTATTGCATTTTACAATGCTTCTGATTTCTTTAAGACACTCCTAGAAAACAGCATGATGAGTTTAAAGAAATCTTTCTTTGAATTAACAGCATACATGGCAGAAGATACTGAGTTTGGTGAATTTTGGAAGCTCATTCATGAAGAATATAAAACCACGAAAAGGTTGCTACTAAAACTTACAGGACATACAGAATTAATGGAAAATTTCCCGATCGGAAAAGCCTCTATTGAAATCAGAGAACAGATTGTATTGCCCCTTTTAACCATTCAGCAATTTGCATTAAAACAAATTCAAGAACTGCAAGCTAAGGAAGGGAATACGGAAGCCATTGAAGTGTATGAAAAGATGGTCATGCGCTCTTTATTTGGGAATATTAATGCGAGTAGAAATTCCGCATAAAAAAGACTTGTTGTTATCGTATACTTTCAAAAAATGCACTCCTATTTGGATTGCATTTTTTTTATAGTACACTTAAACCGTCTGATATTGGAGTATATAAGCACCGGATAGTATGACTAGTATAAAGACAACATTTAAAAAAGAAAGTTTTTCTTTAAAGAAATAAGTACTAAACAAGATGGTTGTTACTGGCGCTGCTAAAAACAAAAGACTTGAAATAATGGGATTGGTTTCTTTTATTCCTAAAAAACTACAGAGAATCGCTAGAAATATAACCACACTCATAAAGAGGACCCTCTTAAAATATTTTTTTAAATGAGTTTTAAATAAAATACCCTCGCTGTTTTGAAAAGTAAATACCAAGCCCACTAAAAAAACAAGTCCTTCTTGATTCGCAATAATGATTAAAGGCGAGAAATTTAACTGCAAGTTTTTCCAATGCAATATTGCTGAACAGCTGTAGCTAAATGTCATTAAAAGCAGCAGTAAATGCTGCTTAATGGTTATCTTGAGTTGGGTTTCTTTATTTGCAAAAAGAAAACAGCCAAACCCAATAACAATCACTACAAGACCGAATACCACTTCCTTAATTACCACGGTATCAAACAACCATAAATACAGGATGGTAAAAACAACTCCTAACAAATTATAAATTCCCAACCACTGCAGCGATCCTTTTTTGAGCACTGCCAGCATGCTAAACAATCCAAGTACTCCGAAAAAAGATCCTATGTTAATTTTAATAAAAGCTGCCATTGAAAGCCCTTCAAATGTAAAAAAACCAAATAAAATGGCTAAGGAAATGCTACTTGTAAAAAAAGCACGGTAGGAAATTAAAAAAGGAGTGGAAATAAATTTTAAATTTCTTTTCCACAAAACGTTGTTATAGGAGAATAATAAAACGGATAACAGGATAAATACCATACTGATAAATTTAGTTTAAAATATATTTTTCTGAAGCTCCTATAAATCTTTCAAATCCCGTTTTCAAAACTAATTGCTTCAAATTAATGAAGGCTGCTGCATTTGTTTCTAGAGCGTTCTCTGCGTGACTTACTTTCAATTCTGTGAGATAATAAAAGAGTGATACAAAATTATAATAACTTAATTCTATCTTTTCTAGAACAACCAATTCTAGACTTCTTTTTGCGGAAGAAATCTCATTATTATACCAACTGATGTTGGCTAAACCAATTAAATAAATTGAGCTCATTGTTTTATCAGACCATGCTTTAGATTCAAAAATTTCTTCATAAAACTTATCAGATAACTCTTTTAGTATTTTATATTCTTCCTTTATTAGTAAGGCAGGTATCACTTCTTCTAAAAACCAAGAAACTCTATTTGTACTGCATTCTTTGAATAATTTTCTTTTTAAATTACTATCAATAGCGGTAGATGACATAATTGTGTACGCATAAAATCTTCCTTTTAACACTGGATTAAATTTGCTAAAACCAATCGGCAATTTAATCTCTTTACGATTACAAATACCCTCAGTATAAAAATCTCTATAAAACTCCATTAGCATCACAAAAAATAAATCTGAGATCACTGGAGAATGTTTCGCTAGTAACCTTAATACTTTTAAATAAATCCCATTTAAATTGGAATAATCTATATACAGTAGTGGAATCGTATTTCTAAAACTTGCATGTTTTATTAAATCATTATAAATAATGATTGCTTTATTTTCATCTATTCTATAAAAACTATGGGTTATAATAGTAGCAAATTGGAGCAAATAACTAAAATCAATTTTACTTAATTCTATTTTTTTAAAAAAACTGTTTAAGGTTCTTAAATTATTTTCTAGAATTAAGTTTGAGACAAAATACGCTACATATACGATGTTTTTACCATACTGAACACCTTCATTTATACTGTTAAAATCGGTTTTATTTAAGTCGTTTTTCTGTTGAATTAAAAGTAATTTTTGCTGAAAATACCAGGCATCAAAATTTAATTTATTACTCAAATAACCAGCGTAAGACCTGTATCCTAAGTAGCGTGCAAGTGTATTTAAAGTTGCTAGTGTAGGCTTTGTTTTTTTTAAAAAACCAAACAAACGACGCAGTGTATTGAACCCTATTTTTAAATCTTTGTATGCCTCAATTTCTTCTTTTAAAAATTTAACATGTCTAACTTTCGTAATGACAATATTAGATTTCTTTTCGATATCTAATAACAATTGCGAATGATCATTCGTCATAAACTATTTTATGGGCTTGGATTGGGCTAAATATAATAAATAAAAAAGGAAAGCATATTATGGCTTATTAAAAAGATACCATAGCAGGAAGTACTATCACTACCAATATGTATAGATGGGGAGCGCTTTCTTTTTCTCGAGGCTACCAGAAGAAGAAGAAGAAGAAGAAGAAGGACAACTCTCTCCTTAAAAAGGATTCGCATACTTCTTTTCTTTATCTTTAAGTAAAAAATATGCTCGTAAAAGTTTATGGTGCTGCCGTTTTCGGCATTGAAGCCACCACCATTGCCGTAGAAGTAAATATTGACGCTGGAATTGGATATCATCTGGTAGGACTCCCAGACAATGCTGTACGGGAGAGTTCCTTTCGGATTTCTGCAGCCCTCAAAAACAATGGGTATAAACTACCCGGGAAAAAAATTATTATCAATATGGCACCCGCAGACATTCGCAAAGAGGGAGCAGCCTATGATTTAACGCTTGCTATCGGTATTCTTGCTGCCTCCAACCAACTAAAACCAGAAACCATCCCTTCCTATATGATGATGGGAGAATTGTCTTTAGACGGCAGTTTGCAACCGATACGCGGAGCATTACCCATCGCCTTAAAAGCGAAAGAAGATGGGTTTCAGTATTTAATTCTTCCAAAAGAAAATGCCAAAGAAGCCGCCATTGTATCCGATTTAGAAGTTTTAGGGGCTGGTAATATATTGGAAGTAATACAGCATTTTAACGATGAACGTAAAATAGCGCCTACCCTGGTAGACACAGCGGCTGAATTTTACAAAAACATCGATTTTCCTGAGTTTGACTTTTCAGATGTAAAAGGACAAGAATCTATCAAACGCTGTATGGAAATTGCGGCAGCTGGCGGCCACAATATTATTCTTATTGGTCCTCCAGGATCTGGAAAAACCATGTTGGCAAAAAGGCTGCCTTCTATTTTACCTCCAATGACCTTAGAAGAGGCTTTAGAAACCACAAAAATTCATTCGGTAGTAGGAAATACTAAAGACGAAGGACTGCGATACCAGCGTCCTTTTAGAAGTCCCCATCACACCATTTCAAATGTGGCACTTGTTGGCGGGGGTCAATATCCACGTCCTGGAGAAATTTCGCTATCGCACAATGGCGTTTTATTTTTAGACGAGCTGCCAGAATTTAAAAGAGATGTCTTAGAAGTACTGCGCCAACCTTTGGAAGACAGAGAAATTACCATCTCTCGTGCTAAATTTACGGTTCGCTATCCCTGCAGCTTTATGCTTGTGGCAAGTATGAATCCAAGTCCTAGTGGTTTTTTTAACGATCCAAATGCTCCAAGAACCTCCTCACCTCAGGAAATGCAACGGTATTTGAGTAAGATTTCTGGACCCTTATTAGACCGTATAGACCTGCATATTGAAGTGACTCCAGTTCCTTTTGAAAAATTATCAGAAGAAAAAAGAGGAGCATCTAGTGTAACAATCCGCAGCAGAGTAACAGCGGCAAGAGCGCTACAATCAGCGCGTTTTAAAAATTTTGAAAAAGTGCATTACAATGCGCAAATGAATGTAAAACAACTTCGAGAATTCTGCAAACTCTCTAATGAAAGTAAAATACTCTTAAAAACAGCCATGGAAAAACTGAATCTTTCTGCAAGAGCCTACGATCGAATTTTAAAAGTCTCTAGAACCATAGCTGATTTGGCGATTGCCTCCGATATTTCTCCAGACCACATTGCAGAAGCCATCCAATATCGAAGTCTAGACAGAGAAGGCTGGCTCGGCTAATAAATTTATTTTTTTATAAGCTTTGCTACAGCACTGTCAATTTTAATAAAATAAATACCCGTGGCTAATTTAGAAATATCCAACTGCTGCACTGCCTCTAATTCACGGTAATTAACAGTAGATACTAGTCTTCCTGTCATGGTGTAAATTTTAATTTTTGAAGCTGCATATGCAAGACCTTTGACATAGATCACCGTACTCGCTGGATTTGGATAAATGCTTACCGAACGGGCTTTGTACTTCTGAGTACCCAAGGACTGGGGTGTCCAGCTAGCGCCTATTGCGGTTCCCCAAAGATGTTCTGCCAAGTCCGGAAAATCTATAAATGGATTTCTATTCCCTTGAAATGAATTGTAAATAATGTTATTTCTATTCTCTTCCCAAGCATCTACAGGATCTGTTCTGTGCCATTCTAATAAAGTAGACAATACACCATGCACCGGAGTTTTGTCTGTATTTGAAAAGATATTTTCCGTTAGCTCTAAATCAGGATCTCCTGCAAAACCCTCATAGCGCACTGCCATATAAAACAACATTCTTGCTACGTCTCCTTTTACTGCATCTCGTGGTTCAAAAGACCATTCGTTACTATCTTTATAAGAACCTGTTGTATTGCCCCATTTGTCTGTTATCGCCTCGCAATCCGTGCAATTATTAAAGGCTCTATTACTTCTTTTACTATTGGTTGTATTGTCTAAAGGTCTTAGCGCATGTGCATCTGTTCCCGCACCAATAGCGGTCCCAAAATCTCCGCGTGACTTCGCCCAAACATGTTCTCTTGTCCAACCATTTGCACTGTTGTATTCTTGAGCAGCATTTACAGAAATTCCAGAATAAATAAGAATCACATTGTCTGCGTTGTTCGGGTCTCTGTCCGTTTCTTTTAAAATGTCCCATACATCTGTATTTGAACTTGTATAGGAGAATTGTACATGATTTCTTATAGTTTCGTGCAGCGCCTCTTTTAAGTTTTCAGTTGCTAAGTTTTCAGCCAGCGCATAGTATCCGCTTGGTACTTGAGCAAAAATTACAAAAGAAAAGAATAGGAATTGTATGGTGAGGTATTTTGACTTCAATCTCATAAAAATTAGTTTAAACAACGCAATGTATTTCCCCAAAAATAATGAATTATTCATTCCAAAAAAATAAAAATAACAACCCGCTACTCCCAGCAACAGCTATTCAAAAAAACCTCCTTTAATTTGCCAATTATAAAAACGAGATCGCTATTTGTATCTCTATAATTGTATTATATTTAGCTGTTATAATACTACATCGCTATGAACGAAATTAATTGTCCCAATTGTAAAACAGCATTTAAAGTTGACAAGGCTGGATTTGCAGACATCTTAAAGCAAGTCCGTGACCAACAGTTTGATAAAGAATTGAATATTCGCTTAAAAACAGCTGATAATGAAAAAGAAAATGCGCTACAGTTAGCAGAAGCGAAGCTGAAAAATGTTTTTCAGCAAGAATTGGCGAACAAAGCAACTGAATTGTTGCAATTAAAATCAGAAAATGCCACTCAATTAACCCAAGAACTGGCAAAAAAAGAGACCGCAATAACAGCGATGGAAACCAAGATTGAACAAGCGGAGTTGCAGCAGCAACTTGCAGTTTCTAGCGCCGTTAATACCATTGAGAAGGAGCGGAATCAATTGGTTAACGATCTGAAAAACAAGGAAATTGCAAGCGCACTTTCAGAAAAATCTTTGCAAGAACAATTTAAAAATACTTTGGCCTTTAGAGATGATGCTTTAAAACTAAAAGAAGAAGAAATAGCGCGTTTAAAAGATTATAAGCAGAAATTGTCTACCAAAATGATTGGAGAAAGTCTAGAGCTCCATTGTGAAACTGAATTTAATAAGCTGAGAGCTACTGGTTTTCAGAATGCTTATTTTGAAAAAGACAACGATGCTAGAGGAGGTACTAAAGGAGACTATATTTATAAGGAAGCCGATGCTGCCGGCAATGAGGTACTTTCTATCATGTTTGAAATGAAAAATGAAAATGACGAGACCGCTACTAAAAAAAGAAATGAAGACTTTTTTGCCAAGCTAGATAAAGACCGGAAAGAAAAAGGATGTGAATATGCCGTGCTGGTCTCTTTACTAGAGTCAGAAAATGAATTCTATAATACAGGTATTGTAGATGTGTCTTATAAATATCCAAAAATGTATGTGGTGCGTCCACAATTTTTTATTCCAATCATCACCTTACTTCGAAATGCTGCCCTAAACTCGATGCAATACAAGTCTGAATTAAATTTAATGAAAAGTCAAAATGTAGACATCACAAATTTTGAAGATAAAATTGCCATTTTTAAAACAGGCTTTGCAAAAAATTACGACTTGGCTAGCCGACAATTTAAAACAGCCATCGAAGAGATTGATAAAACAATGTCGCACCTACAAAAAACAAAAGATGCTCTTCTGTCTTCAGTAAATAATTTGCGTTTGGCAAATAGTAAAGCAGAAGATTTAACGATTAAAAAATTATCACATGGAAATGCAACCATGAAGCAAAAGTTTGATGATTTAAAGAAGTAAATAAAAATTAAGGAAGGAGGTCCTGTCAAATAACCTCTTTTCATATTTGGACTGATGGCAGCGTTTAAAAGAAAAAAAAGTAATTTGTATAAAACCAAAAAAGCATCTCATAAATGAGATGCTTTTGCGGTCTGGACGGGACTCGAACCCGCGACCCCCTGCGTGACAGGCAGGTATTCTAACCAACTGAACTACCAGACCGTTGCTATTAGCGGGTGCAAATATAACACATGTTTTCACATTTGCAAGTATAATTAGATAAAAATTATTTATTATTTTTTCTACCAATTATGTAGGCTGTTAAAACCTCATTGTAGCCTTGGTGTATATCTACGGGCACATAATCAATCTTATATTGTAAACATTTATCCTTCAATTCATTGAAATAATTCTGAACTAATTCTTTGTATTTATCTTGTATATTTTCCGAATGGATATTAATTGCTTCTCCTGTTTCTACATCAATAAATTTTTGGGGTGTATTTTCAAAATCAAAGTTAAACTCTGTTTTTCCGTCATAGGTATGAAATAAAACAACTTCATGTTTATTGTATTTTAAATGCCGCAGCGCTTCAAATAGCAAGTGCTCCTCTTTTGAGGTTTGCAGCATGTCTGTGAAAAGAAAGACAAAAGAACGTCGGTGCAGTTTCTCGGAAATCTCATGCAAGTATTGGTAGGTTTCTGTTGTTGCCTTTGACGGCGTCACAAGTAATTGCGATAGCTGGTGTAAAAGCATTGCACGGTGCCGCTCGCCTCCTTTTTCTGGCGCATAGTATTCATAGGTATCCGAATAAATGCTCAAACCCACTGCATCTCTTTGTCTTTTTAAAATTTCCATAAGAGCAGCCGCTGCAATTGCAGAGAAACCTACTTTATTCACACGATCTACCGTTTGATTTTCAACGATTGGATAATGCATAGAGGCAGAATTATCAATGATTATGTGACATCTTAAATTAGTTTCCTCCTCATATTTTTTTGTATACAATTTCTCGGTCTTTGCAAAAAGCTTCCAATCAATATGACGCGTACTTTCTCCTGTATTGTATAACTTATGTTCTGAAAATTCGACTGAAAAACCGTGAAACGGACTTTTATGAATTCCTGTAATAAAACCCTCGACCACTTGTTTTGCAAGCAGGCCTAAGTTTTTTATTTCTGAAGACTGTACTTCGGATACCTTCAAATTATTGTTGTTTAAGAAATAAAAGTAATGGAATTAAAAATAAGAAACCCTCAGAATTCTAAAAAACGATTTCTAAAACAAGAAAAGGTTTGGCTAACGCCAAACCTTTTCTTGTTTCTAACCTATAAGTTCCTATTATATAGCAGCATCAATTTTACCAGTGTACACATTTTTAGGTGCAACACCTACTTGTTTGTCTACCACTTCTCCGTTTTTAAAGATTAAAACCGTTGGTATATTACGTACGCCGTATTTTGCTGCAAATTCTTGATTTGCATCCACATCCACTTTTCCAACAACAGCTTTCCCATCATATTCAGCATGAATTTCATCAACAATTGGTCCAACCATTCTACACGGTCCACACCAAGCTGCCCAAAAATCTACCAATACTGGTTTATCAGATTTTAATACTAATTCTTCAAAATTCGCGTCTGTAATCTCTAATGCCATTTTATATCTATTTTAAATTGTTATTCCCAAATCGTTTCACAAAAGTAATCATTTTATTTACTTTTCAGTTTTCAAAAAATTACTTTTTACTATTTGTCTATAAATACTCTTTATACTTACAAATAAAACATCTTTTCGTAAAACAAGTCTTAAAAAATGTCTTTTTAAAGGATGCTGCACTGTTCTCCATGCTTTTCCTTTAAAATAATTCTGCTACAATAGCCTGTACATTGTCACTTTTTCTCAAAGAAGAATAATGGGATCTATTGCCGCCCTTTTTAAGCGGCCATTACTCTTCAAAAGACCATTACTCTTTCTCAAATAATGGTGAAGACAAATACCGATCTCCCCGATCGCAGACAATGGCTACTACCACTCCTTTTTCTAATTTCTCTGCTACTTTTATAGCAGTCAATACAGAACCTCCACTACTCATTCCTGCAAAAACCCCTTCTTCTGAAGCCAGTCTTTGGGTCATTTCTTTTGCTTCCGCTTCACTTACTTCGATCACTTGATCTACCTTCGCAGCATTAAAAATTGCTGGCAAATATTCTTGAGGCCATTTTCTAATTCCAGGGATTTTAGCACCATCTTTTGGCTGTGCACCAATTATTTGAATGTCTTTGTTCTGCTCTTTTAAAAAACTCGAAACACCCATTATTGTGCCCGTAGTTCCCATTGCAGCAATAAAATGCGTTACTTCCCCTTCAGTATCTCTCCAGATTTCTGGCCCTGTAGTTTTATAATGCGCTTTCGCATTGTCTGGATTGTCAAACTGATTCAATCTAAAATAGCCTTTTTTATACTTTAAATCCAACGCATGATCTCTAGCGCCTTCGATTCCCAGCTCTTTAGATGTTAAAATCACCTCTGCTCCATATGCACGCATTGTTTTTATGCGCTCTATTGTTGCATTTTCTGGCATCACTAATACCATATGCACCCCTAAAACCTTTGCCATTAGCGCCAGCGCAATTCCTGTGTTTCCACTAGTTGCTTCCACTAAGGTGTCCCCTTTTTTAATGTTTTTTCGCTTTAATGCTTGGGAAATCATATTGTAAGCGGCCCTATCTTTTACACTTCCACCAGGATTGTTTCCTTCTAATTTTAGCAATAAAGTGACACCCTCTTTTTTAAAGATGTGCTGGGCTTCTACCAGCGGTGTATTTCCTACAAAATCTATGATACTTTTTGTTTTCATAACCTCATTATTCTCTTTTAATCACAGCAATTATGGACTACTATCTTCTTTGAAAGGTTTTATTTTCTGATTGCAAGGTGACCACTGAATTTTTTACAACAGACGCTGTAATACAAACATTTGCACCAATCACCGCATTTTCTCCAACTACTACATCCCCTCCTAAAATGGTGGCATTGGCATATACAATCACATTGTCTTCTATTGTTGGATGTCTTTTCTCAGAAGCCATGCTTTTCTTTGCCTGAATTCCTCCTAAGGTTACCCCTTGAAAAATAGTTACCTTATTTTTAATAATTGTGGTTTCCCCAATCACAATTCCGGTAGCATGGTCTATAAAAAATGAATTTCCAATTTGTGCTCCAGGATGGATGTCTGTCCCTGTTATGCTGTGGGCATATGCACTCATCATTCTTGGTAAAATAGCAATTCCTTGCGCTAAAAGTTGCGCACTTAAACGGTATACAGCAATCGCATAAAATCCAGGATATGCCAGATACACTTCTCTTACACTTTTTGCTGCTGGATCACTCTGATACGCAGCCAAGGCGTCTAAGTCTAATTTTCTTCTAATTTCTGTGAACGAATTTTCAAAATCCAACCAAAAACAAGCTTTATTTTCAACAGACAAGCGTTCTAAAATTATTAAAAATTTACTTTTAGTAAGTGCTCCTTTTTCTTCCTCATACTGCACATCAAACAAACAATTAATCAACTCTTTTGTAAAAATTGCTACCGCATCTCGCAAACACATGCTGTAATTTTTAAATTCGGTTTTTGTTGCTATTCCTTTCATTTTTATGTTTCTGGGGCCAAAGTTACTTCTAAACCGTTCGCTGCTGGCGTCATTTGAATTTGACAGCCCAACCGACTGTTGTCTTCTACATAAAAAGCTTCCGCTAACATCGCGTCTTCATCCTCAGATATTGCTGGTAATGAATGGTCTGATGTTACATAACATTGGCAGGATGCACACATTGCCATACCGCCACAAATACCAATGGTTCCCTCTTCCGCTAATTCGTAAGATCGGACAATTTCCATGAGATTCATCGCCATATCTGTGGGTGCAACCACAGCATGTGTGACTCCATTTCTATCTGTTATTTTTATATTGATGTCTTGCATCGCGCGCGCTAATTTATATATTGTCTGCAAAGTTACGTAAACCTTACAAAAATTTTACTATGTGATCACTTTAACCACTACTTTTGGTACTTCTTTACCTGCCCCATCAAAACGCTCTACACCCTCCAATGTTGTCTCTTTTTGTAAGGTACTTCTTGTTTAAAAAAAAATTTTGGTTGCACTCGGATTTATTAAGGGGCTTCAGAAAAACCAGAAAGAGTCAATTTTAATATTCCTAGAATCGTTTTTTTACCTCCAATTGCATGCACTCCAGGAATATTGGTTTGATAGTCTAAGGCCTCTAAAGCCTTAAAAGCGTGTTTCTAAAAAACTATTTGCGAAAGGAGTAGCATGTTCAGAACATGCTGCTTGCTGCTGTATATATAATTTCTTTACATTTCTTACCGCTTGTTGATTTTCATTTGAACAGGAACAAAAACCACCTAATCGTTGTGTTTTGCCAATCTTAAAATATCTCCGAAAACACCTCTTGCTGTTACCTTAGAGCCAGCTCCTGCGCCTTGTATTACAATGGGCTGCGCTCCGTAGGATTCTGTGTAGATTTCAAAAATAGCATCCGAACCTTTTAAAGATCCTAAGGGAGAACGCTGTGGTACAGAAACTAATTTTACCTTTAAATTTCCAGTCTCTTTTGACAGGTCTCCGCTTAACTCACCGATATAGCGCAACACACAATTTTCTTCTTGTGTTTCTTTTAACTGCTGATATTCAGCATTCATTGCTTCTAAATTCGATAAAAAAGCTGTGCATGTCCCAGTTCTTAAAGCAGTAGGAATTAAATTTTGGATGTGCACATCTGCCAACTCATTTTCCAACTCTAACTCTCTTGCTAAAATCAGTAATTTCCGAGCGACATCAATGCCACCCAAATCTTCTCTTGGATCTGGTTCTGTAAACCCTTGTGCTATGGCCTCTTTTAATACCTCAGAAAAAGGTTTGTCCTCTTCAGAGAAAGTATTGAATACGTAGCTTAAACTTCCAGAAAAAACCCCTTTAATTTTGGTAATATTCTCTCCAGATTCATGTAAAAGTCTTATGGTATCAATTAAAGGCAAACCTGCGCCCACATTGGTTTCATATAAATATTGCTTTTTGTAAGTCTTTAAAGTTGCTCGGAGCTCCTTGTAAAAATCAAAAGACAAGGTATTGGCAATTTTATTGCAGGAAACCAAATCGAAACCAGCAGCTATTAATGGAATGTAATTTTTTACAAAAGGAATACTCGCTGTGTTGTCTATCGCAATTAAGTTCTCAAAATGATGCGTATTTGCAAAGGCAATGACATCTTGGACATCCATATTCTCTTGTCCTACATTCTCTAAATCTTGTTTCCAGTTTCTAGAAACACCCTTTTTCTGCAGCAGCACTTTTTTAGAGCTTGCCACAGCAAAAATATTTAATTGAATTTTTCTTCTTTCTAAAACAGCGGCTGTATTCTCTAAAATCTGATCAATTAAAGTTCCTCCAACCAAGCCTTTTCCAAAAACAGCAATGTTTATTTTCTTTGCAATGCCAAAAACCTGACCGTGAATTACGTTCACCGCTTTGTGAAGTTGGTCTTTTTTAACCACCAAACTTACATTTTTACCCGTAATCGTATTGTTAAACAATAGAGGAACTATTTGATTTTTAATCAAAGCATTATACGGGAGGTGGAATTCACTTAAATCTTGTCCAATGATAGAAATGACCGCTACATTTTCTATGATTGAAATACGATGCACATCTTGTGCATAAAAGTCACTTTCAAATTCTTTCTCTAAAGCTAAAACAGCTTCAGACGCCCTGTTTTCTTCAATTATCAAACCAATCCCTCGCTCCGAAGATCCTTGAGAAACAATACTTATATTGATGTTTTTATCACTTAACGTCCTAAAAATACGCGCGTCTACGCCTACTTTACCTAACAGACCTCTTCCTTCAAAATTTAACAACGATACATTGCTAATGGTAGCAATAGACTTTATCCCTTTTTCTGCGGATGCTGCTGTAATTAAAGTACCTGGATCTTTACTATTAAACGTATTTAAAATACGTAAATTAATGTTCTTTTCTAATAAGGGAACGATTGTTTTTGCGTGTAAAATGGTAGCACCAAAATTTGCCAACTCATTTGCCTCTGAAAAAGAAAGCTGCTCAATTTTTTTCGCATCGGGAACTAAATCTGGATTTGCTGTAAATATTCCGCTGACATGTGTATAGTTTTGCAACTCTTCTGCATCTAAGTAATTTGCCAATAAAGCAGCAGTATAGTTACTTCCATTTCTTCCCAGCGTGGTAGTTTCTCCTTTGCTGTTGACCCCAATAAAACCGGTAACAATATGCAGTTTATCTATATTGTTTTTAAAATAGCCAGTAATATTTTCTTTTGAAATAGTTTCTATGGGCTGTGCATTCCCAAAGTTTTCATCCGTGAGAAGCAATTCACGCGCATCTTTTGCCACAGCTTCAATGCCTTGAATTTGCAATAAATTGGCAAGTAGTTTAGCTGCACACAGCGCTCCCTGCGCTAAAACCTCATCCTTAATTTTGGTACTGTAATCTCCTAGCAAAGAAACCCCTTCAAAAATAGTTTCTAATATTGAAAATTCTTTTAAAAAATTTAGGGTAGTGCCAGGTGTCAGCTGCGCTCTTTTAAAGTTTTCAAAGGCGGCCTTATACCCTTCTTTCGCAGCAGCTTTTTCTAAAATCATTTCTAAATCATCTGTTGTATTTCCTCTTGCAGAAGCCACCACAATAATTTTTTCACCCTGCTGGTATTTTTCAAGAATAATGGCTACGGCATGTTCAATCCCTTTTCCGTTTGCCAAAGATTTTCCACCAAATTTTAATACTTTCATTTTTTTTGTTCGGTATTCCTTATTAAAAATAGGTGCTATTATTTTCTGTAGTTGTTCATACTCCATTAAAAAGGCATCATGACCATGCACAGAATTAATTTCACTGTAGGTCACATTTTCTTTTGTCAGTGCCAAGTTCTTATGTGTTTCTCTATTTTCTTCTGCTGTAAAAAACAAATCAGAATCCACGCCAATAATGTGAATATTCGCCTCAATTTTATCTAAAAACGCTATCCTTCTCTTTCCATTACTAGTAACATCAATTGTTTTTAATAATTGATTCATCAATTTATAAGAAGACAGCTGATAGCGCTCTTGCAACTTTTCACCATGATGTAACAGCCAACTCTCGACATTAAAAACATCCGAGTTGTCTTTTTTAGAGCGCTTAAAACGTTCTTTAAAAGAAGAGGGTGTCCGATAACACAACATGGCATGCATTCTTGCATCGTGCACCGGATTGCTAGAATTTACCAAAAACTGCTCTTGAATTTGACAATTGGCAAGCAACCAATCTGTTGCCTTCCAATCCGTGGCAATCGGTAAAAAATGTTGGGTTATATTGGTTGCTATGGCAACCATCTCCCAGGCAATTCCACCGCCTAAAGACCCTCCAATTAATGCAAATAATTGTGTTATTTTTAATTGCTGTAATCCTTCTAAAAAAATTCTAGCGACATCTCTTGCAATAAAATCTTTATAATTTTCAATTAAAAAACCGTCAAAACCATTTCCTGGAATATTGAAAGACAACACTGTATATGTATGGGTATCTATCGCCTTCTCTTCGCCTACAAGCGCACTCCACCAACCTTCTTTTCCAGCAACAACGCTGTTGCCAGTTAATGCATGGTTAATTAAAACCACAGGTGCACTTCCTAAATCCTGTCCAAAAACTTGATAACTTAAATTCAGTTCAGGAATTTCAGCCCCCAACGCTGTCCTAAAGTTCTTAATTTTGAGATGTTGTAATTGATTTTCCACGTGACTTTCTTGAAACTGCAGCTGTTTTAAAAACAGCTGCAGTTTTTTTTAAAAAAATTATTAAACTATTGAAAAAGCGGCTGTTAAGTCTGCTTTTAAATCCTCTAAATCTTCAATTCCTACAGACAGTCGAATCAAATCTTGCGTTACCCCAGCACTTGCTTGCTCTTCCGTGTTTAATTGCTGGTGTGTGGTACTTGCAGGATGAATAATCAGCGATTTTGTATCTCCAATATTTGCCACTAAAGAAAATATTTTTGTGGTATCTGCAATTACTTTGGCAGCTTCAAAACCTTTTTTCGGCCCAAATGTTACAATTCCACTCTGTCCTTTTGGCAAGTATTTGTCTGCCAACAACTTGTACTTGCTACTTTCTAAACCTGGATAATTTACCCAAGCAACTTCATCCTGCTGTTCTAGCCATTTTGCCAAAGCCAGCGCATTCTCTGAATGTTTTTTTATCCGAACAGGCAACGTTTCTAAACCTTGTAGAATATTAAAAGCATTTGTTGGACTTAAAGCAGCTCCGTAATCTCGCAATCCTTCTAAAATTAATTTAAAAATATAGGAAGCGGCACCTAAAGTTTCATAATATTTTAACCCGTGGTATCCTGCAGAAGGTTCTGTAAACTCTGGAAATTTACCGTTTGCCCAATTAAAAGTTCCCGCATCTACAATGGCACCTCCCAAAGAAGTTCCTTGTCCCCCAATATATTTTGTTAAGGAGTGAATTACAATGTCTGCACCGTGCTTAATTGGATTTAATAAAACAGGTGTGGCCACTGTATTGTCTACAATAAAAGGCACTTCTGCTTTTTTCGAATGAACCGAAATTGCTTCTAAATCTAAAACATCTAACTTCGGATTCCCTAAAGACTCCGCAAAAAAGGCTCTTGTATTTTCTTGCACTGCCGCTCCAAAATTATCGGGATTTGAAGCATCTACAAAGGTGGTTGTAATTCCAAGTCTTGGCAAGGTTACACTTAGCAAGTTATACGTCCCACCATACAAGCTACTGGAAGCAACAATATGATCTCCTGCTTTTAAAAGTGTTAACAATCCGGTGGCAATTGCTGCGGTTCCCGAAGCAAAAACAACCGCTCCGATGCCGCCTTCAACTGCGGTCAATCGGTCTTGTAAAATCTGATTTGTCGGATTGTTTAAACGGGTGTAGATGAACCCCAATTCTTTTAATGAAAAGAGGTTTGCGGCATGTTCTGAATTGTTAAAAACATACGATGTTGTTTGGTAAATAGGAACTGCTGTAGTTCCTCCATTGGCAGTTACCTCGTGTCCTGCGTGCAACGCGTTGGTTGCTAATTTTAATGTACTCATTTTTCTATTTTTTTTGAGTTAATACATAAACAAAAAAGTCAAATGCATCAATTTCTATTGATGTACTTACTAGAAAAATATTATGAAGAAAAATAGGATTTTCCAGGAGGGAAAATTCTTTTTTGTTATCTATCCAATTGTAAATAATTGAGTAGAATGTAGCACCTTCTTTATTTCTAAAGGGTTGCTAAGGCTTCATAGGGTCTAATCCCTCCGCCTTTCTTGATAACATTTCGATAAGTTATTGAACTTTGTGAGTGCAAAGATATGCTTCAAAAAATTTAATATCCAAGCAAAAAGTAATTTATTTTTTATTAATAGGGATTTCGCATTTTATTGAATATAGTTTTATTCATTCTCTAAAAACGATAATTTTAAAACGCTATAATTGATTTATTGATGACGCCATCACAAATAATTATCGCTAAAAAAGCAGCTTTTTTAATTTTATAGTGTACTTTTGCAGTATTATTTAGAGGAAGATTTGAACTGATTGCAACCTCTTTTATTGAAACTATTTTAAATATAAAAATAGGGGCAATAAAACAAAATGCTAAAGCAGTAAGTAACTACTTCTTTCAGCATTTGCAATCCATTTTTATTTTCTACAAATCCTTGTTTTTACAAGAATACAAATTTCAAAGAAGCCTATTTGTTTCACAAAAAGGATTCATTTTTTAATACAAAAACAATCTATTATGTCATATTTATTTACCTCAGAAAGTGTTTCTGAAGGACATCCAGACAAAGTTGCAGATCAGATTTCTGATGCACTTATTGATAATTTTTTAGCCTTTGACAAAAACAGTAAAGTTGCTTGTGAAACCTTAGTTACCACGGGACAGGTGTTTTTAGCAGGTGAAGTAAAATCCAAAACCTATTTAGACGTTCAGCAAATTGCAAGAGACGTTATTAATAAAATTGGATACACAAAAAGTGCTTATATGTTTGATGGCAATTCTTGCGGCGTCCTCTCTGCAATTCACGAACAATCTCCAGATATTAACCGAGGAGTAGACCGTTCTAGCCCGGAAGAGCAAGGTGCAGGAGACCAAGGAATGATGTTTGGCTATGCCACAGATGAAACAGACAATTACATGCCATTGGCTTTAGAACTATCGCACCGATTGCTTATTGAATTGGCCTTGTTGCGAAGAGAAAATAGCGACATTGATTATTTAAGACCCGATGCAAAATCTCAGGTGACCATTGAGTATTCTGATGACAATGTACCCCAAAGAATTGATGCCATTGTAATTTCTACGCAGCACGACGATTTTGATGCTTCTGATGCGGTAATGTTGACAAGAATTAAGAAAGACCTGGTAGGTATCTTAATTCCTAGAGTCGTGGCAAAACTCCCTGCTGATATTCAAAAATTATTTACAGACAATATTACCTATCACATCAATCCAACAGGTATTTTTGTTATTGGTGGTCCTCACGGAGATACTGGTTTAACAGGAAGAAAAATTATTGTAGATACCTATGGTGGAAAAGGGGGCCATGGTGGTGGTGCTTTTTCTGGAAAAGACCCCTCTAAAGTAGACAGGTCTGGAGCCTATGCAACAAGACATATTGCTAAAAATTTAGTTGCTGCCGGACTTTGTAAAGAGGTATTGGTACAGGTTTCCTATGCCATTGGTGTTGCAAAACCAACCAGTATTAATGTAGAGACCTATGGAACGGCAACGGTAGCTTTAACAGATGGAGAAATTAGCAAAAAAGTAGCGACTCTTTTTGACATGCGTCCGTATTTTATAGAACAACGCTTGAAATTAAGAACCCCAATTTATTCTGAAACTGCCGCGTATGGTCATATGGGAAGAACCCCCGAAATAAAAACAGTAACCTTTTCTAACCCAATGGGAGAAACGGTTTCTGAAGAGGTAGAAACCTTTACTTGGGAAAAATTAGATTATGTAGATGCTGTAAAAGTAGCTTTTAACTTATAACTATTTACACCTTTTAAAAAGCCTTTAGACCCCATTCTAAAGGCTTTTTTTTGCTCAAATTTTAACACAAAACACCAGTGCTCTTTAACATATTTTTAAGAATTTGAATATGGTAGTTTACCTAACTTCGGCTCTTAATATATCCAAACCTATCATGACAAAAAAAATAGTTATCAAGCTCCTACTCGTTGCTTTTATATTTGGTTTTTCAACCGAATCTTCTGCGCAATTTTGGAAGAAAAAGAAAAAGGAAACTCCAAAAGCGGCTGTAAAGCCAAAACCTAAAAAAAATGCAATTAAACCGTATGGTAAAGTGGTTACAAAAGACCATAAAACAGACGAGGGGTTGTTTAAAGTGCATACAAAAGACGATACTTACCTACTTGAAATACCAGATTCTCTTTTACAAAGAGAAATGTTAATGGTAACCAGAATTGCTAAAACTGCTAGCGAAATAGGATTTGGTGGTGCAAAAGCAAACACCCAAGTACTGCGTTGGGAGAAAAAAAACAAACAAATTTTATTAAGAGTGGTCTCTCATAGCGTTGTTGCAGACACCCTTTTACCAGTGCATGAAGCAGTCGTAAATTCTAATTTAGAACCGATCTTATTTTCTTTTCCTATCAAAGCATATAGCAAAGATTTTACTGCCACTGTTATCGATGCAACTTCCTTATTTTCTAAAGATGTAAAGCCTTTAGGTTTTCCTGCTTCTTACAGAAAAAGATATGGTATCACAAGAATGGACAAAGACCGTTCTTACATTGATCGTGTAAGTAGCTACCCACAAAATATAGAAGTACGGCATGTAAAGACATACCTGGCCAGCAAAGCGCCTTCTAACAGTGCACTAGGTTCTATTACCTTAGAAATGAGTAATTCTATGGTTTTATTGCCTAAAATACCCATGAAACGAAGATATTTTGATGAGCGTGTTGGTTGGTTTGCAAGAGGGCAGACGGATTACGGATTGGAAGATCAGCGAAGTAAAACAGTAAAGTATTTAGACAGGTATCGTTTAGAAGTAAAAGACGAAGACATTGAAAAATTTAAAAGAGGAGAACTCGTAGAGCCTAAAAAACAAATTGTGTATTATGTAGACAGAGCCACGCCAAAAGAATGGGTTCCTTATATTATACAGGGAGTTAATGATTGGCAAGTAGCTTTTGAAGCAGCTGGTTTTAAAAATGCTATTATTGGTAAAATGGCACCTACGGCAGCAGAAGATCCAGAATACAGCCCAGAAGATGTGCGCTATTCTGTCATTAGATATTTAGCCTCTCCAATTCCCAATGCCAATGGACCCCATGTAAGTGATCCAAGATCTGGAGAAATTTTAGAATCAGACATCAACTGGTATCACAATGTAATGACCTTGTTGCACAACTGGTTTTTTATTCAAACAGCTGCCATCAATCCAGATGCCAGAGGAAATAACTTTAAAACAGAAACCATGGGAGAATTAATTAAGTTTGTGTCCTCTCATGAACTTGGTCATACCATCGGATTGCCTCACAATATGGGGAGTTCTGTTGCCTATCCTGTAGATTCTTTAAGGTCTGCAAGTTTTACTTCAAAATATGGAACAGCACCTTCAATAATGGATTATGCGCGCTTCAATTACATCGCACAACCAGAAGATAAAGGTGTTGCCTTAATGCCAAATATTGGTATTTATGATAAATATGCTATTTCTTGGGGATACAGACCTATTTTAGATACCAACGCAAAAGATGAAAAAGCAACTTTAGATGCTTGGATTTTAAAACATGCTGGAGATCCAATGTATCGTTTTGGACACCAACAAGGAGGTGGTGTTGTAGATCCTAGTTCTCAAACAGAAGATTTGGGAGACGATGCTATGAAAGCTTCTATGTACGGTATTAAAAACTTAAAAAGAATTTTACCAAGATTGGAAGAATGGACCTCTGAAAAAGGAGAAAATTATGACGAATTGTCTACGATGTATGGACAATTATTAAGTCAGTTTAATAGATATATGGGCCATGTAACAGGAAATATTGGTGGTGTGTACGAAGAGTACAAAACAGCTGACCAAGAAGGTGCAGTGTATACTCAGGTTACAAAAGCAAAACAAGAAGAAGCGCTGCAGTTTTTAATTGATGAATTGTTTGAAACGCCCACTTGGATGTTGGATGAAAATATTTTTAGTAAAACAGAGTTTTCAGGCGCTATCGAAAGAGTTAGAGGTCTGCAAGCAAGAACCTTAAACAATGTTTTAGATGCTGGTAGAATGGCGAGAATGATTGAAAATGAAACCTTAAATGGGGCCTCAAAAGCATATACGTTAATTAACATGATGCGTGATGTCCGCAAAGGTGTTTGGAGTGAAATCTATGCTGGACGCTCTATCGATACCTATAGAAGAAACTTACAAAGAGCATATTTAGACAGGTTAGACTACTTACTAAATGAAGCTAAAAACCAAAGAGGTGCAAATAGTGGCTATTATAAAAAAACAGGAATTAACATCAACCAATCGGATGTGAAATCTGTTGCCAGAGGAGAATTAAAGCGTTTACAAAGAGATGTAAAAGCTGCCTCTAACAGAGGTAATACCCTTACGCG
>Ga0209279_10000133_pt1 | contig 52275 bp, 57 predicted proteins | sample CoawatmetaG00DNA_3_FD_187508 | JGI IMG/M metagenome (GOLD analysis project Ga0209279, IMG submission 187508) | Marine microbial communities from the West Antarctic Peninsula - Coastal water metaG006-DNA (SPAdes) (version 2) | ecosystem: Environmental > Aquatic > Marine > Coastal ...
CGGCGGCATGGCATGAGACGGACACGGGCACGGGCAACCTCCTTCACGACAAAGCGGGAAGGTCAGTCTGCCTCAACCGGCGCCAGCCCGCGCCCATGGGATCTTTTTTACCCGCAGACTCGATGCCGTGCGGTGTGCCTTCAGGTAGGTCGCGTCGATCATGACGGTCTTCGGCACGGCCTCCGCTGCCGCGAGACCTTCCATCATTCGCAGGAAAATACCCCTCTCGCTCCACCGCTTCCAGCGATTGTAGAGCGTCTTGTGCGGCCCATAGTCCTTCGGTGCATCACACCAGCGTAGCCCGTTGCGATTGACGAAAATGATGCCGCTGAGCACCCGCCGATCATCGACCCGAGGCTTGCCATGGCTCTTGGGAAAGAACGGTTGCAGACGCGCCATCTGCTCATCCGTCAGCCAGTACAGGTCGCTCATCCACTCTCTCCTCACGGAGCCTGAATCAGATCGCGCCTCCCACATCAATGGGTCCTGACCCTAGGGACGATCAAGCAGTAAGCGAGGCCTGCCGCCGGCCCGTGCTCTACTGCGCTGGCGTGTGCCACGCCGCTCCGCGGAACCCCGTCGCCGGGTTTCCGCCCGTGCGGGTGACGATCAGACTAGGCCACAAAGGGCCGCCCTCGCGGGCAGGCGTTGCTCATGCGGGGAACCGCTCCAATGCTTGAGCGCGGTTCTCCCGCCGCCGTCCTGATCGGCCGTTGGGGCATGGCGCTGTCCCTTGTCGTCGGCGCCGTCCTGGCCGGTCGCCTCATCCGTGCTTTCCCCTACCTGCTCCCCAACCGCCTTCCCGGCCTGGTCCTCTACGAGCTGGGGCCAGCGCTGATCCTCGGGGTGGCGATCGGGGCCGCCATCGCCATCACGCACGACTTGCGCCCCGGCATCCGGGCGCGGCTCGCGCTCGCCGCGCTGGTCGCCGGCGCCGTCACGCTGGCCGTCGAGTTTGACGCAGCCTTGCAAGGACGTTGGCTATGAGGAAGCAGCAACGGTTCGTCGCCATCGAAGGGCCGGTCTCGTATATCATCGGTTTTCACGACACGACCGACGTAAGCGTGACCCAACACACGACCCACCGCGCAGACCCCGCCGTGCCCATTTCGCATCCCGGTGATACGATCCACCGGACCGGCCTGACCCGCGCGGAGACGCATACCTTCGTGAATACCTCCCGCGAGTTCGCGATGCTGTTCGAGGTCAACGGCCACACGCTCAAGCTGTGCGCGAGCGACTATATCGCCTTGGCCGTCGGCGACCGCGTTCGTGCCGTATGCGAGCCCATTCCGGACTGCCCCATGCTGGTCCGCGACTGGCATAATCAGACGCGGGGCATCCGCTTGCGCGACCTTCCCACCCCGCTCGCCAGCGTCGCGACGGAGATCTGCTTCAGCCTGATCCTGCTCGTCATCGGCTTGGGAGCGGTCTTCCTGTCGGGCGATGACGGGGACGCGCGCACCTTCACGCTGATCGGATGCGGCCTCGTCGCCTTTGCCGCGCTATGCGCCCTATCGGCCAATCGTGGCGCAGCGCGCACCGCCCGAACCCACGCCGAACTGGATCGCCTTACACGACGATGAGGTGTGCCACGTGGCACACCTATCTGCGCGGTGCGCCGCAACCTACTTCTTGGCAGGCGCCGGAGGCGGCGGCGGCGGTGGTGGGGCGACCGGAGCCCGTGGCGCCGGAACAACGCCCGTTTGAGGCTGCGACACGCCCCCCGGCGGCAACGGCGCGCGTGGCGGCGGCGCTATCCCCCTCGATCCGCCCGATCGGGATGGCGGCGGTGCTGGCGGAGGGGCTGGCTTCTCGCTCATTGATACTGACCACGTTCGCTGTGACAAAAGAGAACAAACATAGAAGAGCGGCGGGAAATGACCATAGCGCGAACCCGTTGAGACGTTCGGACCAAGCCGCTACCGGCGGGATATCGTCGTAGAGGGCAGCTCGCCGCGCATCGACCGCCTTACGCGCCGTCGCGAAGCTCACCGTCAGGGCAAGAAGCCCCAAAACATCGATCGCCCATCCGGCAACCAAGGCATACGGCCACACCGCCTTGGCAAGCGGAACCGCGCTTCCTACAAATGACACAGAAGCGGCAAATAGCGCCGTGTGTGCAAGTGCAACAAAGCTGTCGCGTGCAGCTTCGTTTTGAGCATGGGCGGTATCCAGAGCTTGCAGCTCATGCTTAAAGTCGTCGGGCGTTCGCTGATTCATTATCGAAATAGAACCATAATGGAGGATGTTGGAAATGGCTGATAAGAAAGTGCTCTTCATCGCGTTCGCCATCGAGGATGAACGGCAGCGTGACTTCCTCAAAGGGCAGTCGCTCCATCCGCGGCAGCCATTCGAGTTTATCGATATGTCGGTGAAGGAGCCATACGACAAAGACTGGAAGGATCGTGTCCGCACGCGGATCAAGCGCTCGCATGGTGTGATCGTTCTGGTCAGCAAGAACTCGGCAGCCTCGACGGGCCAGAAGTGGGAAATCCAGTGCGCCCAGGAAGAGGGCAAGCCGATCCAAGGCATCTACGCCTATAAGGATGATCGCGCCTCGATCGCGGGCGTCAGCACCGTTGCCTGGAGCGACGCCAACATCACCAACTTCATCGATTCACTCTGAGCCGGAGGCGACGGTGCGCAAGGCCCTGATCGTCGGTATCGACCATTACGAGAAAATCGGGAACCTCAGCGGGTGCGTGAACGACGCGCACTCGGTGAAGGCCATGCTCGAGCGCCACGCCGACGGCACCGTCAACTTCGCTACACCTAAGCTCCTGACCGGCACCGGTCCCGGCGATCTGGTCGATCGCGAGGAGCTGAAGGCGGCTGTCCGCGAACTCTATGCCGACGACGCGGACATCGCCCTGTTCTACTTCGCCGGGCATGGCTTCATCGAGGACACCGGCGGCTACCTCTGCACCAGCGACAGCCGCAGCGGCGACGATGGCCTGCCGCTTTCAGACATCATGACGCTCGCTGCCAATTCCGGGGCGAAGAACAAGATCATCATCCTCGATAGCTGCCATAGTGGCGCTGCCGGGGAACGTCCCACCCATCCCGCTGCGGAAATCCGCGACGGCATGACCATCCTCACAGCGTCCACCGCCGAGCAATATGCGATGGAGGTCGAAGGGGGCGGTGCCGGCGTGTTCACCAGCCTGTTCGTCGACGCGCTCGGCGGCGCCGCCGCCAACCTGCTGGGCGACGTCACGCCGGGCAGCGTCTATGCTCATATCGACCAGTCGCTTGGGCCGTGGAAGCAGCGCCCGGTGTTCAAGACGAATGTCAAAACCTTCGTGTCGCTGCGCAAGGCGGCACCCCCGATCGCGCTGACCGATCTTCAGGCGCTGGCGAAGCATTTTCCGACCGCCACTTACCAATTCCCTCTCGATCCGGCATTTGAGCCCGAGCGGTCGGAGGAGCAGAAGAACGACCCCTCCATTCCACCGCCGGACCCGGAGAAAACCGCGATATTCGCGGTGCTCCAACGGTATGTGAGGGTCAACCTCGTGCGCCCCGTCGATGCACCGCATATGTGGCACGCAGCGATGGGCAGCAAAGCCTGCGAGCTGACTGTATTGGGCGAGCATTATCGAAGTCTGGTGGAAAGCGGGCTGATCTAACATGGCAAAGCCTCTCGCCGCTGACGCCCGTAAGACCTTGGTCGAACGCCTCGCCGCGATCGAACATGAGCGCTGGTCGCATTGGCAGCGCTACATGCACGGCAAGGCGACCAAACAGGAGGACGGCTCGTTGCTGATCCCCGCCGATCTTGTCGAACGCTGGGAAAAGCAGATTGCGACCGACTATGCCGATCTTCCCGCCGATGAGCAGGAGAGCGACAAGGAGCAGGTGGAGCGATACCTGCCCATCATTGAGGACGCCTTTCGCTCAGGGGAGTAATCAGCGTCCGTTCTTGACAACACCAGGCTCATCGCTCATATCTGTTGACGGACGCGGCTCACGGGCTGCCCCAATTCCGAGGCCCACGCTTAGCGTGGGCTTTCGCGATTCTGGGGACCTGCATGCTGTATTTCGCTTATCTCGACGAGTTTGGCCACATCGGCCCGTATGTCGCGCGCGACGATCCCGCCTACAATGACAGTCCCGTTTTCGGGCTCGGGGGCATGATCCTCCCCTACTCATCCGTGCGGCAATTCTCGACCTGGTTCTACCAGCTCAAATGCAACATGCTGGCTTGGGAGATCGGGCAAAGCGGCCAGCATCCCGCGACATGGGAGAAGAAGGGCTCGGCCCTCTTCACCAGCATGAACGTCGAGAAATACCGGCAGGTTCGCACGGCGGCCAATCGCATCCTCAACAAGATCCGCGCAAGCGGCGGGCATGTCTTCTACGTTGGCCTCGAGAAGAACCGCCCCGTCGCGGAGTTTAAGGCGCAGGCGCTTTACCTCACGGTCCTGGGCGAGGCGATGAAGCGCCTCAACCAATATGCCGATCAGAACGACGCCGATATGGTCATCGTCATGGACGAGCATCAGGATCGCGACGCCATCCTGACTCGCGCGAGCCAAGCCATGTATGGTGGCCCCTCCCCCCGGCGTCGCATCATCGAGCCGCCCTTCCAAGTCGAGAGCGAACGCTACCAGACATGCCAGTGCGCCGACTGGCTATGTGGTCTGGTCGGCCGCGTCGGCGCCTATCAGGCGCGCCCCGACGAATGGGCTGACATGGCTTGGTCGCAGACCTACTTTCAGGACCGGCTCGACGCGGCATCGGTGCGAAGCTCGATCCGCCTGCAAACGGCCGCTACCGAGGTCGAAACGGTGGAAGCCCTACCCGCCGTCGTCGATACAGGTCTCGCACAGCCTGCACCGGGCAACGACGACACGCCGGCCTGACTCCGGCGGGTCAATCCGCCGGCATATCACTCGGCCGGGTCGGACGCATCGTTCCAGCGATGAAGAGGGGTGTGCCACGTGGCACAGCTACGCCAGCAAGGAACTGGTTCCCGAGCTGGGGCCGCGTTCGTCAGCTCGACGATCCAGCCACCCGTGTACGTGGGATCTATACGCCGCTTCGCAAAGCCATTCCCGTAAGGAGGACAAATGCCCGCAGGCCCTGGAACATCTTCCTCACCGCGTGAACTCGTCACCAAGGCGTTTGACTCCGCCTTCGTGATCGCCACCATATTAGCGGCCATCTATTTTGCCGGGTGGACCTACAGACAGGCCTATTTCGGCCGTTTTGCCATCGATCCGACCAATCTTGGCGGTTCGAACATTGCAGTTGCGGTGGAGGGCCTCGGTGCCATTATCACCACAACCGGCGCGTGGCTTACAGCGATCCTGCCGCTGCTGATCGTGACGGCGCTTACTTTGATTGCCGGCAAGCTCTTCGACCGCGCCAGGGCTGCATCGCATAGGCCGCCGTTTTTTGATCCTCTGACATTGTTTATGGCTCGGGTGGGGTGCGGGACCATTGTCATCCTCATTGTGGGCGCCGCTGGCCATGTTGCAGGTACGATCCGAGCGAAAGACCGCATAGGTAACATCACCCGAGGGGAGGTGTGGATTTACCATCTCGAAGGAAAGCAGGTGTCAGGTATCACGCTGGGGCAATCCAACGACATGACATGGGTTCTCACCAAAGAGGGTGTGCGGCCCCTCAAAACGGCAGAGATCCAGCTTATAGATGGCGCTCTATTCAACAGGGTTGCTACAGAACGCTAACGTCTAGGATCAGCGTGAAGCCGGGTGCGACCCTGCAAGCACCGCTCCTTTCGCTCTCTGCGCCGACCAAGCCGCCGTACCGCCGTCTCGGCCCTATTGGGTGACGATCCTCGCGTGAAAGGTGTGCCACGTGGCACACCTGATCGAAGCGCCTAGGGCGCGGCGTAAGCCCGTTCGCGCCGCTGCCCTCCCCCGGAGGCCATCCAGCGCCGGGGAACACCAAGGGCGGCTGCCCTTTCGTTCCCGAACGACAATCGACCGCCCGTGTAATCCGCCAAGCGTGGCACTCGACGCCCTGCAGGGCGTCGGCCACGCTAGGGCGGCTCGCCCGCGCCAGCGGTAGATTCTCGCCCTCCCTCCCCATCCCGTTCCTCGCCGGAAAGGCAGAGCCGGTTGCTGTTGCGACCGGCTTTCAGCCTCAGAGGAAAGGAAGACAATCATGGGACGGATCACCGACAACCGGGCCGACATCTATCAGGAAATCACCGATCAGATGATCGCCATGATCGAGGCGGGCACCCGGCCTTGGTCGAAATCGTGGAACGGCAGCACCGCACCCGCCATCCCGCTGCGCTCGACGGGGGTTCCCTATCGCGGCATCAACGTCCTGACCCTTTGGGTTGCCGCCATGACGAAGGGCTATGCTTCCCCGCATTGGCTGACCTTCAAGCAGGCGCTCGCGCTCGGCGGCTGCGTCCGCAAGGGCGAGAAGGGCTCAACCGTCGTCTATGCCAACAAGATCGAGGTGAACGCCGACAGCAAGGCACAGGAGGGCGCAGAGCGAGGCGAGGATGGCAAGCGTCAGGTGGCGTTCCTCAAGCGCTACACCGTCTTCAATGCCGAGCAGATCGACGGCATCGAGGCGAAATATCCTGCCCCCTTGCCCGTCATCACCGCGACCAATCCCGACCAGCGCGACGCCGAACTGGACACGCTCTTTGCCCGCGTGCCCGTCACCCTCAAGCACTTCGGTTCCCAGCCCTATTATCAGCCGAGCGGCGATCATGTCGTCATGCCGCAGTTTGCCGACTTCCACACCAGCGACGACTATTATTCGACCCTAGCGCACGAGCTTTGCCATGCGACGGGGCACGTTGACCGCCTTGCCCGCCCCTCCCTCATTTCCACGAAGCGCGAGGACTATGCTCGCGAGGAACTGGTCGCCTTATCTGGACAGTCTGCGCCGTCCGCAACATTGCAGTAAGGTCGGCGATGGACGCCCACGGTAGGCAGTAATCAGGCTGGCCGTAGCGCTGACCCAAGAGCTGGCGGAGGCCAGCCTGATAGCTGCCGGGCCATAGCGCGCATCGGTGTGAAGGTCAGCTTCCGGGTGGGGGGTCCGGGGGGAGGGCTTCGCGCCGGTGTCGATCATTACTGTTTGCGAGCGTCGCGAGGCCAGGGGCCTCGATGCGCATGTGCCGCTGATCCAGCGCGACGACGCGCTCTACGATCCCGATCTGGATCGCTTCTTTCTCGACCTGCCGCTGTCGGGCGTCCGCTCGCGGCACTCGCTTCGCGCCTACGCCTATGATGTCGTAGTCTGGCTTCGTTTTCTCGATGCCTGCGGCAAGACCGTGTGGGCTGCGACCCGCGACGATGTCGACGCCTATCATCGTGAGCGACGCCGCGACGATGCCGATCACCGGATAACGGCGGCAAGCTGGAACCGCGCCGTCGCCAGCCTCGATCGCCTTTACCGTTGGGGCGAGCAGCAAGGGTTGATCGCCGACGCGCCGTTCAGCCGCCGCGCCGTGTGGCGACCGGCGCAAGGTGGCCGTCGCGGCATGATCGCGGCGCGCAACGATGCCTATGAACGTGTCGCCAGGCGATCGGATGTCCGGTTCGTCACGATGGACGACTACCGCATTTTCCGCGAGGTCGGCCTGCGCGGGCTCACCCCTGACGGCACGGAGCGCCCCGGCGCTCGCGACCGTAATGGGCTGCGCAACGCGCTGTTCGCGGATCTTCTCGTCACCACCGGCCTGCGCCTCGAAGAGGCGTCGGGCTTGCTCACCGTCGAGCTCGCGGCGATCGACCGCGAGGACGGTGACGTCCAACAACTTTGGTTGCCCCTTCCGCCGCCGCTCACCAAGGGCGACCGCGGACGCAGCGTTCTGGTCCCACGCCGGCTGCTTCGTCAGATCGCCGCCTATGTCGCGGTCGAGCGCGCCGCGGGCGTGGCCAAGTTCGCCGCGCGCGACGGTGCGGCCAGCTTCGACCGACCGATCCCTGTCACCCGCGCCGGTCTCGACCGCATGCGCGATATCTGCACCCCGGAGGAACGATGCCGCCTGATCCTGTGCGACGAGGATGGAACGCCCCGCGAGCCGGCGGCGCTATGGCTGACCGAGGTCGGCCAGCCTGTCCGCCCCAACTCGTGGGAGGTGATCTTCACCCGCGCCTGCAAGCGGTGCGCACAGAACGGCTTCCCGCTGTCGATCAGCCCGCACCAGCTTCGCCACGCCTTCGCAGTCCATATGCTCGCCTTGCTGATCCAGCAGCGGCTGCGCGAAGCGGCATTGCCGGTGGGGCCGGTGGAGAGCTATCGGCTGATCCTGGGCGACCCGCTGCAACAGGTGCAACGCCTGCTTGGCCACGCCAGCCTCACCACCACCTATATCTACCTCGACCATATCGCGACCCGCGCCGATACGGTGGACGCGGCCGTCGAGGAGCTGCTGGCGTTACTGCCGGGGCCGCAAGGCGTATGAGCGGGCGTCCCCGCAAGGGCCGGCCTGTCGCCTTTGCGCCGATCACGCCGGAGCGATCGCAGCCCGATCCTGTGCTCGGCCTCAAGTTCACCATCGAGGCGCGGCATGGCGGAACGGTCCTAGTCGATATGACCGGGCTCGATCCTCGCCCACTCGCCATCGCTTTCGCCGGTGCGCTGCGTCGATCGGCGGCGCTCGGCGGCCCCATCGGTGCGGCCAGCGTCATCAAGCAGTATGTTCAGGTCTATCGCCACTTCTTCGCCTGGCTTGGCGATGATGCGCCGGAGGTGACCGGCGTCAACGACCTGCGCGCAGTCCATATCGATGGCTTTGCGTCCGCGCTCGAACGGCGTGGGATGGGCGCGATCCACCGGCACATAACGGTCGGCAAGGTCATCAACACGCTGCGCGCGATCGAGGCAGACCGGCCCGATCGGATCGCGCCCGACCTGCATGAGCGGCTGCGCTACACGCTGGCCACTTCGGCGGGCCGCTCGACCCCGCGCGATGCCTATAGCCCCTTCGTCGCCCGCGCGCTGCGCGACGCCGCGAGGGCCGATATCGAAGCGATGCTTCGCCGCCTCGGCGCCGACGACCGCACTGATGAGGGCGACCCTGTCGTCGCCAGGGCGCGCGCCGATGTCGAAGCGATCATCGCGCGGCAGGGCTTTATCGTCGCAGACCAGCCCGCGCTGAAGCGCCTCTATTTCATGCGCATGCGGCGCGGATTGCCGATCAGCACGCTCATCGACGACCTGCATGGCCGCCATCATCTGCTCGCGCGCGATCTGCCGGCGCTGCTCGTGCTGCTCACGCTCGATACCGGCCTCGAGCCGGAGTGCCTGAAGACGCTGACCGTGGATTGTCTCACCAACCCGCATGCCGGCACGGTGGAGCTGCGCTATCTGAAGCGCCGCGCCCGCGGTGCCGAGCACAAGAGCATGCGGGTCCGCGATGGTGGTAGCGGCACACCCGGCGGCCTCATGCGTCGCCTGATCGACGTCACCGCCGTCGCACGCGAGCATCTGACCGACGATTGCCTCTGGCTCTATCACAACGTTGGCGGCCTTCGCGCCGGCATCGTCGATCCCAAGTTCCAACTCGCCGCCTGGGCTCGTCGCCATGGTATCGCCGGCGATGATGGGAAGCCGCTCCATCTGCTGCTTTCCCGGCTGCGCAAGACCCACAAGGCGTTATGGTACACCAAGACCGAGGGGCATATGGCCCGCTTCGCGGTCGGTCACACCCGCGAGGTTGCGGCGCGCCACTATGCCGATCTGCCGTCGCTCCGGCCGTTGCACGAGGCGGCCGTCGCCGATGCCTTCCGCGCAGCGGTCGCTGCGGCGATGCCGACCGTGCTTCCACCCACCGCCGAGCAGGCGCTGCGCGAAGCGCCCGAACAGGTCGCGTCGCTGATGTCGGCTGATACGGTGGGTCCGGTGCTCGACGGCGAACAGGATGTCTGGCTCGCCGCCTGCGCGGGCTTCCATAGCAGTCCTTTCGCCGAGCCCGGTTCGCCCTGCGCGCAGCCCTTCTGGGGCTGCCTCGATTGTCCCAACGCCGTCATCACCGCGCGCAAGCTCCCCGCGATCCTCGCCTTTCTCGCGTTCGTCGAAGAGCAGCGATGCAGCCTGCCGGCGAGCGACTGGGCCGCCAAGTTCGGCCGCGTCCACACCCGGATCACGGTCCAGGTCCTGCCGGTCTTCTCCGATGCCGTTATCGCCGAAGCGCGCCGGCAGATGGGGAGCGAACGGCTCTATCTGCCGCCGGAGGCACGCGCATGACCACGCCCGTCCATGCCCTCGTGCCCGCGTTCGACGATCGCCCTGTGCTGGCGAGCGCGCCGCTCAAGGCGGGCCATGCCCGCGAGGAGCTGTCGCACGTCGGCGACCCGACCTGGGATCTCGGTCCCGCCGTCTTCCGCGAGAACGCTCGGCGCTGCCACGTCACCGTGCATTTCGACGTGCTCGAACATGCCGATGTGCAGGCGGCAATGCGCGCCTATCTCTACGCCCGCCTCAACGTCGGTCTTCCCGGCTACCACCCGAAGCTGCCGCCCGCCAGCATCCGACAGGCATTCAACCGGGCTCGCCGGTTCTTCGCCTTCGCGCGCGAGCGGCTTGGGCGGCTCGACCTGGGCCGCATCGATCAGGCGCTGATCGACGCTTATGCGCGCCACCTGCGGGATGATTCAGCGCGGCGCCCCGTCATCGTCGGCCAGCTCTTGCAGGTGGTCACCGATCTCTACCATCTCCGGGATCACCTGCCTGGAGGCGGTCTCGGGTTCGAGCCGTGGGCCGGGCAAGCGGCTGCGCGCGTCGCCGGATATCGGCATGTGCGCGAGAACCGCACCCCACGCATGCCGGAGGAGATTGTCACGCCGCTGCTCGCCTGGTCGCTGCGCTATGTCACGACCTTCGCGACCGATATTCTGGCGGCTCGGGTCGCGCTCGATCGGCTCGAGGCAGTCCGCGCTCGGCTGCTCGCCGCCGAACGCGGACTGCCTGATGCAGAGCGCCGCCTGCGGCAGCGCGCGCGCCTCGAGCGCTATCTCGCGCGCCGAGCCCGGCAAGGACGCGGCGTGCCCATCTGGACGACGGCACACAACGGCGCCACGCGCATCGATCCCCTCACCGGGGATGCAACCCCGCCGATCAACGCCCATCTCCTCCATTTGCATGCCGGCATCGATGCCGTCGCCGAGCCGGCCATGCATCTCATGCTCACTACCGGCGCACCGGATGTCATTCGCGAAGCGGTTGCATCGCTTGGTACCGAGGTCGGCGGCATGGACACGCCGATCTCGATCGCTCCCGAGAGCGGTCGGCCATGGCGTGCCCGCTTCGACGTGAAGACCCTAGCGATCGAGGAGCGGATGCTGCAGGCCGCCGCCTATATCGTATGCGCCTATCTGACCGGCATGCGCGACTGCGAGGTCCAGGCGATGCGGCGCGGCTGCCTCTCGATCGCGCGCAGCGAAGACGGCCTGATCGAGCGGCAACGCGTCCGATCGACCCTCTACAAGCGCCGATCGAGCGCCGGTGAGTCGGCGAGCTGGGTGACGATCGAACCGGTGGCCGAGGCGATCACGGTGCTCGAACGGCTGTCGGAACACGCGGCACGGAAGACTGGAAGCGACACGCTCTGGCCGGTGCTTCGTCCCCGCGCTGTCACCAAGACGCATCTGTCGAGCGAGGTGGTCCGCCAGCTCAACGCCTTCCGCGACCACCTCAACACCGTCTTCGGCAGCCCCGATGCGCCGGTCATCCCACCCGGCCCCGATGGCAAGCCGTGGCGCATCACGACGCGGCAGTTCCGGCGCACCATCGCGTGGCACATCGCCAACCGTCCGTTCGGCACCATCGCCGGCATGATCCAGTACAAGCATGCCTCGGTCGCCGCTTTCGAGGGCTATGCCGGGACCAGTGGATCGGGGTTTCGCGCAGAGGTCGAGGCGCAGCGCCGGCTCGGTCAGATTGACGATCTGCTGGACTATTTCGACCGGCGGCAGGGCGGCGCATCACTCGGCGGACCGGCGGGACCACGCATCGCGCGGACCCTCGACGATGCCGCCGTTAAGCTCGGGCCACTGCCCGCCATGATCGCCGATCGGGCCCGCCTGCGCGTCATGCTCGCCAGCGTCGCGCGCACCTTCCATGTCGGCCCGCTCGCGGATTGCTTCTTCGATCCCGCGACCGCGCTCTGCCTCAAGCGCGTGACGACCCCCGATCCCGCGCAGCCGCTTACCGCCCTGTGCGAACCGACCCGCTGCCCCAACGCCTGCATCACCGCCCGCCACAGACCGGCCTGGGAACGTGCGGCGGCCGATGCCCGGGCGCACTTACGCGAACGGCGCATCTCCGACCTCCAGCGTCAGGCGCTCCAGCGCGAGCTTGATCGCCTGACCGCGGTGATTGCCGGGATCGACCCTCCCGCGCCGTAGACCACCCCGGCTGTTGGCGGAGTCCTGCGCCGGTCGGCGCGCCCGCGCAACGGCTTCGCCGTCCTTCGCTTCGCTGCGGCCCTGACGGGTGCGCGAGCCCCCCTGTGCCCGGCGCGAACGGGCCTCCGCCGCCGGGGATGGTCCCCGGCGCGAGAACGGAGAACATATCATGTCAGCCTCACCACGCTCAGACGTCTACGCTCGCGTCACGCAAGCGATCGTCGACGCCATCGAAGCCGGCACCGGCACCTGGCGCATGCCGTGGCATCATTTTGGCGCCGACGTCACCCGCCCGACCAACGTCGCCAGCGGCAAGCCCTATCGCGGCATAAATACGATCTCGCTCTGGGCGGCCGCCTATGGCAGCGGCTACGCGAGCGGGGTCTGGGGCACCTATCGCCAGTGGCAGGCGCTCGGCGCGCAGGTCCGCAAGGGCGAGCACGCCAGCCTCGGCGTCCTCTGGAAGGAGTTTCGCGCGAAGGGTGACGACGCCGGCGGCGATGACGACCATCGACGGCTTTTCGCCAAGGCGTTCAGCCTGTTCAACGCCGATCAGGTCGATGGCTACGCGCCCGAACCGGCGCCGGACCTGCCTGAGAGCGAACGCCTCGCCGCCGCCGAAGCCTTCATCGCCGCGCTCGGCATCGATACTGTCTACGGCTCGGCCAGCGCCTATTATCATATCGCCGAAGACCGCATTCACATGCCGGATTTCAGCGCCTTCCACGATGCCCACGGCTTCTACGCCACCCACATTCACGAAGCGGCTCATGCCAGTGGCGCAGCCCATCGGCTTGACCGGGATTTCAGCGCCAAGTGGACCAGGCACGCGCTCGCCATGGAGGAAGCGACCGCCGAACTGACCGCATCGTTCCTGCTCGCCGATCTTGGGATCGCGCACGAACCGCGACCCGATCATGCGGCCTACATCGCCTCCTGGCTGCAACTGCTCAAGGACGAGCCTCGGGCGATCTTCACCGCGGCGAGCAAGGCGCAGGCGGCAGCCGACTGGATGCACGCCCGACAGCCGTAATGCTCACGCGACCCGCACTTCGGCGCCAAGTGTGTCGAGCAGCGGACAGCCCGGATCCCGACCGGCATCGCAGGCGCGCACCGAGTCGGCCAGAACCCGTTCCATCCGCTTGAGGTCCGCGATCCGCGCGCGTACGTCCTTCAGGTGCGACGCCGCGAGCTCGCGCACCTCGGCGCAGGAGGCCTGACCGCCAACCGCGAGTCCGAGCAAGGCGCGTACCTCGTCCAGGGTAAAGCCCAGCTCCCTCGCGCGGCGCACGAAGCCCAGGCGAGCCACGTCCTCCCGGCCATAGCTGCGGTAGCGGCCCCGCCGCGGCGGAGCGGGCAGCAGCCCGATCCGCTCGTAATAGCGGATCGTCTCGATGTTGCATCCGGTGCGGCGTGAGAGTTCGCCGATCTGGATCGCGCCGGTTGCGGCCATCCCCAAAATACCTCTTGAGTCTGTAGTCGCTACAGATGTTAGGACAGCTCAATGCCCGCCACAAGGAGTCGCCCGTGACCCAGACGCCAAGCCCGCCTAAGGGGATCGGCACCGCCACGCTCACGCTGGCGGGGATCGCTGCGGCGTTCGGCGTCGCCGCCTGCTGTGCGCTGCCGATCCTCTTCGCATCCGCCGGGATCGGCGCAGCTTGGCTCGGCGGCGTGGCCATTGTCGCCGCGCCGTATCGCACGCCGCTTCTCCTCATTGGCGCATTGTGCCTGCTTGCCGGCGCGGCGCTGCTGTTGCGCCAGCAAGTTACGGCGGCGCGCTGTGGGCCGGGCGGCATATGCACGCCGCGCTGGATGCGTGTTCTCACGCTCATCGGATTGCTGCTCGGTGCGGCCCTGCTCTGGGCAGGCTATCGCTATGTCTGATGCCACCCCCGAGCTGCGCTCGACGCTGACCTGTCCCCACTGCGGTCATCGGGCGACGGAGACCATGCCGACCAATGCCTGCCAGTATTTCTACGACTGCCGGGGTTGCGGCGCGGTCCTCAAGCCCAAGCCGGGCGATTGCTGCGTCTATTGCTCCTACGGCGACGTGCCCTGTCCGCCGATCCAGGAGAGCGGCGGCAAGGCGTGCTGCGGCTGAGGAGGGCGGGCGATGGCGCGCGCATCATCCGCTGAAGCCGCCTTTGGATCGACGGTTACATTTCCCGGCGGTGCCGTTGTCCCGGACTGGAGCGCAGTCACAACACCCAGCGCCCGCGCAGCCCTGACGGCACTGTTCGCGGCGTTCATCGGTTCGAAGTGGCGCGGGATGGACGGCGTCGAGGAGCGGGTCCGGCGCGCCGTGCTTCAAGCCTATGCTGCCGATGGTCGCTCGCCGGTGCCGGCACAGATCGCCGCCGCATCGGAACTCCCCTCCGGCGAGGTCGGCTCGGCCCTGCAGCGGCTCGCCGGGCGCGATCTCGTGGTCCTCGACGGCGCGGGCCGGGTGACCGGCGCCTATCCGTTCACCGACGGCCCCAGCGAACATCAAGTCGAAGTCAGCGGAGTGACCATGAGCGCCATGTGCGCCATCGACGCGTTGGGGATCGGCGCCATGCTGGAGCGGGACTGCATGATCCGCTCGGCCTGCCGCCAGTGCCGGCGCACGCTCGCCATCCATACCCCCAGCCGCGGCCGCGAGCTGGAAGAGGTTGAGCCGGGCGCGATCGTCGTCTGGTCCGGCCGTCGCTATGCCAGTGGCTGCGCGGCATCGTCGCTCTGCACCTTGCAGGCCTTCTTCTGCGATGACGATCATCTGGCGGCCTGGTGCGCGAGCGGTCCGGTCGGAGCCGATGACGGCATTCGTCTGTGCCTGGCCGAAGCGCTCGAGGTTGGGCGCGCGATTTTTGCGCCGATGCGGATGGAGATGCGACCATGGCTTCCTACGACCTGATCGTCATCGGCAGTGGCACGGCAGCGCAGGTCGCGGTCGGCCGGGTCCGTGCCGCTGGATGGTCCGTCGCCGTCATCGATCACCGTCCGTTCGGCGGCACCTGTGCGCTGCGTGGCTGCGATCCCAAGAGGATGCTGGTCAGCGGCGAGGAAGCGATCGACGCGGCAAGGCGCATGGCCAGACATGGCGTCGACGGCACGCTGGCGATCGACTGGCCCGACCTGATGGCGTTCAAGCGGACCTTCACCGATCCGATCCCCGCCAAGCAGGCGCACCGCTACGCCGAGCTCGGTGTCGACGCATTACACGGTGTTGCTCGCTTTGCCGGCCCAGACACGATCGTGGTGGAAGGCCGGACATTGCGGGCCCGCCATATCCTGATCGCCAGCGGCGCGCGTCCAGTCCCGCTCGGCATTCCGGGCGAAGATCTGGTGAGCACAAGCGATGCGTTCCTGGAGCTTCAGGCCCTGCCGCGCCGGATCGTGCTGATCGGCGGCGGCTATGTCGCTGCGGAGTTCTCGCATCTGGCGGCCCGAGCGGGCGCAGAGGTCACCATCCTACAGCGGGCCGAGCGGCTCCTGCCGCACTTCGATCCCGACCTGGTGGGCTGGCTGACGCCCCGGTTCGAGGCGCTCGGCATCCGCGTCGAGACCGGTGCCACCGTTACCCGGGTCGAGCGCAGCGGGAGCGGTCTGCTGGTCCACGCCGAGCGCCAGGGCGAGCCTGATCTCAGCGTCGCCGCCGATCTCGTCGTTCATGCCGCCGGGCGCGGTCCTGACCTCAAGGCGCTCGACCTGTCCGCCGGCGAGGTGGCGGTGCAGGACGGGCGCCTGCAGCTCGACGCGCATCTGCGGAGCATTTCCAACCCGCGGGTCTATGCCGCCGGCGACGCTGCCGGAGTCGGGCCGCGGCTGACGCCGGTGTCCAGCCACGATGCCAAGGTAGTTGCCGCCAACCTCCTGGATGGCCCGACGCACCAGCCGGACTATCGCGGCGTGCCGAGCGTGGCCTTCACTCTGCCGCCGATCGCCGCCGTCGGACTGTCAGAGGAGGCGGCGCGCCGCGGCGGCGTCGCGCTCCGGGTCAACGCAGCCTCGACGCCAGACTGGTTCACCGCCCGCCGCCTCGCCGAGCCGGTCTACGGCCATAAGCTGCTGATCGACGAGGACACGGACCTCATCCTCGGCGCGCATCTCGTGGGGCCGAACGCCGACGAGGTAATCAACGTTTTCGGTCTGGCAATCCGCCACGGCCTCACCGCGGCCGATCTTCGCTCCACCATGTTCGCCTATCCGACCGGCGCCTCCGACGTCGGCTACATGCTGACTTAACGCACGAGCGCCACTGCCATGGCGGCCGATCCCTCGCGCGATCGGCCGCTTCGCGATGCATGTCGATGCGGGCTGTCGGCCGCCATTAAGCGGACGCCGCTTGCGCGGCGGCTCCGATTTTTTGGCCTCTCCCTCGATGCGGGAGTGGTCGGCGCTCCCTGCTAGGCCCGCCGCGGCGCGCTGCAAGCCTCGGCTTCGCCGGGCTGCTCCATTTCATTTCGCCCCTGCGGGTGCAGCCCGCCGCTTCAGCAGGCCTCTCCGGTCGCTCTCGCCGCCCACCCCCGCCTCGGGGGAGGCCATGGGGCTTTTGGGCAGTGCTGGAGGCAACCGATGGTTTTCACCTTCCAACCGCCATTTTGGGCTGGACTGTCAGGATATGTCGCGGAGCTTGGGGCCGCGTTCGTCAGCGCCACCATCGGCATCAAGCTCCACGATCGCGAGGACCACGCCGCCTATCTGGCGAACTGGCTTCAAGCGCTCCGCAACGACAAGAAGTGCATCTTCACCGCCGCACGGCTCGCGCAGGACGCGTCCGACTGGCTGTTGAGCCGCATGGCGGTCGAGACAGCGCCCGAACTGGAGGCGGCGGCGTGACCGCCGCCGACGATCCCGGCCCCGACGGGGGCCGGGGCGTGGCGGCGCGCATTGTCTTTGACCCGAGCGTCGCCACGGTGAGCGAGGAGGAGTTTAACGAGCTGGTCGCGATCATGCGCGATGGCCCAAATGCGAAGCCGCTGACCCCCGAAGCGCAATGGCGGCGCGACTATCACAAGGCGATGTTCCACCGCCGCCTTGTCGGCGTACAACCCGACCTGTTCGGCGGGAAGCCGGTAACGCATATGTACAAGGCCGCCCCCGGGCCAGTCAGCGACTGGAAACCGGAACCGGTCGAGGAGAAGCTGTCCCGGATCGCGCGCGATCCCCAAGCGACGTTCGGCATCGGCCGACCGGCTCTTTCGCCGGAGGAACTGGCCGTCGTCATCGACGGCGCAGCCAATTGGCTGCGGATCGCGCAGCGGGTCCGGATTGCGGGCGCTTTCGCATCCTATGACGGGCGCGCGGAACGCCGCATCGGTCGGAAAGGCGTGATCTGGCGCTTGTGCAGCCCGGTGTTTGCAGGCCACACCTATGTTTATCTCGATCCGACCGGCGCCGAGCGGGTAGAGAAGATCGTGATGGTGGAGCTGCGCGACGTCGAGCCGATCGATGATGCGCTGTTGGTCCCCGTCCCCTTCCACGCTTGAAGGAGCAGAAGCGAATAGTCATGAGCCCACCCCAACGCCGCCCCGCAATCCGGGCTGTCAGCTTCGAGGACGTTGGCGAGGCCATTGCCCGCCTGATCGTCGTCGCCGGGTCCGATACCGGCCAAGCCTCGCGTGCGGCCGACTTCCTGTTGGCATGGTGGGACGGCAGTGCATGGGGCCATTTTCCGGTCCTTCACCTCTGCAATTGCGATCCCGGCATCTCGGAAGACATGCTCATCGTCATGGCGCATCTGGCGGCCGAGCCGTCCGTCTATCCCGATGCTTGGGGCTACCGCGACGCGATGGCGGCGCTGGTCGAGCAGTGGCGGCCCGCATGACCCCGCTGCGCACCGCCATCGACATCATGACGGGCTTGCCCATCGATCGCGATACACGCCGCGCGCGGCTACTCGCCGCGCGCCGCAAGCCGGTCGGAAGCATCCCCCGGCGCGGCATCCTGTCCGGCCATTGGGATCGTGGCAATGTCGTCGGCGCGTTCCGGGGAGGACGCGGCAGCTTTATCGCGGACTAGCTGCGAAATCGCGCGCCGCTTCCCCGCCAAGCGAGCAAGCGGCGCGCTGGTTTGAGGTCAGGCGGTGAGGTGCTGGTAGAGGATCGTGCCGCCGATGAGGATGAGCGTCAGCCCGCCCAGCATCTCTGCATAGCGGCCGATATACCGTCCCGCGTGCTTGCCGAGCATGACGCCGATCGTGGCGACGACCGTGGTGATCCCGCCAATGATGAGGCACGCGGTCAGGATATTGACCTGCATGACCGCGAGACTGACACCCACCGCCGTTGCATCGATGCTGGTGGCGAGCGCGGTAACGACCAGTCGCCACACGCCGGTCTGAGCGCGCTGACCCGCGTCCACGTCGCTTTTCGTCGCTGCATGGATCATATGCCCGCCGACGCCGAAAAGCAGGAAGAAGGCTATCCAATGATCGACTGCCGCGATCCAAGTGCTCAGCGCCAGGCCGATCGCCCAGCCAATCGCCGGCGTGATCGCCTCGAAGAAGCCGAACACGGCGCCGACACGTAAGGCATCGCGCCAACGATTGCGCTGATTGGTCGCACCCTTCCCCACCGCCGCAGCGAAGGCGTCGACCGACAAGCTGGCGCCAAGAGCGCCGAGCGTTAGCAAACCCGTCATTGATATACGTCCAAGGGCCGTCAACCGAACGACGCAATCCACCTCCGGCCACGAGAGAGGTAGCGCATCGTTGGTCTCGCCGGGCAGATCAAAATCTGCTGCCATCGCCACGAACCGGAAGGTTCAAGGATGTTGACGATGGCCCCGCAACAGCGGGTAGCTACTCCCCAAGAGTGAGACGCCCGTATCCCCTGGGGGGCATATGTACAAGCCGAATCCGATCAACCCTGTCCGATTAGGCGATCACCAGTATTTGGATATCGCCCGGAACTGCTCCACCGCCACCTTTGTCCCCTCGCCCTCTTCGGCGTGAACCAAGCAGTGATCGATATGATCGTTGATGAGCGCGCGCTTGGCGCTGGCGATCGCGTTCTCCACCGCCTGAAGCTGCTGCGCGATATCGACGCACGGCCGTTGCTCTTCGATCATCCCGACGATGCTTTTCAGGTGCCCGGTCGCACGGTTGAGCCGCTTGATGATCGCGGGATGATTGGAATGATCGTAATGGGCCATGTCACCCTATAAGACAAACGGACGAACTTTGTCGAGCAACCCCCCGGGGGGATAGACTCTATCCCCATGGGGGGATATGGACCTGCCCGAACTTCACGTCCGATCGGTCGCGACCGCCGGGCTTGCCGGGACGCACCATGACCTCTTTCGCCGAACTCGTTCAACAGGGCAGCTCCAATCTCTGGCTGTTCATCCCGACCGCGCTGCTGCTCGGTGCGCTGCACGGGCTGGAGCCCGGCCATTCCAAGACCATGATGGCTGCGTTTATTATCGCAGTGCGTGGCACTGTTGGCCAAGCCGTCCTGCTCGGCCTGTGCGCGGCGCTTTCGCACACCGCGATCGTGTGGGGCATCGCGCTTGGCGGGCAATATCTCGGGCGCGGCATCAACACCGAAACGACCGAGCCTTACCTCCTGCTCGGCTCGGCCGTCATCGTTCTTGGCATCGGTCTATGGATGATTTGGCGCACGCGTGCCGATCAGAAGGCCGAAGCCGCGCACGATCACCACCACCATCACGGCGAGGACGAGATCCGCACGATCGACACCGGCCACGGCATGATGCGTCTGGAGATTTTCGAGGATGGCGTGCCGCCGCGCTGGCGGGCGAGCTTTGCCAAGGGTGGCTGGAAAGCGGCGGATGTTATCCTCACAACGGATCGCGGCGAAGGCCGTTCGCAGACATTCCGCTTCGTCGATCGGGGCGATTACATCGAAAGCGTCGAGGAGATCCCGGAACCGCACGCCTTCAACGCGCGCGTCTCGCTGGGCCACGGCGGCCACAGCCATGACTACGACCTCACATTCGCCGAACACGGGCACGATCACGGCCACGGGCATGATGGACTGAAGGTCACGGGCGACGATGCCTACATGAACGCGCATGAGCGCGCCCACGCCGCCGATATCAGCCGCCGGTTCGCCGATCGTCAGGTAACGACCGGCCAGATCGCGCTGTTCGGCCTGACGGGCGGGCTGATCCCCTGCCCCGCAGCCGTCACCGTCCTCCTGCTCTGCCTCCAGCTCAAGCGTCTCGCGCTCGGTGTCGTGCTGGTGAGCGCGTTCAGCGTCGGCCTTGCCGTGACGATGGTCAGCGCCGGCGTCATCGCATCGCTCAGCGTCACGCACATCCGCAAGCGCTGGTCAGGGTTCGGCGACTTCGCGCGCAAGGCGCCTTATGCGTCGGCGGGCCTGATGCTCGTGATCGCGGGCTACATGGCCTATTCCGGCTTGCAAGGCCTCAGTCGGATCGGCGCGATCTGATGCGATCGCCTTGCGTCGATCTATGTGGTTTCGATGCCCGCACCGGATGGTGCCGGGGGTGTGGCCGCACGCGCGACGAGGTCCGGCGTTGGCGTAACCTGCGACCTGGTGATGCACGCCGCGTCATGAGCGACCTGCCACACCGCTTGGCAAAGCTGACCGACCGTTCCGCAAAGGGGGGCACGTCCTGATGTCGTGTCTCGCCGCCAAGGCGCTGGTATAATGTCGAGCAGGCTGAAATAGCGTGAACGCTCGAATTGACCGGCAAGTGATTTCCTTGCCCCGTTTTTTGCGTCGGCTTACGCTGCAAATGATGGCGGTGCAGCGTTCCTCTGTTGCGATCCTAGGAGTCGTGTTGGCGCTGGCCGCTGTCCTCGGGCTTGTCGCAGTATCGGGATGGCATAGCGCCATGGTTCACGATCACGGCCCGGTTCAAGTCGCCATGGTCGATACCCATTCTGATGACGATCACGACCATGCGGTTATGATCGATCATGACGATCAGGCTCCGGCAAAGCAGGCCGACGGCGACGGGCCAGCTCACCTTCTTGCCCACGCCGCAGGCCACTGGGTTGCTTTCGATGGCGCGAGGGCTGCGCCGGTTGCGGCCATCGTCGCCGCTCGCGTGTGGTCGATATTAACTCCATCGCTCCCCAGCGGGATCGACCCATCTAAGCTTCTGCGTCCGCCTCGCGGTTGAGTCTCGCCGACGCCGCGCGCGTCGACTGACTACCCTAGAGGATCATGCACTATGAACGGCAGTTTTCGCCGGTCGCGCACCGTTGCGCTGACCGGCGCCTTTGCGGCGCTATCGCCCGTAGGTGCGGCGTGGTCGCAGACCGCACCCCCCTTTGCACAGCTTCTAAATCAGACGCGTGATGTGCCGCGCGTCCTGGCGCTAGAAGCAGACGTCGCCCGAGCACGCGGCTTGGCATTACAAGCGCGCGCCCGACCGAACCCCTCGATCAATGTCTATGCAGAGAATTTCGTGGGCGACCACGATCGCAATGCGCGCAATCAACAACAGACGACTTTCCAGGTCGATCAGCCTGTCGAACTGGGCGGCAAGCGATCCGCTCGGATCGCCGCCGGTGAAGCCGGGATCGTTGCGGCAAAGGCGCGCGATCGTGACGGCCGTCTCGTCTTTGCGACTGAGCTGGCGCGCGCTTATGCTGGTGCCGAAATCGCCGATCGTCGCATCACCATCGCCGAAGAAGAGGTTAAACAGGCGACCGATGTCTTGAGGGTTGCCCGCGCTTTGGTCGGCGCCGGCAAGGAAGCCCGTCTCCGGCAAGTGCAGGCCGAAACCGAACTGAACACGCTTCAGGCCGACCTCGAAAACGCGCGCGCTTTCAAGACGGTCGCGCTGGCACGTCTTTCGGCGCTCGCCGGTATGACCACCCCCTTCACCGGTCTTTCGGAGTCACTCCTCGATCGGCTCGATGCCAAGCCGGCTTTCGGTCCCATTGACGCGATGCAGGCGACGACGGTGCGGGTCGCGGAAGCCGAACAAGACGCCGCTGCGCGGGCGGTGACGGTGCAACAGCGCCTCGCCATTCCGAACGTCACTGCGCAGCTTGGAGTGCGTCAACTCCGCGTCGCGAGCGGCCCTGCCCTAGTCGCCGGCATATCGGTCCCGCTCCCCTTCTTCGATCGCAACCAGGGCAACATCGCGGCGGCACGCGCTGAGCTGCAAGGAGCAGAAGCGCGCGCCGCCGCGGCCCGGCTCGAAGCCGAGGCCGGGACACGCGCCGGTCTAGCGCTGGTCGAGGCAGCCGACGCTCGTGCCGCTGCCGCGCAGCGGACTTTGACAACCGCCGAAGAAGGCTACCGCCTCGCCCGCATCGCTTACGAGGCAGGTAAAAGCCCGCTGATCGAACTGCTCGCCGCACGTCAAAATCTCGGAGTCGCCCGCGGCCTCATCCTCGATGCCGCCGCAGCGCGCCTCGACGCCCGCGCCAATCTCGCCCGTCTGCAGGGCCTCACCATCACCGGAGAAGCGGTGCAATGACCGATAAAACTCGCCTCTACACCGGCGCCGCCATTGGCCTGGTCGCTGCCGCCGCGCTTGGATTCGGCGCTGCGCGCCTCACCCAATCGCCCGCCCCTGCCCCTACGGAGGCCGCAGCGCCAGCCAAGCCGTCGAACACGGTCGCGATGACGCAGCAGGCACTTTCGGCATCGCAGATCACTGTAGCCCCGGCGGCCTCCGGCGAGCTGGACGCCGCGATCCTTGCCTCCGCTACGGTCGAGGCGACGCCCGACGCCGAGGCGGTGCTGACCGCGCGCGCACCGGGCACGGTCAGCCGTATCATGGTCCGCATCGGCGATCTTGTGCGAGCCGGCCAGACGCTCGCTCTGGTCGAGAGCCGCGATGCTTCGCAGATCGCAGCCGATCGCTCGGCCGCGTCCGCGCGCGTCACTCTCGCCGCTCGCCAGCTCGAACGCGAACGCGGTTTGCTTGCCCAGGGCGTCACCCCCCGCGCTGACTATGAAGCCGCACAAGCCAATCTGGCGGTCGCCCAGGCCGATGCCCGGCGCGCTAGCGCCGCCGCAGGCGCTGCCCGCGTATCAGGTGACGGCCGATCGGTTGCGGTCGTCAGCCCCGTCTCGGGGCGCGTCACCAATGCTGGTGCCAATCTCGGCCAGTTCGTCGCGGCTGAAACCGAGCTGTTCCGCGTCGCCGACCCGCGCCGGCTTCAGATCACGGCTAGCGTTCCCCCCGCCGATGCAGGCCGGGTCCGAGAAGGTGACAGGGTGGAGTTGACCACCACCGATGGCCGCAAGATCGAGGGCCGCGTACGTTCGTCGACCGGCGTCGTCGATCCGCAATCGCGGACCGCGACCGTCGTCATCACGCCGACCTCTGGCGGCAGCACACTCGCCCCGGGCCAGCTTGTGCAGGCTCGTATCCTCGCCAGCGGCGGGGCCGCCAAGAGTGGCGTGATGGTGCCGCAAGACGCGGTGCAGACGCTTGGCAGCGATACCGTAGTGTTCGTCCGCACCGGCCAAGGCTTCCGCGCACAGCCGGTTCAGGTCGGCAGCCGATCAGGCGGGATGGTGGCGATCACCGGCGGCCTCGCCGCCGGCACGCAGATCGCCACCACCAACGCTTTTCTCCTCAAAGCGGAGATCGAGAAGGAGTCGGCGGAATGATCGGCCGCATCCTCTCCCTTTCGGTCCGGATGCGATGGCTTGTCGCCGTCCTGACCCTCGTCGTCATTGGCTTTGGTTTATGGCAGATCACCAAGCTGCCGATTGACGCTGTGCCCGACGTCACCAACCGACAGGTCCAGATCAGCACATTCGCCCCGACGCTTGGGCCGGTCGACATCGAAAAGCAGGTGACGTTCCCGGTGGAAACGGCGCTGGCCGGAATCCCAGGGCTTGAGATGACCCGCTCCATCTCGCGCAACGGCTTCAGCCAGGTAACGGCGGTCTTCACCGACCGCACCGACATTTACTTCGCGCGCCAGCAGGTGACGGAACGGCTCGCACAATCGCGCGACAGCCTGCCTTCCAACGCGCAGCCGATCCTAGCACCGCTCAGCACCGGGCTCGGCGAGATTTTCTTCTATTCGGTCGCCTTCCGTCACCCCGACGGCAAGGGCTTGAAGACGGTCGATGGGAAGCCGGGCTGGCAGTCGGACGGCAGCTATCTCACGCCCGAGGGCGAACGCCTGACCACCGAGCTGGCGAAGGCGGCATATCTCCGCACGGTGCAGGATTGGATCATCCGCCCACAGATGCGCGCCGTGCGCGGCGTCGCCGGGGTTGATTCCAACGGCGGCTATGTGAAGCAATATCTGATCGAGCCAAACCTGAACGCGCTCGTTAGCTATGGGCTGTCGGTGACGGAGTTGGCGGACGCGATGGAGCGGGCCAATCTCTCTGCCGGCTCCAATTACGTCCGCCGTGCCGGCGAGAGCTTCCTTGTCCGCGCCGATGCTCGCCTCAAATCGATCGATGACATTCAGGAAGCCGTCGTGGCAACCCGGAACGGCGTTCCCATCCGCGTCAAGGACGTGGGCCAGGTCGTGATCGGCGGTGCGGTCCGCACCGGATCCGGCAGTCGCATGGGATCGGAAGCGGTCATCTCGACCGTGCTGATGCTGGTGGGCGACAACAGCCGCATCGTCGCGACCGATGCCGCCGAGAAGCTGACGCAGATCAACAAGGCGCTGCCGCCCGACGTGTTCGCCGAGCCGGTCTACAACCGGTCCAAGCTGGTCAACGCGACGATCGCGACGGTCGAAAAGAACCTCACAGAAGGCGCGCTGCTCGTCATCGTCGTGCTGTTCCTGCTGCTCGGCAACATCCGCGCCGCGCTCATCACCGCTGCGGTCATCCCGATCACTATGCTGATGACGGCCGCCGGCATGAACGGGCTGGGCGTATCGGGCAACCTGATGAGCCTTGGAGCGCTCGACTTCGGGCTGATCGTCGACGGCGCCGTCATCATCGTCGAGAATGCGCTTCGCCGCCTCGCCGAGCGCCAGGAGCATGAAGGCCGGCTTCTCACCCGCGACGAGCGGATGGAGGAAACGACACTCGCGGCCAAGGAGATGGTGCGGCCGACCGTTTATGGTCAGCTCATCATCTTCCTCGTCTTCGTGCCGCTGCTCACCTTCCAGGGCGTTGAGGGCAAGACGTTCGCGCCGATGGCGATCACGTTGATGGTGGCGCTCGCCTCCGCTTTCGTCCTGTCGCTGACCTTCGTTCCCGCGATGATCGCGATCGTCGTCAAGGGCCGGGTCAGCGAGACGGAAGTGAAGCCGATCCGCTGGTTCAAGGAACGCTACGCCCCCGTGCTGGGCAGGGGCGTAGCTCGGCCGATGCCCTTCATTCTGGGCGGTGTCGGCGTGTTCGTCGCGGCAGTGCTGAGCTTTGGCTTGCTCGGCGAGGAGTTCATGCCGCAGCTCGACGAGAAGGACATAACCGTCACCAACTTCCGCGTGCCATCGGCGTCGATCGATCAGTCGACACAGATGCAGCTTCAGATCGAGAATGCATTGAAGACGCTGCCGGAGGTGGCGCTGGTCTTCTCTAAGAACGGCAACGCCGATCTCGGCACCGATCCGATGCCGCCCAATGCGTCGGATACCTATGTGATTCCAAAGCCAGAGGACGAGTGGCCGGCGGAGGTTAAGAGCAAGGAGGACATCCTTCGCCGCATCGAGGAGCGGATGAAACCGCTGATCGGCAACCGAACAGAGATTCAGCAACCGATCCAGATGCGCTTCAACGAGCTGATCGCCGGCGTTCGCGCCGACGTCGCGATCAAACTCTACGGCGATGACCTCGACGCGATGAGCGAACAGGCGCGGCGCATCGCTTCCGTCATGCGCACCATCCCGGGCGCTGGTGACGTGAGTGCCGAACAGACGTCCGGCGCGCCGACCTTCGACGTGCAGATCGATCGGCAAGCGGCGGGCCGTTATGGCCTGTCGGTTGAGGAGGTGGCGAACACGGTCTCGGCTGCGCTTGGCGGGCGCGAGGCCGGGTTGTTGTTCGAGGGAGACCGGCGGTTCGACGTCGTGGTCCGCCTCCCCGATGCGCAACGGGATGACCTTGAGACACTGGGGTCGATCCCGGTGATGCTGCCCACTGCCGAGGGTCAGGTGGCGCGCTCGATCCCGCTCAGCCAGGTCGCCCGGTTCAACTACACGCAGGGGTTGAACCAGGTTAGTCGCGAGAATGGCAAGCGGATGGTGGTCGTGCAGATCAACGTCCGCGGGCGCGATCTTGGCGGGTTCGTCGACGAAGCACAGGCGAGGATCGGCCAGATGCAGCTTCCCGCCGGCATGTATACTGAGTGGGGCGGCACCTTCGAGAGCCTGCAATCGGCTCGGTTGCGCCTGCTGATCGTCGTGCCGATCTGCTTTATCGCGATCTATGCCCTGCTCTACATGGCGCTCGGCAGCTTCGTGTCGGCGGCGATCGTGTTCTCGGCGGTGCCGATGGCGCTCGCAGGGGGCGTGTTTGCGCTGCTGCTGCGCGGTATCCCCTTCTCGATCACCGCAGCGGTCGGGTTCATAGCCCTATCGGGCGTTGCCGTCCTCAACGGCCTCGTGATGATGAGTGCGATCGGAAAGTATCGCGAAGACGGTGCGGCCGACGACGATGCGATCGTGGGCGGCGCAATGGAGCGCGTCCGTCCGGTGCTGATGACCGCGCTGGTCGCGTCTCTTGGCTTCGTGCCGATGGCGCTTGCGACCGGCACAGGAGCAGAAGTGCAACGCCCACTCGCAACGGTCGTCATCGGGGGGCTTATAACATCGACAATCCTGACCCTTCTTGTCCTGCCAGCCATCACAGCGTTGTCCATGCGATTGAGAGGCTCAAAGGCACAAGGTTCGACTGTCGGCACCACAAAGGCCCAGATTTGAGTCTACATGCGCACGTTCTGGTATCGTTGACCGGCATCAAGTTCAGTGTCGGTTCAAGTAGAAGCCCTAATATCAAATACGCCGTCGTTCGATCCTATCGTCCGATGGTAGGAGAGTAGACATGCGTAAGACATTTTGGATTGCAGCGGGGCTGCTGGCTTCGTTGGTCCCTGGTACTGCGATGGCGCAGCACCATGGTGGCCGTCATTCCACAGGTCATGGTAGCTACGGCGGACATGGACGTGTGGTCGTGTCAAATCACGGCTATGGCTATGCGCAGCCCTATTATGGTGGCGGCTATTATGCCGACTCTCCGCGATACCAGTCTCGCCACTACGTGCGCGATCGGCACTATGATCGTCATTCCCGTCCGAGGCATTACCGCCGCCATCATTGACGGCGGTAAGGCTTCGGGCCGCTACTTGCGGGTTTCGCGCCGGGCAAGCCACGCCCGCATCTCGGCGATCTCGCGCCGCTGCGTCGCCACTACTTCGGCTGCAAGCCGGCGAACAGCGGGATCGCGCCCGTACCTCAATTCTATCTCGGCCATCGCGATCGCGCCTTCATGATGGGGGATCATCGCGCGCATGAAGTCGGCGTCGGCATCACCAGTGAAGGCCACGTCCATAGCGCCATGCATCTTGGCGTTCGCGGCCCGGTAGGCTCTGGTTGCGGGCGTGTCGGCCCGCTTTCCCGCATCAGCTCCCCGGGTCACGCTCGTACCGTGTTGAGCGTGCTGTGCGCTCGCAGCAGGTGGCGTCAGTCCAGCGGCCGTTGCGACCATCAGCGCGAGCGTGCCGTTAATTCCGATCATCACGTTCCTTCTCCAGTGTAGCATCATGTCCGCGCTGGCGTCCGGCTCTGGCCGGAGGTTGCCGGCGCGCAGCCGCATCGAGCTCGGCCACGGCCTGGGCCGCGGCCTCGCAGTCGCTGCCGGTTTCCTGGCCCCGCTCGCAGCGGGTGACAACCAGCCTCGCCTCTTCCGCGTGGAAACGGAAATAGCCAGCATCCCGTGGTTTAATCAGTCCGCATCCAGTCAGAGCGATGGTCGCGACAGCGGCAATGAGCGCGCGTTCCTTGAGGTCTGTCATTCTGTTCACCCGCTCGTTGTTCATGGAAATCACAAAGCGATGCCAAAGCGCCGGAGTGCGAGAACCATCGCGATATAGAGCAGGACGGTCAGGCAGCATCCGGCGGCCAAGGCTGGCCAAAAGCCAATTCCGTGACGCAAAAGGACTGGTATCAGTAGGAATAGCGGCAGCGAGGGGAGTACGAACCAGAAGGTCGCCTGCGCATGGGCCGCCATGTTCATCGCATCAGGCCGGTCGTGCCACAGCCATATCATGCCAAGGACCGAGACGACCGGTAGCGACGCAATCAGCGCTCCGAGCCCGGGATAGCGCTTCGCCACTTCCGACGCTGCCGCGATTAGTATGCCCGAGACGATGGCCTTGACTGCAAGATAGTACATAGGATGCTTCGCTTACCTTGTGGCGGTGGATCTTGATGATGCGGCCCAGCGCCACTTCCCCCCGTTGCGACGCCATGCGCGAAACCCGATGCGGTAAAGCCTCCCGATCCACTTGATGAGAATGAACGTGGTTCCTCGCGGGACCAGGCCAAGGGCACTGGCGTAGCGCGTGACGAAGACCAGCATCGAAGCTGCCGTAAGCCAAAGTCCGGCGGGAAAAACGGGAGACGAGCCATTGACATTCATCAATGGCGATCCCCGGATCGCCCGAAGGTCGCGACCCGCCAGAGATACCAAATGACGGCCAGCAAGAGCACGGCGTTGCTGACCGGTTCGATGACGCTCGCCACCTGATTATAGCGTTCGCCCAGCTCGTAGCCGGCTAGCACGAGGATCACGGTCCATATTGCCGAGCCGGCAAGCGTGGAAAGCAGGAACGGACCGAGGGGCATTCCGCTGACCCCTGCTGGCACCGAAATCAACGTCCGGACTCCCGGGACCATTCGTCCGAACAGAACCGCCCAACGGCCATAGCGGTCGAACCAGCGATCGACATGATCGATCTCGTCCGCCGTCAACGTCAGCCATCGACCGTGGCGAGAAGCAAAGCGCTTCAACCGATCGATGCCGATCCAGCGCCCGACATAGTACCATAGGATCGCTCCTGCGGCCGATCCGAGGGTGCCAGCGATAACGACCACCCACAGCGAGCCGCGCCCCTGCGCGGCCGTGTAGCCCGCAAGGGGCAGGATCACTTCCGATGGAATCGGCGGAAAGACGTTCTCGGCCAGCATCAGCAGGAAGACGCCAAAGCCGCCGAGTGCCGATAGGATCGATGTTATGATGTCGAACACAAGACAGCCTCGTCAGATGATCCAATAGAAGATGGCGCAGAACACGAGGATGAGGGCGAGGACCGATCCTACGATCGCGTTTTCCAGTCGCGGGCACTCGACGTTCCTGATCCGCGCGGCGACCTGCCAAGCGGGGCGGATCGGACACCGCCACGACCCAGCGACAATTCGATCCAATTCCGCGTCCGACAGCCCGAAGAATGCTTTGGCTTCACGGCGCGATCGACCCGCCAGCCCCATCACACGCAGCACCACATCGTCCCATGCGACATCGATCGCGCTCGGCCGATCGATCATCGGGCCGCGCGCGTCACCGCCTGCCCAAGAGGGAGGCAGCAGGCCGATGATCTGGTGAGGATTGCGCTCCAACAGCGTCGCCCAGCGCAGCAAGCGGTGTTGGCGGTCCCGCGCCGGGATAGTCCGCGCCGGCGCCCAACGTCGGGTGAGGGCTTGCACTGGATGTGTCCATCGGCTCGCCTGAGAGGTCGTCATGGACTTGCCGGAGTACAGGCGTCGCCATTGGTAGCGCGCTTGAGCGGACGAGAACAGCGCAGGGTCAGGAAGGTGGTGCAGCTCAGGATGAAGGCGATATCGTATAGGCCGTAGCCGACGGCCGCCCCGAGCGCGCCAGTCGCCCACAGGCTGGCCGCTGTTGCCGTACCCGAGGCTTTGCTACCCTTCTTCAGGATCGCGCCGCCCCCAATGAAACCGACGCCTGTAATCAGACCTTCGAGCAACCTGGCCTGCGCCGGGGACGTGCGGCCGAGGATCGCGATGCCTACCAGCACGAAGCCGCAACTGGCGATGGCAACCAACGGGAATGTGCGGATGCCTGCGCTACGGGCGTCCTTCTCGCGATCCCAGCCAACCGGAAGGGCAAGCGCGTAGGCGACGGCGAGACTGATGATATGGGTGGTTATCTCCCACCATGAGCTTTGAAACATGCCGGCCTGCCTGTTCTACGCGATCGCTCCAAATCGGAGGTTAAAAACGAATGTTGGGCCGAGCGCCTTGAAGGCGCTCGTGATTAAGGCGAGGATCGTGAACATCTGCGAACCTACCGGTGCAGACATGCGATGATGGCGGCCACGACGGCGGCGGTTTCCGCAACGTCGCGCACCCTGACCGTGTCGAGGCCGATCTCGACGGCGGGATAGTCATTTCCACCGGGGAAGATCGCATCGCCGATGAACAACATGCCGTCGAGCGGCACGCCGCTTTCGGCGCTCAGGCGCTTCAGGCCGTAGCCTTTGTCGACCCCTGCCCTCGTCACGTCGATCGATGTCGTACCGCCAAGATTGATCGAGAGGCCCGGCAGCACTGCGCGCAAGGTCGCCTGCAATGCAGTGCGTTTTTTCCGATCCCGGTCCCATCCCTCCTTTTCCTTCAGCGGCGCCGCCTGCCCCAGCCCCGAAAAGGTAATCTGGCTGCCGCGATCCTCGATCCGCTCGCCCCATATGCGTTCATCGGCGAGGCCGGCATCGGCCAGCGCCCGGTCGAAGGCCGCGCGGATCTTCGCCTTCTCCGCATCGTCGAACAGCTCGGCATAGACCACGCACCAAGCCCCATCGATGAAGCGATAGAGCTTGGTGCCGGTGGTCGGCATCAACCAGAGGCGGTCGAGCGCTGCGTCCGCAGGCAAGCGCGACGCGACCTGCTTTTCGAATTGTGGCCAGTCCCCGCCCGAGATCACCGCCACATCGGTAACGGCGAGCAACCGGGCGATGATCGCGGCCATATCCTCCGATAACGGGCGTTTGCTCTCCGCGAGCGTGCCGTCGAGGTCGAAAGCGACCAGCCACTTCATGCCGCGTTCCCCGCCGGGTCGCGGTAGGCGAGCAGCCGGAGCGCGTTGATGACGACGAGCAGTGTCGATCCCTCATGGACCGCCACCGCTGGCCCGATGCCGAGGCCGAGGATGGTGGCAGGCACGAGGAAGGCGACGACGCCCAGGCTGACGAACACGTTCTGACGGATGATGCCGCGCGTATGACGGCTCAGGCCGACCGCGAACGGCAAGTGCGCCAGGTCGTCGGCCATCAGCGCTACGTCGGCCGTCTCGAGCGCTACGTCCGACCCCGCCGCGCCCATTGCGATGCCGACCGTGGCGCTCGCCATCGCGGGCGCGTCGTTCACGCCGTCGCCGACCATCGCGACCTTGTCCTCGCCGGCAAGCTTCTTGATTGCGGCCACCTTGTCTTCGGGCATGAGGTCGCCCCACGCCTCATCGATTCCGACATCGTTGGCGATCGCTTCGGCGACCTTCTGGTGATCGCCGGAGATCATTATCATCCGCGACACACCCATCTCGTGCAGCCGGCGCAGCGCGGTCTTGGCCGCTTCGCGGGGCGTGTCCATCAGGCCGATCGCGCCTAGGTCGCGGTCTCCCTTGCGGACGACCATCGTCGTGCGGCCGTTCTCGCGCAGCTTCGCGATCGCGTCCTGCGCCCCCTGCCCCAGCGCCGGTATGCCCTCGCCCCCAAACATCTCGGCCTTGCCGATCCACACCGTCTCGCCATCCACGCTCGCGGTGACGCCACGACCGGTCAGGCTCTTGAGGTCGCCAGCGGTGGGCAACGGGCGCCCATTCAGGCGTTCGCGGCCGTCGTTGACGATCGCTTGGGCCAGCGGGTGATCGCTCAGCGCCTCGACAGCGACGGCCAGCGACAGCAGCTCGCCTTCGTCGGTGCCGTCGACGGGCACGACATCGGTGATGCGCGGGCGCCCTTCGGTCAGCGTGCCGGTCTTGTCGAAGGCGATCGCCTTGAGCGATCCGAGGTTTTCGAGCGGCGCACCGCCCTTCACCAGCACACCGCCACGTGCCGCGCGCGCGACGCCGGACAGGACCGCGCTCGGCGTCGCGATCGCGAGCGCGCAAGGGCTCGCTGCGACCAGTACCGCCATCGCGCGATAGAAGCTGTCGCGGAACGGCTCGTCGATGACCACCCAGGCGAACAGCAGCAGCACCGACAGGATCAGGACGGCGGGCACGAAGATGCGCTCGAACCGATCGGTGAAGCGCTGCGTCGGCGACTTCTGCGTCTCCGCCTCGCTCACCATCTTCACCACCTTGGCGAGCGCGGACTCGTTGGATCGGCGCGTCACCTCGATCTCGATCGCGCCGCCGCCATTGATCGTGCCGGCAAAGACGCGGCTCTCCGCCTCGACCGCATCGGGCTTGGCGCGGGCGGCTGCCGCGTCCGCGACCGGCACCTTGTCGACCGGGATGCTCTCGCCGGTCACCGGGGCTTGGTTGATCGCGCTGGTGCCCGTGATGACGAAGCCGTCAGCAGGCAGGCGCTCGTTCGGGCGGACGATGGCGACATCCCCAACGACCATTTGCTCGACCGGGATTTCGCTGGTCTGGCCGTCGCGTCGCACGGTCGCGGTTTCGGGCGCGAGCTTCGCCAGCGCCTCGATCGCCTTCTTGGCGCGTCCCATCGCGTAATGCTCAAGCGCATGGCCAAGGCTGAACAGGAACAGCAGCAGCGCGCCTTCGGCCCATGCGCCCAGCGCAGCGGCGCCGGCGGCAGCAACCAACATCAGCGTGTCGATCTCGAACTTCTTCATCCGAAGGTTGTCGATCGCCTCGCGCAGCGTGAAGAACCCGCCGAAGAAATAGGCTGCGACATAGCAGGCCGTGGGCAGCCACTCCGGTGCGCCGGCAACCAGCCTTTCGATCGCATAGCCGATCCCCAGCAGCGCGCCGCAGGCAAGCGCGAAGATCAGCTCGGTATTGGGGCCGAGAAATTCGGCGTGGCTATGGTCGTGACCATCGCCGGGGCCGTGCTTCTCTTCGCCCGCGTCGTGGCCCCCGGGGCCGTGGTCGTGGCCGGCATGGTCATCGGCGGCGACCCGCTTGCCAACCCTCACCTTCAGCTTGCGAAGAGCAGCGCGCACTTCCTCTTCTGTGGTCTCTCGGCGATCATATTCGACCCGGACCGACCCGCTGGTGCTGGCGCTTGCCTGTACCACCCCGGGCAACGCGCATAGCGCATCGCTGACCGTGCGCGCCCGCCGTTCGTGACTGATCCCCGTCACCTGCCAGATCGCATGACCGTAGCGTTCAGTGATTTCGGCACCTGCGGCCCGCACCATTTCACGCAATCGCGGCAGCGGTAGCTTGGCGGCGTCGAAATGGATGCACAGGGCCGCCGGCGTGTCGCCATCGAGGCAGATCACATGCGCCCGCTCGACGCCTTCGCGCTTTGACAGGGTTGATACGAGACGGTCCAGGCAAGCGTCGGCCGCGTCAGGAAGGTCCGGCAACAATACTGGAATATCGAGTTCGAGCTTGTCGTTCATGACGACCTCCTTTCGCTTTTCTTGGTTTCGGCGCGCGCGTCGCGCAGGATTTCGACACCGCCCTTGATGGCGATGATGGCGGTAGCGAAGCCGACCAGAAGGTCCGGCCAGTTGGTGCCCAGCCACAGCACCAGCACGCCCGCGATCAGGATGCCGCCATTGGAAATGAAGTCATTGAAGCTGAAGGTGGTGGCGGCCCGTAGGTTAACGTCCGGATCCTTGAGCCGCTGGAGCAGCCGCAGGCAGAGGTAGTTTACGACGCCGGCGATCGCCGACATGACCATCATGGTCGGTCCGATCGGCTCGCTCCCCTGCACATAGCGTCGCCCGACATCGATCAGGATGCCGCCCGCAAAGATCAGCAGCATTACCCCCGATGCGATCGCGGCGCGCGTCTTCCACGTCTTACCGTGGGTCAGCGCGACGAGGCTGAGAGCGTAAACGGCGGTGTCGGACAGATTGTCGACGCCGTTGGCGATGAGCGCACTTGAATCGGCGAACGCGCCGGATACGAAAAAGCCCGCTGCGATTGCTGCGTTCAGCAGCAGCACGATCCAGAGCGTGCGACGCTCCTGCGTGCCCGCGTTGTCGTTGCTCGCATTCATCCCATGATCTCCTCGAGCGTCAGGAGGGCGAGGAACCCTACGAAGAACATCGAGCTGATGAGCGGGGTGTCAGGCTTCTCGTGCGCCTCAACCAGCAGCTCTTCCGTGACGAGGTAGAGCAGCGCCATCAGCCCAAAGCTCAGGAAGCCAGCGACCATTACCGGCGAGAGCGTGGCGACAGGAACGGCAGCGAGCGCGCCGATCGGCAGCAGCAGCGCCAATGCCGAGACGATCACGATGATGCGCAGGCGCGAGCGATAGGTTTCCGCCAGCTCGTTGGTCAGTGTCAGACCCAGGAAGAGCACTTCGAGTGTCAGCGCGATCGTCAGCAGAAATCCCGCCTTCTCGCCCGCGACGAACGCAAGGCCGAGCACCAGGCCATCGACCAGGATGTCGATGCCGATCGCGGCGAGCAGCGCCATCGGCCCCTTGAAGCGGGCCTCGAAAGCCTTGAGACCCAGCATCGTTACGACGCCCGCCGCCCCGCCGATCAACGTCGCGCTGGGCGAAGCCTCATGCTTGACCTGCGGCAGGATTTCAGTCGCTGCCGCCGCGAACACGACGCCGGCAGCAAGATGCTGTAGCCCCGCCACGAGGCCAGGATTTAACTTTGTGCGGCTCGCGATGATCGCGCCGAGCACGACCGCCAACACAGGCGCAAGCGTGTAGAGCAATGCCTGCATATCCTATGATTCCTCCGGTGTTCGATGACAGACGCGGATCTTCCCGCGCTGCGTGAAGGCGATCGACCCGCCCGCCACGACTGCCCGCGACTGGTCGCCGCGAAATTCTTCGCCGGTCCGTTGCGCGTGCAGGATCTCGGTTCTGCCCTTGGGCAGCCAGGTGACACCCATCTTCAGGCCGTCGTCGATGAAGTCGACATCGGCGCGCGATCCATCGTCGCAATACATGATGCGCTGCGCGATCAATCGAGGCGTCAGATGCTTTTCATGCGCCGGCTCGGCCGGTTGGCTTGGAGCGGGGTTGCACGCCCCTACGACCATACCCGCGAACAGAACGGCGCCGATGCGCGCGGCTGTCAGGCCAGGCAGGTGCCGCAAGGCGCGCACCGCCCTCACCACAGCACGCCGTGATCGGGCGTCAGCGGCTCAGGGGCCGGTAGTCCCGCCGTCTGAAGAAGGTCGATCTCGATCGTGCGGCACATGGCCGTGAGCGGGACATCGTGGACGCTATTGGCGAACGGATCGGTCAGATCCTCGCCGATGCTCAGCACCGCGAGGAAGACGAGTCCGATCAGCGTCGATCCGATCGGCGTGGCAAGGCCCAGGGATTCGACCAGCGCGATCGGAAGCAGCACGCAGAACACGCGCGTGAAGAGGTTCGGGAAAAACCGAAAGCCATTGGGCAGCGGCGTGTTCTTGATCCGCTCCATGCCACCCTGCGCATTGGCGATGTCGATCAGGACGCGCTCTACAGTTGCCTGCTGGATCTCGGTGATCCGACCTTCCGCGAGCGCGTCGGCGTAATTGCCCGATATGTCCTCCAAGAGCGCGTTGGCAGGGTTCAGGCGAGCGACCGCCATATCGGCGACGTCCGTTCCGGCGATCCGGGCAATGTCTTCATAGGGCGACTGTCGGCGAAGCTGGCAGCGCATCGAGTGCGCGAAGGCGATCTGCCGCAGGATGATGTTGTGCCGCGTCTCACTGCCCTCGGGTTCCCCCTTGGTCAGGCTGCGTGTGATCCTGGCCAGGCTGCGCGACGCATTGATGAGCGCGCCCCAAAGGGTTCGCGCTTCCCACCAGCGCGCATAAGCTGCGTTGGTCCGAAACCCCATGAAGAGCGCGATGGCAGTGCCGAACAGCGCCGTCGGCAAAGGCGGTTCCTTGATCGGGGTCATCATGTGGAATGCCGTCACCGCCACGTCCCACACGAACAGGATCGTGAGAGGCTTCCAAACCTCGATAATGATCTGCCTAAAACGTGGCCTCGCGCCGACTATCATATCAATTACGCCCTAAATCTCTTAGCAATCGTCATCCGATCGGCATGTTCATGATGTCCCGATAAGCGGACAGCAGCTTGTTCCGGACTTGCAGGGTCGCCTCGAAAGTAATGGATGCGCGGCTCTGGATGAGCGCGACGGTTGCAATGTCGGTGGTTTCGCCACGCTCATATGCTTCGGTGACGACATCCTCCTGCTCCTGGGTCTCGTTGACCTTCGCGACCACGGCATTGAGGGTGTCGGCAAAGTTCGACGCCGGAGCGGTCGGCGTCACGCCGGGCGGTGCCGTCGGCTGCGCCGCACGCAAAGCGCGGCTTCGCGCGATCACTTCGGCCCGAATGGCCATCACATTCGAGATCGACGTGTCAGACATCGTTTCTCTCCCGTTCCAGTGCGACGTGTCGGAAGACAGGACGGTTCATCGGGTGCCCTCCCGTTCGCAGATTCGGGTGCGGCCCTCGCCATCCACGACGGTGAGCTGCGACCCCTTGAAGGTCGCGGTGGCTGTCTCGCCGACATATTGGAGGCCCTGCGCTGGCGCGGTCAGCGTCATGGGCACGGCGCTGCTGGAGCGCCGCAAATCGATCTGCAGGCCGTTGTCCTTGTAGTCGACGAACAGCGGTTCCCCGTCGGAACAGCGATAGGGATGGCGCCCCATTTCCCCGGTCGCCACGGCGCTGTCGGACGAATGGATTTGCTGCTCCGTTGGCGGGGCTGGCGGCTTGCTTTCCGTGCAAGCCGCCAGGCCGACAACGAGGATGAGGGCGGGCAGTACCCGCTTCAACGGCATCATCGCGCCTTCCTCCTGTAGCGGGAGGGGACGCGCTGACGATTGATCCCACGGGCAGGCTGACCCACCCGCCAGCGCAGATAGGTTGCGAGGCGATCATCAGCCTCGATCATCAGGGACCGCAGACGACGCAACATCATCGCCGCGAACGGCAGAGACAGCGCCCCGCCCAGCGTGCAGCTATGTGTTAGCCTAGTGCCACCATCGTCCCCTGCCAGCTCGTACCGTTCTTCGAGCGTGAACAGATAAGGGATGCCGCAGGACCAAGCGAAGGCGCGCGGCTTATCGAATTGATCGACCCGGGCCGGCGTCCGAATTGGCCGGGTGATGCCCTGGATCGCGAAGGTACATTCCGTTTCGCCAAGCTGGCACGGGTTGTCGAGGAATACGAGCGGACTCCAAGCCCGACGATGATCCGGATCGGTGATCGCCGACCAGATCCGCAGTGGCCCGCCGTGAAGCATTGAGCTGGTTATGGTGCGAGGCATATCCCCATCTCCCAGAGATGAGCGGGGCGATCGCGGATCGCCCCGCGCACCCATCAGGCCAAGTTGTTCACGAAGGTCTGACCGTGGTCGTCCCCTTCATGCTCCTCATTGTAGTGCTCGGGCTTCTCGATCACTTTCTGCCCGAACCGGGCGTAGAGCGTCGGCAGCACGAACAGCGTCAGCAGCGTCGCCGAGATCAGGCCGCCGATGACGACGGTCGCCAATGGCTTCTGCACCTCCGCGCCCGCCCCCTCGCCAAGCGCCATCGGCACGAAGCCGAGGCTTGCGACGAGCGCGGTCATGACGACTGGCCGCAGACGCTGCATTGCGCCGACATGGGCCGCCTCCTCGCGCGATAGCCCCGACCGGATCAGATCCTGGATTGAGCTGACCATGACGAGGCCGTTGAGGACCGCGATGCCCGACAGGGCGATGAAGCCCACCGCCGCCGAGATCGAAAAGTCCATGCCGCGCAGGAAGAGCAGCAGAACGCCGCCCACCAGCGCGAATGGCACGCCGGTGAAGACGATCGCGGCATCGCGGACCGATCCCAATGCGCCATAAAGCAGCAACAGGATCAGGATGAAGCAGGCCGGAATGACCAGCTTCAGCCGCTCGCTCGCCGATTGCAGGTTCTCGAACTGACCGCCCCATTCGAGATAGGCACCGGCAGGCAGCCGGACCTGGCTGCCGATCGCCGCCTGCGCGTCTGCAACGACGCTACCGACATCGCGACCACGCACGTTGGCTTGCACCACCACGCGCCGCTTCCCGTTTTCGCGGCTGATCTGATTGGGACCGTCGACGACCTTGATGTCAGCGACACTGGACAGCGGCACATAGCCGCCGCCTGCCACCGGCACCTGCACCTGCTGGAGCAGGCCGATGTCGGCGCGCTGCGCCTCCGACAGGCGGATCACCACCGGGAAGCGACGGTCGCCCTCGAAGATCTGGCCCGATGTTCGCCCGCCGATCGTCGCAGTCACGGTGTCCTGCACATCCTGAGCCGTAACGCCCAACCGCGCCATCGCGTCGCGGTTGACGCGAATGTCGAGCATGGGAAGACCGGTCGTCTGCTCCACCTTCACGTCCGCTGCGCCTTGCGTTCTGCGCAGCACCGCCGCGATTTGCTCGGCCGTCCGGTTCATCTGGTTGAAGTCGTCCCCGAACACCTTCACCGCGATGTCGCCGCGCACGCCGGCGATCAGCTCGTTGAAGCGCATCTGGATGGGCTGGGTGATCTCGTAGGCATTTCCCGGAATCTTCGCGAGATTACCCTCGATCCGGCTGACCAGCTCCTCCTTGGGAAGCTCAGGATCCGGCCAATCCTTGCGCGGCTTCAGGATGACGAACATGTCGGTCGCGTTCGGCGGCATCGGGTCGGCCGCCAGCTCGGCGGTGCCCGTCTTGGAATAGACGAATTGCACCTCCGGCTGCTTCGACATCATCCGCTCGATCGGCACCTGCATCGCCTGGCTCTGCTGGACCGACGTTGCCGGAATGCGGAGCGACTGGATCAGCAAATCGCCTTCGTCGAGCTGCGGCAGGAACACCGAGCCGAGCGTAGTGAAAGCAAGCGCCGCCACCACAAGGCTTCCCACACCCGCACCGATCGTCAGCGTCGGGCGCTTCATGGCCCGGTCGAGACCGGGTTCGTAGCGCTTCTTCAGCCACGTGATGATGCGGCCGTCCTTCTCCTCGACCTTCTTCGACAGCCAGATCGCAATCATCGCCGGCACGAAGGTGAGAGAGAGGATGAAGGCGAAGGCGAGCGCGATGATGACGGTCAGCGCCATCGGTCCGAACGTTTTACCCTCCACGCCGGTCAGCGTGAGCAGCGGTACGTAGACGAGGATGATGATTGCCTGCCCGTAAACCGAGGGGCGGATCATCTCGCGAGCGGCGGCTGCCACGGTCGCAAGCCGTTCCTTGACGGTCAGCAAGCGACCTTCATGATGCTGTTGTTCGGCAAGCCGCCTCAGCGCGTTTTCAACGATGATGACGGCGCCGTCGACGATCAGACCGAAGTCCAAAGCCCCAAGGCTCATCAGATTGGCCGAGACCCCAGCGCGCAGCATACCAAAGCCTGTCAGCATCATGGTGATCGGGATGACCAACGCCGCGATCAGGGCCGCACGGAAGTTGCCGAGCAGCAGGAAGAGCACGACGATGACCAGCACCGCGCCTTCGGACAGGTTTTTCGCGACCGTCTTGATCGTCGAATTGACCAGCTCGGTGCGGTTCAGCACCGGCTGAATTACGACGTCAGGAGGCAGCGAAGCGTTGATCGTCTTCAGTTTCTCAGCGACCGCGGTCGACACGATGCGGCTGTTCTCGCCGATCCGCATGATCGCCGTGCCGACGACGACTTCGGTACCGTTCTCCGATGCCGAACCCATGCGGATCGCCTGACCCGTCTTCACAGTCGCAACTTGTTCGACCGTGATCGGCACGCCGTTACGTGTCGCGATCACGGTCCTGGCCAACTCGCTGGCATTGCGAACGAGCGCATCCGAGCGAACAGCCAGACCTTCGCCATTGCGATTGACGAAGCCACCGCCGACGCTGGTGTTATTGCGCTCCAGCGCATTTCCCAGGTCCGTCAGCGTGATGCCGAGCGAGGCCAGCTTCTGCACGTCGGGCACGACGAGGAACTGCTTGGCGTAACCGCCAATCGAGTCGACACCGGCGAGGCCCGGTGTGGTCTTCAGAAGCGGCGTCACGATCCAGTCCTGCGCGGTGCGCAGGTAGGTCGCCTTGTCCTCTTCGGTCGTCAGTCGCTCGCCCTCTGGCGTGATGTAGCTGCCATCGGGCTGTTGGCCCGGTTCACCGGGCTTGTGCTTGTCGTCCTCGCGATGATCGAGACGAACGGTGTACATGTACACCTCGCCCAGGCCTGTCGCGATCGGACCCATTTCAGGGTTCACGCCGTCGGGCAGATTCTCTTGCACGCCCCGCAGACGCTCGCCCACCTGCTGGCGGGCGAAATAGATGTCCGTCGCGTCCGAAAAGACCGCCGTGATCTGCGCGAAGCCGTTGCGGCTCAACGAGCGCGTATATTCCAGGCCGGGGGTGCCGGCGAGCGCGGTTTCGATTGGAAACGACACCTGCTTCTCGACCAGCTCGGGCGAGAGGGCAGGCGCGCGGACGTTGATCTGGACCTGATTGTTGGTGATGTCCGGCACCGCGTCGATCGGTAGCCGGTAGAGGGAAAACGCGCCGATGGCGGCGACGATGACGGTGAGGAGCAGGACTAGCCAGCGCTTCTCGACCGCCCAGGTTACGATACGGGCGATCATGGCTTAATCCTCGTGGCTCGCTTCGCCCTTGCCGATCTCGGCCTTGAGCGTGAAACTTCCGGTGGTGGCGATCTGTTCGTTGCCGGTCAGGCCCGACCGGACGATCACCGTGTCGCCCGACGCATCGCCGAGCTGGACCGGGGTCGCCTTGAAGCCGGTGGGCGTGCGCACGAACACGACCGACTTGCCCTCGAAACTCTGGACCGCCGTCGTCGGCACGCGGACCGCCCCGCTCCCGCCGCTGCCCGTGAGCTGCACGGCTGCCGTCACAGGCTCGCCGACCCGCCATTCGCCACCGCGATTGTCGAGGGTGGCGAGCGCAGGCACGAGCCGCGTCTGCGGATCAAGCGCCGGCGACACGAAGGTCACGCGGGCGGTCGCCTGACGGCCTGCCGCCTTCACCAGCACCGTATTGCCGGGACGCACCCGGCCCGCATCCTCGGGCTTGAGATTAAGCGCGATCGACACCTGGCTCAGGTTGGCGATGCGATAGAGTTCGGCATCCGCCGCGACCGTTTGTCCCAGCGTCACGGGGCGCGCAATGATCTGGCCCGAGATCGGCGCGGCAATGCCGAGCCGGTTGAGCCCGCCGCCGCCGACACCCGCCGCCGAAACCATGCTCTGCGCCTGCGTCAGGGCGATCCGCGCCTCCGTCGCCGCTGTGCGGGCGGCGATCAGATCCTGTTCAGGGGAGACTCTCTGCGCGAACAGCCGCTGTTCGCGCGCGAGGTTCGAATTAGCGAGCTGAAGCCGCGCCCGCGCCGCCTCGACCTCGCCCTTGATCTGCGCCGCCTCGCGGCTTTCGATGACCGCAATGGTCTGGCCGCGTCCGACCGATTGGCCGAGGTTACGGGTGAGCGCGACCACGCGTCCCGCAATTGCGGCCGAGACGACCTGCGTTCCCTGTGGGTCGCCCTCGATGATCGCGGGCAGCTCGATCGTCCCGGCCCCGCCGATGATCGGCCGTCCGACCTGGACGCCCGCTGTGGCGATCTGGTCGGCACCCAATGTGACGACGCCTTCACCGGCATGACCGCCTTCAGCACCGCCCTTTTCCGTGCCCGCTGCCGTCTCATTGGCAGCTGCGCCTTCGGCAGTTGCCTCGTTTCCGCCATCCTTGCCGCCGCAGGCAGCCAAGAGCAGGGCGAGCGACGCCGCGCCCGCGAGATAAAAGCTCTTCATCACTGATTCCCCCCATTGGGCGCACGAGCGGTCAGTCGCTCCACTTGCGCGCGGGCATTCTGGTAATTGGCAAGCGCGTCGATCGCGGCGACCCGCGTTTCGGCGAGCGTGCGTTCAGCATCGAGCAATTCGAGCTGGCCGAACTTGCCCTCGCGATAGCCGATCCGCGCGATGCGGGCGGCCTCCTGTGCAGCCGCCAGCGCCGGCCCCGACGCCGCACGAGCCGTCGTTGCGGCATTGGCCGCCTGCGCCTGCGCGTCCGTGATCGCCTGTTCGATGTCGAGCGCGGTCACGCGGCGCTGCGCATCCGCCTGGGTCCGCTGCGCGGTCGCCTGCGCAATCGCGGCGCGACCATTGTTGAACACCGGGATCGGGATCGACACGCTGAACACCGCCGCCATGTCGTTGGTCGCTTCCAGGCGGCGGATCGACGGCCCGACGTTCAGGTCAGGCACGCGATTGGCGCGCGCGAGCCGCACGCCGGCTTCGGCAATGGAGAAATCCGCGTTGGCTGCCGCCAGCGCGAGTGTGCCGGTCGTGTTGACCGGTGCCAACGGCCCATAGACGTTCACATCGGGAAGGCGATCGAGCAGCGTGTCATCGAGCAGGCCGTCGATCGGCCGTCCGATCCGACGCGCCAGATTGGCGCGGGCCGCCTCGGCCAAGCGAAGCTGCCGCTCCACATTGGCGTCGGCATTGATACGCGCGACATCCGCGCGCTGTTGCTCGAGTGGCGATGCCCGCCCTGCCTGCACGCGAACGCTCGCGGCCCGCAGCGCATCGCTGGCGATCCGGGCCTGATCGCGGGCTGTCATTACCCGGCGATCGGCCGCGACCGCTTCGACATAGAGCTGCGTTACCTGAAGCCGGACATCCGCCGCGATGATCGCGGCCTGGATCTCGGCCCGGGACAATTGCGCATTGGCGACCGCGACGCGGGCGCCGCGCTTGCCGCCTAGCTCGATCGGGATCGCAAAGCCGACCGTGGTTTCCGCGCTGCGGACCCCCCGATACGGCCCGGAGCCGATGACATTCTCGACTTGGCCTTGAACCACCGGATTGGGCCGCAAGCCGGCGACTGTGCGACCTGCACGGGCCGCGTCGATTCCAGCTGTCGCCGCTTCCGCAGCAGGGGCCGAACCGCCCGCTGCACTGACCGCTTGGTCAAGCGTGTAGACCGGCGCATCCTGCGCAACAGGCGCGGACGGTCCGACCTGCGCCTGCGCCATCGTGGCGCAAGACGCTGCGGCCAGCATGGCCGCGAGGATACGATTCATGAAAATAGGACTCCTGACGATGATCGACAGGGGCGCGCCAACGCACGCCCAAATCGGACGTCAGGCTTGGGGGGGCCTCAAATGGACCATGCCGGTGCGGCCGTCGAGCGACGCAGAGGCGGAGATTGTCGGCTTGGGCACTGTGAGGACGGGGGTATATTCCATCGTCGTGCGCGCAGGCGCGCCGACGTCGTGTCCGTGACAATAATTGTGATGATGCGGGACATTCTTGTCCGAGTCCGATGGCACCTGATCGATGTCACCGGCGGTATGGACCGTGAACTCAACGCCCGCGATGCTTCCCCCCGCCAGATCGGCGGCATGGGCCATGCCGGAGAAGCTGGTCAGGACCAGCATCAGGCATGTCAGGAAAGGCAAAAAGGCTCGCACTAGCTTGCCTCTATCACGGAAGGGTTTTCATGTCATTGCACTAATTCGAACCAAGGGTCACTGAGCCGGAACCCGAGCGGGATCGGTCGCGCCCGTTCCAGGCGAACCCGACCGCAATGGCGACCGCCATCAGGAGTTGCGCCAGCACCGATTGCCAAGTGGGAAACACGCCGAGCATCGACAGCCGTGGCACGTCCGCGAGCGGTGCGATGTTGATAAGGCCGGCTTCCTGGAGCGCGGCGACGCCTTTACCCGCCAGCACGACGGTCAGGACCGCCATGAGCCAGGAGCTATAGCGGAAGAACTGCGCGATCGGCAGCTTGCGACTGTAGCGAAGCATGGCCCAAGCGATCAGGCTGAGCAGTCCAATCGCCGACCCGGCCCCCGCGAGAAGCATCCCGTTGTCACCTTGCGCCGAAAGCGCGGCATAGAACAGGATCGTCTCGAAGACCTCGCGATAAACTACGACGAACGCCAGCCCGAACAGGAACCAGCCCGACCCGCCCGAGAGCGCCCGCGACATCTTCTCGCGAATATAGCGCTGCCACTGATCGGCCTGCGCCTTGCCGTGCATCCAAATCCCGACCGAGAGCAGCACGACCGCGGCGAACAGCGAGCCAAACCCTTCCGTCAGCTCCCGGCTCGCACCGCTGATCCCGATCGCATAGGTGGCGACCGCCCAGGTGATCCCGCCCGCGATGATCGCGCTGACCCAGCCGCCATGCACGTACCGCAGCGCCTCGCCGCGCTCGGCTTTACGCAGGAACGCGATCATGGCGACAACGATGAGCAGGGCTTCGAGCCCTTCACGCAGCAGGATCGTGAACGCGCCCAGGAACGTGGACGCTTCGGTGGCGGCATCAGGCGCGAGCGCCGCTTCCGCATCGTCGAAAAGGCCGCCCAGTACTGCGACCTTCTCCGCGAGATCATCGGGCGACGCGCCCCGGTCGATCGAGGCGCGGAACTCCCCCATCGCGCCCTCGATTCGACCCATCAGCGTCGCGTCGCGCGCGGTGAGTGTTGGCTCGATCGGCTCGAACCCATCGAGATAGGCCGACAGCGCCAGCTCTTTCGCCATGCGCGCATCGCCGCGCCGCGCAGCCGCCACGCTTTCGGCGAGTTTGGCGCGGGCGACCGCGAGCGAGCCGGGAGCCTGTTGTATCACCTGTTCGGGATGACGACGCAGGAACGCGAGCACGGCGTCAGCCTTGGCGTCGCCGATCGCCGCGCCGAGCGCGGCCGGGGTGAGCGCGACCAGGGTTTTCAGGTCCGGAATGCGCCGGCGAAGGGTCGGGTCGGATTTCCAAAGCCGCTCGCCTTCGCGCGCCTGCGCATCCGTGAAGGCGAAGCTCCCGGCTCGGAATGCTAACGCCCAGCGCTGATCGTTGGGCAGATCGGCGAAGCTCTGCATCGCGGTCCCGTCGATGCCTTGCGTCACCACCTGATAGAGCGCGAACACGCTGCGCTGGCGCGCGCGCTCGGCATCGGTGAAAGCAATCGGGGGCGTAGCGAGCTTGGCGGCGTCAGGGCCACGGCCGTTGCCCGTCATCCCGTGGCAGGACGCGCAGGATTGTCGGAACAGTGCATCGCTGGAGACGAGGTTCGGAGCCTTATCGGGCGCGAGCGGCACCGGGTAGGCGCGCAGCAGATCGGCCGCGAGCCCGTGCGCCAGTGTTGCCACCTGTTCAGTCGATCCCTTTTCCGCGATTACCGCTTGGAGGTTGGCGGCCCGCTGAATGAGGGCTTGGCGCTCCGGCTTCGCCGGCAGGCCTTGAAGCCGTGTCGAGACCGACGCGGCAAACTCATTCATTTCGGCGTATTCCGACGCGCTCTTGATCCGACCGTTCGCGACCGCGCCTCCATAATCGACGGCCATATAGTCGAGCAGCCGCCATGCGGTTTGCACGTCGCCGGGTTCGGCGAATGCCGCAGCAGGGATCAGCAGCGCAGCGAGCGCGGCGAGCAGCCGCAGCGAGAGCATTGCCCGGATCAAGGTGAGCAGACGCACTACCGCTCTCCCAGTTCGCGCCGAGCGCCAGTGACGATTTCATAAGCGGAGTGGAGGAACAGGAGGGCGATGAGGCCGGCGACGGCGAGGTCCGGCCAGGCGCTTCCTGTCCACGCCACCAGACCGGCCGCGGCGATCACCGCGACATTGGCGAGCGCGTCGTTGCGGCTGAACAGCCAGATCGCGCGAACATTGGCGTCCCCTTCCCGGAAACGCGCAAGCACCAAGGCGGACACGACATTGATCGCGAGCGCGACAACGCCGATTGTGCCCATCAGTTCGGCATCCGGCGCGGTTGCGTTCAGGGCGCGCCAAATCGCGAAACCGATTACGCCCACGCCAAGCGCACCGAGAAACAACCCCTGCGTCAGCGCGACCTTTGCCCTCGCCCGTGCGGACCAGGCAAGCGCGAGAAGACCGATAAGGCTGATCGACCCGTCCCCGAGAAAATCGAGGGAATCCGCTTTCAGCGCTTGGCTATCGGCGATGAACCCGCCGAACAGCTCGGCGACTCCGAAGCCGAGGTTGAGCACCACGACGGTCAGCAGCGCACGGCGATAGGCCGGATCGGTTTGCGCGCGCGCGGGCTCCCCGTGGCACCCGCAGCTTTCGGTAGAAGCATTCATGCGGCCTTCCTTACCACCTCCAGTCGCTGTAGAAGCAAGCGAAATGTGCGACACGTTCGCATAAGCAAGGATGGCATGATGAAGCCGGTGATGATTGGGCAGCTCGCCAGCGAGACCTCGACGAAGGTGACGACGATCCGCTTTTATGAGTCGATCGGGTTGCTCCGATCCGCCCCTCGCACGGCGTCGGGTCGCAGAACCTACGATGCCAGTGACATTGAGCGTTTGCACTTCATCCGCAACGGTCGCCGGCTTGGCTTCTCCGTCGACGAGATCCGTTCGTTGATGGGGCTGGCGCAGAACCCGGACCAGGATTGTGGTGCCGCCTCAGCTATCGCTGCTCAGCACCTCAAGGATGTGGAGGAGAGACTGGCGCAACTCGCGGTGTTGCGGGATGAGTTGGCAATGCTCAGCCAGAGCTGCACCAAGGCGCGCATGGCCGATTGTCGGATCATGAAGGCGATCGGCAAAGGCCACCCTCAAGCCGATCAATAATAATCGGCCAGCCTGAGCTCGCGCACATCACCCGAGGCCATCGTCAGCTTTACGAGGGTGCCAGCAGGCCGGGAGCGCACTTGCCAGAGCTCCCCACGCGTATAGTTCGCATCGATCGAATGGCCGTTCACCGCCACGATCCGGTCGCCGACCGCCCAGCCAGCCTTTTCCGCGGGACTGTTCGCCGCCACATGAACAACGGTGAGCGCCGTTGGTGAGGCTGCGAGGCCAAGGCCGCTACGGTCCTTCAGCATCGGCAGGCGACGACGAGGACCGAGTGGCCGGAGCCACACGAATCCGGCGGTCACGTCGAACACCACGTCGAATTGAGCGATCAGCGGTAGGCCGACATTGCCAACCGTGCTGGTGGAGAGCCAAGCTCTCATCCCGAGTGTGGGGACGTTCGAGACGCCAAGCCCTTCGATGTTGATGTTCTGGATCGTGAAAGCATCGTTGATACGCACACCATCGACGCCGCCGATCGCCGCGGTCGAGACGAGCTTCCCGTTCAACAGCCCTTGATCGCGGGCATAGGCCGACGAGAGCATCAGCGCGGCCGAGCTGCCAAGATCGATCATCAAGGGCACGGGAGACAGGCCCTCGACGGAGGCCCGGATGAACAGCTCCTGCTTGGCACCGCGTCCGAGCGCGACAGCGCGCCAGTCGGGGCCGGCGAGAAACGTGCCTGACTTGACGACCGCCATACGCCTGTTCGCGAAATCGAGCGCGATGCAGCTGCCCGTGAACATATCGGCACCGAGGAGAACGTCGATCGGTCGTCCGAAGGCCGCCGACACTGAACTCAGATCACCAACAACGGCAAAGGGTAAGCGACGGGTTTCGCGGGCGAGCTGTACGTCGATGTCGCGGACCAGCAGCACCGGGGCCTTGGCGCTCAGCCCGCTAATCATGCGCCGCTCACCATTGTTCAAGCCGAGCTTCGCCGCGAGCGCCGTGCTCATGATCGACGCGCCGCTGCCACTGTCGAGCACCGCCCGCGCCGGCACTCCGCGCACTTGTGCCGAAACAAGGAGGGTATCACCCGTGCCGACTTCCAGCGGCTCCCATTCGAGGTGAGCCGCGCCGAAGTTCCACGAGGCCGCAGACCGGGAAGTCTGTCGCGCGAGCGTTGGAGAACCGAGCACCAAGCCGGTTCCACAGGCCACCAACCGCGCCACTAATGAGCGTCGAGACATACCGATTGCTTCAACACGGGCCGTCAAAAAGCCACCTCCAGCCCCCCGTCCGCAGGAGAGCAAATTGCGGTTACATGCTCTAGCAACTGGAGGAGCAAGGGTTTTTGAAGCGCCCGAAATGCTATCCTGTTCAAATGCCCTCTCGAAAATGAGCAGTTGAGGCAGGTCAGGAACCGGTCGAATAAGACCGAAGTAGGCAATTTCGCTTGCGCGACCTTGGCGAGCAGGACCCCAGTTCACGAAGAAACGTGAAGCTATCGCCTCACCCGCAGCAGCCCGCCACAGTCCCGTTTGCTTTCGCTTCCTGGATCGGAGGGCATGGGACATCGCCAAATGAGCAGAACACGCAGCAGTCGCCAGCCAGGGGCCGCAGCACCACCGCGCAATGCCGGCAATCATAGAAGAATTGGCAGGCGTTGGTGGGCATCCTTTCGGTGGCCACCCCGCCGCATTTGGGACAGGTCAGGGTTGAGGTGAGCTGCATCAGGAAAGCGCGTTCATCAGCGGCGCTTCTAGGAGGTCCCAGGCGAACGCGATAAGCGTCAGAACCGTTCCAATCGCGAGCAGGATAGGTGTCGCGCGCGAGGGCAGCGGCATTGTGCAGGACCGGTCCCCAGCACAGGACCTCCGCCGCTGCGCGTAGGCCCACCACCCAGCAGCCAAGCCGATGAGGGAGGTCGCCGTTAGCGGCCACCGTAGTGGTATCAGCGCGGCGAAGTTGCTGGACAGGCCCGCCCCCAGGCCGAGCGCCGCGAGTGCGAGGGGCAGGACGCAGCATGACGCCGCAGCTAGAACAGCGGCTAAGCTCGCAAGCGCGCCGAGGGCGGATAGCCCCGTGTCGGCGCGACGTCGTGACGTTGGTGCGCCTAGGGGTTCACGCGGGATGGTCTCTTGGTTCATCTATCGCCTCTAGCGGGTTAGCCCGTTATGCATCCGTAAGCGTCTGCTCACCACCGTCGCGATAAGCAGTTTATCGATCGTTCCTTCCTCGCCGGCCGGCCCATTGCGGATGTAGTCGCCTTGGGTGATGCTGCGGCATGAGCGACGATAACCTCAAGTGGCTGACGCAATGGTATTCGGCGCAGTGCAATGATGATTGGGAGCATTTGTACGGCGTGAAGATCGACACGCTCGACAATCCTGGGTGGTCGCTTCGGATCGAACTGACCGGCACAGCCATGCAGGATCTGCCTTTCGAGCGAGTGGAATATGGTGAGCCTAGCGATGACTTGGCGGAGTGGCAGCGAACCGGCAGCTGGTGGGTTGCTTCCGTGCAAGGCAAAGCGTTCGAGGTTGCCTGCGGGCCGCTCGACTTATGCGAGGCTATCGGCGTGTTCCGCCGTTGGGTTGAGGCGTCAGCCGTCAGCTAATTAGGTGTTCAAAGATGATCCGCGACACGCTTTCTGAACTGGTATCTTGGTTCTCATCTGACGTAGCGAGCTACGTCGCGAAGCCGTTTCGCAAAGGCAAAAACCGGGCTCAGTTGGCGCGCCAGCCCGAAGAAACCGCAAAGCGAAAGAAGAGGCGCGCGCAACGGCAGGCAAGAGCGCGGAACCGTTAGGGTGGCCGGACCTCCGCTCCCGCCAGTTATTGAGGTTTTTGTCTACTTTCAGAGGCATGCGTTGAGAAGCGCCAAGGCGCGAGTTCGCCAATACGGTTGATGGGGTGTCCGTCGGCGATGCGGGTGAGCACGTCGCGCAGCCAGGCTTCGGGGTCGATGAAGTTGAGCCGGGCGGTCTGGATGAGGGTGTAGATCGCCGCTGCGCGGTCACCGCCCTTGTCCGAGCCGGCGAAGAGGTAGTTCTTGCGGCCGAGCGCGACGGGACGGAGGCAGTTCTCGGCACGGTTGTTGTCCGCTTCGAGCCGGGCATCGTCGCAGAAGCGGGTCAGCGCCTCGCGCCGCTTCACGGCATAGCGGATGCCGTCGGCCAGCGCGCCCTTGCCCGAGATGCGTCGCATGGTGTCCTCGGCCCAGTTGAAGAAGCCGTCCACGCCGACCCTGACGACCTGCCGGCGCGCGAGCCGGTCCTCCAGCGGCAGCCCGCGTCCGAGTTCCTCCGCCTCATACATCAGGTCGACCATGCTGACGCCGGTACGCGCCGTCGTTGAGCCTGTCGCCTTCCACACGTCGTAGATCTTGCGCCGGACATGCGCCCAGCACGCCACCTCTACGATGGGGCCAGGCTGCCGGCGTCCATCGTACAGCTGGTCGTAGCCCGCATAGCCGTCCGCTTGCAGGAAGCCGCTGAAGCTGGCGAGATGCGCGCGCGGTCGCTCGCCCTTGCGGTCGGGCGTGTAGAAATATGCCGCTGCCGGCGGGCCGATGCCCTGCCAGCCCCGGTCGTCGCGAGCGTACACCCACAGCCTGCCGGTCTTGGTCTTGCCGGTGCCCGGTGCTAGCACCGGCACGGGCGTGTCGTCGGTGTGAATCTTGTCGGCCGCGAACACGTGCTGGCGGACGTGGTCGACCAGCGGCTGGAGCAGCCAGCTGACCTGGCCCACCCAGTCCGCCATGGTCGAGCGGTCGATTTCGACGCCTTCCCGAGCGTAGATCTCTGCCTGCCGGTAGAGCGGCAGATGGTCGGCATACTTCGACACCAGCACGTGCGCGAGCAGGCCGGGACCAGCCTTGCCGCGCGGAATGGGCAGCGCCGGAGCCGGCGACTGGGTGATGGCGTCGCACCGCTGGCAGGCGAGCTTGGGGCGGACGTGGCGCACGACCTGGAAGCGGCCGGGCACATACTCCAGAACCTCGGTCACGTCCTCGCCAAGCGCCGACATCGTCCCGCCGCACGCGCCGCAGCCATCGGCATGCGGAGCGGCGTGGACGACCTCGTGGCGCGGCAGATGGTCGGGCAGCGGCAGGCGCTTCGGTTTCCGCTTCTCGCGGGTGGGTGCCGGCACGCCGGTGTCAGCGGATGCGCTGGTCGCCTCGGCCTCGAACGTCTCCAACTCCTCCAGCCGCAGCTCCAGCTGCTCGATCTCGCGTGTCAGCCGCTCGGACGACTGGCCGAACTGCATGCGCCGGAGCCGTGCAAGCTGGACCTTGAGCTTCTCGATCTCCAGCGCGGTCAGCTGAATGGTCGCCTTGGCCGCACGGAGCTCGGCCGCGGTGCTGGCCAGCTCCGCAGCAGTGGCTGCGTGTTGGGCCTGCAACACCTGTGTAAAGGCGCGCAGTTCGTCCGGGTCGGAGGGAAGATCGACCATCGCCAGCGACATGGCCCATTCTATCACCGGCCCGACTCGGGCCAAGCAAAAAGGACGAAAAGCGCCGTTCAGACGAGGGTCGGCGCCGTCACCGGGGCCGGTGCCACAGTGCGCCGCCAGTCGATGCCCTCGATGAGCAGGGCCAGCTGCGCGGGGCTGAGCACGATGCCGCCATCGACCAGTGGCGGCCACACGAACCGGCCCTTCTCCAGCCGCTTGGCGAACAGGCACATGCCCGAGCCGTCCCAGTAGAGCGCCTTGAGATAGTCGCCGCGCTTGCCCCGAAACAGGAACAGATGACCCGAGTACGGGTCGGCGTTGAGCACCTGGCTGGCGAGCGCGGTCAGCCCGTCGAAGCCCTTCTGCATGCTCACCGGCTTGCAGGCGAGATAGACCTTGGTGCCGGGCGCCAGCGCTATCACAACGCATGCCCCAGCGCCCGCAGCACGCGGGCGAGCGCCTTCTCGTTGACGTAGCTGTCGACCGACAGCCGCACCCCGGTCGGCAGGTCGATGTCGATGCCGCCCGGTCGTGGCCCCGGATGCGGGCGGACCAGTTCTTCTGCCGGTACGGCAGAAGGCACCGGCTTGGCGGGTGCCGGGGCGGGCGTCGCAGGCGTAAGCGCCATAGCGAGCTCTGCGCACGCGGCGTCCGTCACCACGCCATACGGGATGAACTGCAACGGCTCGCTGGCGATGCTCACCGCCTTCCGCTGCGCCGACCGCCAGTTGTAGATGAGGCTCTCGGCAATGCCGAGCCGTCGGGACACCTCGCGCACCGTCACGCCCGGCGCCGACGCCTCGGCAACCACCGCCGCCTTCTCCGCCTCGCTATAGGTCCGCCGGCGCTCCGTCCGGGCAATGACCTCCATCCGCCCCATCTCCTGACCTCCTTCTGGACTCCAGAAGGAGACCACCACAGGTCAGGACATCAACGGCTACGCGACAGTCGGCAACACGCGGCTAACCGGACGGTTAC